>Ga0308157_10001506_pt1 | contig 47035 bp, 57 predicted proteins | sample PhyBR1_FD_201035 | JGI IMG/M metagenome (GOLD analysis project Ga0308157, IMG submission 201035) | Phyllosphere microbial communities from UC Gill Tract Community Farm, Albany, California, United States - DLSLB.R1 | ecosystem: Host-associated > Plants > Phyllosphere > Unclassified | place: USA... | reverse complement strand
GACCGCGCTCATCGGATCAGCAGGCACGATCACGTGGGCCGTGCAGGTGATCGGATACCCCGCCTCCACCCCGTAAAGTCGAGCGCCGGCCTTCCCCGCCACACCCCGATTCTCGGGGGGGGGGGGGAGTAGATGAGCCTCTCATCGCGCATCGCAGCGCTCGCAGCTCGGATCGGCACGGAGTTCAAGGCCGAAGAGGTCGACCTCGCACTGCACATCACAGCGGGGTTCACGGGCACGTTGACACTCCACAAGACCGGGTCCTCGCTAGCCATGCTCACCGGATCGCTAAGCCGATCGGCGGGAGGAGTGATCGGTCCGACACTCTCGAACACGACACTCGCCCAGCTACCCGCGGCGCTCTACCCGGTCGGGGTGGTCACGTTCAGCGGCCGATCCTCGGCGCCCGGCGACGGGTTCGCGCAGGCAGGTATCGCGATCTCCTCGGCAGGAGTTCTCTCGATCAACGGTCAGCGCAGCACCGACACCAACGTCTTCTTCGGCGGCACCTACACACTGCGCTGACCGGCCCGCTCCCGGGCGGTGCGTCGTGAGCCTCTCTGCACGCGTCGCCGCCCTCGCGACACGGGTCGGCGCCGAGCTATCGATCATCGGAGAGCAGACCATCCTCACGAACGACGCCGCGTTTACTCGTGCCGCCGGTGTGGGATGGCTCGGCGGCGCTCGCATCATGCGATCACGCCGAGCAGTCACCCTGGTCCTCTCTGTTCAGGAGTTCAACGGCTGGGGCGAAGGCTCGCGGTACCTCGTCGGCACAGTGCCAGACGGATTCAAACCCGCTATCGCCGCGGTCGGGGCAGCGACGTTCCACAACGGCGCCGCGTCCTACATCCCGACCGTGGCCGAGATCGGCGTGGACGGCCGAGTACACGTCCACACCGGCACCGCCCCGAGGCTCGTCGCCCTGCTCATCACCATCGAGTACATCACCACCTAACGACGACACCGCAGGCAAGTCGTGAACGTCACCGAGCTCGCGCTCGCCGCGGCTGTAGGACGTCTTCATCTACTCAGGAAGGAGTGCTCATGGCACTCGACCACCTCAGCACTGATGAGCGCGAGTCGCTCACCCAGGTGCTCACCGCCTGGCGTGACGCTGGCAAGTCGAATTCGGTGATTCCGCTCTACGAGGACGTCGACGGAGACGGGATCCCGGACCTCGTCGGTCTCGACGAAGCGGGCGAGCTCGTGCTCGTGCCGGGCGCAACAGTCGACCAGTCGGTGTCGGTCTCGACGGGTGAGGACGGTGCAGCATGACGCCTCGGATTCGTGAGCCGATCACGCGGCCGTTCGCCCGCATCGACGGGCTACCCGTGGCCGTACACATCGTCGGCGATCTCGTCGCGATGGCGGCCGAGTTCGCGGTGGTGTTCCCCGGGATCGAGCTGCGCGTCAACTCCGGCATCCGCACCTACGCCGAGCAAGAGGCGATCTTCCGGCAGCGGTACGTCACCGCCGACCGGATCGGCGGTCGCCGTGTGTACGACGTGCGGCGCTGGCAGGGCATCCTCTGGTACCGCATCAGCGCCGTCGGCACGGTCGCACAGCCCGGCACATCGAACCACGAGACCGGCCGCTCGGTCGACCTCTATGACACCGGTACGGATGCCGGCGTCGCGTCGTCGTTCCTCACACCGCGCAACATCTGGCTGTCGCAGAACTGCCACCGGTGGGGCTTCACACACACGGGCCGGAACTTCCGCGAACCGTGGCACTTCGAGCAACTGCGGGTGCTCGACCCGTTCGGCGGCATGGGCAAGCCACACAGCATCAGCTCGTCGGATCCCGGCCAGCCGCTCACGGGCGGCTCCGGGGGCGGCGGAATCAACGAGGAGGACGTCATGAACAAGGACCAAGAGAAGAAGCTCGACAAGGTGCTGAGCATCCTCAGTCAGCGTGTCGGACCGCACAACGAGACCGTGCCCGAGTCGATCGGCCGCATCGTGAAGCGTCAGGGCGGTTCGGTGAAGCAGCAGACCGTCACAAAGACGATCAGCGAGGGCCGTGACGCGTCGACGTGGGGTAAGGGCAGGATCGGCGGCTCGGTCAAGAACCCGTCGATCACGGCCATGCTGCAGGCGATCTACGAGGCTGTCACGAAGAACAGCAATGACTCGGCGGTCATGGCGATCATGGACCGTGCCGCGCAGATCGACCTCACGCTCGATACGGATCCTGATCCCGAGTACGACGAGACCGACGAGGCGGTCGAGATGATCCCCGACGAGGACTGACTCGTGAACGTCCTGCTCGCGATCGCGAGGGCGTCGATCTGGGCGCCAGGTGCAATCCCTGCGCACGAGGGCGAGCTGGCTCGGGACGTGAAGCGATGGGTGCTCCCGCCGTTCGATGCCCTCCTGATCCTGGGGAGCGCGCTCGGGCTGAGCGGCGGCATGCCGAGTCTCATGATCGTGTACAACGAAGCCGTCTCGTCAGCGTCCGCCGTCGCAGTGCTCGCATTCTCGATCGGTTGCCTGCTGGGAATCTCGTTCCCCCGCTGGTGGCTGCTCGAGATGCTGTCGAAGTGCGGGCTCGTGTTCATCCTCGCCACCTACGCGCTCATGCTCTTTGGGCTCGCCTTCGCCGGGAGCGAGGCGCGCGGGTTCGTCGCCGGCGTCACTGCCGCCTGCGCGGTCCTTCCGACGTGGCGCATCCTCTGGCTGGGACGCGAGCACCGCAGGCGGGTGCTGGCCGCTCGACTGGTAGGGGGGAGCTGATGCCGGAATGGATCCAGATCGGCGGTCCGGTCCTGTCCCTCTTCGGCGTTGGCCTAGCGGCGTGGCTGGGGTTTCGCGGGAAGAAGAGCGAGACCAGCGTGGCGGCGACGACCGCCCAGGAAGCCGCGATCGCTGCCCGCTGGGACGACGCATCAGAACTGGCGAAGTACATCCGCGAGCAGATTGAGACCGAGGTGGAGCGCCAGGTCGCCCCGATCCGCGACGAGCTCAAGCGCGTGAGGAGCGAGTCTCACGAGATGCACGACGCCGTGCGCGCCCGCGAAACCCAGCTGTGGCTGTGGGACCAGCGCGGCCGACCGGGCGACCTTCCTGCCCTGCCCGCACCGATCCTCATACGTCTTGGCCTCGGGCACCTCGCCCCGCCACCTGCTACTTCGAAGGAGATCTCATGACCAACCTGACCAGCGCCCGATGGTGGCGCGACGCGGGCCTGCGCGCCCTGTACACGGCGATCGCTGTCGCCGTCCCCTACCTCGGCGCGACGCTCATCGCGGACGTGCCGTGGCTGACCGTGCTGCTCGCAGGCGGGCTCGCTGTGATCCTGTCGCTGGCGACGTCCCTCGCCGGGCTTCCCGAGGTGGAAGGCGTCGACCTGCCATGGTGGCTCGCTGCGGCCGAGCGCGTCGTGAAGACCTTCGCGCAGTCGCTCGCCGCGGGTCTCGTGGGGGCCGTGCTGATTACCGACGTCGACTGGGGTGTCGTGCTGCAAGCTGCGGCTCTCTCGGCGCTCCTATCGCTGCTGCGCCTGATACTCGCGACTCTGCCCGCCGACCCGAGCGCCCCTTCGCCGGCGCCCTCGGTCGTGCAGAACATCTCCGTACCGACGCCGGCTGATGTCGTGCGCGTCGCTACCACCACGGCCGCCGCCGTGACCACCGAAGCGCGCTCCCGCGAGCTCTGACGCGACCACCGCCCCGCGTACATGACACTGCCCCTCCTCGGCTGGCCCTCACGGGCCCCGGGGAGGGGCAGTTTCGTCGCAATGGACGCGTGAGGAGCGCAATCGCCGGTGCGCTACGATCGGTCGGATGGGTGGCAGCCGGCGCGACAGGCGCGAGCAAGCAAAGCGTGATCGACGCGCGGCGTCGAGCTTGCTAGAAGAAGAGCTGTACTTCGCGCCCGAGGATGCTCAGGAGCATACGGTACCCACTGACTTGCCGTGTGGATGCAGGCTTGTTGCGCGGACAAGATATTTCTACGGAGCACCGGTGTACTTCGCGATTCTCTGGGTGCACGAGACGCAGCCCGAGCAGTGGGTTGAGCAGTACTCGTGTGATTCTGGGCACGGGTATTTTCATGAGCACACGAACGGTCACCGGGGGAAAGATCGGAAAGATATTCAGCCCCTGCGGACGCAGGTTGATGTGCAAGAATGCTGGGACGAAGCGTTCGACCGCGTCTTGTACCGCCACAATGAGGGATGCCGGAGGTGATGGAGAGATGAAGAACACAGATCTTGAGCGTGTGAAGGCTACGCGACGTGTGATGAAGACTGTAGCGAGGGAGTCTGCTTTCGAGCCGTTGCCCATCGTTCTCGAAGACGGGTCTTCGCCCGTCGTCGTGGCCCTGCCGGACGATGAGATCGAGTCGGTGTACCGGCGAATCCGAAAGTTCGGGTCGGCAGCCAACGTGTTCGTGGCCTACCCCGAGAACACTCGGCTCATCGGCATGAGACTGGGAGAAGAAGGCGCTCCCGCCGCGGAGCAACTTGGCCACGGTCACATGTCCATGGCGATGTACGTTGACTTCCTACTCCTCAACCCGAATAAGTCCTCAACCATCACGATCTCGATCGGAGAGAGCGTGGCGACCAGCGGGACCAAAGAGTTGCAGTACAGCTTCTGAGCTGTCCACCTGACGCGCCCCTCTTGCTTTCGAGCAGGAGGGGCGCTTACGTCGTCCACGCGTCGCGTAGATTCGGGTCGTGGAAACTTCAGACCTGGTCGGGTACCTAGATCTACTGTTCGCCATCATCCTCGCGTTGGCCGGGCTCTTCTCCGCGGGCCGCGCGTTGGTGCAAGGTAAGCCGACTCGCGTCACATGTAACGCGAGGACGCAGCGAGGGAGCGCTTGCTCGGCTAAGAACCGTGCACCTGAACCTTGCCGATACGGTCACTCGCCGAGCTGGCCAATCCACAACATCGTCGGCGCGGTGATCTGCCTCGTGATCGCAGCAGTGTTCTTGCTGGTGCAGCCGATCAGCACGTTCCTCATTCCGTACGTGTCGTAATCGCTCTGCCGGTGGCGCCTTCACCGCACCAGGGGCGAGAGCTTAGCGATACTGACGCGTCTGCGCGTGCGTCAGAGAAGCGACTAGCTCGGGCGTTAAAGGCACGTGGACGATCTCGACGTTTGCGTCGCGGAGCGCGGCGGTGAGCCATGCCCCGGGCCGGCGCAGGTAGGCGTCTGCTTCTTCGCCAGCGACCGCGATGATGCGTCGCTGGGCGCCAAGTTTCTCACCGGCCCAAGCGAGCTTGAACGCGTCGGTGGCGAGCTTCTTCGGCTGACCGCCGCGGAGCGCACCGATGCGCGCGTACGCTTCGACGAGCACGGATCGGTCATCACTCGCACCGTCGATTTCGACGCGTGCGTCGTCGATCTTGATGCGTGCGGGAGCGAGCGGTACGCCGACGATCTCGCTTACGGCCGCGATGATTGCGATCTCGGCGGTGCGTTGCTCGGTTGAATCCGAGGCGTGGAGCGTGATGTCAGTCATGCACTGATGATGGCACGAGTGTGCTTGCCTACGCGGGCACCGTCATCTGTGGCCCGTCGTCGGTCGCCTTAAACGGCATCACCCGGTGATAGTCGAGCGCTTCCATCTGCTCTCGAGAGGCGCTCACAGCCTCATCGACGAGGGATTGATCGCCGGCGGCGTGCGGGTCCATCCACTGCTCCCATAGGCCCTCTGGCAGCCCCACGGGGTTCCTGTCGTGGATGGTGGAGAGCGCGTCAACGGTCGGCATCGTGAGGATCGTCGCCGTAAGCGTCCATCGCCGAGGGTCATCCTCGGGCACGGACTTGTCCTGCCACCATGAGTAGAGGCCGGCGAATCCGAGGATCCCGTTCTCGGGGTGGATCCACCACGGCGTCTTGGCGCCCTTCTCGCCTGTCCACTCGTAGTAGCCGGACGCCGGCACGATGCACCTGTGCGACTTGAGCGGGCCCCTCCACGTCGCCTTCGACGTGATGCCCTCCGTGCGGGCGTTGAACGTGGGGAACTTGGTCTTGAGCGAATCGGACCACGGCGGCACGAGCGACCAGTGCGCCGCCTCAACGCGCAGCTCGTCGTTCTTCGCCGAGTCGATGATCACGGCGATGTCCTGGGTCGGCTTGATGTTCCACCTGTTCGCCCAGTCCGGTGACCAGTCGTTGTGGCTGCGTCCCGTCGACGTCACGAAGTCCGTGATCGACGAGTTCACCTTGTCATCGAGAGCGAATCGTCCGCACATGCCGACAGCGTAGAGCTCGCTCGCGCGAGTCGCTAGAGGGGCTGTGTGCGGTCACGCCTTCCGCATGCTGAGCGCTTGCCACCCGTCTGGTGCGCACGTCGCGAGTTCGTCGCGGCTCGCGATGGTCACCTCGCGGACGCCGATCCTGCGCGCGCTCCCGCGGTTCTGTGATGGGCGGATCCCGGTGAGCTCGAATCCCTCGGGAACCTGCGACGCGAGTGCTGCATATAGCTCGTCGAGGGAGTCGGCTTCGTCGGCCTGGATCTCGACGGTCTCGGTGGGGCGGAGGGTCACGATGTAGGGCACGAGCTCAGGCTAGCCATCGAGGTTGACAGCTCCCCGCCAGACCCAGCAGCGGTGTGGTTGTCCATCGATCGTGAGCTCGACGCCGACGGCGCGGTCGGTCCATCGGTCGACGCGCACGGTCGCCTGTACGTCGGTGTCGCCGAACCGTACCCACGCGGTGCCGGTGATGCGTCCGCGGCGTGGGGCGACGGTGACGGGGGAGCGATCGAGGGCGAGTTGCTCAGGTTGTAGTGATTGCAGCGGGCCGCGGGCGGCGGCTTCGCGGAGCTCGCGTTCCTCGCGCCTGTCCTCGCCGAGGTTGGGGTAGCGGCGGTTCGATCCCATCCCGCGAGTATAGAACGCATGTTCGAATGAATGCCGTACCTGGAGGACTGCTCAGTCTGCGCGCATGCTGCGCCGGGGTGGGTTCGGTTCGGGCGGCTGGTCCCGGTACCGTTCGAGTGCCGCGATGAGATCGTCCACCGTCGCGATGCCGGGGCTGATCGACATCATGTCCGCGACCTCGGACCAGACGAGGGAGGGAGCGTCCGGTTCTGCGTCGTTCATGCCAGTACCTTCCGATGATGAGAGGCGCCCGTCGGCTGAGTGCCGGCGGACGCCTCGTGGGGATGGGTGGGGTGTGTCAGTAGCCGACGGCGGTGACGCCGTGCTCGGCCTGCTCGGGCGTGAAGCCTTCGAAGATGAGCTGATCGATCAGGCCCTGCCGTGAGAACTCGGTGTAGTCGAGGTAGTTCTGAGCTTGCAGGGCTGCCTGTTCGTTCCAGTCGGGTGCGACGTGGTCGACAGCGAACGTTGCGTCCTCTACCGAGTAGCCCTCGAACTCGAGCTGCTCGATGAGTCCCTGCCGGGAGAAGCTCGTGTAGTTGAGGTAGCTGATCGCGTTGTTCACGGCGTTCTGCTGCCCGAGGGTGAGCTCGGGCTCGGCGGGCGCGGCAGGTTCTTCCGGCGCCTCGGGCTCGGCGGGCTCCGACTCGGCCGCGGCCTCCTCCGGTGCTTCCTCGGCGGCCGGCTCTTCTTCGGGGGCAGGCTCTTCCTCCGCGACGGGCTCGACGATTTCCTCCTCCGGCTCGTCGGGCGCTTCGGTCGCGTCGTCAGTCGGCGCGGTCGTCGCGCGTGCGCTCGCGTCGGGTTCTTCGTCGAAGCCGCCGCCAATCGCGCCGATGCCCCAGATCAGGACGAGGGCAGCGATGACCCACACCCACCAGCGCTTGTACCAAGGCTTCTTCGGCTTCGCGCTCTCAGATGGCTGCGGGGGTGCGGGGACGGGGTACTGCGGGGCAGTTGTGGGGGTAGACATAATCGGATCCTATGGGTATATCGGGTGGTGGATGTAGCAGGTTTCGTGACTGTTATAAAGCGGACGAGAGAGCAACGGTGATGCCGCCTTCTCGCCACGGATAGTGGAGCTCGCCGTGCGGCGAATTCGGGGTGTCGGGAGGCACCTGCACGTGCTCACCCGCCGACGTGCGGCGGTACGCGGGGAAGATCTCGGGGCCGTTGCGCGACCGCGTCGACATCGATCTGCGGCTGCAACGGGTGTCGCATCTCGGCGACGACGCAGGGCGCCGCGTTTCGAGCGCCGATGCCCGCGGCCGCGTCGCGGAGGCGCGCCTGCGGGCCGCCCGCCGCCTCGCCGAGACCCCGTGGCGCACGAACGCGGAGGCGACCGGCCCGTGGCTGCGCGACGGTCCGCACGCGCTTTCCGGGCCGGCACGGCGCACGCTCGAATCGGCGTTGAGCCGCGGCCTGCTGACCCTGCGCGCGCACGACCGCGTGCTTCGCGTGGCGTGGACGATCGCCGACCTCGCGGAGCGCCGAGCGCCGACGGCCGCCGATGTCGGGCGGGCGCTGTTCCTCAAGAAGGGGGTGTCCGCATGACGACCGCACTGCCGATCTCGCGCCTGCTGACGGCGGACGTTGTGCGGGCGGCCCACGACTGGCTCGGGCCCGGCGACGTCGGGGACGAGCTCGCGCGGATCGCATGGACTGTTCTCATCGAGCCGGGCGACGGCACCGCGGGACAGCTGATCGCTCGGCTCGGCGCCAGGGCGGCGCTCGACGCGCTCGGCGACGCCGACCGGATTGCGACCGACGAGGCGCGCGCGGCGATCGACCGATGGCGCCCCCGCTGGGATTCCGCACTCGTGATCGGCGCGATCGAGGAAGCCCGCAGACGCTCGCTGCGCCTGCTGACGCCCTGCTCACCGCTCTGGCCCGACGGATTCGACGACCTCGGGCCTCATGCGCCCGTGGCGCTCTGGGTGCGCGGGGAGCCGGAGACGCTGTCGGCGGCGTCGGTGGCGGTCGTCGGCGCGCGCGCAGCGACGCCCTACGGTGAGCACGTCGCAACCGACATCGCGGGGGAGCTGGCTGCGGGCGGACTCACCGTCATCTCGGGGGCCGCCTATGGCATCGACGGAGCGGCGCACCGAGCGGCGCTGCGCGCGGGCGGATCCACCGCGGCGTTCGTCGCGGGCGGGGCCGATCGCGTCTACCCCTCGGGGCACGCGCACCTGTTGCAGGAGATCGCTGCGCGCGGCGCGGTCATCGCCGAGTGCCCGCCCGGCACGACGCCCACGAAGTGGAGGTTCCTCGCGAGGAACAGACTGATCGCCGCGGCCGCGCACGGCACCGTGGTCGTCGAGGCAGGAGGGCGCAGCGGCAGCATCAACACAGCCGGTCACGCGGCATCGCTCGGGCGCCCGCTCGGTGCCGTACCGGGGCCCGTGACGAGCTCGACGTCGTCCGGGTGCCACCGACTGCTGCGGGAATACGACGCGACATGCGTGACGAGCGCTGCCGATGTGCGGGAGATGCTCGGGTCGCCGGACGCGCCGCAGCCGCTCGCATACGATTCGCCCGACGCGATCCGGGTCGGCGACGCGCTCAGCCGCCGCCCGCGTACGGTCGACGAGCTCGCGCGGCGCAGCGGCCTCGCACCCGACGACGTCACGGCCGTGCTCGGCCTGATGTCGCTCGAGGGCCGCGCGTCCGCGCGCGCGGACGGCTGGGTGGGCACCTCATAGGCCCGCGTGGCGTCAGCGCGCGGGAGGGGATCCGCGCGAAGCTTGAGCGGTGATCCTGTCCCACGCGATCGACGCGTTCTCGGCGCATCTCGGCGAGGTGCGCCGGCTGTCGCCGGCGACGGTGCGCGCGTACCGCGCCGACCTCGCCGATCTCCGCGAGGCGACGGGCGACGTCGCGGTGTCCGAGATCGACCTCGAGCAGCTGCGCGACTGGCTGTGGCGGGCCGCACAGCGGGGCGATGCACGATCGACCCTTGCGCGGCGCACGTCGTCGGCGCGCGGGTTCTTCTCATGGGCGCTCGACAACGGCGTTGCGAGCGCGGACCCGAGCCTGCGCCTCGTGACGCCCAAGAAGGCGCAGACGCTGCCGCGGGTCGCGAGCGCGGAAGGGCTGGCCGAACTGCTCGCGCGCGCCCACGAGCTGGCGACCCACGGCGATCCGGTCGCGCTGCGGGACCACGCGATCCTCGAGACGCTCTACGCGACGGGCATCCGCGTGTCGGAGCTGTGCGGCATCGATATCGACGACGTCGACCTGTCGAGCGCGACGGCGCGCGTGACGGGCAAGGGATCCAAGCAGCGCGTGGTGCCGTTCGGCGCGCCCGCGCGGCGCGCCATCGAGGCCTATCTCACGCGAGGCCGGCCCGCGCTCGCGGCCCGAGCCGATGCTCAGATCGCGGCGGTGTTTCTCGGCGCGCGGGGTGCGCGCCTGGGGCCGCGCGCCGTGTACGACCTCGTCGCGCGCGCCGTGAGTCCCGTCGTGGGGCAGGCCGTCGGCCCGCACGCGCTGCGACACTCCGCCGCAACGCACCTGCTCGACGGCGGTGCCGACCTGCGAGCAGTGCAGGAGCTGCTCGGTCACGCGAGCCTCGGCACCACTCAGGTGTACACGCACGTCTCGAGCGAGCGGCTGCGCGCCGCGTACCGCCTCGCGCATCCGCGCGCGTAGGCGGCCGCGCGGCCCGGACCGAGCTACGCGCAGCAGGGAAGCAGCACCGGTCGCTCCATCGCGCCCAGCAGCGCGAGGGGATTGATGTACTCGCCGTGCAGGCGTGCGCCGAGGTGCAGCGAGCCCGCCGCGGAATGGCCGCCCTCGGCGAGGGTCCCGACCATCTGGCCCCGAGCGACCGCGGTGCCGACCGCCAGATCGCTCTCGACGGGCTCGAGTGTCGAGACGAGGCCCCCGCCGTGATCGATCGTGATCAGCGGGCGATCCACGACGACGCCGCGGAACGCGACGACGCCGTCGTCCGGCGACATGACTTCATCGCCCGCGACCGCGACGTCGATGCCGCGGTGGCCCGCCCCGTAGGGGTCCGCGGGAGCCTCGAACTCCCGAACGACTTCGGTGGTGCCTCCCGGCCAGACCCATCGCGGCGCCTCCTCGTCGGCACCAGCCGGCGCCGACGCGCGAACGGAGGCGACGGTCGGATCCGCGTTCGCCGCGACGAGCAGCACGAGCGCCGTGAGTATTCCGAGAACGCGGGCACGACGGCGACGGGATTCGGCAATGAGTCTGGGGTGCATTCCCTCACCCCACCCGATCCCCGCGCGCCGCGCTCCGTCGCATGCGCCGATTGGGGAAGGACTCGCCTCATCCGTCGATTGTGAGCGCGCTGAGCCGCTCTTCTCGCACGGGTGCGTGCTGTACACTGGAGGTCGCATCCCGCTCTGCGGGGTGACTTCGCGTGTCTCAGCGGCTTCGGCCGTGTCGCGGCTCCCACCGGTCCCTCTCGCGAGGGCGGGAGCGCGTCGGACACCAGGCTCGCCAGCAGCTCGCTGGCACATCAACCGAAACCGGCGCGCACCTGTCGCGCCTCGATACAAGGAGTACGACCATGGCTGTCGTCACAATCCGCCAGCTGCTCGACAGCGGCGTTCACTTCGGACACCAGACCCGTCGGTGGAACCCGAAGGTGAAGCGCTTCATCCTCACGGAGCGCTCGGGCATCCACATCATCGACCTGCAGCAGTCGCTGGGCTACATCGACAGCGCCTACGACTTCGTCAAGCAGACGGTCGCCCACGGCGGCACGATCCTCTTCGTCGGCACCAAGAAGCAGGCGCAGGAAGTGCTCGCCGAGCAGGCGACGCGCGTCGGACAGCCCTACGTCAACCAGCGCTGGCTCGGCGGCCTCCTCACCAACTTCCAGACGGTCTCCAAGCGCCTTGCGCGCATGAAGGAGCTCGAGGAGCTCGACTACGACAACCCGTCCGAGTCGGGCTTCACGAAGAAGGAACTGCTGCTCAAGAAGCGCGAGCTCGACAAGCTGCACAAGTCGCTCGGCGGCATCCGCAACCTCACGAAGACGCCGTCCGCCCTCTGGGTCGTCGACGCCAAGCGCGAGCACCTCGCGATCGATGAGGCGCGCAAGCTGGGGATCCCGGTCATCGGCATCCTCGACACGAACGTCGACCCCGACGACCTCGCGTACCCGATTCCGGGCAACGACGACGCGATCCGTTCGGTCGGTCTGCTGACGCGCATCATCGCCGACGCGGCGGCCGAGGGTCTGCAGCAGAAGCACAACCCGACCGAGGACGGCTCCGCGGAGCCCCTCGCCGAGTGGGAGCAGGAGCTCCTGACGCAGGGCACCGAGGCGCCCGCCGCAGAGGCCGACGCTCCCGCCGCAGAGGCACCGGCCGCTGAGGCCGACGCTCCCGCAGCCGAGGCGGCCGCCGCCGACGCTCCTGCAGCTGAGTAATCGACACCGATACCAAGGGGAAATCACTCATGGCAAACGTCAGCATCGCCGACATCAAGACCCTGCGTGAGCAGCTCGGCACGGGCATGGTCGACACCAAGAAGGCGCTCGAGGAAGCCGATGGCGACCTCGAGAAGGCCATCGAGATCCTGCGCCTGAAGGGTGCGAAGGGCAACGCGAAGCGTGCCGACCGCGCCGCGACCGAGGGTCTCGTCGCCGCGACGTCGGGCGACGGCAAGGCGACGATCATCGAGCTCGCGTGCGAGACCGACTTCGTCGCGAAGAACGAGAAGTTCCTCGCCCTCGCCGACAAGGTCCTCGCCGCGGTCGCCGCGGTCGGCGCCAATGACGTCGAGGCGGCCCTCGCGGCCGACATCGACGGCAAGAGCGTCGCCGACACGATCGCCGACGAGGCGGCCGTGATCGGCGAGAAGATCGAGATCCGCGGCGTGACGACCCTCACCGGCGACGCGTTCCAGATCTACCTGCACAAGACGAACAAGGATCTGCCGGCGCAGGTCGGCGTCGTCGTCGCCTTCTCGGGCGACGACGCGGAGACCGCTCGCTCGATCGCTCAGCACATCTCGTTCGCCGCGCCGCAGTACCTGACGCGCGACGAGGTCCCGAGTGAGGTCGTCGACAAGGAGCGCGACATCGTCACCGAGATCTCGCGCGGCGAGGGCAAGCCCGAGGCCGCGCTGCCGAAGATCATCGAGGGCCGCGTGAACGCGTTCTTCAAGCAGGTCGTCCTGCTCGATCAGGCATACGCCAAGGACAACAAGCTGTCGATCCAGAAGGTAGCTGACGACGCGGGGATCACGATCTCCGGCTTCGAGCGCTTCAAGGTCGGCGCTTAAGCGACGCTCCGTCCACGGGGCCCGGGATCCGCGAAAGCGGCCCGGGCCCCGTTCGCACGCGCCGGGGCGTCTTCGCAGGGATCTGCGCGGCCTTCTGCGGTAGCGTGGAATCCACTGCCTGTACGGCGCTCGAGAGGAAGAATCTATCGTGACCAGCACCACCCGCCGCGTTCTGCTCAAGCTTTCAGGAGAGGCGTTCGGGGGCGGTCAGCTCGGTGTCGCGCCCGATGTCGTCGGCGAGATCGCCCGTGCGATCGCTGAGGCCGCGACAGACGTCGAGATCGCCGTCGTCGTCGGAGGCGGAAACTTCTTCCGCGGCGCCGAACTCTCCAAGAGCGGCATGGAGCGCACCCGTGCTGACTACATGGGCATGCTCGGCACCGTGATGAACGCGCTCGCCCTGCAGGACTTCCTCGAGCAGGCGGGCACGCAGACGCGCGTGCAGTCGGCCATCGAGATGCGCCAGGTCGCCGAGCCGTACATCCCGCGCAAGGCCGAGCGCCACCTCGAGAAGGGGCGGGTCGTCATCTTCGGCGCCGGCGCTGGGCTGCCCTACTTCTCGACCGACACGGTCGCTGCCCAGCGCGCCCTCGAGATCCGCGCAGACGAGGTGCTCGTCGCGAAGAACGGCGTCGACGGCGTGTACTCGGCAGATCCGCGCGTCGACGCTTCGGCCGTGAAGCTCGACCATGTGACCTACGGTGACGCGCTCGTGCGCGGGCTCAAGGTCGTCGACTCGACGGCGCTCAGCCTCTGCATGGACAACGGAATCGGCATGCGCGTGTTCGGCATGGACCCGGCCGAGAACATCACGAGCGCCCTGCGCGGTGACCAGATCGGCACGAGCGTCACCAACTGACCGGCGCGCCGCGGCCCCGCGACCTGGCCGTGAGCCCGCAACCGTAGAATCGTCTTCACACCCTGATGAATGGAGTCCCCGTGATCGCCGACGTTCTGTCCGAAGCCACGAGCCGCATGGAGCGCGCCGTCGAATCGGCGAAGGAAGACTTCGCGACCGTGCGCACCGGTCGCGCGAACCCGCAGCTATTCCAGAAGCTCACGGTCGACTACTACGGGTCGCCGACGCCGCTCCAGCAGCTCGCCGCGCTCGCGAACCCCGAGGCCCGCACGCTGCTCGTCACGCCCTACGACAAGTCGGCACTCGGCGCGATCGAGCAGGCGATCCGCGACATGCCGAACCTCGGTGCGAACCCCACCAACGACGGATCCGTCGTGCGCGTGACGATGCCCGAGCTCACGGAGGAGCGCCGCAAGGAGTACGTCAAGCTCGTTCGCGGCAAGGCCGAGGACGCGCGCGTGCGGGTGCGCGGGATCCGTCGCCAGGTGAAGGACGACCTGACGGCGCTCAAGGACGAGATCGGCGAAGACGACGTCGCGCGCGGCGAGAAGGACCTCGACGCGCTGACGAAGAAGCACGTCGACCTGATCGACTCGGCGCTCACGCACAAGGAAGCCGAGCTGCTCGAGGTCTGATGGGGATGGGCGCTGGCGAAGACGATTCGCAGCAGGAGAGCCCTGCTGCGGCTTCGTCGCGCGTCGAGACCGGTGCCTCGTCGCTGCAGGATCGATTGACGACCGCGCGCGGCGACTTCGAGCACCGCGTCGACCGAGCACGGGAGCAGATCGACGCGACGAACGAGCGCATCAAGAACCGCACCGGCCGAGACCTATTCGCAGCGATCGGCGTGGGCGTTCTCGCGGGCGCGGCGGTCGTCGGGTCGCTCCTGTTCGTGAAGTGGGTCTTCGCGATCCTCGCGATCGCGATCGCCTGCCTCGGCGTGTTCGAGCTGACGCGTGCGCTCCAGGCCCGCGGTCGCCGCATCGACCTCGTGCCGCAGCTCGTCGCAGCGGCGATCATCATTGCGGCAGCGTTCTGGTTCCACTCGGCGGTGCACTGGACCGCGCTGTTCCTCTCGCTCGCATTCATCGTGGTGTGGCGCGTCGTCGCGCAGATGTCGGGAAGCGACGGGCGCGTGTACGCCTCGATCTTCACGGATATCATCGTCGGCTGCTTCGTGCCGATCTACGTGCCGTTTCTCGCGAGTTCGGCGCTGGTGCTGCTCCGTCACGAGAACGGCGAGTTCTGGATCCTGTCGTTCCTGCTCGTCGTCGTCGTCGCCGACACGGGCGCATACGCCTCGGGACTCGCGTTCGGTCGCCACAAGATGGCGCCGCGCATCAGCCCCGGCAAGACCTGGGAGGGCGTCGCCGGCGGGGCGGCCGTCTCGATCATCGCGGGCGCGCTGGCAGGAGAGCTCCTCCTCGGGATCCCGTGGTGGGCGGGCGCGATCTTCGCCGCACCGCTCGTGCTCTCGTCGGTGATGGGCGACCTCGGTGAATCGATGATCAAGCGCGACCTCGGCATCAAGGACATGAGTTCGTGGCTTCCGGGGCACGGCGGCGTGCTCGACCGCCTCGACAGCATTCTGCCCTCGGCCGTCGTCGCTCTCGCCATGTTCCAGCTGTTGTCCCCCCTCGGAGCATCATGACCTCTCAGAGCATCAGAGCGCCCTTCGCGCGCGCGGTACGCGGTGCGCGCGGATACGACGTCCCGTCCGTCGAGGCGTTCCTCGGCCGCGCGCGCGAGGCGTTCCAGGGCTCGGGCGGGCTCTCGAGCGACGACGTGCGCACGGTGTCGTTCCCGCTCGTGCGCGGCGGCTTCGAAGTCGCAAGCGTCGACGCCGCGCTCGCGCGCCTCGAGGATGCGCTGGCGGCGCGCGAACGCGACTCCCGCATCCGCGAGAGCGGCGCCGACGCGTGGGTCGCCGGTGCCAAGGGCGAGGCGCAGGTGCTCCTGGCGCGGTTGAGCCGGCCGGAGGGAGAGCGATTCGACCGCGAGCCGTGGCACCGTTCCGGGTACTCCGTCACCGAGGTCGACATCGTCGCGGCGCGCGTCGCACGTTACTTCGCGGCCGGAGATCCGATCACCGCCGAGCAGGTGCGCACCGCGGCGTTCCACCCGCAGCGCGGCGGGTACCGTGAGGAACAGGTCGACGCCGTGCTCGACGCGGTCGTGCGGATCATCCTTGCGGTGCGCTGAGCGCACACTCGCCAGAATATCGCCCGAATGTCCCGAAAGGATGTCACGTTCGGGTAACAGTCAGGTAGACTCGCGAGCACTGTGACTTCTGAGAACCACGACTCCCGCTCCCTGTCTCGTCGAGAGGCTCGCTCGATCGAGCGTTCGGCCATCGCTGAGGGGCGGCGCGCCACCCGCTCGCTGAAGGTGAGCCGTCGCGCTCGCTCCGCTTCGGCATCGACGCCGTCGGGCGTTCGCCGCGCGGCGATCGCGGTCGTCGGCGGCGTGGCGGTCGTAGGCTTCCTCGCGGCGACGCTCGCGCCGGTGATCGGTTCGCAGGTCGCAGAGGCGAGCCAGGATCCGACGGCGTCGCGCTATGCGACGGCCGCAGATGAGGCGCAGCTGTTCGCCGCGGCGAACGCGGGCAGCCTCAGTGCGCTCGGCACGGTGTCGTACGAGGCCGAGCTGCGCACACCGACCCCGACGCCTACTCCCGAGGCCGCCGCGGTCGCGGCGCCCGGGCAGCAGGCTGCGGATCCCGCTGGAGCCGAGCAGCCGGGAAGCGTTCCGGCTCCCTATTCCGCTCCTGCGCCCTTCACCGGCGGAGGATCGCCGGAGGAATGGATGACGGCGGCGGGCATCGCGGAGAGCGACTGGGGGTACGTCGACTACGTCGTCAGCCGCGAGAGCGGCTGGAACCCGAATGCCACGAACCCGTCCTCCGGGGCGTGTGGTCTGGTGCAGGCGTATCCGTGCAGCAAGGTTCCGGGCGGCGGGTACGACCCGGTCGCCAACCTGCAGTGGGCCAACGGCTACGCTGTCGGTCGATATGGCAGCTGGGCGGGCGCCTACGCCTTCTGGGTCTCGAACAACTGGTGGTGATTCGGCATGGGCAGGTCGCGCAAGCGCCGGCCCGAGCGCCGCTCGCATGACGACAGCCTCGATCGACTGATCTCCGGCTGGCGCAGGACCGAGTCGCGCCGCGGCTCGGAATGGAACGTGCAGCCGGTCGGGCAGGGGCGCAGCGAGAAGCGCTACTCGTGTCCCGGCTGCTCGCGCGCGATCGAGCCCGGTAAGGCCCACCTCGTCGTCTGGCGCGCCGACGGCGTGCTCGGCGACCGCGCCGACCTCGAGGCGCGACGGCATTGGCATTCGCACTGCTGGAATCTGTAGATCAGGAGCACCAACGTGGAGATCAGGGGAGCGGCCGCCCTTCCGGCGCGTCGCGAGGATATCGAGCTGACCACCGACGACGGCCTCACGCTCGTGGGCGAGCTGGCGCTGCCCGCCGAGAGGGACCCGGTAGCGACGCTCGTCACGCTCCACCCACTACCGACGCACGGCGGCTTCATGGACTCGCACATCATCCGGAAGGCCGCGGCGCGTCTGCCTGCGCTCGCGGACCTCGCCGTGCTGCGGTTCAACACGCGCGGCACGTCGTCGCAGCGCGGTACGAGCGACGGAGCATTCGGCGAAGGCATCTCGGAGCGCAGCGACGTGGCCGCGGCGATGCGGTTCGTCGCCGACCGCGCCCTGCCCTCTCCGTGGATCGTCGGCTGGTCGTTCGGCACCGAGCTCGCGCTGAAGTACGGCCGCGAGCACGACATCTCCGGCGCAATCCTGCTGTCGCCGCCGCTGCACCGCACGTCGAGCGCCGAGGTTGCGGCATGGGCGGGAACGGCGACGCCTCTCGTCGTGGTCGTTCCCGAATTCGACGACTATCTGCGCCCGGCCGAGGCCCGGGAGCGCTTCTCATCCGTGCCCGAGGCGCAGCTCATCGCGGTCGAAGGCGGCAAGCATCTCTGGGTGGGGGAGAAGCAGACCACCCGCGTGCTCGATGAGATCGTACGGGCCGTGAACCCGTCTGCGCTTCCGCTCGCGACGGAGTGGCCTGACGCCTGAGGGCGACTACCGTGCGTTCATCCGCGGGATCAGCACCTGGCGGTAGATGATCAGAATGCTCGCCGCGACCGGGATCGCGATGAGGGCGCCGAGCAGACCGAGCAGCGCGCCGCCCGACAGCGCCGCGACGACCACGACGCCGCCCGGCACAGCGACGGCGCGGCTCATCACGCGCGGCGAGAACACATACGCCTCGATCTGCATGTAGACGAGGTAGTAGATCGCGGCGATCAGTGCGGTCGTCGTGTCACCGACGCCGGGCAGGATGCAAACGAGCACGATGATCGACGAGCCCGTGATCGTGCCGACGAGCGGGATCATCGAACCGAGGAAGGCGATCACGGCGAGCATCATGGCGAACGGGGCCTCGATGATCGACAGGAAGATCGCGCTCAGCACGCCGTTGATCGCCGCGAGCGTGACCTGGCCCATGACGTAGTAGCCGACGGAGTTCGTGATCTGCTCGGCGATGTGCGTGAACGATGCGCGCCGCGAGGCGGGCACGATCTGATAAATCGCGTTCTTCAACGACGGCGTCGACGCGGTGAAGTAGATCGTCAGGATCAGCACGATGAACGCGCCGAACAGCCCGTTCGCGACACCGACGGTCACGTTCACCAGGCTCTCGCTGATCGAGAAGATGTTGTCCGTGAGCCAGTCGTTTATGGCGTCGATCACGACCGGCAGATCGAGGTTCGGGAAGGTGTCGGACGCCCACTTCTCGAGGTCGGTCTGCCAGGCGGACCGGTTCAGCTGGAAGGTGATGCGGCGCACGAGCTGGGTGATCTGGTCGATGAGCACGGGCAGCACGATCAGGAGGATGCCCGCGAAGATCGCCAGCACGCCGACGATCGCGACGGCGACCGCCGACCAGCGCGGGAGCTTTCGCCGCTCGAGCCAGGAGACGACGGGGTCGAGGCCGAGCGAGATGAACAGGGCCGTGCCCACGTACAGCAGCACGGTCGAGAGGTTCTGCACGCTCTGCAGCAGGATATAGGCGAGCCCGACGCCGAGCGTCGCGATGAACCCCAGGCGGAACGGGTTGTGGATCTTCATAGGGCTCCTGCTGCGATGTGCGCCGGGAAACGGTGACCTGTGGTGAGAGTACCCGGAATCGTCCCCCGCCCGTGAACCGCACGCCCGTGGCTCGGTTGCCTGCGACTCCCAGGCTTGCGCCGTTAGTCTTTACACAACTGTGACATCCGAGCATCCGCTCGCGGTGCGTGAACGAGGAGATGTGATTCGTGCGATTCGTCTGGGCGGTGGTCGCCTTCCTCGCGGGCGTGGGCCTGATCGGGGCCGGCGTCATGCAATTGGACGGTGCGAAGGGCGCCGATGAGATCACGAGCCGGATCGAGTCGTCCGACGAGTCGCTCCCGTACACCGTGATCGATGCGGAGGTGCTCTCGGCGTACCCCGGCCAGCAGGGGCTGAGGATCTCGGGGACCGACGACGAGATCTTCGCCTCCTACGGGCGCACCTCCGACATCGAGGCGTGGCTGTCCGACACGTCGTACAACCACGCGGCGCTCGCGGGCGAGACGACAGAGGCGGGCGAACCGGTCGTCAGCTCCGACGTCGTCGAGCCGACGAACGAGTTCGCGGACACGGGTGAACGCGTGTGGTGGAATCCGCGCGACTCCGACCTGTGGGTCGAGCAGATGACGGCGGAGGGCGAGCTCGCCCACACCTTCGCGCTTCCGCAGGGCATGAGCCTCCTCATCGCCACCGACGGCACCGAGCCCGCCCCGGCCGAGATCAGCGTGACGTGGAAGACGGCCCCCGTGACGACTCCGTGGGCCGGTCCGCTCATCGCCGCGGGCGCCCTGACGCTGCTCATCGGCCTCGTCCTCTGGATCCTCGGCTTCATCCACATGCGTCGTCGCCGAGGTCCGCGCCGCAAGGGGTCTCAGAAGCAGGGCGGCTCCGGCGCCGGCCGCAAGCAGATCACGGGCCGGACGGAGCGCCGTCGCGCTGCGTCGGCGCGTCGGGCAGTCATCGGGATCCCCGCGCTCGCGGTGGGTGGCGGGCTGCTCGCGGGCTGCACGCCGTCGGCCTGGCCCGAGTTCGGGCAGGATCCGACCCCGACTCCGACGGTCGAGGCGACCGAGTCGCCCGACACGGAGATGCCCGCACTGACGGACGCACAAGCGCAGCGCCTCGTCTCGAGCATGGCCCAGGTCATGGGAGACGCCGATCGCGAGGGCAACGCCGAGCTCGGCGAGAAGCGGCTCTCGGGCGTCGCACTCGAGGTGCGCAAGATCGCGTACGAGATCCGCTCCGACGTCGACGACTGGAAGACCCCGACCCCGCTGCCGGATGCCGAGGTCAGCGTGCTGCTGCCCCAGGCGAACGACGGCTGGCCGCGCACGGCGCTGCTCGTGATCGGCGACGAGGAGTCGGAGAAGAACCCGACGATCCTCATCGCAACGCAGTCGAGTCCGTGGGAGACGTACAAGATGTCGTACATGGGGTCGATCACCCCGAGTACGCAGATCCCCGAACTCGCGCCGGCGTGGCTCGGTGCGGCGCTCGTGCCGCCGGACTCGTCGTTCCTCCAGATCTCCCCGAACGACCTCGCCGCAGCATACGCAGACGTCATCGACCAGGGCGAGGACAGCGAATACGCCGAACTGTTCGACGTCGGCAACGACCCGTTCATCGCCGCGCTCTCGGAGAAGCGCAAGAAGACGAAGGACACGTTCGAGGAGACGGCGGCCGATACGGCCGGCATCACCTTCGACCAGTGGGCGGGGTCCTCCGATCCCGTGGCGCTCGCGACCTTCAACAGCGGTGCGATCGTGGCGGTGTCTCTGCGCGACAGCGAGACCCTCAAGCCGTCGGTCGAAGACGGGGTCATCAAGATCCCGGATGCCCCCGAGATCCAGCACTTCGTGGGCGAGGAGGAGACGACGACGGGTCTCACGACGAGCTATACGAGCCAACTCTTCTTCTCGGTTCCGGCGAAGGCCTCCGACGAACCGATCCGCGTTCTCGGATACTCCTACGCGCTCACGGGCAGCGAACTGCTCCCTGAGCCCGAGGACGAGGAAGAATAGAACCGACTCCCGTTCCGCCACTTTCGAAAGGTGATCGATGTCTGACGCCTCTCTCGGCTCCGCTCTGCGCGGTGCCGTCGACCTCTCGTCTCTGCGAGACCGCCCGGCTGCGCCTCAGGGACAAGCGCCCGATCAGCAGACCGCGGTCGGCAGCGCCCCCGACGTCGTGATGGAGGTCACCGACCAGACCTTCTCCCAGGTGCTCGAGCTCTCACGCCAGGTGCCCGTCGTCGTCGACCTGTGGGCAACATGGTGCGAGCCCTGCAAGCAGCTGAGCCCGATCATCGAGAAGGTCGCGCGCGAGCTGCAGGGCCGCGTCGTTCTCGCGACGGTCGACATCGATCAGAACCCGCAGATACAGCAGGCGTTCCAGGCCCAGTCCATTCCGCTCGTCGTCGCGCTCCTCGGCGGCCGCCCCGTGCCGCTGTTCACGGGCGCCGTGCCCGAGCAGCAGGTGCGGGAGGTGTTCGCTCAGCTGCTCGATGTCGCCGCGCAGCAGGGCGTGACGGGCACGATCAGCGTCGGCGGGGAACCCCACGAGGACGCCGCTGAGGAGCCGCCGCTGCCGCCGCTGCATCAGGAGGCGTTCGACGCGATCCAGCGCGGCGACAACGCTGCGGCGATCGTCGCGTACGAGAAGGCGCTCGCCGAGAACCCCCGCGACGCGGAGGCCGCCGCGGGCCTCGCGCAGGTGCAGCTGCTGCAGCGGATCGAGGGCGCCGACCTCCATGCCGCTCGTCAGGCCGCGGCGGATGCTCCGGCCGATATCGACGCGCAGATGCTCGTCGCCGATCTCGACGTCGCCGGCGGTCACGTCGACGACGCCTTCTCGCGGCTGCTCGACCTGTTCGAGGCGACGCCCGGCGACGACCGCGGCCGCGTTAAGGACCGTCTGATCGCGCTGTTCGGACTCATCGGCGCGTCGGATCCGCGTGTCATCGCCGCGCGCACGCGGCTGACGAACCTGCTGTTCTGACCGCAGCATGATCTACCTCGATCACGCGGCTACGACACGTCTTCGCGACGAGGTGCGCGACGCGTGGCTCGACGCGCAGGGCGTCGTCGGAAACGCGTCGTCGGTGCACGGAGCGGGTCAGAACGCGCGCCGCGTGCTCGAGGAGGCGCGCGAGAGCTTCGCGATCACCGTCGGCGCCGAGCCGATCGAAGTGATCTTCACCTCGGGCGGCACGGAGTCGGTCGGGCTGGGCCTGCAGGGCCTCTGGCGGCGGAGGGCCAGGGGCCGCGATCTCATCGTGCTGCCGGACGGCGAGCACCATGCCACGCTCGACACGGTCTCGTGGCTCGAGCGCAGCGAACGCGCGCGCATCGCGCCGGTGGCGCTCGACGCCGTCGGCCGGATCCGCGCAGACGCGTTCCACGACGCGCTCACCGGCGCGGCGCTCGCGACCGCGCTCGTGGCCGGCAATGAGACCGGCACGATCAACGACGCGGCGCGTCTCTCGGAAGCCGCGGCGCGAGCGGACGTTCCGCTCCATCTGGACGCCGTCGCGGCGCTCGGCCGCACGCGCGTCGACTTCGCAGCATGGCGCGGCGACGCACCGTCCGGGGGCGGCCTCGTGGCGATGAGCGCGTCGGGCCACAAGATCGGCGCACCCGTCGGCACGGGGGCGCTCGTGGTCTCGCGCACCGCGCGCATCGAACCGATGCTGCACGGCGGCGGCCAGCAGCGGGGGATCCGGGCCGGCACGCAGGACGTCGCGGGCGCCGTCGCGCTCGCCCGCGCCGCGGAGCTCGCGGAGCAGGAGCGGGACGCCGAGGCCACGCGGCTCGAGGCGCTGCGCGCGGGGTTCGTCTCCGGCCTCGGTCGAAGGATACCGAGCGCCGTCGTGCTGGGCGATCCGCACCACCACCTGCCGAGCACGGTCCACGTGCTCCTGCCGGGCGCTGCGGGAGAATCGGTCCTGTTCCTGCTCGATCAGCGGGGGATCTCCGTGTCGACGGGCTCGGCATGCCAGGCGGGCGTCGCGGAGCCCTCGCACGTCGTGATGGCGCTCGGCTACTCGGCGGTGGAGGCGCGTCAGGTCGTGCGCATCTCGATGGGGCGCGACACGACCGCCGCCGACCTCGACGCCCTCGAGGACGCGCTCGTCGACGCGTACGAACGCCTTCGCAGCTGATCCCGCACCCAGAGACCGCGCGTACCCTGGAAGGCATGCGAGTTCTTGCAGCGATGAGCGGCGGCGTCGACTCCGCGGTGGCGGCGGCGCGCGCGGTCGAAGCCGGCCACGACGTCGTCGGCGTGCACCTCGCGCTGTCTCGCGCGGGGGGAACCCTCCGCACCGGCAGCCGCGGTTGCTGCACCGTCGAAGACGCGATGGACGCCAGGCGCGTGGCTGACAAGATCGGAATTCCATTCTACGTGTGGGACTTCTCGGAGCGCTTCCGCGACGACGTGATCGACGACTTCGTGGCCGAGTACCGAGCCGGGCGCACGCCGAACCCCTGCATGCGCTGCAACGAGAAGATCAAGTTCCAGGCGCTGTTGGAGCGGGCGATCGAGCTCGGCTTCGATGCCATCTGCACGGGCCACTACGCCACGCTCGTCGAGGGCGACGGCGGCCTCGAGCTGCACCGCTCGAGCGAAGAGGCGAAGGATCAGTCGTACGTGCTCGGGGTGCTCACCGCCGAGCAGCTGCGGCACACGATGTTCCCGCTCGGCGAGACGCCGTCGAAGTCGATCGTGCGCGCCGAAGCGGCCGAGCGCGGCTTCTCGGTGGCGAAGAAGCCCGACAGCTATGACATCTGCTTCATCCCCGACGGCGACACGCGCGGGTACCTCGCCGAGAAGGTCGGCGCGGAGACCGGCGACATCGTCGATCGGTCGGGCTCGGTCATCGGCTCTCACGAGGGAGCGCATGCCTTCACCGTCGGTCAGCGCAAGGGCCTGTCGATCGGTCGCCCCGCACCCGACGGCAAGCCGCGCTTCGTGCTCGAGATCCGTCCCGTGACGAACGAGGTCGTCGTCGGCCCGAAGGAGGCGCTCGCGGTCGCCGAGATCTCGGGGGCGCGCTTCAGCTGGGCGGGCGCGGCGCCCGCCCAGAGAGAGTTCGCGTGCGAGGTGCAGATCAGGGCTCACGCGGATCCGGTGCCCGCGGTCGCGGTCGTTGCCGACGACGCGCTGGTGATCACGCCGGATGAGCCGCTCGACGGGGTGGCAACGGGCCAGACGGCCGTCGTGTACGTGGGCACGCGAGTGCTGGGGCAGTGCACGATCGATCGCACGGTATCAGCCGTACCCGCTTAGGCCTTCGTCTGTCGGAGCCTCGACCTAAACTCGTCTCGTGACCAACGCCGCATCAGACCTCACCCTCGACGATGCGCGCGCCGAGGCCGAAGACCTCGTCGCGCGCATCGAATCGGCGCGCGACGCTTATTACGGATCCGACGCGTCCGACGTCGACGACCCGACCTACGACGGCTGGCTGCGCCGTCTCGAGCAGCTCGAGCAGGCATACCCGGTGCTGCGCACACAGGACTCGCCGACCCAGACGGTCGGCTCCGCGGGCGCGACGGGACTCGACACGATCGAGCACGCCGAGCGTATGCTCAGCCTCGACAACGTCTTCTCGCCCGATGAACTGCGCGAGTGGTGCGTCAAGGCCGAGGCCTCGGCTGCGCGCGACGTGCGCTGGCTGACCGAGCTGAAGATCGACGGACTCGCAATAAACCTGCGCTATGAGAAGGGCGAGCTCTCCTCTGCGGCGACGCGCGGCGACGGCCGCGTCGGAGAGATCGTCACCGACAACGCGCTGCGTGTGGCGGGAATTCCGCGACGGCTCTCGGGCGAGGGCCACCCGGCCGTCGTCGAGGTGCGCGGCGAGGTGTTCATTCCCGTCGAGGAGTTCCACGCGCTGAACGCGGGCCAGGCGTCGCGCCGTGAGCGCGCCCTCGCCGAGGCCCGAGAGCGCTGGCGGCGTGTGCGCAGCGCGGGGAAGAAGGCCTTCGACGAAGCACGACAGCGCACGGCCGCCGACCGACGCTTCCCGGCGTTCGCGAATCCACGCAACGCCGCGAGCGGCGGACTGCGTCAGCAGCTGGAGAAGAAGCAGGGGCTCGAGCTCGAGGCGGGCGAGGCGCGGCTCGAATCGCTGCGGCTCTACGTGCACGGCATCGGCGCGTGGCCCGACCCGCCCGTCGCTTCGCAGAGCGAGGTCTACGAGCTGCTCGCGTCGTGGGGACTGCCGACCAGCCCTCACCTGAAGGTGTGCGATTCGATCGACGACGTGCTCGCGTTCGTCGAGCACTACGGCGAGAACCGTCACTCCGTCGAGCACGAGCTCGACGGGATCGTGGTCAAGATCGACGAGTTGAGCCTGCACGACGAGCTCGGTTCGACGAGCAGGGCCCCGCGCTGGGCGATCGCGTACAAATATCCCCCTGAGGAGGTGCAGACGACGCTGCTCGACATCCGAGTGGGCGTCGGTCGCACGGGCCGCGCCACCCCCTACGCCGTCATGGAGCCGAAGCTCGTCGCCGGGAGCGTCGTGCGCCAGGCGACGCTGCACAACCGCGAAGTGGTCGTGAACAAGGGCGTGCTGATCGGCGACACGGTGGTGCTGCGCAAAGCGGGCGATGTCATCCCCGAGGTACTGGGGCCCGTCGCCGACAAGCGCGACGGCTCCGAGCGCGCATTCGTGATGCCCGAGAACTGCCCCGAGTGCGGCACGCCGCTTCGCGCGATGAAGGAGGGCGATATCGACCTGCGCTGCCCCAACGGGCAGTCATGTCCCGCCCAGGTGCGCGGCAGGGTCGAGCATGCCGGCTCTCGCGGCGCCCTCGACATCGAGGCGCTCGGCGAGGTCACGGCCGCTGCCCTCACGCAGCCGGCGCGCGATGCGCAGACCGGCGAGGCGCGCGAGCCAGTTCTGCGCACCGAGGCGGGCCTGTTCGCCCTCACCCTCGACGAGATCGTGCCGATCGAGGTCGTGGTGACCGACCCCGAGACGGGAGAGGACCGCGTCGACGAGGCGGGCGAGGTCGTGCGGCGCGCACCGTTCCAGCGCACCGAGAAGGTCTACCCGCCCGGTTGGGAAGAATCCACGCCGGCCGAGCGCCGCAAAGCGGGCATCCGCAAAGACCACGTGGTCGTGCACGCCTCGGCGCAGGCGGTGAAACTGCTGGAGGAGCTCGAGAAGGCCAAGGCGAAGGAGCTCTGGCGCCAGCTCGTCGCGCTCAACATCCGTCACGTGGGCCCCGTGGCGGCCCGCGTGATCGCGCAGCACTTCGGATCGCTCGCCGCGGTTCAAGGCGCGAGCGCCGACGATCTCGCTGCCGTCGAGGGGGTCGGCGAGATCATCGCGACCTCGGTGCTCGACTGGTTCGAGGTCGACTGGCACCGCGAGATCGTCGAGGCATGGCATGCCGCCGGAGTCGCCTTCGCCACGCCCGGCCACCCCGGTCCCGGAGCCGCGGTCGCCGCGGGCGGCGTGCTCGACGGCCTCACCGTCGTCGCGACCGGCACGCTCGACGGGTTCACGCGCGACGGGGCGAAGGAGGCGATCATTTCCGCCGGCGGCAAGGCTGCGTCGAGCGTGTCGAAGAAGACCGACTTCGTCGCGGCAGGGCCGGGCGCCGGATCCAAGCTCGCCAAGGCCGAAGAGCTCGGTATTCCGGTGCTCGACGCGGCGCAGTTCGCGATTCTCGTCACCGAGGGCCCCGCCGCACTACCAGAACGATAACGACGTCGCGCGCTGCTTGCCGCTGTGACGCGGCGCAGATAGGTTGTGGCAAAACCGAAGACGAATCGGAGAAGTCATCATGACGGACCAGACTTGGTTCATCGTCGCCCTCGTGATCTATTTCGCGGCGATGATCGCCATCGGCGTCTACGGCGCGCTGAAGACGAAGAGCCACGAAGACTACATGCTCGGCGGGCGCAACCTGCCCCCCGCCGTCGCCGCGCTCAGCGCCGGCGCCTCGGACATGTCGGGGTGGCTCGTGATGGGCCTGCCCGGGGCGCTGTACGCCACCGGACTCGTGGAGGTGTGGCTCGCGATCGGTCTCACCATCGGCGCGTACCTCAACTGGAAGTTGGTCGCGCCGCGGCTGCGCGCGTACACCGAGATCGCGAAGAACTCGATCACGGTGCCGAGCTTCTTGTCGAACCGCACGCGCGACAAGACCAACGTGCTCCGGATCGCGGCGGGCATCATCATCCTCGTGTTCTTCACCCTCTACGTCTCGAGCGGCATGGTCGCCGGCGGCAAGTTCTTCGTGAGCTCGTTCGGCGGCGACTACACGGTCGGCATGCTGCTCATCGCGGGCGTGACGCTGCTGTACACCCTGTTCGGCGGATTCCTCGGCGCGAGCTACACCGACGTCGTGCAGGGGCTGCTCATGTTCGCGGCGCTGCTGATCGTGCCCGTGCTCGCCATCGTGTCGATCGGCGACCTCGCCGAGGTGGCGGAGGGCATCCGCACCGTCGGCGCGGACAACCTCGACTGGTTCGGCGGCGGCCTCACGGTGGCCACCTTCATCGGCATCGTCTCCTCGCTCGCCTGGGGTCTCGGATACTTCGGCCAGCCGCACATCATCGTGCGGTTCATGGCGCTGCGCTCGCCGCACGAGGCCAAGGTCGCGCGCCGCATCGGCATGGGGTGGATGATCCTGTCGCTGATCGGCGCCGTGGCGATCGGCCTCATCGGCATCGCGTGGTTCAGCATCAAGGGCATCGAGCTGCCCGACGCGGAGACGGTGACGCTGGTGCTCGCGCAGAACCTCATGCACCCTCTCGTGGCGGGCTTCGTGCTGTCGGCCGTGCTCGCGGCGATCATGTCGACGATGTCGAGCCAGATGATCGTGTCGTCGTCGGCGCTCATCGAGGACATCGCGCGCCTCGTGTTCAAGAAGGGGCTCAGCGAGAAGGTGCTCGCGTGGCTCGGTCGCCTCGCGGTGCTCGCGATCGCGCTCATCGCCGTCTCCATCGCGTTCGACTCCGAGGCGACGGTGCTCGACCTCGTCGGATTCGCGTGGGCTGGCTTCGGCTCGGCCTTCGGTCCGCTGATCCTGCTGTCGCTGTTCTGGCGCAAGCTCACGAACTACGGCGCGATCGTCGGAATGATCACCGGCGCGGTCGTGGCGTACTGCTGGGGGCAGTTCCTCTCGGGCGGAATCTTCGATCTCTACGAGATCGTGCCGGGCTTCCTCGTGAACCTGATCCTCGCGGTGGTGGTCAGCCTCGCGACGCACAAGGCCGACACGGCCGACGACAAGGAGATTCAGGAGGAGTTCACCCACACGGGCGAGATCCTCATTCAGCGTCCCGTCGAGCGCTGATCCGTATGACGAAGGCGCCGCGCGAGTCTCGTCGCGCGGCGCCTTCGTCATACGATGGGCACGTGACTGACGCGTTCGTACCGCCGCGCCCCTGGGTCCGCTCGTATGCACCGGGCGTTCCCGACGACCTCCCCGACGTCACGGGATCCCTCATGGATCTCGTCACCGAGTCGGCTGCAGAGCACCCGAACGCTCCGGCACTCGAGTTCTTCGGGCGCACGACGACCTACGCCGACCTCGCCGCTGCGATCGATCGCGCAGCCGCAGGGCTCCGGGCGCAGGGCGTGCGCGCGGGAGATCCTGTCGCGCTCGTGCTGCCGAACTGTTCGCAGCACATCGTCGCGTTCTACGCGGTGCTGCGCCTCGGCGCGATCGTGGTCGAGCACAACCCGCTCTACACTCCGCGCGAGCTGCGCAAGCAGTTCGAGGATCACGGCGCGAAGCACGCGATCGTGTGGAGCAAGGTCTCGAAGACGATTCAGGATCTCCCCGCCGACGTCGCGGTGTCGTCGCTCATCTCGGTCGATGTCACGCGGGGCATGCCGGGATACATGCGCGCAGCGCTCCGGCTGCCGCTGCCGTCGGTGCGCGCCAAGCGCGCACAGCTCACCGAGCGCGTGCGCGGGGCCGTCGACTGGGAGTCGATCGTGGCGTACGCACCGGTCGGGCCCGAGGTGCCGCAGCCGGTGACCGACGACATCGCGGTCATCCAGTACACGAGCGGAACGACGGGCGACCCGAAGGGAGCGACGCTCACTCACCGCAACCTGCTCGCGAACGCCGCTCAGGCGCGGGCCTGGACTCCGACCGTGGACCGCGGCGAGGGCACGACCGTCTACGCCGTGCTGCCGATGTTCCACGCGTACGGCCTCACGCTCTGCCTGACGTACGCGATGTCGCAGGCCGCGCGCCTTGTGCTGTTCCCGAAGTTCGACCCCGATATGGTGCTGAAGGCCACGAAGAAGCACCCCGCGACGGTGCTTCCGGCCGTGCCGCCGATCGCCGAGCGGCTGCTGCGCCGAGCGAAGGAGACCGGCGTCTCGCTCGAGGGCACCGGCATCGGGGTGTCGGGCGCGATGGCGCTCGACGACGCGCTCGTCGTGCCGTGGGAGGAGGAGACGAAGGGCATGCTCGTCGAAGGGTACGGCCTCAGCGAGTGCTCGCCCGTGCTCATCGTGAACCCCGTATCCGACGACCGAAAGCCCGGAACGATCGGGCTCCCGCTGCCGGGCACCGAGGCGCGGATCGTCGATCCCGACAACCCGACCGTCGACGTCGCGCCGGGCGAGGAGGGCGAGCTCGTGGTGCGCGGGCCGCAGGTCTTCGGCGGATACTATGGCCGGCCGGAAGAGACCGAGAAGGTGTTCGTCGACGGCTGGTTCCGCACGGGCGACATCGTTGCGATGGATGAGGACGGCTTCTTCACTGTCGTGGACCGCATCAAGGAGCTCATCATCACGGGCGGCTTCAACGTCGCGCCCACCGAGGTGGAGATTGCGCTGCGGCAGCACCCGGCGATCGCCGACGCGGCCGTCATCGGTGTTCCATCGGCGGAGCGCGGCGAAGACGTCGTTGCGGCGGTCGTGCTCGACGGCGATCCTGCGTTCGACGAAGCGGAGGCGCGAGAGTTCGTCAAGCGCGTCCTCACGCCGTACAAGGCGCCGCGACGGTTCGTCGTCGTCGACGAACTGCCGAAGTCGATGATCGGCAAGGTGCTGCGCCGCCGGGTGCGCGAGCAGGTGCTGGCAGAGACCGACGCCTGACGCGCCTCAGGCCCGCTCCGCACGGCTGCCGGCGAGGGGCGCGAGCGTATCGCGGATCCGCGCGAGCTGCGCCGGCTGCATGCCCGTCGCCGCCAGCACCTGGGGCGGCACGTCGAGGGCGGTCTTGCGCAGGCGGCGGCCCTTGCCGGTGAGCGCGATGTCGAGGCGCCGCTCGTCGCTCGCTCGCCGCTCGCGCGATACCAGGCCGTCGGCCTCGAGGCGCTTGACGAGCGGCGATGCGGTCGCGGGCTCGAGCGCGATCTCGTCGGCGAGATCGGTGAGAGATCGAGGAGAACGCTCCCACAGGGCGAGCATCACGAGGTACTGCGGATGCGTTAGGCCGAGCGGCGCGAGGATCGGCCGGTAGGCCGCCACGACGTTGCGCGCGGCCGTCACGAGGGAGAAGCACAGCTGGTTCTCGAGGAGGAGCAGGTCATCGCGCGCGTCGGTCACACGGGCATCCTATCGCCTGTTTCTTAGTACACTAAGAGTTATGACGCAGAAGAAGCCCCTCCGCGACCGGATTCGCGAAGCCGGCGGCCTTTATCTGTTCCTCAACTCGCGCCTGATCCGGTTCGCCGGACCCGCGCAGGTCGGCGGCGGGCCCCGCGAGCTGCCCGTCCATCCGTGCGGGCACTGCGGCAGGCCGAAGCACGAGCACGTCGAGGGGGCCGATGGCAGTCTGCGGTGTCCGAGCGAGCCCGTAGACTAGTCGGGTGTCTGAAATCACCCCCGATCTCGTGCGCCATCTCGGCGTACTGTCCAGGATCCAGCTGTCGGATGACGAGGTGACGACCCTTACCGGCGAGCTCGACGCGATCGTGTCGAGCATCGCCCAGGTGAGTGAGGTCGCCACGAGCGACGTGCCGGCCACGAGCCACCCCGTGCCTCTCGTCAACGTTTTCCGAGACGACGTGCCGGGCGAGATGCTCACGCTCGAGCAGACGCTCCAGAACGCGCCGGACAGTGACGGGTCGCGCTTCCGCGTGACCGCGATCCTCGGGGAGGAGCAGTGATGTCCGATCTCACGAGGCTCACCGCGTCAGATCTCGCATCGAAGCTCTCGTCGGGCGAGGTGTCGAGCGCTGAAGCGACCGAAGCGCACCTCGCGCGCATCCGCGAGGTCGACGGCGACGTCAACGCCTTCCTGCACGTCAACGACGGCGCGGTCGCGGCAGCGACGGCGATCGACCGACGTCGTGCGGCGGGAGAGCACCTGCCCGAGCTGGCCGGCGTACCGCTCGCGGTGAAGGACGTGCTCGTCACGACCGACATGCCCTCCACATCGGGATCGAAGATTCTCGAGGGGTATATGTCCCCCTACGACGCGACGGTGGTCGCGAAGTCGCGCGCCGCGGGCCTCGTGCTGCTCGGCAAGACCAACATGGACGAGTTCGCGATGGGGTCGTCGACCGAGCACTCGGCCTACGGACCGACGCGCAACCCATGGGATCTCGATCGCATCCCCGGCGGCTCCGGCGGCGGATCCGCCGCGGCTGTCGCGGCGTTCGAGGCGCCGCTCGCGCTCGGAAGCGATACGGGCGGATCGATCCGCCAGCCCGCGCACGTGACCGGCACGGTCGGCGTGAAGCCCACGTACGGCGGGGTGAGTCGGTACGGCTCGATCGCGCTCGCATCCAGTCTCGACCAGGTCGGCCCCGTCACGCGTACGGTGCTCGACTCCGGTCTGCTGCACGATGTCATCGCGGGGTACGACCCGCACGATGCCACGTCACTCGACACGCCGTGGCCCTCGTTCGCGGCCGCCGCCCGCGAGGGTGCGTCGGGTGAGGTGCTCAAGGGGCTGAAGGTCGGTCTGGTCAGGGAGCTCACCGGGTTCTCTGCCGCCGTCGATGCGTCGTTCCGCGCCGCTGTCGCAAAGCTCGAGGCCGCAGGCGCCGAGGTCGTCGAGGTCAGCGCGCCCCATTTCGAATACGCGACCGCCGCCTATTACCTGATTCTGCCGGCAGAGGCATCGAGCAACCTTGCGAAGTTCGACTCCGTGCGATTCGGCATGCGCGCAGACGTTTCGGGAACGGTCGAGGACGTGATGTCGGCCACGCGCGGCGCCGGATTCGGCCCCGAGGTCAAGCGCCGCATCATCCTCGGCACGTACGCGCTGTCGGCCGGTTACTACGACGCCTACTACGGCAGCGCGCAGAAGGTTCGCACGCTGATCCAGCAGGACTTCGCGGGCATGTTCGCCGATGTCGACGTGATCGCGACTCCGGCGGCGCCGACCACCGCCTTCAAATTGGGCGAGAAGCTCGAAGACCCGCTCGCGATGTATGCGAACGACCTCGCGACGATCCCCGCGAATCTCGCCGGCGTGCCCGGCATCTCGGTTCCGTCGGGTCTGTCGGCCGACGACGGGCTGCCGATCGGCATCCAGTTCCTGGCGCCGGCCTACGAGGACGCGCGCCTGTACCGCGTCTCCGCCGCGCTCGAGGCCATGCTCGTCGACGAATGGGGCGGTCCGCTGCTCGATAGGGCGCCCGCCCTGAACGGAGGCTCGCGCTGATGGCCGCTAAACTGATGGACTTCGACAAGGCGCTCGAGATCTTCGAGCCCGTCATCGGCCTCGAAGTGCACATCGAGCTGAACACGAACACGAAGATGTTCTCGTCGGCTGGCAACCCCGCGAACGAGCGCTTCCACGGGGCCGAGCCCAACACGCTCATCGCACCGGTCGATCTCGGCCTTCCCGGATCGATGCCGGTCGTGAACGCCGCGGCGATCCGCAGCTCGATCAGCTTGGGCCTTGCGCTCGGGTGCTCGATCGCGCCGTCGAGCCGCTTTGCGCGCAAGAACTACTTCTATCCCGACCTGGGCAAGAACTACCAGATCAGCCAGTACGACGAGCCGATCGCGTTCGAAGGGTCGGTCGAGGTCGAGCTCTCCGACGGCGAGATCGTCGTTGTGCCGATCGAGCGCGCGCACATGGAGGAGGACGCGGGCAAGCTCACGCACGTCGGCGGCTCCTCGGGCCGCATCCAGGGCGCGTTGAGCTCGCTCGTCGACTACAACCGCGCCGGTGTGCCGCTCGTCGAGATCGTCACACACCCGATCTACGGCACCGAGCACCGCGCCCCCGAGGTCGCGAAGGCGTACCTCGGCACGATCCGCGACATCGCGCGCGGTCTCGGCATCAGCGAGGCCCGTATGGAGCGCGGCAACGTGCGCTGCGATGCCAATGTCTCGCTGCGTCCGCGCGGCGAGACGAAGCTGGGCACGCGCACCGAGACGAAGAACGTCAACTCGATGCGGTCGGTGGAGCGGGCGGTGCGCTACGAGATCCGTCGCCAGGCGGCGATCCTCGCGGCCGGCGGCTCGATCACGCAGGAGACCCGCCACTGGCACGAGGACACGGGCGAGACCTCTGCCGGTCGCCCGAAGTCCGACGCCGATGACTACCGGTACTTCCCCGAGCCCGACCTGCTGCCGGTCGAACCGAGCGAAGAGCTGATCGAGGAGCTGCGTGCCGAGCTCCCGGAGGCGCCTGCCGCGAAGCGCCGTCGGTTGAAGGCCGAGTGGGGATTCACCGACCTCGAGTTCCAGGACGTCGCGAACGGCGGTCTGACCGACGCGGTCGAGCAGACGATCGCGGCGGGCGCCGCGCCGACCTCGGCGCGCAAGTGGTGGACGGGTGAGATCACTCGCATCGCCAACGCTCAGGAGCGCGAGGCCGCCGACCTGGTGAGTCCCGCGCACGTGGCCGAGCTGCAGCAGCTGATCGATGCGGGCATGCTGACCGACAAGCTCGCGCGCCAGGTGCTCGAGGGCGTCATCGCCGGCGAAGGATCTCCGCAGGAGGTCATCGATTCGCGCGGGCTCGCGGTCGTGTCCGACGACGGCGCGCTGGTCGCGGCGATCGACGAGGCGCTCCAGGCGCAGCCCGACGTGCTCGAGAAGATCCGCTCGGGCAAGGTGCAGGCGGCGGGCGCGATCATCGGGGCGGTCATGAAGGCCATGAAGGGCCAGGCCGACGCCGCCCGCGTGCGCGAACTCGTACTCGAGCGCGCACAGGCCTGACGGCATCGCGCGTCTCCGGCGGGTCCTCGAATCCGCCGGAGACGCGCCTCGTCATGCGCGGCGGAAGTCGGGTCGGGGAGTGCCCGGTTTGAGGTGCGACATGAGGGCGTTCTTCGCAACCTCGATCGACGGGTAGGCACCTACTTCTCGACGATCCGACATCGTGACGCGGTACGCATCATCTGCGTGCCGGATCGTGCCGACGATGCCGGCCCTGCCGTAAGCGAGCCACAGCATGTCCATCTGCGCTGTCGTCATCTCGATCACTCCCTTGGAATCGACGTAGCATCACCGTAGCCCTGCTTCGGAGAGAGGACAATGGTCTTCGTGCGCCGCCTCGATCTCCTGCGATCCGCCGCGATGGTGGTCCTCGCGACCGGACTCGTCGCGTGCGCGCCGGCGCACGATGAGCAGGGGCCCGATGAGGCGGAAGCGGCGCCGCGATCGCCGTCCATGACGCCGTCAGCGGCGCCGACCCCCGATCCCACCCCGACGCAGGCCTCGAGGGCCGAGCGCGCCCGAGCGCTCGTGAACGCGATGTCCCCGCGCGAGCGCGCCGCGACCGTCGTCATGGGTCACGCCGCGGGTACCGATCCGTCGGCGCTCGCGAGAGCGCTGCACGCGGGGCCGCAGAACCTCATCCTGATGGGCGACAACATCGCGGCGGACGCGCATCAGCAGCGCGCGCTCGTCGAGGATCTGGCAGCCGCGGCGGACCCCGCGCCCCTCATCGGCATCGACCAGGAGGGCGGCGACGTCGCGCGGCTTCCATGGGATGATGCGCCATCGGCCCGCGATCTGAAGGGGGCGGATCCGGCGGCCGTCTCGGACGCGTTCGTGGCCCGGGCGCGTCAGCTGCACGAGGCGGGCATCACCGCGAACTTCGGGATCGTCGCCGACGTGCCGCGGGGCGACGCGTCGTTCATCTTCTCGCGCGCATACGGCACCGACCCGGCGCAGGTCGCGCGCGCCGTCGGCGGCGCCGTCGACGGAGAGCACGGACGCGTGCTCTCGACGCTCAAGCACTTCCCGGGCCACGGGGCGGCGGAGGGCGACTCGCACTCGTCGATACCGACGACCGACATGTCGTTCGACGAGTGGCGGTCGGGCGACGCCGTGCCGTTCGAAGCGGGCATCGACGCGGGCGCCGAGCTCGTGATGATGGGGCACCTGCGCTTCACCGCCGTCGACGAGCGGCCCGCCTCGCTCTCGCCCGAGTGGTATCGCGTGCTGCGCGAGGAGCTGGGTTTCGACGGGGTCGCGGTCACGGATGATCTCGGCATGCTGGGCTCGACGGGAGACCCGGCGTACGCGGATCCGGCGGCGAACGCGGTCGCGGCGCTGGGCGCAGGAGCGGATCTCGTGCTCACGATCGCGGGATCCACGCCAGAGTCGCAGGCCGCGACGGTCGATCAGATCGCCGCAGCGGCGCAGAACGGCGAGCTGCCGGCGGATCGGCTCGGCGAGGCGGCGGGGCGGGTTCTCGCGCTCCGCCTCGCCGCCGATCCAGGAGAATAGGAGTGTGAGCAGGCAGGACGGTTCGGGGCGGCTGTACTCGCCGCCCGGCGCCGATGACACGGGCGCGCACATCCTGCACGTCGACATGGACGCGTTCTTCGTGGCCGTCGAGGTGCTGGATGACCCCTCGCTCGTGGGAAAGCCCATCGTGATCGCCCACAACGACGGACGATCGGTGGTCTCGAGCGCGTCGTACGAGGCGCGACGCTACGGCGTGAGGTCGGCGATGCCGCTCGGGATGGCGCTGCGGCGCTGTCCGAACGCGATCGTCGTTCCCCCGACGTTCGAGCGCTATCGCGAGACGTCGGCACAGGTGATGGACGTGTTCCGCAGCGTGACGCCACTGGTCGAACAGCTCTCGATCGACGAAGCGTTCCTCGACGTCGCGGGCGCGCGCCGGCTGTGGGGCACGCCGGGCGAGGTCGCCTCGCTCATCCGGAAGCGGGTGAAGAACGAGGTCGGCATCACGTGCAGCGTGGGCGCGGCCGCGACGAAGCACGTCGCCAAGATGGCCTCGACCGCGTCGAAGCCGAACGGCCTGCTCGTCATCCCCGCCTCCCGCACCCAGGAGTTCCTGGATCCGCGCCCCGCGGGCGCCATGTGGGGCATCGGGCCGAAGGCGGCCGAGACTCTCTCCGCGCGAGCGATCCGCACGATCCGCGACGTGCGCGAGACGCCGGTGCCGACCCTCGCGCGCATTCTCGGACCGGCGCAGGCGCAGCGGATCCATGACCTCGCGAACGGACGGGATCCGCGCGAGATCCAGACCGAGCGCACGGAGAAGAGTATCTCGCACGAGGAAACGTTCCGCACCGACGTGTCCGATCCCGAGGTGCTGCGCGGCGAGATCCTCCGCCTGGCCGACAGGGTTGCGGTGCGCCTGCGCCGGGCGGGCGTCGAGGCATCGGGCGTCGCGATCAAGCTGCGCTTCGACGACTTCCAGACGCTCACGAGGTCGCAGGCGCTCTCGGATCCGACGAACGTCGGCCAGCGCATCGCCCAGGTCGCCCGCGACCTGCTGGCGGCGGTGGATCTGCGCGCGCCTGTGCGGCTCATCGGGGTGCGCGCGGAGCGGCTCGCGGCGGAGGGATCCGCCGCGCTCGCGCTGTGGGACGACGACGGCGAATGGAAACAGGTCGACGGCGCTCTCGACAAGCTCGCGCAGCGCTTCGGCACCGGGTCGATCACCCGAGCCGCGTTCCTGACGCCAGCCCGTCACCGGCCGCACGCGGAACGCCCTCCCGAAGACAGCGACTGAGCAGGTACCCTGAACTCATGCCCAACATCGCGATTGAACTCGGCAAGCTCAGCGGAAATCTCGGAGTCGAGGCCGCCTACGGCGAGCAGCAGGACCTCGACGGCGTCAAGGTGCTGCCCGTCGCCGCGACCTGGTCCGGCTTCGGCGGCGGCAGCGACGAGCAGGGCAACGGCGGCGGCGGCGGAGGCGGGTTCACGCTTCCGGTCGGTGCCTACGTGCGCCGCGGCAGTGAGTTCCGATTCGCGCCGAACCCCGTCACGCTGCTCGTGGTGCTGACGCCGTTCGTCTGCGTCGCGGGGCGCGCGCTGGCGCGCGTCGTGAAGAGCCTCAAGAAGAAGCGGCGCTGACGGACGTCGACCAGGCCGCACTCGACGCGATCGCCGGCGCGGCCGTTCTTGCGCTGCGCGCCGATCCTCGGGGCCGGGTCGTCATCGACGGCCGCAGCGGCGCGGGCAAGACGACGCTCGCGCACCGCATCGCCGTCGACGTCGGTGCGCGCGTCCTGTCGCTCGACGAGTTCTATCCCGGGTGGGAGGGGCTCGCCCGTGCCACGCGCATCACCGAACGGATCGTCGCTCGTCACGCGGCGGGGCGCGTCGCGACCTATCGCCGGTGGGACTGGGATCGCGGCACGTGGTTGCCCCGCGAGCACGCGGTGGATCCTGAGACGGCACTCGTGGTCGAGGGATGCGGCTCGCTCGCGCGGAACACGGCCGAGCTCGCCACGCTATCGATCTGGATCGACGGCGATGAGAGCGCGCGTCGGGAACGCGCGCTGCGCCGAGACGGCGACGGATTCCGCAGCTTCTGGGACACCTGGGCCGCGCAGGAGGAGGCGCACATCCGGGCGCACGATCCGCGGAGCCTCGCGACGCACGAGGCCGTGACGATCTAGCTGTCCTGCTCCGCGACCTGCACGAGGCCCTCGAGTCGGTAGCCGAGCCACTCGTAGAGGCCGTACGCGGGGTCGTCATCGTCGTGCTCGTCGCCGTCGGAGATGCCGAGGCGGCTCGCGAGCACCAGACGAAGCGCCGACAGCGTGCGCAGCCACGGATCCAGATCAGCGATCGAGATGTCGACCGGCGACAGCGCATCCGAGACACTCGCATCCTCGACGCGCCCGAGGTCGCCGGCGACGGTCGCGGCGTCGTGCGCCCGCCGCCCCAGCAGATCTGCGCGCGTGACCTGGCGGAACTCGCTCGATGCTTCGGCGTCGTCGGGGTACACGTCGGGCGTCAGTCGTTCGAGCGCGGGATCGCCGGCGGGCTCGGAGACGAGCTCCTGGAACTGCTCCACGAGATCGGTCAGGTGAGCCGCCTCCACGCGCGTGAGGGTGAAGATCACATGGGTCACTGCGGTGCCTTTCGAACGGTCGCCCAGAGCCCGTAGTCGTGCATCGCCTGGGCGTGGAGCTCCATCTGTTCGCGGGCGCCCTCCGCGACGACCGCGTGGCCGTCGTGGTGCACCTGCAGCATGCGCGCTGTCGCGACCTCGCGCGAGAAGCCGAAGTACTCGCGGAAGACGCGCACGACGTAGCTCATGAGATTGACGGGGTCGTCCCACACGACCGTCTGCCATGGAACGGCGGGGGAGACCTGCAGCTCTTCGTCGGCGTCGGGCATTGCGAGAGCCATCACGCCCACCCCAACTCATGCAGCTGCGCGTCGTCGATGCCGTAGAAGTGCGCGATCTCGTGCACGAGAGTCGTGTGCACCTCATCCCGCAGCTGGTCGGCCGTCTCGCTCTGTGCGAGGTGCGGCTCGCGGTAGACGATGATGCGGTCGGGCAGTTCGCCCATGCCATAGCGATCGCGCTCGGTCAGGGCGAAGCCGTCGTACAGGCCCAGCAGGTCGAGGGACCCGTCCTCAGGACGGTCTTCGACGACGAAGATGACGTTGTCGAGCCCGTCGACCATGTCGTCGGGCAGTCGGTCGAGTTCTTCGACGACGAGTGCCTCGAACTCCTCCGCGTTCATGCCTCTAGCCTACCGGCGAGAATCAGATCAGCCCCCGCAGGAACTCCTCGGGGCTCACGCCTGCAGCGCGCGCCCTCGCGTCGAGCCGACGCTGCTCCTCGGGCGAGACGACGACCCGGATCTCGGTGAAAGGATCCTCCTCGATGTCGTCGAAGAGCGTCGGCTGGGGCTCGGCTGCCTTCGGCATCGGGGGCGCGGTCGGGGCGGAGCCGGCGAAACCCGGTCCGCTGCGAACCGGCGTGCCGTTCCGATACGCCTGCGCGGCGCCGTTGGCCCGTGAATCGGCGGCTTCGTTGAGGGGATGACCCGCGTGTCCCTTGACCCACTCGAACCGCACGGTGCGCCCGGCGATCTCGCGGTCGAGGGCCTGGACGATCTCGAGGTTCATGACGGGCTTGCCATCGGCCTTCTTCCAGCCCTTCCTCTTCCAGCCGGGCATCCACTTCGTGATCGAGTCGATGACGTACCGGCTGTCGCAGTGGATGAGCAGGTCCTCATCGGTGTGCGCCGTCGCGCGCAGCAGCTCGAGCACCGCGGTCAGCTCGCCGATGTTGTTGGTGCCGTACGGCGCGCCGCCGGCCGCCCAGCTGTCGTCGTCGATGTACCAGGCCCAGCCCATGGGGCCCGGGTTTCCGAGGGCGGAGCCGTCCGCGGCGGCGATGATCGTCATCCCTCCAGCGTATGCGCCTGCCGGGCGCGAGCCCGACTCGCGCGGCGCGGACGGGACGCGCGAGGATGGACGCATGGATCCTTCGGTGCTGATGGCGGGCCCGCGCGGGCGGCGGCTGCTGCTGCAGTTCGCCCTGGGCGCGGATGACGAACGAGGAACGCTTCATCAGCGCGTGCGCGAGGCGGATCTCCTCTTCGACCCGGACTCTCCCAGAGCCTCGCTGAGCGCCGTGTACGAGCCGATGCTGGCAGACCGACTGCGGAGGCTCGGCACCTACCTGCCGCTTCCGGCGCCTGCCCGGCGCACGCGCACCGCGGAGCCCGCCCCGGGCGACGCCCGCACGGCCGCGCGGCGAGCGTCCGACGCGCTGGGTGCGGTGCCGCTCGCGAGCGTGGCATGGGAGACGCTCGGCACCGCGCTGGCCGATGCGGTCGCTCTCGCGCGGTACTGGCAGCCGCCCGACGGCACCGACGTGCTGCTCGCGAGGGACGAGATGTGCGAAGCCCTCGCGCGGGTCGCGGCGCACATCGCCGCATCGGAAGCCGCATCATGGTGGACATCGTTCGTCGATGTCTCGTCGCAGCACGCGATGCTGTGGGACGGGCAGGATCCTGTGCCGCCGGTCGACAGCGCACGAACGCCGCTGCTCGATGCACGGCGTCACCTCGAGGAGCAGGAGACGAGAGGGGGCAAGGAGCGGCGGGCGGGCGGCATCAGCGGCGAGTGGTGGTCGGCGCCGTCATGGCCCGTCACAGTGCCCCGCTCGGCGCGCCTCGGGCCCGACGGCAGTCCGATCGCAGCCCTGCTCGTCGAGGACAGCCTGGGGTGGGAGGAGGGCGAGTCGATCGAACTCGCCGTGCCCGAGGGCCTCCGGATCTTCGAGATCGGCTCGGCTGATGCCTGGGCGGAGCTCTGCGGGCGATTTCCGATCGACGTGTCGGCTCAGAAACGCTCAGACTGGCGGAACACCACGGGCCGCGAGGGCGCGTGGGTGATGCCCGACTGGGCCGCCGTCGCTGAGCACTACGACGCGGTGCACCTGACGGTGGCCGCCTATCTCGCCATCGCCGGTCGGGCGATCCCGGTGTCCGACGAGGCGTCGTCGGTCGTGGCCGGCTGGGACCCCGACGCGACGTACTGGTTCACCGACCGCGTGCGGTACACCGGCGAGCGCGAACAGTGGGTCGAGAGGGTCGATCTCGATCGCTACGCGTGGGAGCGGGCGGAGCCTCTCACCTGAGCCCGGCGGCGAGCTCCGCGAAGACGTCGGCGGCCGTGTCGAGGCGGGCGAGCGGGGCCGACTGCCCGAGCCAGAGCGACTGCAGCTCCCCGAGGTTCTGCTGTCCGGCGGCCGCGCGGAACTTTCCGGTCAGCCAGTTCTGAATCGGGAACGGCGCGATCATGCCGCCGGCCTCGATCGCGCGCACCGCGCGGTTGCGTACGCCCCGGGCGAGGCGCCCACTCATCGCGCGCGTGAGCACGCTCGCATCGGCGGGCGTCGAACGGATCGCGGCGCGATGCGCATCGTTCGCGGCGGATTCGCGCGCTGCGAGGAACGCGGTTCCCACCTGCACGCCCGAGGCACCGAGCGCGAACGCGGCGGCCACGCCCCGGCGGTCGGCGACGCCTCCCGCGGCGATCACGGGCGCCCGCACGGCGTCCGCGACCTGCGGTACGAGCGAGAAGGTGCCGACGAGCGAGTCCTCCGGAGGCTTCAGGAACGACACGCGGTGACCGGCGGCCTCGGCGCCGCTGGCGACGATCGCGTCGACGCCCGCCTCGTCGAGCCGCACGGCCTCGGCGACGGTCGTCGCGGTGCCGATCAGGCGGATTCCGCGATCGTGCGCCTCGGCGACGAGCTCGGCCGACGGCGCGCCGTACACGACGCTCAGCGCGGCCGGCGCGGCGTCCCAGATCGCGTCGAGCTGCTCATCGAGCGGCGGCATGTACCGCTCGGGGCGGGCGGGGATCTCGACGCCGACCGCCTCGTAGAACGGCTCGAGCGCATGAGCGAACGCGGCGTGCTGGGGCCCCGGAACGGCCTCGTCCCCGGCTGGCAGCCAGATGTTGAGCGCGAAGGGCTTGTTCGTCGCGGCCCTCAGCTCTTCGGCCGTGCGGCGAATCTTGTCGCCGTCGTACCCGTAGAGGCCATACGCTCCGAGGCCGCCCGCCTCGCTCACCGCCGCGGTCAGCGATACGGAGGAGAGCCCGCCGAATGCGCCGAGGAGGACCGGATGGGAGATGCCGAAGAGGTCGCGAAGATCACTGCCCATGCCCTCGAGCGTACGCCCGGCTCGGGCCCGCGTGCATCCTGACAGAATCGGACCATGACGCATCCCGACTTTCTGGCCTGGCCTGTGGAACAGGCCGCGCGACGCCTGCTCGGCTGCGAGCTGGTGAGCACCTCGGGCCCGCTGGTGCGCGTGCGGATCGTGGAGACCGAGGCGTACGACGAGAGCGATCCCGCAAGCCACACCTTCCGTGGGCCGTCGCCGCGCAATGCGGCGATGTTTCTCGCTGCAGGCCACCTCTACGCGTACCGATCCATGGGACTCCACGTGTGCTGCAACGTCGTCACGGGGCGAGCGGGTCACGGATCCGGCGTGCTGATCCGTGCGGGCGAGCCACTCGAGGGCATCGAGACGATGATGGCGCGCCGCGGCCGTGGCGGATTCGAGCTCACGAACGGGCCGGGAAAGCTCGGTCAGGCGCTCGGCGCGGATCTGTCGATGTCGGGCACCTCGCTCGCCGACGGACCGATCCGGCTCATCGAGCGATCGGCGGTGCCGGATACTGACATCGTCACGGGCGTGCGCGTCGGCATTTCGAAGGCCGTGGACTTGCCGCGCCGCTTCTATGTGCGCGGAAACGCATACGTGTCGCGACGCCATGGCGCGCCATGGTGATCGCGGCCCGGAAGGCTCATGATCAGAACAGCGTCGGGGCCGAGGGTCGTGCTGGTGCGGCGAAGGATGCGGCTGCGCGCGTGGTGCGCCGCGCCTCCGGCTGGTCATCGTCTTCTGCGGGGGCGAGGCCGTGCGCCCGCAGCATCGGGCGCACGCGCGCCGCGAGCTGACGCCGGTACGGCGCCGGCGCATACGACGACTGTCCGTAGAAGCGGCGATATCCTTCGGACAGCTCGGGATGCCGGGCCGCAATCCACTCGAGAAACCACTCCTTGGCTCCCGGGCGCAGGTGCAGGGCGCCGAACACGACGCGGCTCGCGCCCGAGGCGGCGATCTCGGCGACAGCGTCGTCGAGCTGCGCGGGGGAATCCGTGAGCCACGGCAGGATCGGCATCAGGAACACGGTGACGTCGAGCCCCGCCTCGACCGCTGCGCGCACCGTCGCGAGACGCGCGGCGGTCGACGGCGTGCCCGGTTCGACGGCCTGCTGAAGATCGTCGTCGAACACCGCGATCGACATGGAGACCTCGACGGGCACCTGAGCGGCGGCCTCGGCGATGAGAGGCAGATCGCGGCGCAGGAGCGTGCCCTTCGTGAGGATCGACAGGGGAGTCCCGCTCTCCGCCAGTGCGCGGATGATGCCGGGCATGAGCGCGTACCTGCCTTCGGCCCGCTGATACGGGTCGGTGTTCGTGCCGAGAGCGACGAGCTCACGGCGCCACGACCGTCGTGAGAGTTCTGCGCGCAGCACGTCGGCCACGTTGGTCTTCACCACGATCTGTCGGTCGAAATCGTCGCCCGCATCGAAGTCGAGGTAGCGGTGCGTGGCACGGGCGAAGCAGTACACGCACTGGTGGCTGCAGCCTCGATACGGATTGATCGTCCAGGTGAACGGCATCGAGCTCGCGTTCGGCACCCGGTTGAGCGCGGACTTCGCGATGACCTCGTGGAAGGTGATGCCGGCGAACTCAGGCGTGCGGACCGATCGGGCGAGTCCCGGTATCGGCAGGGTTCCGGGCTGTCGATCGATGCTTTGTCCACTCCACCGCATGCGTCGATTCGAACACATATTCGAAAGACGCGCAAGGGGCGGGTCGCCGGGATCCTCAGCGTGCGCCGTCGTTCAGCAGCTCCACGAATGCGGCGGCGGCCGGGCTGGGGTTGAAGTCGCTCCAGGCGAGGTACTCGATGCGGGTCGGGCCGTCGGGCACGGAGACTGTGCGCAACGCCGGAACATCGGGAACGACCGTCGGCGGAAGCAGCGCGATCGCAAGCCCTTCCGCCACGATGCCGAGGATCATCTCCGCTGTCATCGCTTCGAACGTCACCTCGCGCCGCTCGCCGGCCGCGGCGAAAGCGAGGTCCGACTGCGCGCGGCCGGGCGACCCCTCGGGGAAGTCGACGAACGTCTCGCCCGCGAGGTCGCGCAAGCGCAGCCGTCGCCGCATCGCGTGGCGGTGACCGGATCCGATCACCGCGACAAGGCGCTCGCGCGCCAGCTCGCGTGACGCGACCTTCGGGGGGACTTCGCCAGGGAGCCCGAGCACAGCCGCATCGAGACGGCCGGTCGCGATGTCGGTGACGAACGCGTCGCTCGAGCCGGCACGCAGCCGGATCCGCACAGCGGGGTGCGCCGCGTGGAACTCTCGGAGCGCAGCCGGCAGATCGATCGCGGTGACCGTCGGGATGACGCCGATGCTCAGTTCGCCGCGGATCTCGCCCGTTGCCGCAGCAGCCGATGCGACGGCCCGGTCCGCCGCAGCGAGGGCTGCGCGCGCCTCGATGACGAAGGCGTCGCCCGCCGCGGTGAGCTCGACGCGCCGGCTCGTGCGGGCGAACAGTGTGGTGCCGAGCTCGTCCTCGAGCGCCTTGATCTGATGGCTGAGCGCGGACTGCACGACGAAGCAGCGCGCGGCGGCGCGCGTGAAGCTTTGCTCCTCGGCGAGGGCGACGACGTAACGCATTTGCTGGAGGTCCATATGACAATGACCGTAGTTCATCAATCAGATGAAAAACATGTGTTGGACTCATACGTTGCCGGGGCCGAACCTTGAAGGATGAACACGATGAACCCGGCGGTGCGCATGGCGGTCACGGCGCTTGCCCCCGCGGTCTGGGGGTCGACCTACGTCGTCACCACACACATGCTTCCCGATGGGCATCCGCTGTTCGCTGCGCTCATGAGGGCACTGCCTGCGGGAATCATCGCGCTGCTCGTGACGCGGCGGCTGCCGACCGGTTCGTGGTGGTGGAAGAGCCTCGTGCTCGGCACCCTCAACATGGGCGTCTTCTTTCCGCTCCTATTCATCGCGGCGCAGCACCTGCCGGGCGGCGTCGCGGCGACACTAGGCGCGGCTCAGCCGATCTTCATCGCAGGGCTCGCCGTGTGGGTCCTCGGGGAGCGGTTGTCGCGCTGGCGCATGCTGTGGGGGATCATCGGGATGATCGCGGTCGCGATGGTCGTTCTCAGGCCCGGCGCGGCCATCGACCTCACGGGCGTCATGGCGGGCCTCGCCGGCGCGGTGTCGATGGCGACGGGCGTGGTTCTGACGAAGCGGTGGGGGAAACCGGAGGGAGCGTCACCTTTGGCCCTCGCGGGGTGGCAGCTCACGGGCGGCGGCATGGTCCTGATCGTTCCCGCGCTCCTGATCGATGGAGTCCCGGCCGACATTGACGCGCGTGCGGTCGTCGGATATGCGTGGCTCAGTCTTGTCGGCGCGCTCTTGGCGTACACGCTGTGGTTCGAGGGGGTCCGGCGGCTCCAGGTCACCGCAACGGCACTGCTGGGACTGTTGTCGCCGCTCGTTGCCGCGGCACTCGGGGCGGTCATCGCGGGGGAAAAGCTATCGCTCGTCCAGATGGCGGGATTCGCCCTCGCGCTCGTCGCGATGGCCGCGGGGCAATCGGCCCCATCCCGTGGCGAACCCGTGACCGGGAGGGGCAGCGCGGCCTCCCACACTGGTGGCGATCGGACCCGCACGAGCGTCCGGCGACACCAAGGAGGAAGCGCATGATCGCCACATCACCTACAGCCTTGTCGAGGATCCGCGCGAGTGTTCTCGCGCTCGGTATCGGCGCCGTTCTCGCGCTGACCGGCTGCGGCACATCGGACGATGAAGCTGAGGCAGGGGCGCAGCCCGCACCGAGCGCCGCGGCTGAGTCCGAAGAATCGGCCGCCAACGACGAAGCCGCGGCCGCGGACGAGAACACGCCGGCAGAGGACTTCGGCACGGAGGCGACCTCTGGGGAGTCCACGGCAGAGGTCACCATCGACGGCTCGCCCGTCGACATCGCCGACGCCACCGTCGTGTGTCAGGAGGCCGACAACACGATGACCATCGCGGTCGGATCCGCGTCCGGCACGGACGGCATCGGCGCAGTGCTCGAGGGCGAGACCGTCAAGAGCGTCGCCCTCGGGGCGGTCGACGGCAGCGCGATGGGCTGGGCCGAGGGCGCGCCCGGCGAGGTTACGGCGAGTGTCGAAGGTTCGACATATACGATCAGCGGCGCGATGATGGCGGTCGATACCGCGGATCCGGCCGCGGCCGAAGAGACGCCGTTCGAGATGCAGATCACCTGTCCCTGACCGACGTCCCGTCGCGCCGCCGTCCGGTGCGGCGGGACGTCGTGGTGTGCGGGGCGTATCGTCCCGAGCTCAAACGTGGCAACCTGGCCGTGTGACGACTCCCATCGAAGACTACGCTCTCCTGGCCGATCTGCGTTCGGCCGCACTCGTCGCGCGTGACGGGAGCATCGACTGGATGTGCCTGCCGAGGTTCGATTCCGATGCCGTCTTCGCGAGTCTCCTCGGCGGGCCGGAGCACGGCCGCTGGCTGGTCGCCCCCGCGGATGGCACGGTCGTCTCGCGCGAATACGAACGCGGCACGTTCGTGCTCCGCACGCGATGGCGCACGCCGACGGGCGAAGCGGAGATGACCGAGTTCATGCCGACGGGCGATGGACGCGCGGACATCGTGCGAGAGATGAGATGCGTATCGGGCAGCGTGGAGATCCGGTCCGAGCTGCTCCTGCGCCCCGCTTACGGTTCGTCGCTGCCGTGGGTGCGGCACGTCGAGGGAGCGTTGACGGCGATCGCGGGTCCCGATCTCTACGTGCTGCGCGGACCAGCGCTCGAATCGGGCGATAAGCGCCACGTCGGACGCCACGATCTCGCGCAGGGCGAGTCTGCGACGTGGGTGCTCACCTGGACTCCGTCGTGCGACGACGCGCCGCCGCCGCTCGACGTCTCCCGGGCCCTCGAGGACACCCGGGGGGTTTGGCTGGCGTTCGACAGCGCGGTCGATGTGTCGGGCCGTTGGGGCGAAGCCGTGCGCCGCTCGCTCCTGGTGCTGCGCGCCCTCACTCACGCCGAGACGGGCGGCATCGTCGCGGCGCCGACGACGTCGCTTCCGGAAGACCCTGGCGGCGAGCGCAACTGGGACTATCGGTACTGCTGGCTGCGCGACTCCGCGCTGACGCTCGAGTCGCTCCTCGTGCACGGCGGCGCGCGG
>Ga0308157_10001504_pt1 | contig 47071 bp, 43 predicted proteins | sample PhyBR1_FD_201035 | JGI IMG/M metagenome (GOLD analysis project Ga0308157, IMG submission 201035) | Phyllosphere microbial communities from UC Gill Tract Community Farm, Albany, California, United States - DLSLB.R1 | ecosystem: Host-associated > Plants > Phyllosphere > Unclassified | place: USA... | reverse complement strand
TTATTTATGACCCCAAATGGATAAACTACTGCTATCAACCATTGGTCGCATAGAGTAACATCCTTAAACCGATAGACTCTACAGCCAGATACAAAACGAAAGAAGGCGCCCTTTTTAGACGCCTTCCTTTTATAGCATTTGTTTTAAAATTATAATTCTTGAATACGAATATTTCTAAAGCTTACGGAGTCGGTATGATTCTGTAGTGCTATCTTCCCTTTCGGATAGGTTCCAAATGCAGGGTAATTCTTCATGTTGCTGTTAGCGACTTTTAGTTTAAATGCTTCTGTATTGATACTATCTTGAAAAGTGATTTTATCATTTAGCCAAAATGTGACTTCTCCTTTGGATTGTCTGATTTTTCCTTTGTTCCATTCTCCGAAGGGATTCGGCTTGGAATTGCTTCCCACACATGCTACAGAATATAGACATCCGGCCCAATGTGTTGAGTCTACTTGGTGTCTGGGTTCAGCGTTCGCATTGTCCAGTAATTGCATTTCAAGTCCTGTTGCGAAGGTTGCCGCATAAGTGCTATCCTCTTTTACATTAATTAGGACACCACTATTGCCACCTTTTTTAACTTTCCATTCAAATTGCATTTCAAAATCACCGTATTCTTTGTCGCTGATAATATCACCGAATTCTCCTTGTCCTCTAGGATCACAGATTAACACTCCATCTTCTACTTTCCATTTTGATAAGGTGTCTCCTTGATTATAAATATGCCAGCCTGTAAGATTCTTTCCATTAAAGAACTCTAAGGAATCCGGGTTTGAGTTATCCTCTCTGTTGCTGTTCTGATTACAGGAAGTTATTATTAGTGCCAGGATTATGATCCAAAATTTACTGAGGTTGGTTGACATAAGTATAGTTATGGTAAATGATTTAAACTGAAGTTTAAATGTAGAAATAAAAAATCAGTTTAGAATCTAACGATTTCATCAATTTGTTCTAAAATAAATTTGAGTGATAGGGGATCGTGAAAATCTTCTTCATCATTAAGTTCACTTTGAATTAAAGGGATATGGATTTTTAGGGGTAGGACATGCATTCTTAAGTAATTACATACGCCTGTAAAGTGGTCCACCCCTCTGATATTCCCATATTTACCTGATGAAACTCCTACAAGCGCTGTTTTTTTGTGATAAAAAGAGCTGGGAAAGGCACAGGCATCAATAAATAGTTTTAACACGCCGGGATAGCTGCCATTATATTCAGGAATAATGAAAATAAATGTCTTTGCTTCAGAGACTTTTTGTTGAATCTCAGCGAAAGCCTCACTCCGTTTGCCATATAGATCAGTTTCTATAATATTAGGGGGAAGGTCTTCAAGAGAAAGTATTTCATATTCTTCGCCTCTTTTTAATAATTCCTTTTGATAAAATCTTGCAACCTTTAGGGAGTTTGCATGTTTTCTATTTGTGCCTGAGATTATTAAATTCATTGTTTAAATGTAACTTATAAAAAGCAATATAGATCGGAGTAAATACCTAAATCTATTTTTCGTATCTTAGCATCCTGTTTAGGATGTTCCGATTCGGTTCAAAATTAGCAAATTTAACATCATTTAAGTATCATATATCGTTTAGGTGTGTTAATTTGCAGATTGAACAGGAATAGTGCTAAAAGAATATATTTTCAAAATCTGAGGAAATACAATGGGAAAGATTATTGCCATAGCCAATCAAAAAGGAGGAGTTGGTAAAACAACGACTTCCATCAATCTTGCTGCGAGTTTAGCTGTGTTAGAATATAAGACTTTGTTGGTGGATGCAGATCCGCAAGCAAACTCAACATCAGGTATTGGTTTTGATCCTCGCGCCATCAAAGCAAGCATTTACGAATGTTTGGTAAATGATATTACCGCCAAAGAAGCTATCCAGTCTACAGACACACCAAATCTTGATTTATTACCGGCACATATAGACTTAGTAGGTGCCGAAATTGAAATGATTAATCTGGATGAGCGTGAGTATAAAATGAAACGTCTTTTGGATGAGGTAAAAGATGATTATGATTTTATTATTATAGACTGTTCACCATCATTAGGACTTATAACGATCAATGCGTTAACCGCGTCTGACTCTGTTATTATTCCTGTACAATGTGAATATTTTGCATTGGAGGGGTTGGGTAAATTATTGAACACGATAAAAATAGTTCAAAACAGGTTAAATATTGATCTTGAGATAGAAGGAATATTGCTAACGATGTACGATGTACGTTTGAGGTTGTCAAACCAGGTTGTAGAGGAAGTACGTACGCACTTCCATGATTTGGTTTTTGATACGATTATTCAGCGTAATACTCGTTTGAGTGAGGCTCCAAGTTTTGGAATTTCTGTTATTATGCATGATGCTTCCTGCAAAGGAGCAATAAACTACTTGAATCTTGCTCGCGAGATTTTGGAAAAGAATGGATTATTAAAAGAGAACAAGGAAACCGTAACAGTATAGTATGGCAGCACAACAACGGAAAACAGGTCTAGGGAAAGGATTGGGTGCATTACTTCAACAAGATGTGATTAGTAGTCCTAAAGAACAGCTTCCTGACACTTCTGTAACTAAATCACCGAGCTCTCCTGCCGGTAGTATAAATTTTATAAAAGTAGAACAAATATCAATTAACCCATTTCAGCCAAGAACTGATTTTGATGAGACTGCATTAAAGGAATTGGCAGAATCTATTGAGCTGCAAGGGTTGATTCAACCTATAACTGTGCGCCAGGTTGGTAAAAATGAATACCAATTAATTAGCGGTGAACGTAGATTAAGAGCGTCAAAGCTGGCTGGTATCACTGAAATTCCAACGTATGTAAGAACGGCGAATGATCAACAAATGCTGGAAATGGCATTAATTGAAAACATTCAGCGTGAAAACCTGAACGCGATTGAGATTGCCTTGAGTTTTCAACGTATGATCGAGGAATGTAGTCTGAAACAAGAGGAATTGGGAGATCGTGTAAGTAAGAATCGATCTACTGTGACAAACTATTTAAGGTTGTTAAAACTTCCCCCGGTTATTCAGGCAGCAATTCGCGATGGTGATTTGACTATGGGACATGCTCGTGCTTTGATTAATGTCGGAGAAGTAGATGTACAGTTATTTATTTTCAAAGAAATTGTTGAGAAGGGATTGTCTGTTCGCAAAGCAGAACAACTAGTTCGTGAAGTTCAGCAAGCGAAAGAGAAAAAACCAAAAGGCTCTAAGAAAGAAGCGGGATTGACCTTTCAATATCAAAAGATAGAGGATGATTTAGCTTCAAAATTTGCTACTCGTGTTAAATTAAACGTGAAGACAGCAAAAGGGAAAGGAGCTATTGAGATTCCTTTTAATTCAGAAGATGATTTGAGCCGAATTTTAGAGTTGCTAGATTGGTAATGTATAAGTATTTATTGCTTTTTGGGATACTATTATCTTTTACTGCTGTGAAAGGCCAGGTAAAGGATACTATTCCTGACTCTACAAGCATGGTTCAGCTTCAGGATTCTTTAAAGAAAGCTGAAGCACAAGATACAACGAAAAAAGAAACCCGTGCGGAGCGAAGGGCAAGGAAAAAAGCGGAGAAGGAGCGGGAGAAGTATTATTATAAGGATATTTTAAAAGATTCTGCCCGATTAGAGATCGAGCGTCTTTCCAGAGTAGCCTGGAAGCGATCTTTGATATTACCAGGATGGGGACAATATACCAATCAAGGGTTGTGGTGGATTAAAGTTCCGGTTATCTACGGTGGTTTTGTTACCTCTTATCTTGTGTTTGATTATTGGCAGTGGTATTATAAGAAGTTTTTAACGGAGCTCCAATATCGGGAAAGATATGGTCAGGGATCACAGGATCCTGATTTAGGGGGAGAGACCCAATGGACAGTGCAAGGACTTGTGGATAATAAAGACTATGCCCGAAGAAATCGAGATTTGACTATACTGATAACCGTAGGGTGGTATGGTTTAAATGTTGTTGAGGCCTATGTGGACTCTATATTGAAAAATCGTTGGAATATAAGTAATGACCTAAGCTTTAAAGTTTCACCTACTTTTATTCCTAATTATGCATATAATCCGGGAATGGGAGTTTTTAAGGGAGCTAATTTAGTTTCTCCGGGAGTAAAAATGACCTTCACAATTAAATAGAAACCAATTAACTGTATGAAAATCGTTTTATTAGGTTACGGAAAAATGGGGCAATTAATAGAGCGCTTCGCCATGAAAAGAGGGCACGAAGTGGTATTAATTGTAGATGATAAAAATAGAGACAGCATTACTACAGCGGATCTGGAAGATGCTGATATGGCTATTGATTTTAGTACGCCGCATGCTGCTTTAGAGAATATTAGTTTGTGTTTTGAATCCAATCTACCTTTAGTTGTGGGTACGACAGGATGGTATGATCACCTTGATGAAGTGAAAGCGACTTGTTTAGAGGCAGATCAATCGCTGTTATATGGTTCTAACTTTAGTATTGGTGTAAATATCTTTTTCCATATCAATAAATTGTTAGCAAAGGCTATCAATCCTTATAAACAATATGATGTTCAGGTAGAAGAGATTCATCACATTCACAAGCTGGATGCGCCTAGTGGTACAGCTATTACAATTGCCGAGGGTATTTTGGAAAATACAGACGGGAAGAGTAATTGGGTTAATTCGGTAGAAGGGTCGGGGGAAGAGGTTATACCCAAAGTGGACGAGTTGTTAATTGAAAGTTTAAGAATTGAAGAAGTTCCGGGGACACATACGGTATTGTATAGTTCAGAAGTGGATCAAATTGAATTTAAGCATACTGCACATAGCAGAGAAGGATTTGCATTGGGAGCGGTTATTGCTGCGGAATGGCTTTTAGGTAAAAAGGGCTTTTTCCAGGTTACGGAAATGTTTGATTTTAATAAATAATTTATGTGGTATATCATTTTAGCCATCTACATCATAGGATCAGTTTATGGTCTTTACTTATTGTATAGAAAGGCTGGAAAGCAAGGTTGGGAAGCTATTATTCCTATTTATAGCCAGTATGTGATGGCTCAGTTAGTGGGGAGACCAACCTGGTGGATTATATGGCTTTTTGTTCCGATTGTGAACATCTTTATATTTTATGATTTATATCTCAACCTGATTAAGGCATTTGGGAAGCGTAGGTTTTGGGAAAATGCCGCTGCGGTCTTAGTTCCATTTATCGTATTGCCTATGTGGGGTCGGGATCCGAATGTAAAGTATTTAGGAATTCCTACTTCAGAGGAATTTAAGAAGAAATATTTCTATAAAAAATCTGTCGGTAGAGAATGGGCAGATGCTATTATTTTTGCGACCATTGCAGCGACTTTAATTAGAGGATTTCTTATTGAAGCCTATATGATACCTACAGGTTCGATGGAAAGGAGCCTTTTAGTTGGGGACTTTTTATTTGTAAGTAAGCTGAATTATGGTCCTAGAATTCCAAACACTCCGTTGGCATTTCCATTTGCGCACCATACAATGCCTATAACAGGAGGTAAAGCCTATTCGGAACTTATCCATATTCCATATAAGAGATTACCCGGCTTTCAAGAAATCAAACGTAATGATGTTGTTGTTTTCAACTACCCGATGGAAGCGGATGCTCCTTTTAACAGGCCAGTTGATAAACGCGAAAACTATATTAAGCGTTGTGTTGGATTACCAGGTGATGTTATTTCAATGGAACGTACTAAATTGTTTGTAAACGGAGAGCCTGCATTTGTTGATGAGGATTTCCAGACCAACTATTTAGTAACGACTGATCCGAATGGTCTGAACCTTCAAAGACTGTTAGATATGCGTATTGAAATGGATCAGCAGTATACCAATCCTGCTGAAGGAAAATATGGTTTGCACATGACGAAAGGTGAAGCGGAAGAGATTAAAAAATGGTCTAGTGTAAAGTCATTTCAAGAGATTATTTACGAGCCGGGTGATGCATATCCTTTGTATGCGTCATTTCCTTTCTATCAAAATGGAATTATTTGGAACTATGATAATTTTGGTCCGATCCAGGTTCCAAAAAAAGGATGGACAGTTAAGTTAGATAGTTTGACGGTTCCTTTATATGAAAGAGCAATTACAGTTTATGAAGGGAATACTTTTGAGAAAAAAACAGATGGTTATTATTTGAATGGTCAGAAAGTAGATAGCTATACGTTTAATATGAATTATTACTGGATGATGGGTGATAATCGTCACAATTCTCTTGACTCGAGAGGGTGGGGTTTTGTGCCCGAAGATCATATCGTAGGAAAAGCTCTATTTACTTGGTTAAGTTGGGATGAGGACGGAACATTCTTATCCAAAATCAGATGGAATAGAATATTTAGACCTATTCATTAGTAACTGAACGATAAAAAAAAGAGGGTTGATTCATGCGAATTAACCCTCTTTTTTATGCTTTAATTATCAACCTATTTCAGTGCGGCTAAGTATCTTTTGATTGTTTCTTCAAGTCCCAGATAAAGTGCATCTGCAATGAGCGCGTGTCCGATACTTACTTCCAGTAAGCCGGGGATATTTTGTTGGAAATATGAAAGATTGTTTAAATCAAGGTCATGGCCGGCATTTAGTCCTAACCCTACTTCCTGTGCTTTTTGTGCTGCTTTTACATACGGTTCGATTGCTTTTCCCTTATTATCTGGAAATTCAGAAGCATAGGCTTCTGTGTATAGTTCAATACGATCTGTTCCTGTTTCTGCCGCAGCTTCCACCATATCTTCTACAGGGTCCACAAAAATAGATACTCTTATCCCATGTCCTTTAAATAACCTGACCATTTCGGAAAGGTACTCTCTATTGGCAATGGTATCCCAGCCATGGTTTGAAGTGATTTGTCCCAATTCATCGGGTACAAGGGTGACTTGAGTAGGAGAATTGGCCAGTACGAGATCTACGAATTTTTGTTCACGGGAATTTCCTTCGATGTTAAATTCAGTTGAAATATTTGCTTTTAGATCAAAAACATCCTGGTAGCGAATGTGTCTTTCATCAGGTCTGGGATGTACAGTGATGCCTTCAGCGCCAAAGCGTTCGCAAGCTAAAGCTGTTGAAAGAACATTAGGAACATTCCCGCCGCGAGAGTTTCTCAGCGTTGCAATCTTGTTAATATTTACTGAAAGTTTGGTCATAGTTTAGCTTCTTTTTACAAATTTACAGTTTTACCTTGCCATATTCCTATCATTTATGATTTTAAATACGATCATCAATGGATAAAATTTTTTAAATTGCAGAAAATATGGATGGACTGGACTTCAATCTATTAAGTGGCTTCAGGCTGCTGGATTTCATTGATATATTGCTTGTGGCAATTATCATTTATTATGTCTATAGTTTAATTAAGGGGACTATTGCGGTTAATATCTTAATAGGTGTAGGTTTGTTTTATGGCATTTACCTAGTCGTAAAACAAATGGAGATGCGCTTGTTAACAGAGATTTTTGGCGGTTTTATTTCCGTAGGTTCTATAGCGCTGATTGTTGTCTTTCAGCAGGAAATTCGTCGATTTTTGCTCCATATAGGTAAGAATATTTCATTAAGACGCAAGAAATTCTTTTGGACGATTTTTGGTGGTAAGAAATCGACGCATAGCGACAATGCTGAGTACGTAAAACCAATCGTTGAAGCTTGTCAGAATATGTCCAAGTCAAAGACCGGGGCTTTATTAGTATTCTCCAAATACTTTGATGAGGAATATTATCAAACAAGTGGAACGGTGATAGATGCACCGATCTCCAAGAGGTTGTTAGAATCTATTTTCTTTAAAAACTCACCTTTACATGATGGTGCTGTTATTATTGTTGATTATAGGATTATGACAGCAAGTTCCGTGTTACCATTGTCTGATAGTGAAGATTTGCCACCTCAATTTGGGTTAAGGCATCGGGCTGCCATCGGAGTAACCGAGGTGTCGGAAGCTGTTGCAGTCATTGTATCAGAAGAGACAGGTGAGATTTCATTTGCCAAAGATGGAAATATCAATATGAATCTTACTGCCGACGAGTTAGAGAAGATTCTTTCTGAAGAATTGTAGTTTGCTGAATATTATTTTTTGGTATTGCTTTTTTACTGAACAATTGTTTTTGTTTGGCAAAAATTAGATAACTTTATTCAAATTATAAGAAAAATTCATTGCTATGCACTTCGATGATAAAAAACCTATTGACATTGTGTTGAACGACTTGTTTGAACACTACCGAGAGCATGTTTCCGATGTGGACAAAATTACAAAGGCGCTTTTAGAACGCGACGTTGTCCAATCTCAATCGGATATTGTGAATGATCATATTGCCTTTAGAACTTTAGGCGTCCCTAACCTAGGGATTACCTCTTTCGAAAAGATTTTTTTATCCTTTGGATATAAAAAAATGGACTATTATTATTTTGAAGGAAAAAAATTAGATGCCTATTGGTATGCACCACCTGCTGATCATTATCCCAGAATATTCGTTTCCCAGTTAAGAGTTTCAGAACTGAGTCAGGAAGCCCAAGATATAATTCATAAGTATACAAACCCAATAACTTCGGATCCGGTTGATAAGTTAGATTTGAATAATGGGGAACAGGTTGCCGCATTCTTACAAACCCCTCTGTGGGCTCTTCCGACCTCTGTAGAGTATGAAAAATTATTATCGGAAAGTGAATATGCCGCATGGGTTATCTTCAACCGTTATTATCTCAATCACTATACTATATCTATCCATGAATTAAAAGATGGTTATAATACACTAACTGAGTTTAATGCTTTCTTAGAAAGTATAGGTGTGAAATTAAATACGTCAGGAGGTAAAATAAAAACCAGTGCGGATGGTCTATTGAGTCAAAGCAGTACAGTTTCAGCATTGTATGATGCTAACTTTGCGGACGGCACAACACTGGAGATTGCGGGGAGTTATGTGGAATTTGCAGAGCGTAGTGTACTTCCTCAGTTTAAAGCTTTGCCGAAAGACCAGATTAGACGTGAACATCGTCGGGATGGTTTTGAAACGAATAATGCTGATAAAATTTTTGAGAGTACATATACATCACAAATAAAAGGATCATAGGCTATGGAAGAGCAGTTAATCCTGCTTTCAGAACAATTAAAGGGTGAGATATTCTGGGATGAAAAGATGCGCCTGTTGTATGCAACAGATGCTTCGGCCTATCGGGAACTTCCTTTAGCGGTTTCTTATCCAAAAGATAAGACCGATCTTTTATTGCTGATCGAGTTTGTGAAAGAAAATAAAACGTCATTAATTCCGAGGACTGCAGGGACTTCACTTGCAGGTCAGGTGGTTGGTTCAGGGATCGTTGTGGATGTTTCTAAATATTTCACGCAGATATTGGAAGTTAACGAGGAGGAATCTTGGGTCCGTGTTCAACCCGGCGTTATTCGGGATGAACTAAATATGTTTCTTAAAGACCATCAGCTCTATTTTGGTCCTGAAACTTCTACCGCCAATCGTGCAATGATTGGGGGGATGGTTGGTAATAATTCCTGCGGTTCCAATTCTCTGATTTATGGAAGTGCCAGAGAGCATACATTAGAAATCCAGGCTTTATTGAGCGATGGGACTGAGGTTCTGTTTAAATCATTGGATTTTGATGCGTTCAATAAGAAATGCCAACAACAAGACCTTGAAGGTAGCATTTATCAGCAAGTTCGTAGCATGCTGAGCAATTATCAGAATCAGCAACAGATTCGGGAGAATTTTCCAAAAAGCTCTATTCATCGTCGAAATACGGGGTATGCAGTAGATATGTTGTTAGAAACAGATCCGTTTACAGCAGGTAAGGAACCTTTCAATTTCTGTAAATTGATTTGTGGTTCGGAAGGGACCTTAGCATTAATCACCGAGATTAAGCTGCATGTAAACCTTTTGCCAACTAATCCAAGTGGATTGCTTTGTATTCACTTTCATTCTTTGGAAGATGCACTAAGAGGTAATTTAATAGTCCTAAAGCATAAGCCGTTGGTGAGTGAATTAATGGATCATTATATTTTAGAGTGTACCAAAAGTAATTTAGAGCAATCCAAGAACCGTTTTTTTGTGGAGGGTGAGCCGGAAGCTATCCTAATTGCTGAATACGATGGGGTTGATGTTGAGGAAATATTGTCAAAAGTAAAGGCTGTTGAGGGAGACTTGCTCGCGAATGGGTTAGGATATCATTTTCCATTGGTCTTGGGGGAGGATAAGAAGAAAGTATGGAATTTACGAAAAGCAGGATTAGGTCTGTTGAGTAATATTCCCGGCGATGATAAGCCTGTTGCAGTTATCGAGGATACTGCAGTAGATGTGGAGGATTTGCCGAACTATATTAAGGACTTTAATGTTATTCTTGAAAAGTATCAGCTCTATGCGGTTCATTATGCCCATGCAGCTACAGGTGAGTTACATTTACGACCTATCATTAATCTAAAAACAGAAAAAGGGAATCAGCTGTTTCGGAATATTGCAACCGAAATTGCTCATCTTGTTAAGAAATATAAAGGTTCTCTGAGCGGAGAGCACGGGGATGGTCGTCTAAGAGGAGAATTTATTCCATTCATGATCGGTGATCATAATTATCAGCTTCTAAAAGAGATAAAGAATACCTGGGATCCAAAAGGGATCTTTAATCCGGGAAAAATTGTGAATACGCCGGCTATGAATAGTTCATTGCGTTATACTCCCGGACAGAAGGATCGTGAAATTAAAACTGTCTTTCGGTTTCCTAATCAAACTATTTTACAGCATGCAGAACAATGTAATGGTTCTGGAGACTGTCGGAAGACTCATCTATCAGGAGGAACCATGTGTCCATCTTATATGGCTACCAAAGATGAGAAAGATACCACTCGTGCCAGAGCTAATATCCTTCGAGAAATGTTGACTAATTCGCAAAAGGCAAACCCTTTTGATCATGATGAAATCAAAGAAGTGATGGATCTTTGTTTAAGCTGTAAGGGCTGTAAATCAGAATGTCCTTCCAGTGTTGATATGGCGAAATTGAAGGCTGAATTCCTGCAAGGTTATTACGACAGTCATGGTATTCCTTTTCGTTCACGTATGATTGGTCATGTAGACAGCATGACGCAGTTCATGCAGCCTATTTCGGGACTGTATAATATGGTAATAAGTTCAAAATTAACGAGTGGGATCGTTAAGGGTATTCTAGGCTTTGCGCCCGAACGTCATCTTCCTAAAATAGCACCTGTTCCTTTGCGTAAGTGGTTTCAACGGAAAGATAAGCCTTTTTCGGGGGGTAGTAAAGCGATTAAGTCGGTTTATTTCTTTTGTGATGAATTTACGAACTTCAATGAGGTTGAATTAGGAAAAACAGCTATACTTCTTTTGGAAAGATTAGGTTATGAGGTATTGATGATTCCCCATGCTTTTTCGGGAAGAGCTTTACTTTCTAAAGGAATGCTTAGGGAAGCGAAAAAACTCGCTAATAAGAATGTTGAAGTTTTCAGAGATCGTCTGAATGCAAATATTAAATTGGTAGCTGTAGAACCCTCTACGATTTTAACGTTCAGAGATGAATATGTAGATCTGGTTGACGAAGGGTTAATAGCAGATGCGGAGCGGATTGCACCATTGGCATTGACCATTGAAGAGTTTATATTTGAAGAGTATCAAGCGGGTAATATTTCATCCAGTCAATTTGAGTCTAAGGAAGAAGAGATATTATTGCATGGACATTGTCAACAAAAGGCTTGGGGGTTGCTACCAACAGTTGCTAAGATGTTGTCAATTCCTTCTCAGTATAAGGTTAAAAATATCCCATCTGGCTGTTGTGGAATGGCAGGGTCATTTGGTTATGAAAAGGAGCACTATGATCTATCTATGAAAATTGGTGAGTTAGTTTTGTTTCCTGCCGTTCGGAATAAATCTGAAACTACTATTATTGCAGCTCCGGGTTCAAGCTGTAGGCATCAGATCCAGGATGGTACGGGTATATCTGCAAAACATCCTGTAGAGATACTCTATAAAGCATTAAAATAAACATGGCCGATTTAAAAAAACCGGCCATGTTTATTTTAATTTTAGGATTTTTTATTTTTTAGCATCTTCTAATGCTTGCGTATTTAATTTAACATATTCTTGGTTGTCAGCAGCTTTTGCCATTGCAAGACCTTCCTCTGCAGCTTTAACGGCACCTGCTTTGTCTCCAGCTTTCGCTAATACTAGAGATTTCCAATATTTAATATGTGGAGCTTGTGTATTTCCTTTATCTGCTTCATTAATCCATTCTACTGATTTCTTAATATCAATGTTGTTACTGAAATAATACATGGCAGCCTGGAAATAAGGTTTTTTCTCACCTTTCATAGCTTCATCTATACCTGCTAAGATTTCTTCTTTTTGATCTACAGAAATATTGAAAGAAACTCTTGTGTTCTCCCAGCTTAAAGCTAAATCAGTACTTTGTTCAAGCACATCTTCAAATTCAATGGTAAAAGTTTCAACGGGAGATGCTAGTGTTTTAGGTTTTACTTTCACCCTCAATACATCATCTGCTTTGTCATAGGTGTAAGCGCCCCATTGTTTCGCGTTATTATTGAAGATAATAGTCCACTCAGTTTTTCCGGGAATTGTGAATAAAGCATATGTCCCTGCAGGAAGCTTCTGACCTTCGATCATTACTTCCGAAGGGAAAGTTATGTTAGTAGCGTTATTAGCGCCGGTACGCCAAATCTGATCATATGGAACCAGGCCTCCAAAGATTGTTCTTCCTTTGGCGCTTGGACGTTGGTAAACCACACTGATTTGCTCTATCCCTAGATCTTGTAGGATAAATTGTGTACTACTTGCTTGAGGTAATTTTAATTGAGCCTCTGCTTGAGTAGCCGTAAATAAAAGTCCTGCCGCAACAAGAATCGTTAATGCTAATTTTTTCATAATCATTTTAATAGAATACTCCCGAAGATAAGAAACAACTCTAAAAAAACAATGGAGTTAGTTATCTAACTCCATTGTCTATTTATTTTAAGCTTGTACTTTTTTTCTGATTTTGTGTCCTGCAATTGCATAATACAGAATAAACAGGTAACAAGGCAATGCAATCCAATATGCTTGATGTGCCCCTACTGAATGAGATAGCCAACCATACAGTAATGGTATTACGGCACCCCCAGCGATACCCATTACCAGAATTCCGGAAGCGGCACTGGTAAATTTACCAACACCTTTTAGTGCTAAAGGCCAGATGGCAGGCCAAACTAAAGAGTTTGCCAATCCTAATAAACCTACTAAAGTTAATGATACCATTCCATCGGTAATGGTAATACCTATTGTTAAAATAATCCCTAGAATAGCACAAAGTTTTAATGCAGTTTCTTGAGCAAGATATTTTGGAATGGCAATAATTCCGATGATATAACCAACTACCATAGATCCCATGGTAAATGCGGTGAAGAATTTTGCAGTGTTTAAAGGAATACCTAAGAAAGTTCCGTAAGCAATGATGGTATCACCTGCTAAAACTTCCACGCCTACATATGCGAATAGTGCAACAAAGCCTAGCAAAACGTGAGGGAAATCAAAGATTGAATGTTTGTTTTCTGTTACTTTGTGATGTTCAGCATCTTCTTCTTCATCTCCTTTTACTTCAGGTAAATTAGATTTTGAGATCCAAAAAGCAAGTACAAGTAAGACAATGACAATACCAATATATGGGTTAACTACTTGAAGAGCAATCTTATCGAGGGCGATCGCGGATTCTTCAGGAGTCATACTTGCTAATTGATCTTTGACTTTATCTGCTTCTCCAAGTTTCAGGAAGTATCCTAAAATGATTGGAGCCAGTGCACCGGCGAACTTGTTACAGATACCCATTATACTTATCCTTCGGGCGGCAGTTTCTACCGGTCCTAAGATGGTGATATAAGGATTGGAGGCTGTTTGAAGAATAGCTAATCCACCTCCCATAATAAACAGGCCTAACAGGAACAGTAAATAAGTCCTTGAAAAGGCTGCCGGGATAAATAACAATGCACCTACAGCCATAATCCCTAAGGAAACAGCCATACCATTTTTAAAACCGAACCGATTTAAAACCCACGTGGAAATTGGGGCCATAACTAGGTAGGCAATATAGAAAGCAAAGGTTACAAAGTAGGATTGAACTTCGGTTAATTCACATGCAATTCTTAAATACGGAATTAAAAGGGAGTTTAACCATGTCGCAAAGCCAAAAATGAAGAACAAAGATCCAATAATGATCATTGGCCCTACGGTAGATTGATTATTTTGATTATTCATAAATTTGATTTACAAATTAATAATTAAGGTAGCCACAAGGCTAATAAAATATTTCGATATATTAAAACTGTATTTGCAATGCAATCGTTTGCTTCCCGAATAAAAAAGAAGTTACGAAAGTAATGTCTCTTATTAAAGACTAAACTTTATCATTAAATTATCCTAATTTGATAGTTGTTGGGTGGATATTACGGCAATTTTTAGGCCTTGGGTATCTTTATTACAGCGATGGTTAGCCTTGAGATGCAGACTAATTGATTTCTTTCGTTATGGATTTGAATGTCCCATACATGTGTTGTTTTACCGATATGGTAAGCTTTACACGTAGCCCTAACCACACCTTTGGTCACAGGTCGAATGTGATTTGCATTAATTTCTAAACCAACTCCGGTCCATACATCAGAATCCATCACCATATTGGAAGCGATACTTCCTACCGATTCTGCCAAAACAACAGAAGCACCTCCATGTAATAAACCATAAGGTTGCTTTACTTTCTCTGTTATTGGCATTTCGGCGACTAAAGAGTCAGGGGTAATAGATACAGCTTTTATATCTAAAAAACCGGTCATGTTAATGGCAAAAATGCGGTTAATTTCTTCTAGGTTATATTCTCTATACCACATCGCCGTTGAGTTTTTGGTCTTTAAGGTATCGTGAATTTAAAAGTGTGACATGATGGTTCAAGTGGCCGGCAATAATATACAGGAGCGCACGGACACTTATTAAGCGATCTGAAGCCATTCCTTTTCTATTTAATTCAGTTTCATCGAATGAATTAAATAAGTACATGTTAGATTTGCGTAGATGAATAAATTCAGCAGCTATATCAGCGAGAATTCGATTGTTGTGGTGACTATTCGTCACAAATTCATCTTGTTCAAAGGGAGCTAAAGCGGTCATGTCATTTCTGGCAAAACGGAGAGCTCTATAGGTCATAATTCGTTCAGCATCTAAGATATGACAAAGGACTTCTTTGATCGTCCATTTACCTTCCCCGTAGCTGAATGTGCCCAATTCTTCAGGGATATTCGCAATAAATTCCGGGAATGTATCGATTTGTTTATTCAACTCTTCCATAACGTCACCCGTTATGGTTTCGATATAATCATTGAAAATCGCCGGATATTCGTCAGATTTGAGTGGGTTCATAGCGTAAATTACTTTTTAATACGATTCTAAATGTTGTGCCTTTTCCTATTTCGGATTCTTTCACAAATATGTGTCCTCTGTGATAATATACCATACGCTTCGTTAAACTCAGTCCTAATCCCCACCCCCGTTGCCTTGTAGTATATCCTGGTTGAAAGATAGTTTCCCAATTGGATCTTGGTATTCCCTTTCCAGTATCGCTAATGTCTATAAAAATTTCTTCTTTTGCAATGTTTTCTGAAATGTTAACGGTAATCCGACCTTCTCCTTCAATGGCATTCACAGCATTTTTCAGGAGATTTTCTATAATCCAGTCAAACACCTGAACGTTTAATTTCGCTTCGATTTGTTCATCTCCAATCAGATCAAACGTAATCCGTTTACTGGTTCTCACTTTAAAGTAATTGACATAATCCTCGACGATTTTATAGATAGTCTGGTTGGATAAGGAGGGAGTAGAACCGATTTTGGAAAATCGATCTGCAACAATTTCTAACCGCTGCACATCCCTTTCCATTTCATCTAATAAGGAATTGTCTTTGCCCTCATAAGTTGTTCTAGCGAGCTCAAGCCAACCCATCATAGAAGATATGGGTGTTCCGAGTTGATGTGCTGCTTCTTTGGCCATCCCAACCCATACCAAATTTTGTTCGGAATCACGTATTGAATTGAAAACAGTGTAGGCCAGCACTAAAAAGACAGCAATTAAAGATAATTGCAGATATGGAAAAATACGAAGCTGATTCAAAGCCGCTGAATCATGGTAATAAACTAACCATTTCTCACCAGTATCTAAGGAAATTTGAATCGGAGGGTGGGACTTTTTCATTTTCTCCAATTGCTTTTCAAAATATGGCGGATCATAGACCAGTAAATTGGCACTGTCTTGAGCGGAAGGATGAATATTGGTTTTTGTACTATCCAGATCTCTCCAGAAAATAATATCTCCTGACTCCTTGGTTATGATAGCCGGCAGGCTTAAACTGTCTCTAACGGCATAGATAAAACTTATGAATTGATCGTCTATATCCGGCATGGTAACAATACTCTGTGTACTCATTGCCCAAACTTCTGCTTTAGTACGTTCTGATTTGGATAGATTTTTTACTAAATAATTAGTATATAAGAGTGAAGCCGCAGCAATCAAGGCTGCAAATAAGAATAGAAAAAACTTCCATTGTTGTTTGTTGTACCGATATGGGTGTTGCTTCATAAATATTTGTGAGAACCAAAATAATCATTTTCCCTATGCTTCGAGAAAGAAAAGTAATAAATGCTTAATTTTGTGAATATGAGTTCACATAAAAAAGTAAGGGTGCGTTTTGCGCCAAGTCCTACCGGCGGATTACATTTAGGCGGCGTTCGTACCGCTTTGTTCAATTATCTTTTTGCAAAGCATCATCAGGGAGATTTTATTTTACGCGTTGAAGATACGGATCAAACGCGTTTTGTACCTGGTGCTGAAGAATATATTATGGAATGTTTGGCCTGGTGTGGTTTAATTCCTGATGAAAGTCCGAATAATCCCGGTCAATATGGACCTTACCGTCAAAGTGAGCGAAAACCTTCTTATAGAAAATTTGCTGAGGAACTTGTTGAGAAAGGATATGCTTATTACGCTTTTGATACTGCGGAGGAGCTCGATGAGCAGCGTAAATTATACCCTAATTTCCGCTATGCTCATGATAACCGTCTTAAGTTAAGGAATTCTCTTTCCTTAGGTAAGGAAGAAACGGATCGTTTATTGGCTGAAGGTGCTCCTCATACAATACGTATCAAGATGCCTGAAGATGAGGTTGTCTCTTTCGATGATTTGATTCGTGGTCGGGTTAGTTTTGAAACGAAGCTTGTGGATGATAAGGTTTTATTGAAGGCAGATGGAATGCCGACTTATCACTTAGCTGTTGTTGTTGATGATAAGGCGATGGAGATCTCTCATGTTTTCAGGGGAGAAGAATGGTTACCTTCAGCGCCGGTACATGTCCTTTTGTGGGAATATTTAGGTTGGAAGGCTGAGATGCCTGATTGGGCACATTTGCCACTGATTCTAAAACCTGATGGTAACGGAAAATTGAGTAAAAGAGATGGGGACCGCCTCGGGTTTCCCGTATATGCGATGAACTGGCAAGATCCGAAGACAGGTGATTTAACCATAGGTTTCCGTGAGCGTGGATTTTTACCGGAAGCATTTGTTAACATGTTAGCTCTGTTAGGTTGGAATGATGGTACCGAGCAGGAAATTTTTAATATCAACCAATTGATTGAAAAATTTTCGGTTGATCGGATCAGTAAAGCGGGGGCAAAATTTGATTTCGAAAAAGCAAAATGGTATAACCAGGAATGGATTAAGCTTGTTCCGAATAGTGAATTGTTGCCGGCCGTAAAAGCTGTATTAGCAAAACACAATATAAATCTTACGAATTATAGCGATAATTTTATAGAATCTATTCTTGATTTAGTCAAAGAAAGATTAACTTACATTGAAGATTTTTGGGAACAAGCTTCTTTCTTTTTTCAAAAACCTGAAACCTATGATATAGATGCAGTAAAACCTAAATGGAACGAGGACAAAACGGCTTTCTTTATTAAGATGTCAGATTTATTCCAAGATCAACAGGAGTGGAATGCTGTTTCATTGGAACCATTATTTAAGGAGAACATTACAGCATCCGGCATGAAGATGGGTGAACTAATGATGCCTTTCCGTATCATGTTAGTTGGCGGGAAATTTGGTCCGGATGTATTTAAGATTGTAGAGGTTTTAGGAAAAGAAGAGGTGATTGAACGTATTAAAAGTGCGGTTCCAAAATTCCAAAATTAATTAATCGACACTAAATCACATTTTATGAAACAACTAACTAAACTGATTTTTAGCTACTTAGCTATTACTGTGCTTATTTTTTCATCTTGCTCTAGTACTTCACCTATTACAAACGGAGCGTCCAAAGCGAAAGGCCCTTTCCCTGAGGAAAAATTAGGATGGAAATTAGGGACACAAGCTTATACCTTTCGTCTATTCTCATTTGCAGAAGCATTAGATAAAACTGCCGCTGCAAACCTTCGTTTTGTTGAGGCATTTCCGGGACAAACTATTGGTGCGGGAAGTTCTGAGAAAATGACTTATGAGTTATCTGCTGAAGGAAGGCAATTGGTGAAGAAATTATTAAAAGAAAACGGGATAACACTTCATGCCTATGGGGTTGTGGGTGCGAAAGATGAAGCAGAATGGGAAAAGGTTTTTCAGTTTGCTAAAGATCTTGGTATTGAAGTTTTAACAGCGGAGCCTGGAGAAGAGCAATTAGATTATCTTTCTAAGTTATGCGATAAGTATAACATTAAGATCGCTATTCACAATCACCCTGATCCATCGCATTACTGGAATCCGGATGTATTATTAAAGGCAATAGCAGGTAAAAGTTCACGTATTGGAGCTGCAGCAGATGTAGGCCACTGGATGAGGTCAGGATTAAATCCCATTGAGCAATTAAAGAAGTTAGAAGGTCATATTTTTCATCTTCATTTCAAGGATTTGAATGAATTTGGAAGTAAGAATGCACATGATGTAATTTGGGGAACCGGTAAATTAGGTTTGAAAGAAGTTCAGGCAGAATTGAAACGTCAAAACTTCAAAGGCATGTTTTCTGCAGAATATGAATATAACTGGGAAAATAGTCTACCGGATGTTACGGAAAGTGTTGTAAATTTTAGAGCAGCACTTTAGACAAAATATAGAAAGGGAGTAGCGAAAGTTTCTCCCTTTTTCTTTTAGAAATAGGTAAAATAATATTTAAATAAAATTGACGGGTTCTTATTTGCTTCACGAAAGGATAAAGAAATTATAGATTGGATTGGTAAAGATTTTCCAATAGTAAGAGCGAAAGAAAAAGTGAGGCAGTAATTAAATAAGTTTTTTTAGTAAAAATAATAGAATTTAATTTTAGTATTGCCCGTTAAATTGTTTAATGACTTTTCGGGGAGAATGGGCTTCTTTCCATATTTCAATTTTGTAATAATCTTGGGGTGTATTTTTTAAATAAGGTTCACTGATGAGGTAGGATGAAACCCTTACCCTATAAACATCTTTATCTAATGGTATCGCTAATTCAACGGAACTAGTGGGGCAGTCCTGAATTTCCATGATTCCCGATTTTACTGCTATGCTTGCTTCCACAATGTGTTCTGCAGAGGCGTCAATAGTTGGGTTGGGACCATTAAGTATTATTAATTCTCCTTTTACAGTGGTAAAATCATTTTCAATTTGTACTCCTAGAATCCCCTCATCGTAGGCTAATCGATCATTCAATGCCTCATTACTCCAAAATTCGGTTTCACTACTATCTCCTATAGTCCCTTGATCCACAATATAGAATTGCCCGTACTGTGTAAAAAAGTCTAAGTTGTACTTCATAATTTCGAAAAGTTATTAAGGAAACTAAAATAAATAATTTTTTCAGGATGTTATTATTTAATTGATAAAAAAATAATTGATAGACAAATTAAATTATGATTTATTAATTCTATTAAATTATAGTAATTACATGTTCTTTTTAAGAAATAAAGCTACTTAAATAATTGAGTTAAAGTTAATATGATTTTTTATAATAAGTTTCAGATAACTAAAGTGGGGTTTGGAATTAATTGTGATAAGTTAGCGGTTACTTTTAGGAGGTGTTTATTGTGATTTGATAATAAAGAACGCTTAATTGCTATTTATAGGAAAATCCTTGTTTTTTAATTTTAAATCTACTTGTCACAATAAGTTTAACTAAATAACTCATTTATATCTTCTTTTGTTAACGATTTAACAAAAGATTCTTCAGTACTTATCAGGGAAGTGGCAATTTTCTTCTTCATTCCTTGCAGGGCGAGTATTTTCTCTTCGATTGTATCTTTAGCTATGAATTTATAAATGAAAACATTTTTAGTTTGTCCTATTCGATGACTTCTATCAATTGCCTGTTGTTCAACGGCGGGATTCCACCACGGGTCTAAGATAAAGACATACTCGGCTTCGGTCAGATTTAAACCTACTCCACCTGCTTTAATCGATATTAGGAAAACCTGAATATCTTGGTTCTCTTTAAACTCTTTTACTGCAGTTTTCCTATCATTTGTAGAACCGTCTAAATATGCATATTTGATAGCATTTTTGTCGAAATGCGCTTTGAAAATCTGGAGATGCTTTACGAATTGAGAAAATATCAATACTTTATTACCTTCCTCCAGAATAGACTGCATTGTTTCAATTGCAGCATCAAATTTGCCGGATCCGTCTTTGTACTGACTGTCAATCATTGCAGGATGGTTAGCCAATTGTCTTAATTTTGTAAGACCCTGTAACAAGGCAATTTGAGAGGCTTTTCCTGAGAATGCACCATCTAATATTGCATTACGATATTCTGATTTTACGGTCTCATAATACTCTTGTTGTTCATCTGTCATGCTACAATAAAAAATCTGTTCAGATTTTGGTGGTAATTCTGTGGCAACCTGCGTTTTTGTTCTTCTTAAAACAAAAGGTTTTATGATGGCCTGAAGCTTTTTGGCTTTTTTCTCATCCTTCTTTTTTTCGATGGCTTGAACAAACTCCTTTTGAAAATAGGTATAGGTGCCCAATAAGCCTGGGTTTACAAATGACATTTGTGACCAAATATCTGAGACAGAGTTCTCAACAGGAGTACCACTTAATCCAAGTTTGTTTTTACCCTTTATATGTTTTATAGCAGCAAAAGATTTCGACCGAGGGTTTTTGATGTTCTGGCTTTCATCTAAAATGATGTAATTAAAGTAGAAACCAGCTAATAATTCATCATCAATTCTGGCAACTCCATAAGTTGTTATCACTAAGTCAAAATGGCTAAAGGCAAAACTGTCTTTACTTCTGTAAGTTCCGGTATGCAATAAAACCCGAAGCTGTGGAGTGAATTTCTCAGCTTCTTTTTGCCAGTTGAATATTAAAGAAGTAGGAACAATCAGAAGAGAAGTTCTGGGTTGGTCCGGATGCTGGGGGTACTCTTTTTGCTGTTGCAATAATGCTAAAGTCTGGATAGTTTTTCCTAAACCCATGTCATCGGCCAGTAACCCTCCGAACCTATATTCCTGAAGAAAATGGAACCAATTGTATCCGGCCTTCTGATAAGGTCGCAATGAACCCTTAAATCCTTTAGGAGGATCTATGTCAGCTATTTCATCAAATTCTCCAAGCCGATTTAGTTTTCTTTGCATACTCACTTGGGTGTGCTCACTTATCTCGTTTAAAAGTCCTATATGGGCTCTGTTTAATCTGAACCCCTCTTTTTTAGTGGAAAAGTGAAACAGATGCTCATATTGAGAAAACCATTCCTGAGGGATTATTGCTATCTCTCCGTTGGGTAGCTCGAATTCCTGAATTTTATGGAGAATATGCTGACGAAGATTAATGAAAGGAATTTCATACTCTCCAAAATGAACAATAGCACTTATATCAAACCAATCATTTTTCTCATTGATTTCAATACTGATTGAAGTTTTTCCAATTAAGAATTTTTTATCGTTTTCACTCTGTGTAATATGAAAACCATTTTCTTTTAACTCCGATATATGCTCGTTAATCCATTCAATGCTGGAGATCCGATTGCCAATAGCAGTCTGTTTTGGAATGTAAGAACCAAATAATGAATCGTTCTTTTGTAAGCCAAGTTGTTCGAGGAATTTTGCTTTATTTTCTTCCCATTGTATAGATCTTTTTATTCTAAAAAATTGATGCACTTGATCTTCTTTGTCGAATACATATCTTACTGTTACCGGATGTTTTGCAGTGGCAGGGAAATTATACTCTCCGTATTGAAAGCAAAGTTGTAGTTGGGATTCTTGTTCCGGCTGATAAATTATTCGAAGTTGAGGGATGGCTTGTTCCCTATAAGGAATTATGTCTAATCCTTCAGCATACACATTGTGTTTCTCAATGAGATGTGTAACAAAACTTTCAAAATATTTCTTCTCGGTATTTCTTGGTATTGATATATATCTTTTATTAAGAAATGGGGTGAGTTTTTTTCCTTCAAGTTCTTCGTCGAAATGGTAGAGAACATTATCTAATAATAACCATGCTTGCTGATTTACAATAACCTCGGCATTTTTAAACATAAATTCCATTCGGTGACCATCATATTTCAGGGTTGGGAAATAACGCGTTTCTGTTTCATTTCTTCGGAAGTGAAAAAGAATGCTGGTAGGTTTCTCCGCTATTTTGAGTTCCTGATCTGCAGGATATCCATCTTTGCTCATTAGAAATAATGGTTTATTTCCAATATTATCCAGGATATTTAATATTCTTGTCTCTATTTTCGGTCTGATATGATCAAAGACTTTCTGATCGAATATTTTGGTAAAATAATCAGCGGGACGGATGGCCTTTTTATGGAAACGTTTGATAAGTTGGGTCTGTTCCATCTCATCACAAAATTGGATGAGTTTATAGTCCTTTTCATCAAGAGCGTCCGAAAATTGATCTACCGTATTACTAAAAACCCTTTTATAGGAAAGGGAGTAGGATCCGTTCTGGTTTAAATACACTATATGGGGCTCGATGAGATAACCCAGATAAGGGTGCATCCCTAAAGAGTAAACCAAACGATAAGTAGTTAATGTATCAACCTGCTGCATCCAATAGATTCTGCTAGAAAAAGCTACTAATATACGTGTATTAGGTCTTTTTCAGCAAGATTAAGTAGGTTAAATTATTATGAAATTTTGATTTTACCTTGAAATACCTGAATAGCCGGACCTGATAAGTAAACGTTACTGAATTGATGAGCTTGTTTATGGAAGGAAATATGTAGTTGTCCTCCTAAAACACGAATTGGTATCTCGAAATCTCCGTCTTTCCCTGACTTAAGCGCTACACTCATAGCGGATGCTACTGCTCCCGTGCCACAGGCATAAGTTTCATCCTCAACACCCCGCTCGAATGTACGAACAAAATATCCTGATCCTTCCTGTTGAATGAAGTTGACATTGATACCTTTTTCTTTATAGCTGTCATTATTCCGAATAGCATATCCATCTTTATAAACGTCTTTGTTTTCTAGGTTTTCCACGAATTGCACATAGTGTGGGGATCCGGTATTGAGCACATAAGCCTCTCCATCCATACTGTATTGATTGACGTCAATCATACCAAGATTAATATTGTTTCCCTGAATGCTAGCATCATGTTTTCCGTCGACTGCCAAAAAGACAGTGTCTTTGCTGATTATACCAAGATCTCTGGCAAAGGCTACTAAGCAACGGCCTCCATTTCCACACATCGTACCTTCTTTACCATCGGCATTGAAGTAAAGCATTTGGAAATCATAATTATTTGTATTTTGAAGAAGCATGAGGCCGTCAGCACCAATTCCAAACCTCCTGTCACAAAGATCTTTTATAAAAAGATGGTTTTCTGCATCAAATGAAGAGTTTCTGTTATCAATTAAGATAAAATCGTTTCCTGCACCTTGGTATTTATAAAACGTAAGTTCTTTTGACATTTTGTTGAGATTGTGCTGTGAAATTAATATTCTTGTTACAATTAACCGAGTTTTTGTTAAATCATGTTAAATGTTTTACAGAGTTGCCTTTTGTTAACATTATTTAACTGACAAAACTTGTCATCGCTATGCGAATGGTATTACATTTGACTTAGCAAACATGAATTAAAAAAGTTTAGATTATTCAAAGATATGAAAAAGATAGGAGCAACATTATTAGCAGCCATCATTGGAGGAGCCATTGCCGTAGGCGGGTTTAAGCTCTTTGAATCCAAACAGATGGACAACATGACGTTTGAGGAACGTCAGAAAGTATATTATGCAAGCAATCCCGGCGAGGAAATTTTATCCTCAACAGGGAATCCGGATTTTACGCAGGCATCGGCTGCGGTTTCACCAGGAGTAGTACATATTCAAGTAACGATAAATTCCCGTAGATCTCAAGGTGGCGGTGGGTCACCCTTCGATATGTTTGAAGAATTTTTTGGAGTTCCACAACAACGTAGAGGACAATCCCGTCCGGCCACAGCTTCAGGTTCGGGAGTGATTATTTCACCGGATGGTTATATTGTTACCAACAATCACGTAGTAGAAGAAGCGGATAAAATTGAAGTTATCCTAACAGACAAGCGTAAATTTGAAGCTAAGGTAATTGGTCGTGATCCGAATTTTGATTTAGCTTTAATTAAAGTTAGTGGTACGAATCTACCTATTGTGAAATTAGGAAACTCTGATAATGTACAAATTGGTGAATGGGTATTAGCAGTGGGTTATCCTCTTGGATTGCAGTCTACTGTTACTGCCGGTATTATTAGTGCTAAAGGACGTAGAATTGGTATTTTGGATGAGCCAACACAACAAAGAGGTTATGGTATGCAACAAGAAGAGCAAATGGTCAGTAATGCCGTTGAATCGTTCTTGCAAACAGATGCTGTAATTAATAAAGGTAATAGTGGTGGCGCATTAGTAAATGCCAGAGGTGAATTGATAGGTATAAACTCTGCCATTGCATCCCCTACAGGAACTTATGCGGGCTATGGATTTGCTATTCCGATTAACTTAGCAAAGAAAATCGTAGATGATTTCAAAGAATTTGGTAGTGTTAAACGTGGATATGTAGGAGTAACCTTTACAGAAATTAATGATGCATTACGTGAGGAAACAGGAATTAAAGATGTGAATGGATTATATGTTCGTGATGTTATTAAGGGAGGTGCTGCTGAATCTGCCGGAATTAAATCAGGTGATATCTTGACAAAAGTTGAGGGAAGAGTAATCTACAGTACTCCTGACTTACAGGAATATGTAGCTAGATTACGTCCTGGAGACAAAGTGAAAATTACCTACAAACGTGATGGTAAGGAAAAAGAAGTCACATTGACTTTAAAAGGTGAGGAAGCTAAAGCTAAGGCAGAAGATGAAAAATCAAGTGCTTCGGCGACTGAGATCTTTAATAAATTAGGAGCTAGTTTTGTTCCTGCTTCTGATGCGCGTAAAAAAGAATTAGGTGTTAACTCAGGAGTTGTCGTTTCCCAAGTGCATAGAGGAGGTGTTTTTGAATACTTTGGTGTTGAGAGAGGGTTAGTGATTACACAGGTTAACGGAAAACCAGTTAATAATGTAGACGATGTTGAGGCTGCATTAGGTAATACTCGTAGAGATATAGTTCGTATTACAGGTGTGCCTGACAGAGGTCGTACAGTGGAAATTAATGTTCCATTAAATTACTAGTAGTACAACCAGATACAAGAAAAGGGATGCGTATACATCCCTTTTCTTGTATCTGATAATTTGTAATTAGAAACGATGAAGGTAGCTTCCATCATCTTATGTTGGTTACCTGACATCTATTTTCTCTAGATAATGCTATATTTGAAACCATGAGGATATTAATGGTATGCTTAGGAAATATTTGTCGCTCACCTTTGGCTCATGGGATTATGGAGTATATGGTAAAGAGCAATCACTTGGATTGGGAAATTGATTCTGCGGGGACAGGGGATTGGCATGTAGGTCAGGCTCCGGATAAAAGATCTATCCAAGTTGCTAAGGAAAGAGGTATCGATATTTCGGGGCAAAGAGCTCAATTGTTTGAAGCAACATTCTTTGAGAAATATGATCATATTCTTGTGATGGATCGACAAAATTATGATGATGTTGTTTCGATGGCAAAAAATGAGGAGGATAGAAATAAAGTTACTTTGTTTCTTCCGAATGATATTGTACCTGATCCTTATTATGATTCCAATATGTTTATTCCGGTTTTTGAGCTAATAGAAGGTCGTTGTAAACAACTCATACAAGATTGGGCAGAATAATTTATGGCAATATTCAGATATATAACAGTATTAGTGTTATAGTTGTCATAAAAAATATTTTCAGTACGAAAAAGAAAAATGCAAGCAGCAGAAATAAATAAAAAATGGGCGGTTCTGCAAGGAGCGATCGCTAGCAATTTTGATACAGATATCCCTGATATAAAAGTCATGTTATTTTTGATTGGCGTTCAGGAATTAGGAAAGGGAGCTCAGGAATTCTCTAAAAGGGAAAAAGAAGAGCTTATGCATATTGCGAATTGCCGGTTATTTAGTAGTCTTGGTTTTTACGAACTTGAAGGACAGGATGACCAGGGTTGGCCGCATTGGAAATTGGTGAAACCTATTCCGAACTATACCCTTATGGAGCAGGAGATGATTATCAAATCCTTGATAATTGATTACTTTGAAGATTTAAATTTCATTTAATATATGAGAAAATTTTGTTTGTTGTTTGCCTTTGTATTGGGGCTGACGTTTGTGTATGCACAAACCCCTACGAATTATTATGTAGAAGTAAAAACCAATAAGGGAAATGGTATTATAAAACTGTACAATGAAACCAGGAAACATCGGGATAACTTTGTAACACTTGTTAAAGAGGGGTACTATGATTCTTTGTTGTTTCACCGGGTGATTCATAATTTTATGATTCAAGGCGGGGATCCCGACTCGAGATACGCTGGAAGCAGACAGCAATTAGGTAATGGAGGACCTGATTATAAAATACCGGCAGAAATTCAAACAGATATTATTCATAAAAAGGGAGCATTAGGAGCAGCAAGAGATAATAATCCTGCAAAGGAATCTTCGGCATCTCAATTTTATTTGGTGCAAGGAAGAGTGTTTTCTGAAGCTGCCCTGGATTCTTTAGAAAAATTTAGATTAAAAGGGAAGAAGTTGAGCCCCCTACAACGCGAAACATATACTACGATTGGTGGTACGCCACATTTAGATGGGGAATATACGGTATTCGGCGAGTTAATAGAAGGTATCGGATTGATCGATAGTATTGCAGATGTGAAAACTGATGATAATGATCGTCCATATAATGATGAACGCTTTGCAATGAAATTATTAGATAGAAGACAAGCCTTAGATTTAGAACGTAAATTGGAAGGATTGCCTCCTAAGAAAGGTTTTTTTACAAAGATAATGGATTCAATGAAGTCCAAATATTACAAACTTCCTTAATATGAAGATTATTACTTACAATGTGAATGGTATACGTGCTGCCTTAAAGAAGGGTTGGTTGGAATGGCTCAAAGGCGAGAACCCGGATGTGATTTGCATTCAAGAAATTAAAGCAAACCTTGATCAGGTTCCTGAAGTGGTACTACTTGAAGAGCTCGGTTATGAACATTATTGGTATCCCGCACAGAAAAAAGGGTATAGTGGTACGGCAATTTTCACTAAAATTACTCCCAATCATATAGAATATGGATGTGGACATGAAGATTATGACTTTGAGGGTAGGGTAATTCGTGCTGATTTTGATAAAGCTTCCGTTATGAGTGTCTACTTTCCTTCGGGAACAACAGGTGACGTGAGGCAAGAATTTAAATATAAATTCCTGGATGATTTTCAACTATATAGCAATGATTTATTAAAAGAGAAACCAAACCTTGTGGTCTGTGGAGATTTTAATATTTGTCATAGAGCTATTGATATTCATAATCCTAAATCCAATGCAAATAGTTCCGGATTCCTTCCTGCCGAACGTGAATGGATGGAAAACTTTATTAATTCTGGTTATACCGATTCCTTTAGACATTTAAATCCTGAACCTCATCATTATACGTGGTGGTCTTATCGCGCCGGTGCCAGAAGTAGAAATTTAGGCTGGCGTATTGATTATAATATGGTATCAAACAACTTAAAAGATAGTATTAAGTCCAGTCGGATTATCCCAGAAGCAGTTCATTCGGATCATTGTCCCGTAGAGTTGATCCTTTCATAAAAAAGACAAAAGCAGAGTAAGCAGCTCTGCTTTTGTCTTTTTTAAGATTATTAATCCTTTCACCCCACGGAAGGTAGCTAAGTTCTTTCTTTAAATCCTAATTTTCTTATAAAAGAATAAAACTCCATTACAAACCCTATTTATTAAAATATATTATATATAATATTGTAAATTATTAGATTATTAACAATATTTTAGTTGTTATATTGATTAATTCGTAAAATGAAGAAGCCTATATTAGTCATCAAATTCGGGTCAGCAGCTATCACAACAGATGGTGAAATTGATGAAAGAATTGTTTTGGAAATTGCAAGACAATGTGCCCAATTACAATCTAAATATAATATTGTTATCGTATCCTCAGGTGCAGTTGCGGCAGGTAAGAAGTTTATTCCTAAGTATTCTGGAACTTTAGCACAGAAGAAGGCTGCTGCGGCTATTGGAAATCCACTTTTGGTGAGAACTTATGGTACTTATTTTAAACCTTATAAAATTGCATTGGCCCAAAGTTTATGCGAACGACATCATTTTGCGAATCGAGGACAATTTTTACAATTAAAGAGTACTTATGAAACACTTTGGAAGAATAACGTAATTCCTATTGCAAATGAAAATGATGTGGTGAGTAATAAGGAATTGAAGTTTTCAGATAATGATGAGTTAGCAACTTTAATAGCTGCAGGCTTTGGAGCTGAACAAATTTTATTTAGCACTTCTGTTCCAGGAGTCTTAGATGAAAAAGGAGAGGTAATCTCAGAATTAAAAGTTATCGATAAAGCGGCTTTAGCACTGGCTAGAGAAGAGAAATCCAGTGTGGGGTTGGGAGGAATGATATCCAAATTGAATTTTGCAAGATTAGCGACTCAAATGGGAATTCAAACAGTGATATTCTCCATGAAAACAGATGATGGTATTTTGAAAGCAATAGCCGGAGAGACTGGAACAAGATGTTTAGCACAAACAAAGAAGTTGTCATCAAGAAATAAATGGCTTGCAAGCGGGAGTTTAATTACGGGTCTATTACAAGTCGATAAAGGAGCATTAACAGCGCTTAAAAAAAGGAAAAGTTTATTGGCTGTAGGTGTAAATAAGATTATACAGGATTTTGAAATTGGAGAAGTTTTTCAGATTGCGGATGAAGATCATGTAATACATGCGGTAGCTAAATCAAAGATTGATTCAAGGATATTGCGGGACAAATCAGAGAAAAAAAATATAGAAATCGCACATGCTGATGATATTGTGCTTTTATGATAAACAATATGGGAAAGACAATTTTACCTCAATTGGAGCAAAGCAGGAAGGCAAAAAGTGCTATTACTAAGCTGTCAATTGATCAAAAGATAACCATTTTAAATGCAATTGCCGAGGAATTGTTGGTCAACCGTTCGCTTATTCTTCAGGAAAACCAAAAGGATTTAGATAGAATGGACCCGCAGGATGCGAAGTATGATCGATTAAAGCTTACGGATGACCGTATAGAGGGATTAGCAGAGAGTGTGATGGCTGTATCCAAATTGGAAGATCCAACGGGTAAATTATTAAGTAAGACGGTCCTTCCAAATGGTCTACTAGTGGAAAAGAAGACTGTTGCTCTTGGAGTGGTTGGCGTTATTTATGAGTCACGCCCGAATGTCACTATTGATGTGGCTGTATTGTGTATACAATCCGGGAATGCATGTTTATTAAGAGGTGGTTCTGATGCTTGGTTTAGCAATAACTGTTTAGTGCAATTAATTCAAAAGGTGTTGTTACGGTTTGGAAGCGACCCTAATATTGTTCAGCTTCTTCCTGCTGATCGTGAATTGGTGGGAGAATTGTTGGGTGCAACAAAATATGTAGATATTATTATTCCTCGCGGATCGCAGGGGCTTATTGATTTTGTAAGGGAAAACGCAAAGGTTCCTGTAATTGAAACGGGAGCCGGAGTTTGTCATACCTATGTAGATAAGACAGCAGATTTAGATCAGGCCGCCCGCATTGTTGCCAATGCTAAGATTTCGAGACCTTCCGTTTGTAATGCATTGGATAGTGTTCTTTTGGATGGAGAAATAGTTGATGATTTGGTTAAAAGATTAGCTCCATATTTTCAAGAGGCTGATGTACAGGTTTTAGCTGATGAAGCTAGCTATAAGGTCTGGGCTCAGAATAATTACACTAATTTGGAAAAAGCAGAAGAAGCTGATTTTGGTAAAGAATATTTAGATTTAATATGTTCTGTGAAAGTGGTTTCGGGGATAGATGAAGCTTTACAGCATATTGCAAATTATTCATCCAAACATTCTGAATGCATTGTTTCACGAGATTCTAAAAATATTACGAACTTTATGCAGTCCGTTGATGCTGCTGCGGTCTATTCAAATGCTTCCACTCGATTTACAGATGGTGGAGAATTTGGATTAGGTGCAGAAATTGGTATATCAACACAGAAACTCCATGCCAGAGGACCATTTGCTTTGGAAAAATTAGTGACCGAAAAATGGTTTGTAACCGGTGATGGCCAAATTAGATAATTATGGGAATAAGATTTGAAAAAGACACGATCCTGAACTGGATAAATGAGATGGGAAAATTCTTGAGGCTCTTGACAGATAGTTATGATGCATTCGATGAAGAAAAAGAACCAGTGGATATAGAAGGAGGTTATATGGACTTCTTCAAAAAGGATAGATCCTTTTTTCAGGAGGCAAATCTTCAACAAATAGATGAATTTTCAGATTCGTTAGAAATTGAGCAGGTAAGGCCTTTGGCTCAATTATTAATGTATGATGGTTTATTGAATCACGATAAATCGATTTTAATAAAATCAAAACATCTATTCGAACGGAATATGCAAAAAACCGGCGCATTTTCCTTTGAAGATTATGAATACCTCGCCAAGATTGACAAAGAGTTGTAAGAAAAGTCCCTTTCATAAAGGGACTTTTTTTGTTATTGGAAATTGTTTAATCATTTGTTAGGGTAAAGACTACATATTGTAGTAATTTTTGTATGCGGCTGCGCTTAATTTTCATTTTTTTAAATTTTTGTTACAATTGCCCTGAGACTTCCTTTATTTTTTTATTTTTTTTCACTTACAATCAGTCTTTTTGTGTAAACGACTGATATTTCTTTAAAAAAATAATTAGTCATTATTTGAATTACTGATATATGTTATATAATTGTAACTGAAACATTAATTTATTGCAAAAATAGGTTGTATATCTATTTTTTAAACACTATCAATTACTTAACACAAACAAACAATTATTATGAAACAAAAATTACTCAGCTTTTTTCTGCTGTTTACTTTGTCCATTGGATTAGTAAATGCGCAGGATCGTCAGGTGAGGGGAAAAGTGACTTCTCAAGGAGATGGTTTGGGTTTAGCGGGAGCGACTATTACTGTCATTGGGACCTCAATTTCTACTCAAACTGATGATAACGGAAATTATACTATTTCTGTTAGTCCAAATTCATCCTTAAGATTTAGTAACGTTGGTTATTCATCAGTCACTCGGGCGGTAGGTAATGACCAAGTTATTAATGTTGAATTAACTTCTGATAATACAGATATCGATGAAGTTATTGTAGTTGCTTATGGGACGGTAAAGAAATCGGATTTTACAGGATCTGCTACTCAGATTGGCGAAAAAGAATTAGATAAAAGACCTATTTCTAATGTTTTGACAGCCTTACAAGGTGCAGGTCCGGGTATTCAATCTTCAACACCATCAGGAGCACCTGGTTCTTCTCCAACTATCCGTATCAGAGGACTAGGATCATATTCTGCAGGTAATGGAGCCCTAACTGTTGTGGATGGGGTGCCTTATGATGGGGGTATGGCGAATATAAACCCTGCCGATGTAGAGAGTGTTACTGTATTAAAAGATGCTGCTACGATTGCAATGTATGGTTCCAGAGGAGCTAACGGTGTAATCATGGTGACCACTAAACGTGGTAAAGCAGGGAAAAACGAATTTAATGCATCGGTTCAATTAGGTATGAACCAAAACGGTGTTCCAAGTTATAATACGGTGTCAGCTGGCGAATATTATGAGTTAATGTGGCAGGCTTATACTAATAACTTAACTTATGGAACTTCACAACTTCCTTTAGATATTGCTAGGCAAATCGGATCAGGCTTATTGGACAGAAATGCTAATGGTCTTCAGCTTTATAATGGTAGAACATATCAAGATATTGTACAATATCTAGGTGGTTACAATGCATTTAATGTACCTAATAATCAACTGGTAGATGCAAATGGGAATATCAATCCTAATGGACAGATTAAATACCAAGGATTTACTTCTTGGGAAGATGAAGCAGCTCGTAACGGTAAAAGAAATGAATACAATGTAAACTATAGTGCCGGTTTTGAAAAAGCAGATGTTTATGCTTCATTGAACTATTTAGATGACAATGGTTGGGGATTAAGATCTTCAAGTAAAAGATTTTTAGGACGTGTGAATGCCAATGCGTCGATTACTAAATGGTTAAAAACCGGAGTTAACTTATCTGCAGGATCTCTTGGATCTAATTTCGCCTCTGATGGAGGAGGAATTAATAATCCATTCTACTTTTCAAGAGGAATTGCACCGATTTATCCAGTATATGTGCATGATCCAAGTACAGGGGAGTTGATTTATGATGAACTTGGACAGAAAAGATATGACTATGGTAATCTAGTTTCTGAATTTGGCTTATCTAGACCATTTAATAGCGGTCGCCATGCAATTGCGGAAACAATGTTTAATACAAATAAAGCCAATAGAGATTTTATTAATGCACGACTGAATTTAGATGTAAATATTCTTCCTTGGTTAACTTTTAATACCTCTTTTAGTCCTGATATTCAAAATTATCGGTCTGAAGGATATGAAAACACGGAGGTAGGTGATGGAGCCCCAGCAGGAAGATACAATCAAGCTTGGGAAAGACAATATTCTTTCACCTTTAATCAGTTGTTAAGAACAAACAATTCATTTGATAAACATAATCTGGAAACTGTATTAGGACACGAATTCTATAGCTACAAGTATGAAAACGTTTCTGGAATGAGAACAGGACAAGGTTTTGAAGGTGTTCATATTTTTGCAAATTTTACTGATATCAGTTCTTTAGTATCTGGTTTAAGAGAAAATACAATTGAAAGTTACCTGGGAAGAGTAAACTATAATTATGATAGCAAATATTACCTAAGTGCTATGATGCGATATGATGGTAACTCTAAATTCCCTGCTAATTTAAGATGGGAAGATTTCTGGTCAGTTGGTGGAGCTTGGCGCTTGGATCAGGAATCCTTTTTTCAAAATGATTATACTGATTTGTTAAAAATAAGAGCTTCTTACGGTAAATTAGGTAACTCGGATTTAGGAACCACTGATGCTGCATATTACCCTTATCAAGCCGGGTATAATATCGGATATAATAATGCTTCAGCTCCCGGTTCTATATTCTCCTCTATTGGATCTGAAAACTTAACATGGGAATCCCAGTATCCTTTGGATTTAGGGGTTGATTTTTCATTCCTTCAAGGAAGAATCATGGGTTCATTTGAATATTATAATAGAAATTCAGATGGATTATTATTTTCTGTAAATCAGCCATATCACAACGGAGGTACGCCTGAGGGATCTTATTCTGTAAATACAAATGTAGGTTCAATTAGAAATAGGGGTATTGAGGCATCTTTAACAGGTAATCTAATTAGAAAAGAAGATTTTAATTGGAATTTAACATTAAACCTTACTACTGTTAAAAATAAAATTACAAAAATGCCTATTGAGAATCCTACTATTGTTAGTTCTCCTTATAAAAGAGAAGTGGGAAGATCTTTATATGATTACTATACCAGAACTTTTTATGGTGTTGATTCAGAAACTGGCCGGGCTTTATACTTAGGATTAAGTGATGGTGTGACTTATGATCCGACAAATGCGAATCATAAATTAATAGACAATGGTAACGGAAGGATAGATACTGTAACATTTGATCACAACTCTGCCCGTCAATCTTATTTAAATAAATCTGCACTACCTCCCGTTTATGGAAGTATAGTTAATAGTTTTAGTTATAAAAACTTTGATTTTGGTTTTGTGCTAACCTATAGTCTAGGTGGTCAGTTCTACGATGGTCAGTATGCCGGATTAATGAGTTCAGGACCTTCAAATGGTGCTAATTTACATAGAGATCTATTAGATGCTTGGAAAAACCCAGGTGATGTTTCAGATATTCCATTAATGGATCTTGGTAGAACAGCTCAAAACGGAGCTGCATCATCCAGATGGCTTAGAGATGCCTCTTATTTAAATATTAGTGCAGTGAATGTCAGCTATAGACTTCCTGAACATTTAATAAATAGGGCTGGGATAGCTCGTGCAAGAGTGTTTGCAAGTGCTGAAAATTTATACTTTTGGTCTGCTAAAAAAGGGTTCAATCCTGTTGGAGGTCTTACAGGGCCTACCGGAAACGCTGCATATACCCATGCTAGAACAATTAACTTTGGTGTAAACTTTGGATTTTAACAATCATGAATTTAAAAAGATATTTTAATATAAATAAAATTCTCCCCCTTGCATTATTGTCGGCAATGGTATTAGGAGGATGTAGTAAGGATGAATTACAAAAGGATCCAACCAGTACAATTCCAACCGAAACGGTTTTTGCTACAACTGAAAATGCTTATTCAGCAATTAACGGTTTGCATAGATTGTTGTATTCTCAATGGTATAGTAATCAAGCTGCCGGAGGGCAAAGCGGTAATATGATTTACATGGAAGTATTAGGCGATGACTTTGTAATGACTGGAGCAGCAAATGGATGGTTCAATTCAGAATATAAGTGGCTGTCTCACAGAGATGTAAATGCATCAATTCTTACTTATAACTATGGTTTTTATTATGCCTTAATTGGCAATGCAAATAATATTATTGCTAATGTTGACGCGGCTATAGGTCCTGATGAGGATAAACACTTTATTAAAGCCCAGGCCTTGACTTATCGAGCATGGAGTTATTATCAAATGATTCAATTGTTTGGTAAACGGTATGTAAAAGGGGGTGATAATTCTGGTTTAGGTCTTTCACTAATCCTGGAGGTTCAGAAAGAAGCAGTTCCAAGAAATACGGTAGAAGAGGTCTATTCTCAGATTAATGATGATTTGGATGAGGCTATTGAATTGTTTGAAACAGGTACCAGTCGTCCTAATATTTCTCACCTTAACGTTGATGTTGCAAAGGGAGTTAAAGCGAGAGTTGCTTTAACTCAACAAGACTATGTAAATGCAGCTAAATTTGCAAAGGAAGCAAGAGGCTCTTATACGTTAATGACAACCACCCAATATTTAAACACATTTGTGAATTTTGAAAATCCAGAGTGGATTTGGGGAATTAACCATCGCGAGGATCAACCTACTTATTTTTATTCTTTTTATGCATACGTAGGAAATTTCAGTTCTACAAATACGCGTGGTAATCCTAAAGCAATCAATTCATTACTTTACAATAAGATATCTGCAACAGATATTCGTAAAAGGTTATGGGATCCTACAGGCAGTGAGGCGGGTTTCCCGGTTGCTGATGCAGGCGTTAGACAACCTTATATGACAAGAAAGTTTACTTTGCCTAATCCTGGGAATAGTAATGGTGATTTGATGTTTATGCGAGCTTCTGAAATGTATTTAATTGAGGCTGAAGCATTAGCTAGAACAGCTGGTAAAGAAGCAGAAGCTAAGGAAGTTTTGCAGGAACTAGCTACAACTCGTGATCCACAATATACATTGTCAACGAATTCCGGTGCAGATTTAATTGAAGAAATATTAACACAACGCCGTGTAGAATTATGGGGTGAAGGGTTTAGATTCTATGATTTAAAACGCTTGAATTTACCTTTAAATAGAAATGGTGCGAACCATAATGCTAGCTTAGCTGTTACTTTTGATGTTCCGGCAGGTGATAAGCAATGGGAATTCTTAATTCCTCAAGGAGAATTAGATAGAACTTTGGGTGTTGTTAAACAAAACCCTTTGTAAAAACCTTTTTACCAACAATGAAAAACCCGGGCATGCCCGGGTTTCTCTTTTTAAGTCACTGTATTATTAAATTATTATCTTAATATCTCTCTAGCAATCACTAGACGTTGGATTTCTGAGGTCCCTTCATATATCTGAGTAATCTTTGCATCGCGCATTAATCTTTCTACATGATATTCTTTTACATAACCATAGCCACCATGAATCTGAATAGCCTCCACCGTATGTTTCATTGCTACCTCTGACGTATTTAACTTAGCCATAGCTGCTATTTTACCATAAGGCAATCCTTGGTCTTTGGTCCATGCAGCTTTATAGGTCAATAGTCTTGCAGCTTCAATATCCACTTCCATATCAGCTAATTTGAACTGTATCGCTTGATGATCTGAAATAGGTTTTCCAAAGGTCTTCCGCTCTTTAGAATAAGCCAGAGCTAAGTCATAAGCACCGCTAGCAATTCCTAAAGCTTGTGCTGCTATACCAATCCTACCGCCGTCTAAAGTTTTCATGGCAAACTTAAAACCGAATCCATCCTCAGCAATTCTATTTTCTTTCGGAACTTTAACATCTGAAAACATTAATGAATGTGTATCTGAGCTTCTAATTCCTAATTTATTCTCTTTAGGACCGATGGTAAAGCCTTCCATGCCTTTTTCCACAATCAGTGCATTGATTCCTCTATGTCCTTTGTGAGGATCTGTTTGGGCTATCACGATATAAATATCGGCATTCCCCCCATTGGTAATCCAATTCTTAGTACCGTTGAGTAGGTAATAATCTCCTTTATCCTCAGCTAAAGTATGTTGTGAGGAAGCATCAGAGCCAGCTTCCGGTTCTGATAGTGCAAATGCACCTAATTTCTCGCCCGATGCTAAAGGTTTTAAATACTTTTGCTTTTGTTCTTCTGATCCAAATTCGTTAAGACCATATAATACCAAAGAATTATGTGCGGACATAATCACTGCAGCTGATGCGTCTATCTTGGCAATTTCTTCAAGTGCCAAAACATACGCTAAAGTATCCATTCCTGCACCACCATATTCTTCGGGGACCATAATTCCCATAAATCCCAGTTCTCCCATTTTCTTTACGAATTCAGTAGGAAACTTGGCAAGCTCATCCCGCTCGATAACTCCGGATTTTAGTTCCTCAGCAAATTCGCGTGCAGCTTCTCGAATCATTTTATGCTCTTCTGATAGTTCGAAATTCATCTTATTGTATATATGGTTTAATCAAATATAAATAAAAAGTATTATGCTTGCATAATAAAATAATAAAAATCACTACTTGTTTTCGGTAAAATTTTATAATCCTAAACCTTTCTTTCTCTTTGTACGTTATATAGTTAGGTTATGCTGAAGTAGTAAAATGATTTTAAGATTATCATAAATTCAGACTCGACATTGCTAATTTCATTATAATCTACTATATTGGTAGAGTAAATTAATTTGTTCATTATAAACACAATAAATATGAGTTTAAGATTAGGCGATGAAGCGCCAAACTTTCAAGCAAAAACCACCGTTGGTGAAATAGATTTTTATAATTATATAGATGGTAAATGGGCTGTGCTATATTCTCACCCCTCTGATTATACACCAGTTTGTACTACAGAATTGGGAAGAACAGCACAATTAAAATCGGAATTTGATAAACGTAATGTAAAGGTCCTGGCATTAAGTGTGGATTCTGTAGAGGATCATAATGATTGGATTAAAGATATTAATGAGACTCAAAACACAGAAGTTAATTTTCCTATTATCGCTGATGAAGATAGGCATGTTGCTCAATTATATGATATGATTCATCCAAATGCTTCTGCTACTGCAACAGTGCGTTCCGTGTTTGTGATCGGTCCGGACAAGAAAGTGAAATTAACATTAACTTATCCTGCCTCAACTGGAAGAAATTTTAATGAAATCCTACGGGTAATAGATTCGCTGCGGTTAACAGATGAGTATCAGGTTGCCACTCCGGCGGATTGGAATGATGGGGATGATGTAATTGTAGTACCTGCGATTAAGACTGAAGATATTCCGGCTAAATTCCCTAAAGGTTTTAAAGAGGTTAAACCTTATTTACGTACTACGCCACAACCTAATAAATAGGGCAGCATTATAGAATAATCATTTTATTAATAAAACAAAGCCAACTGATATCAGTTGGTTTTTTCTTTAAATGGATTTTTCTTTTTCCTTGGTACGATAAAAGATGTAATAAAGGCAATTAATATTACCAATAATATTTGTTTTGACAGGTGGATATAATCGAGCTCAAAAGCAGCTTTTGAAGTAAAATACTGGAATATCTGAATGATAATTACAAGTGCAAGGAAAATGAAAAAGTAGGTCCAAAAGGTCCGCATATTCTCTTTTTTTATTAAATATATAAAATAAGTTGTTTTAAATCAAAGGGATATGCTTAATTGTTTGGTTTTATAAGGTATAATAACAAACAAGGTGCTACTATTGTAACACCTTGTTTAATACGAAAGTCTAAATTATTATTAATATACCTTAACCATGTAGATAAAGTCTTGTAACTTTTTAATCTGCTCGGTACGAGGTAAATTTGATAGGCTGTTTTTATTATTTAATTTGATATTCCCTTTTAAAGATTCTTCAGGAATTCTATTTAAGGTTTCAACAAGTGCTTTTGTTTTGATGGCGAAAGCCGCTCCATCCAATCCTTTTTGTTTACCTGAGATAATACCTATGATATTACCGTTTTTATCTAGCACAGGGCCACCACTATTACCAGGGTTAACAGGAATTGAAATCTGGTAGGCCGTTGTATCACCACTGTATCCGGTGGATGAACTTAGATATCCTTCCCCATAAACCGCTTCATCACGTGGATAACCGATAGTAAAGATTCCCTCACCTAAGTCCATGTTTTGTTTTTTGAATGTGTATGGAATATTTTCTGCCTGAGCTGAAAAGGATGAATCAGAAATATGAAGAATGGCTAAGTCTTTCTCAGGGTCTACATAAATAATGGACGCTTTGAAAGAATCACCTTTGTTATTTTGAAGGTGAATTGAATCTGCCCCGCTAACTACGTGAAAGTTAGTTACTGCATAACCATCTTTAGTCAACATAAATCCTGTAGCACCAAATTGTAATGGGTCCTGAGGTACGTTAGTTTCCTTATTGATATTTCTGATAGCCGTATGGTGCGCATTTACGTTACGTTTAACGTTGTTTATTTCCCTCTTAAGGGCGCTGTAGTCCGAATTGGTTCTGCGTATAGTCGTGAAGTATCCGGTTGAATACAGGGTGGCTAAAGAAGAAAGAACTGCTACTGCAGCCGCAGCTACAGCATTTATCTTTAATTTTTTCCATAGACGAACAATAATTGTTTGTGAAGGAGCCTCTTTTATGGTTTGTGTCAACTGCTCTTTAAATTCTGCTCTTGCGTCATGACGCTTCATACGTTGAACGAACTCGCTATGTGCAATAAAAAGAGAATTCAATTTTTCGTCTTGATTACACAATAATTCGAATTCCTCCCTTTCCATAAGGTCCATTTGCCCATGAAGGTAGCGGTCTGCTAATTCTAAAAATTCATGTTGTCTCATGTCAACTATTGCTAATCAAATTTTGATCAAAGAATAATTTCTTCAATCTTTGTAAACATTTGTATTTCTGAGTTTTGGCGTTATCAGTATTCGTGTAACCAAGCTTATCGCATATATCCTGCATGGATTTGTTTTTTAAGTAGAAATCTCGCAAGATAGTTTGGCATGGTTCACCTAGTTGATTCATCGCGGAATCCATTTTTGTAAACTCATTTTCTTTATCAAGATGAGACTGAAGATCGATTTCAATATCAGGAATCTCAATTTCATCTGAATCGGAAGTCCCCATGGCATTTTCTCTCTTATTGAGTTGTTTTAACCATAATCTCCTACTTACTGCGTATAAGAACGTACTTATTTTACTGCTAAGTTCAAAATTCTCATGAGTAACTTTGTCATATAATACCATGACCGCCTCTTGAAATATATCCTTTGCTTCATCCTCTCTGCCATTGTTCCCAATGATAAGATGCGATATTGCAGGATAACAAGTTTTGTATATATACGAGATTGCTGTATTGTCTCCATTACGCAAACCTTCCAGCAATTCCTTGTCCTCACGGCTTTTTGGTAATATTTGTTTTATTTTACTCACTTATTAATACTCTAATTTTCAAATAGTAACCCAAGTATTTTTAAAATTCTTATTCTTTGCAATTTCGTTGCCAAACGTAAGAGATTTTTTACGTAATATCAATTATTAATGTACTCCTTTAAAATAATTAAAAACAAAAGACACCGACCGTAAGGAGGATGTCTTTCATATATCTTAACAGATGAATTAAATTCCGGAAAATAGACTGTTATATTGTTCTCCCAATATCGGAACCGGTTTTTTGTTACCATTTGCAGCATTGATTATACCAATTATCCATAAAATGATACATAATAATGCTCCAACTGAGGAAATAATCCATCCAATGTAAGGAATGTAATTCACAATCCCAATTACAAATAATGTCAAAAAGATCCCTAAGGATTGGCGAATGTGGTAAGTAGCAAAATCATTGCGTTTTTCATTATTTAAAACAAAGGCAATAATGAGACCAATGATTGTTAAATAAGCAATAATGGCAATATTTTTCCCATCGTTTACGATGTTACTACCGCCGTTGTCAATAGGTGAGTGTGGGTTTTCCATAGCTTAAGGTTATAATTTATAATAAAAATATATAAAAATCTTATAAAAAGTGATAAGTAACTACAACATTCTCAAAACTTTCTGTTTATTTTTTTTTATTTATTTCATAAGGTATTTGAAGCTATCGGTAAAAAGAAACAAATTGATACAGCTGTTGTTTCTTATAAAAAGGAGTTAGTTGTATGGAAGAGAAAGTAATTCGCTACAAGCATCCTAATGGAGAAATTACGGTTCTGTGGAGACCTCAAAGGTGTATCCATTCGGGGATATGTGTTAAAATGTTGCCAAACGTTTATGATCCTAATGCCAGACCTTGGGTGAAACCGGAAAATTCAACCACAGAGGAGCTTATCCATCAGATAAATCATTGCCCCTCTGGTGCATTGCAATATGAGCTACACGACAAAATATAAAACACCTATTCGGATTACTCTCAGGTAATTGCTAAAAGGGATAAAAAAGAGAAGCCTTGATATTGTTGAATATCAAGGCTTCTCTTTTTTTGGCGGTCTGGACGGGACTCGAACCCGCGACCCCATGCGTGACAGGCATGTATTCTAACCAGCTGAACTACCAGACCAAAAAATCATTAAACTTAAAAGAACAAAATGAAGCGTGGCTTCCTTTTTAATTTTAGCGGTCTGGACGGGACTCGAACCCGCGACCCCATGCGTGACAGGCATGTATTCTAACCAGCTGAACTACCAGACCTAAAATCTTAAAAATTAAAAAGAACTCTCCGAAGCCTTTGCTTCTCTTTTTCTAGCGGTCTGGACGGGACTCGAACCCGCGACCCCATGCGTGACAGGCATGTATTCTAACCAGCTGAACTACCAGACCTTTTCCTCCTTTTAGAAGGTGTGCAAATATAGTGTTTATTTCTATATCTGCTAATAAATTTTTAAAAAATCTTACTCTACAGTACCCTCTTTCATCTTTTCAGCATTCTCAGCAAACTGTAATGCATCTATAATCTCTTGAATATCACCATCCAAAATTGCCGGAAGATTGTACATCGTTAAACCAATACGGTGTTCGGTAACTCGTCCTTGTGGATAGTTATAAGTTCGAATCTTAGCAGAACGGTCTCCTGTAGATACCATTGTTTTACGTTTGGCCGCAACATCTCCATGTTTCTTCTGCACCTCCAACTCATATAATTTGTTACGAAGCATCTCCATGGCTAATTCTCTGTTAGCTAATTGAGAACGTTCTACTTGACATACCACCACGATACCTGAAGGTTTGTGAGTCAATTGTACTTTAGTTTCGACCTTGTTTACGTTCTGACCACCTGCACCGCCTGATCTTGAGGTCTGTAGCTCGATGTCTCCAGGATTAATCTCAACGTCAACTTCCTCAGCCTCTGGTAAAACAGCAACTGAAGCTGCTGAAGTATGTACCCGCCCTTGTGTTTCAGTATCCGGCACACGTTGAACACGGTGAACGCCAGACTCATATTTCAATTGACCGTAAACATCATCTCCTATAACTTTCAGGATAACCTCTTTATAACCTCCAGAAGTTCCTTCGGTTACATCCATTACCTCATTTCTCCAACCTTTAGTCTCAAAATAACGGGTATACATACGGTAAAGATCCCCGGCAAATAACGCCGCTTCGTCTCCTCCTGATCCACCACGGATTTCCAAAATAGCATTCTTAGCATCCTCAGGGTCTTTCGGAATTAACATTAGACGAATCTCTTCTTCCTTTTCTTCCTTCTGTGTATATAACAGATCCATCTCCTCCTTTGCCATCTCCCGCAATTCCTGATCCTTCTCGTTAACTAAGATATCCTTGTTGGTCTCCATATTACTTACAATGTTCCTGTAAATATGGTATTGTTCCACAATTTTGCCCAAGTCCTTATATTCCTTGTTCAATTTTGCGAAACGTTTCATATCGCTAATCGTGTCGGGATTACTTAATTCTCGCTCAACCTCTTCCCAGCGCTCTTTTATTGCTTGTAGTTTCTCTAACATAAATTTCTATCTTACTTACAGGTTTTGAATTATATCAAATTCCTGTAATAGTCGACAAAAATAAAGATTTTTATGCGCTTTTAAAGAGACTAATGAGAAGAAACTGCTTTTAGCCCTACAATTGATGCAATTAATGTGAAAATAAAGAAGATACGCCAGAAATCTGTAGGTTCTTTAAAGATGATAATACCCATAATAACGGTACCTACAGCACCTATTCCTGACCAAACCGCATAAGCTGTCCCTAATGGTAAAGTACTCGTTGCCTTAATTAACAATCCCATACTTATCGTAACGCTTATTAAGAATCCCAGGTACCATAAATACATTTCTGTTCCTGCAGAATCTTTCGCTCTACCAATACAATACGTGAAAGCAACTTCAAATAACCCACCGATGATTAATAGTATCCAGTTCATATCAATATATTTGAGATTAAAGAGGCGCAAATTTCAAATTAAAATCCGCTATTCCTTTTTACAAATGTTAAAAAATTACTTTCTAATCCCGCGAATTCTACTCAAGGTAACTTGAGAAATACCTAAATAGGAAGCAATATAGCCTAGTTTAATTCTGTTTGTGATATTAGGAGCTTTTTTCAATAGCTCTTCATAGCTTTCCAGTGAAGATTTGAACAACCTTAACATCAACCTTTCTTCGATTTTTATGGCCTCAAGTTCTGCAAGCCGGCTTCCCCAATTGCTAATTTGATTGTGCGAGTGATAAAGTGCCTGTAAGCGGTCTATTGATAGTCTATATAATTGAGAAGGTTCAAGGGTTTGAATATTCTCGTATCCGGGTTTATTTAAAATATAACTGTTTAGGGATATGAGGGCTTCTCCAGGAAAAGTAAATCCAAGGATTACCTCATGTTCAGCTTTATGATAATAGATTCTGCAGATTCCTTCTTTTTGAAAATATAAATACGGACTATTTTTTTCGGCATGAATAACTGTGCTGTTTTTCGGAAACTCCACTAGCTCACAAATACCTTCAAGTAAAGAAAACTGATCTTCCGATAGTGGAAAGATTGCATTGGCTATTTCTCTAAAGTCCATTTTTTAAGTTTTAGGTCTTGACCGTCCCAAACCGCATAAGTGTGGTAATTAATCCACTCTCCAAGGTTAATAATAGTACTGTTTTCTTGTAGTTTAACTTCGTATGGAAGATGTCTATGGCCGAAAATAAAATAATCGTAATGTTGTTTCTCCAATACCTCTTTAGCATAAACAATCAACCATTCATTTTCCTCACCTAAAAATCGCTCTTCATTATTATTCGAAATTCTACTGTGTTTTGACCAGCGTTGTGCAATTCCTATCCCCAAATTTGGATGTAATCTTGCAAATAGCCATTGACAAAAAGAACTTCTGAATATTTTTTTTAGGTATTTATACTTTTTATCTCCCGGACCAAGGCCGTCTCCATGATGTATGTAGAATGTTTTGCCACTCAACTTGATTATTTTTTCGTTAGAGATAATTTCAGCATTGAGTTCGTCTCTAAGATACCCAAACATCCACATATCGTGATTACCCTTGAAAAGTACAATTTTAATCCCCAGATCTGCTAATTCAGCTAGTTTACCCAGAAAGCGAATATAACCTTTCGGAACAACGGTGCTATATTCAAACCAGAAATCGAAGATATCTCCGACCAAATAGAGTTCAGAAGCATCCTCCTTGATCTTATCAAGCCAGGAAATAATGTTATGCTCCCTAACCTTAGACTGCTCTGAAGGATAGGAACCCAAGTGAAAATCTGATGCAAAATATATTTTGTTGCGTGGGTTCATTCGAGCCAAAACTACTATTATAATTACGTAAAATCAAGAACCGAACATATTTGGGGAATTTTGACCGTCGGTTAATATATGGAACCGTATTAGGATTTTTTTGAGCAAATTATTTGTTAGTTTTGTTATGAACTAATTGTAAAATATTATGATGAAATATCTGAGCTTTGGCATGCTCGCCATGTGCCTTACGGCATGTCAACAAGAAAAAGTGATTGAATCTAAATCAGACATCAGCGTGAAACCATATCCACAAACACAAAAAATTGATCAAAAAGACCTCTTTTTCGGAACAACAGTTGAAGATCCATACAGATGGTTAGAGGACGATCTCGCGGAAAACACTAAAAATTGGGTCAAAGCAGAAAATGAAGTAACTGAGGATTATCTAAGTCAGATTCCTTTCCGCGAAAACATCCGCACAAGACTTGAACACCTTTGGAACTATGAAAAAGTTTCTGCTCCTTTTAAGGAAGGGGATTTCATCTATTTTTACAAAAATGATGGACTGCAAAACCAAAGTGTCCTTTATCGGAAAAAAGGAGAGAATGGAACTGAAGAAGTCTTTTTAGATCCCAATAAATTATCTTCTGATGGTACAACCTCTCTGGCAGGCGTATCTTTTAGCAAAGACGGCTCTTTAGTAGCTTATCAGATATCTGAAGGTGGTTCCGATTGGACGAAAGTAATTATACTGAAAGCAGATGATAAATCTCAGGTAGGGGATACGTTGCAAAATGTAAAGTTCAGTGGAATGTCTTGGCAAGGTAACGATGGAATCTATTATAGCTCTTACGATAAACCTAAAGAAGGTTCTGCATTATCTGCCATGACCGACCAACATAAATTATTTTTTCATAAGCTGAATACGCCTCAAAGCTCAGATGAGCTCATTTTCGGAGGCTCCCAAACACCTAGGAGATATATTGGTGCTGGTTTAACAGAAGACGAACGATTCTTAATTGTTTCTGCGGCCAACTCCACCTCTGGCAATGAAATGTATATTAAAGATCTTTCTAAACCGAAATCTGATTTCGTTACGGTTGTCAACAATATGGAGAAAAACCATTATATCTTAGATAATGATGGAGACCGTTTAATTATCTATACTGAACTTGATGCACCCAATGGTCGTATTGTAGAAACAAATATTGCGAATCCAAGCCCTGAGAATTGGAAAGATTTGATTAAAGAAACCGAACAGGTTCTGAGTCCCTCGTTAGGTGGCGGTAAAATATTTGCTAATTATTTGAAAGATGCTACATCACAAGTGAAGCAATATGATCGCAATGGTAAACTGGAACACGAGATTGAGTTGCCAGGAATAGGATCTGCAGGAGGTTTCGGAGCAAAAAAAGAGGATAAAGAATTATATTACTCTTTTACCAACTACGTGAACCCGGGGACCATCTATAAATATGATATTGCGTCCGGTAATTCCGAAATCTACAGAAAACCTGAAGTGCAATTCGATCCTACTAAATACGAATCTAAACAGGTCTTTTATAATTCAAAGGATGGGACTAAAATTCCGATGATTATTACCTATAAAAAAGGAATCAAATTAGATGGAACAAATCCGACGATGTTATATGGTTATGGAGGTTTCAATATTAGCTTAACACCATCCTTTAGTGTAAGTAATGTTATTCTACTGGAACAAGGTGGAGTTTATGCGGTAGCGAATCTTCGTGGAGGCGGTGAGTATGGGGAGAACTGGCATTTAGCAGGGACAAAATTAAAAAAGCAAAATGTGTTTGATGATTTTATTGCCGCTGCAGAATACCTTATTAGTGAAAAATATACCTCATCGGAGAAATTAGCTATTTCGGGAGGATCCAATGGAGGACTGTTGGTAGGAGCATGTATGACGCAAAGACCTGAATTATTTAAAGTGGCATTCCCGGCTGTGGGTGTATTAGATATGTTGCGTTATCATAAATTTACTGCCGGAGCAGGTTGGTCATTTGATTATGGAACTGCTGACGATAGTGAGGAAATGTTTAATTACTTACTTAAATATTCTCCCTACCATGCTTTACAGCCTGGAACGGATTACCCGGCAACTATGGTTACCACTGCAGATCATGATGATCGGGTAGTGCCAGCTCATTCCTTCAAATTTGCTGCAAGATTGCAAGAATATAATAAAGGTACAAACCCTGTATTAATTAGGATAGATACCAAAGCCGGACATGGAGCAGGTAAATCAACAGCAATGGTAATTGCTGAACAAACCGATAAATGGTCGTTCATGTTTCAAAATATGAACCTAGGCTATAAAGAAATCAAGAAATAATCTTTTTAAAGCAAAGGAAGGCGTCTAAAAAGGGCGCCTTCTTTCGTTTTGTATCTGGCTGTAGAGTCTATCGGTTTAAGGATGTTACTCTATGCGACC
>Ga0308157_10001503_pt1 | contig 47085 bp, 63 predicted proteins | sample PhyBR1_FD_201035 | JGI IMG/M metagenome (GOLD analysis project Ga0308157, IMG submission 201035) | Phyllosphere microbial communities from UC Gill Tract Community Farm, Albany, California, United States - DLSLB.R1 | ecosystem: Host-associated > Plants > Phyllosphere > Unclassified | place: USA... | reverse complement strand
GAAGCCATAGTTTCTGAACATTGAATAATTGAATAGTTTTCGTGATGCTCCCATCGTTTTTCGGTGGGAGTTTTTTTCGTGCCTGAAATGGGTAGAATGCGTTCGTTGGTGGATATTCTCATTAGCAGATTGTTGAAAAATTATTAGAGAAAAGAGCGTGGTGTTGTTATGAGTGAGGTTGTTGAGGTTAGAGGATTAGCTGAGATTGCGGATGGTTATTCTACTGTGAATAATGCGTTGAATATTATTGAAGAATTGAGTGGCTTCGCGGGGTTGCAGGTTGAGCCGGTTATGAAAGAGTTGTCGAAAGTTTCGATTGATGATCCTGATGTTCCTGCTATTGAGAAATTACTGTTGATGAAAGAGCGTAATGGAGTGCCGTTGGGCTGTCATGGGATTCAGGCTTCGTTCGTTGCTGTTGCGGCTGTTCGTGGAGTTGATGCTGCTGTTCGTCATCTGAATGTGTTGGTTGGTGGGTATAGGGACGATGAGCGCGTTCGTGAGTTGGTGGATTGGGAGGTGGAGAAGCTCAATAGAACGTCTGAGTATTGTGTTGAGATGATTCCCTTTCTGGAGGCGATTGGCTGTCAGCGTGTGGGGGAGCGTGTGGTTCCTGAGATTGTTGAGGAAGTGGAGGAGCCTGCTGAGTATGTGAATCCGAAGTTCGATGATTGATTGTGAAAAGATTGTTGGATGTTGTTGAACCCCTGTCATTGAGTTGGTGGGGGTTTTCTCGTGTCTACATGTGTTGATGTTCGGAGGCCGGCTGTGGGTGTGCGGTCATCTGTGCCGGTTGCGGTGGGAGTTATGGTCTATGTAGGTGTGTCGTGTGTTGGTGTTGGTTGATGGGGTGGATGTCATGGCGTTGAGTTGGGATGAGGCGGCTGAGATCCGTCAGAGGATGAATGCGCGTTCTGAGGCTGATGAACGGTGGTTGGGGCAGTTGTGTGCGCAGGTGAATTATGTGAGTTCGTCTATGCGTGTGCCGGTCTGGGTTCATGAGTGGGATGAGTTTTTTCCTGAGTATTTTTCAATGCGTCATCGGAAGGTTGTCATCTTCTTCCTGTTGGTTAGCAGGGAGAGTGGTCTCGTCTCGTCGTTGAGGATGGCTGCTGATTGGTTGCGTGGTGTCAATGTTTCTCATGTTGCTGATTCGGTGATGTGGGAATCTCGAATGGGCATGTCTGGCGATGAGGTTCGTGAGTGTATTCGTGTGTTCTTTTCGTTGTTCCCTGACATGTTGGAGCGCGGTTTCGGTGTTGAGAATGGCATTGACGAAGAGGGTTGATGAAGGGTTTCAGAAGCCTCTGATCTGGGGTGTTGGTTAGTCATGCGGTCTGGCTGTGTCCCTGTGGGTTGGTAGCCTGTTGCTGAAAGATTGTCGATTGATTGGAGAAGGTTGTGGCTGAGAAGGTTCGTGTGGATGGCGTTGAGTTCGTTCGGTTGTTTCCGAAGGATGACAACGATGAACAGTTCGTGAAGTTCTGTGAGGATGTTGCTGCGCAGGATGTGGCTGGTGGTGCTAATTTCACTGGTGTTGGGACATGGACGGTGGCTGAGGTTGCTGCGAAGCCTGCTGCGTTCCGCCGTGTGATTCATCTGTTCGTTGATACCGCGCGTTCGAAGAGTGTCGATGAAGCGAATGTGTTGGTTGATAGCCTTCTATGGGGCTTTTCGAAGGGGCGGGAGAAGTTGAACATTCCGTCTGTGCTCGGGTTCAGTTCTGATGATTCTCTTCGTGAGTGTGTTCTGTTCTGTCATCGTCTTTCGGATGAGTTGCGAGGTGTGATTCCACCGAAGCGCTCTTCTCGTGCGAAGCAGGGTTCGTCTCGCGTTGATTCGGCTGACACTGGCGTTGATGAGAAGGCTGACGCGAAGAAGAGTTCTGACAACAGCAACACGAAGAAGCCTGTCGATGAGAAGCCTGAAGAAAAGGTTGTCGAAAAGGTTTCTGAAAAGTCTGATGATGTGAAGGATAATTCGAAGTCTGCTGATGCGAAGAAGCCGGTGAGTGCTGAGGCTGAGGCGAAGGCTGAGAAAAGCGGTTCGAAGGCTGGTGGAGCTTCTACTGAAAAGAAGCCAGCTGTGAAGTCTGATGAGAAGAAGAGTTCTGACAATAGCAATGCGAAGAAGCCTGCTGATACGAATGTGCTGTTCTCGTCTGCTGCGAAGTGATATTCCTATGTGTTGGTTAGTCTGACACTGTGAAGTTGAAAAACCCTTTCAGAAACTCATTGAAGAATCTGAAAGGGTTTTTCTGTGTTCTGATTCGTTAGCGTTTCCAGATCTGTTTCCCGATTGAGAATGCTATGAATGTTCCTACGATGAGTAGTGCGATGGTGATCATGTTCTACCTCCTGTTCTGATTGTTGTTGAACATTGATGAATATCTCTGACAATGAGTTTCGTGGGGAACAGTTTTCTCTACATATGTTGATGTTGAGTGGGTGGCAGCGCGTGAAGATGTGTTGGTTAATGACATGGTTCTGCCGGTTGAATAATGTTATTCGTTAATGATTGTTCGTGAATTTCTCGTCATATGGTGCGGAGTGGAACAGAATAGCCCCGATTTCGCGTTTTCAGGCGATTATGGGGAATCTCTACCTAACAACATTTCTATCGTCTCTACGGGGCATATAGAGCGTTTTCGTGTTTCGGGCATGATGAAACCCCTTTCACTAATTTTCTGAAAGGGGTTTTCAGTGAAGTTCTATGTGTGTTTCGTTGTGTTGAGTGGTGGGGAAGCAGCTATGGGTGTGCGCTCATGTCTGCCGGTTGAGTAGTGCGGGGGAGTGGTGTTGGTTGGTTAGGTGTAGCTTTCGTCATATTCCCAGTGTTCGAAAACCTGTTCTTCGACAATGTTGTAGAGGTTGGGTTTTCCTAATAGTTCGGTGATTGTTTCGGCTGTGCTGCCTGCGATTGCCCATGCTTCTTCTTCGGGCATGTATGCGTAGCCTTCGGGTAGGTAGTTTTCTACGCTGAATCCGTGGTTGTTGAGGAGGGCTGTTTCCCAGTTTTCTGCTGTTATTTCGGTGATTGTTGTCATGATGCTTTCTCCGTTTTTCAATGGGTTGAGTAATTATTTTCCCTCCTGATTATTATTCTACCGATTGTTGAAGAAGAGAAGCCTTTCCAGGATGTTCTTCTGAAAGGGTTTCTGTAATAGTGTTGGTTAATGTGAGGCAGTAGAGAACCCCTCTCATTTCTGAAAGGGGTTGTCGAGTGTTGTCGGATTATTTCATTCTGTTGAGTATTTCGAGTTCGTAGCCGCTGTTCCATTCTGCGTTTTCGTTGTGGAAGTGTTCTACATATTCGGTCAATAGTTCTTCGTTGTTGAGTTGTTGTAGATTTTTCATGTTCGTTCTCCTGTTGGTTGAGTGATTCTCTTTCTGTTGTGGGGGAGTGTCTTTCTCTGTAATCTCCCCGATTGGTGATGTTGTTAGTCTTCGATTCCTGCCTCTTCTTTCCAGTCTGAGATAACCCATGATGCGTCATTCCAGATTTCCTTTTCTGTCAGTTCATATTTTCCTGTGAATGAGATTTCTACATTGAAGTCTTCGTTTTCGAACGTTTCTTCAATCTGTTCGTAATAGTTTTCCCATTCTGCACCGATGAAGTTTTCGTTGATGTCTGTGTCAATCTTTTTCGCTACTTCGATGGCTGCTTCTGTGAGCTGTTTTTCTGTCATTTCGTTGATGAATGCTGGAATGTAGTCGTTGAAGTCGTATCCCATAACTGAGGCTTCAGATACGCCATACCATTCGTTGATGTCTATTTCGATTCGTTTCAGATCGTCTGCTACGTTTTCGAGTTCTAATTCGATACTGTGTCCTGCTGCGTTGGTGATGTATGCTGTTTCCATTTTCTTCTCCTGTTGAGTGTTCCGCGTTGTTGCGGGTATGTCTTTTTTTCTAACCAATCTGAAAATCAACTTTTCTGATTCTCAATGTTTCTCGTTATGCTTCCTTTTCTAACGCGTCTGAAAAACAGCTTTTTCAACGGTTTCAGAATGTCTCATTTCGCATCCTGTATCGCTACCAATTTCGGGCTGATTCTATGCGGGTTATTCAGGCACGAAATTGCGCTTTTTCGAACAATTTTCTGAAAACTGTTGTTTCAGTATGATGACCCTCTATGAAGCAGTTTTCGTGTAGAAACGGCTTTCTGTGTTTCAGAAGGTTCATGAAAAATTGATTGAGAAATAGTTGTTGAGAGTGCTGATGTAGGGGTGTTGGTTAGTGTGATCGCCGGTTCTCGTGTGTCTCAATGTCTATGGGTGTGCGCTGAACTCTGTCGTTCTCATGGGGGAGTGGAGGCTATGGGTGTGCGCTCATATCTCTCGTGTCATGGCAGCAGAAAACCCCTCCAACTCTCTCATCTCTCAATGAGTTTCTGAAGGGGTTTCTGAACTGTTGAGTCAGTCAGAGAAGGTGTTGGTTAGTCTCACCAATCGTCATCGTCTGAGTCTCCAACTTTCGCTTTCAACTCTTCGTAGAGTTCATCCGCTGAGATCGCCTCATAGTCTCCATCCCACTCAACAGTCATGTGAGAGAGATCCTGATTCGTCTCTTCCTCAATTTTCTCAATGATCGAAGAAGCATACTCGTCTCTGTCGATGTTGCTGTTCATCCTGGTGTTGAGATCTTCCGCCATTGCTTCGGCTGTCTCATAGAGTTCGCCATCACTCATCTGTGAGAGTGTGTTGAAGTCTTCACCGTAGGGGAGAAGGTCTTCAACTGAGGATGCCTGATCTTCCCAACTGTCTCCCTCGAAGAAGGCGTTCGTATCGACAACGATTGAGTCTCCGTCGATCTCAACTTCCATGCCTCTACCGTTGGCTGCTTTCACGCTGAATCTGTCCTGATCATGTATCTCTCTGACGGGCGCTTCTTCAATGTTCTCAACCTGTGGTTCTGTCTTCTGTTCAACAACTTTTTCAACTGTTGATTCAGCTTCTGAAACTTCTTCAATCGGTGCTGAAACTGTGTTGGTTGATGTAGCTGTTGAGAGTGCTGAAACTGTGGTGTTGGTTGGTGTGTCGCTGAGTGCGTCTTTCAGATGAATATTGACGGCTTTTCCTTCACCATTGACGATGATTCTCTCTTCGCTGCTGTGTTTTTCTGGTAGCACTGGAGCATCAGTCCATGATTCGGATTCTGTGCCGATCTCTACGGTGCCATCTCGCCTGATGACGGTTCCCCATGTTGGTCCGTAGGGGCAGAAGTCTTTCGCGCGGCAGCGTCCCATCTTTCCTGAAACTGGTGAGTTATGGTATTTCGTCATAGTTGTGTCCTCCTGTCTGTTGGTTAGTGATTATGACGAAACGAATATCTTCTGATCGCTGATTTCGCGCTATGTATGCCGCAGACGCGCAGTATGCCGCCTATCAGCCTCTATCACTCGAAAACGAGGAATCTCTACCTATCAACATTTCTATCGTCTCTACGGGGCATATAGAGAGTTTCGGGCAGTAGAAAACCCCTTCTGTTCGTTCAGTAATTTTTCAATGAGTTTCAGAAGGGGTTGTTCAATGGTGTTGGTTAGTCAGACCGTTGCGTTCCATTCTTCGCCTGTCATACCTTCCCACAATGGAATGAAGTGTTCAGTGTTGATTCGCCCGTAGAGACCGATCCACTCAACAATGATTTTCGTATCGTCTTCAATGAGATAGCTGTTGAAAAGCTCTACCTCAATTTCTCTCTCAATGAACTCTTTCGTGTCATCTAATCCATGCTGTATGAGGTTGTTCATTTTCTCAATGTATGAGTTGGTTAGTATCTCTCTTTCATAACCTGAATGTTTCGGAAATGTTGAGTCAATGAATTCGTGTGGTTGGTAGATTTCTTCTGGTCTCTGTTCCCATTCGTTGGGGTTGATTCTGATGATGACACTCTTTCGGTTTTTCTCGGTGTTTTTCTGAACCTGAATCTGTTTTCCGTTCGCGTTGGTGATGCTGATTGTCTCGTTCGCCATGATTGCCTCCTGTGTGTTGGTTAATGAAACTGTCCGGAGAAATATCTGACGATGCCGGTTTCTGTCGCTCTCTTTCTCAATCCTGATACGGTTCAACAACGTTTCAGGTGTGCGCTCATGTGTGTCCCGTCATGGCATGAGAGAACCCCTTCATATAGGTTCATGAAGGGGTTCTCGAATCGGTGTTCTCTCAGTAGAGATCGCGGAAGTCTGTTGGTTCATAGTGGGCTGATTTTTCTGTCCATATGATGTTGATTCCAGTCCAGTCTTCAATCAATCTTTCATCGCGTAATTGTTGATGAATCCTGGCTGTGAACTCGGCTTTTTCTTCGTCTAACCACATGTCTGTTGCTCGGTTGATTTCGTATGCGGCTTCGTTGGTTAGATACTCCATCATTTCTGAATCTTCTTCATATTTTTCATATGACCTGTCTATGAAATCGCGCATCTCGTATGGAAGCTGCTCGCAATGGACGAACTCATTCGGGTTGATGTGTAGGTGTATGACGAATGGTTGTGATTCAGTGATGATTCCTGGTGTTGCTATCTCTTCGTTGTTGGTGTTGAGAATTGTGTAATGTTTCAGAGTGGCTTTCATAATGTTTCCTCCTGTGTGTTGGTTGATTGGTAGGTTTCTCTCAATATCTCTGACCACCGGATTTCGTCTCCCGGCAGGGCATGAGAAAACCCCTTCATCTGCTCATCGTTCGTAATGAGTGTCAGAAGGGGTTCTTCAATTATTCAGTTATGTTGTTGAACTGTTAGAAGCTCTTTCCACTGAGTAGCATGTCGATTGCTTCCTCACTGGTGCTTCCTCTGCGTTGTTGTTCCTCAATCCATGAATCAATGTTGTCAATCATAGAAGGCTGCTTCTGTGAAGATTTCTTCTTTCCCGAACCCTGTTGGTTAGTGTTCTTCGAATCTTTCCATCCCGCGATTTCTTTCAATTTCTCTGCTCGTGAAAGTTTCGCCCAGCGCTCTTTCTCACGTTGTTTCGAGAGTTGCTTTTTCTGTTTCTTCGAAAGTTTCTTTTTCGGTTGTGCAGCTCTCTCATCTTTCTTTCGGTCTCGCTCTTCCTGTTTCTTTTCTTCGGCTTCGCGTTTCTTCTTTCCAGCTTCGATTCGTGCTTTCTTTTCCTCATGGAGTTGTTCGCGTTGCTGGCGTGGTATTGCTGCTCTTCGTGCGAACTCTTCGATTGAGTCTCCTTCGAGTTTTCCTCTGTGGCTCCATCCTCCGATTCCCATTGCGGCTGTCTGTCTGTCCATCTCGTCCTGGTCGTAGGTTGTCGCTGTTGAGTCAGTTGAGGAAGTTTCTGAAACTGTTGTTGAATCTGTGTTGGTTGATTCTGTTGTTTCGTCTGTTTTCTTTTTTCTGAGACCGTATGGTTTTTTCGTGGTTGGGCGTTGAGTTGGGTTGTGTCCTACGAATTCAACATCTTCGCCTTCTGTGCCGGTGAGTGTGGTTCCGTCTTTCAGTGTTGTCTGTCCTGAAGTCTGTCCATACCAGCATTTCTTTTTCGCTCTGCAGCGTTCGGTTTTTCCTGTTTTCGGTGATAGGTGAAACATTGTCATAATTGCCTCCTAATGTTGGTTAATTTTCATGACATTGTTCAATATCTACCGATCTCGATTTTTCTATGGGCATGAGAAAACCCCTTCACTGGCTCGTGAAGGGGTTTCTGTAATGGTTCAGTTGTGTAATTTTCAGTAGTGATTCTTCTTCCAGATTTTCATAATGTGGTCTGCGGTGAAGAAGTGAGTAGGTTTCGTTGTGATTGAGAAGTCATCAGGGAATACTCCTGCCTTCTCTGTGTTCTTCCATGATTCAACGAAGTCAGTTGCTTCTTTCGCTGATAGATTCCTCTGTGCGTTGCTATTCACTTCGTCATTGGCTCGTTGCTCAATCTGAATGGCAGTATCTTTCGCTGATTTTTCGTCCATGAGATAGAACAGATCGGCGCTGTGGTGTTCTTCGATTGCTTCTTCTACAACGCTGTCTGTGGCTCCGGAGAATGATTCGGGATCTACTGTCCAGATTGACATGCGGAATCCTTCAGAATCGCTATCACCGCTCATGTATTTCTGAATATTTTTCACTGTGTCTTCAGTGGGGTATCCATCTACCATCTCAATGTCTAATCTGTTCTTTCCGTCATAGACAGAGACGGTGTAGGTGTCATCATTCTCAATGTTGATGTCATGAGTTCCGCTGTTCAATGGTTTCACTGGTTTCAACTCTGAAGTCTCTTCCTCAACTGTGGTGTTGGTTGATGTTTCTGTTGTCTCATCGCCTGTGCTCATTCTATTCCCGTCGTAGACCTCTGCTCCGAAGTCGATGTTTTCTATGTCGTTCTCGTCTCTACCTGCTTCTCCCTCAACTTTTTCATCATCGTTTTTCAATGATGTTGAACCCTTCGTAGATGCTTTCTGACCGCCTACGTAGCGTTGTTCCCCGATCTCAGCCTCGAAGTCGATGTCGTTGATGTTGTCCTGTTCGTCAGATGCCTTCTTCGCTACTTCCTCAACTGTGGTGTTGGTTGGTCTGGTGTTGCGGAGATCCCTGTTATCTACTGACCAGATGTTCTTCACTTTCCCGTCGCGTGGGTCAATGACGATGCGTTCTTCGCTGTTGTGCTCTGATGGGGGATTGGGTAGCGAACTCCATGTGGATCCACCTGTGCCAACTTCTACGGTTCCGTCTCTTCGAATGGTTGTTCCGTGTGTGGTTCCGTAGAGGCAGGCTATTCTGGCTCTGCAGCGTGCGGCTTTTCCTGTCTTCGGGGAGTTGTGGTATAGCGTCATTATGTTTCCTCCTATGTGTTGGTTGATTGGTATGACGCTTCGAATATCTATGTAATAGCAATTTCTCTCATATGCCTCTGAGCGATACAGAATGCCGCCTATTAGCCGTTTTCCTGTTGAAGTGGTGAAACTGTTCAGAAATGAGGTTCTGTCGCCGCAGAGAGCCGTATAGAGAGTTTCTGAATGTTTTCCAATGTTTCGGGTGTTGGGGAATGTTGGTGAATGAGTTGAAGCAGTGGTGTTGGTTAGTTGTGTGTTGGGGCAGTAGAAAACCCCTCCAGCTGCCGGTTGCTGAAAGGGTTGTCTGTGTATTCAGTTCTGGTTGTTCTTTTTCCAATCTTCAATTAGTTGAAGTTGTTGCGGGTAGGGGTTCTGCGATGACGCGTCTTCGATAATAGATTCTTTCAATTGTTCTGAAAATTCTGTTCCCTGTTCCATGTGCCAATGAACCATAATGTGATCTGCTTCTATACGATCATACACGCCTTTCCATACAATCCATTCTTTCGTTTCTTTTTCGATAGCCTTTCTTCGTTGTTCATCATTTCCACTTTCTAACAGTGCTTTTCTTTCCTGAACCAATTCTTTTCTGTGTTCATATTCTTCCTGAGTTGGATTGACACAGTGCTCTTTCATGACCTGTTGGTTAGCAATGGCTGCGAGTTGTTCAGCTTCTACTCTCGCGTCGTCTTCGTCCAACAATGCGAACATAGCGGATGCGTTCATTGCTAATGTATGTTCAATAGTTCGATAATATTCACCTTCTTTCATCCTAATATTTCTCATTGATTCGACGCTGTGATAATTTTCTTCTAATCCATCCTGAACTCCTCTCGGTAGTGCTGTGAAGTTAGGATGGTAATTATTAGGATCTACATCGTCTCTATGAATTACTCCATTGACGAATGTGAGAGTTGAACCGTTTCCAATGTCTAATGTTTCAATATTCTCATCGACCTTTCGAGATTCAGAGTTGGTTGAAGGCTTCTTCGCTGCCATTCGACCTGGTTGATTCTCTACATGCCATATATTCTTCGCTTCACCGTTCTCATCAACGATGATTCTCTCCTGGCTGTTGTGCTCATCGGGCAGTGTTGGCAGGTTGCTCCATGATGGGCTTCCTGTTCCCACATCTATCGTTCCGTCTTTTCGAATGACGGTGCCGTGAGTTAATCCGAATGGACATGCGCCTTCCGCTCTGCATCGTGAAGGCTTTCCTGTATTCGGTGAGTTATGGTATTTCGTCATAATGTTCCCTCCTGTGTTGGTTAATGGATATGACGAAACGAATATCTATCGAATACCAATACGGAAGCAGAAAACCCCTCTCTGTTCTCACCTGTTGAATGAGTTCAGAAAGGGGTTCGGTCAGTTCTGAAACTGTTATCGAAAGAGTTGATCAGGGGTGTTGGTTAGTCTCTCTCCTGTGCCTTCCTCCACTCTTTCATGAAGTGATCAGCAGTCCAATGAGTAGCGGGACGAATCCACATGACGAAATTTCGGAAGCTGACCGTTGCGGGGTCGTCAACATGTTCTCTCCACGCCTCATATTCGTCTCTGTATGTCTTTCCATAGATGGTGGTGTTCGCCTTCTCAGCTATGAACCCAGCAATGTCAGTAGCTGCCTGTTCATCCATGAGATAGAAGAGATCCTCTCCGAAGTGTTCAGCAATGTGCCTCCTACGGTGATTGCGCTTCTTCGGGTTATCAACTCTGAGGTTGTCCTCTGGGAAGGCTATGTAGATGTCATCATTCAGGCTGAGTGATGTTCTCGTTGCGCTCCTGAATTCAGCTGGGTAGCCGTCGACGATGATGTATGTGATCTCGTCTCTCTGGATAATGAAGTTTTCGTTGTTCATGGTATCTCTCCTGTGTGTTGGTTAATCTCTCTGCTGCGCTGCTCTCCAGATGTTCATGAAGTGCTCTGCTGTGTAGGTGTCGAATGGGCGTGTGTAGAAGTAGATGGGGTCTGCCTCCCAGTAGCCGATGTAGGGATCGTCTGAGTTGTGGTTCTGCCAGAAGAAGCGTTCATCCTCAATGCGCTCATGGTGGTATTCGCAGTGAATCTCATAGTCGAGTTCTGTTGGGTTCATGAAGTGGTTCGTGTTCATGTAGCGGTTGGCGAACTCTGCGATCTGTTGCGAAACGATTTCGGCAATGTCTTCTGAAAGCAGTTCGAACAGTGCGAGACCATAGTTCTCCTCAATGAGTTGTTCAGTGGTGAGTGTGTGCTCCCAACTGAACGGTCTGTCGAAGCGAAACAGTCTTCCCTCTGAAACGATGTATTCCTTCGGGTCTTCGAACACGGCGATGGTTCTCATGGTGTATGCGGTGCCTCTGCTGTTGATTGCGTCTTCTGTTGGGTATCCGCCCTCCTGTATTGGGTATTCGGGAAAAATTGGGTCAATCATTGATGAATCTCCTTTCGTGTGTTGGTTAATGTCAGTTCTCACACGTCGATTGTTTTCTGAGAGTTGGATGCTTCGTAGTTCTGGGGAATGTCGATCTTTTCGGCTCCCGCCATGTATCCAATCAATCCGCAGGCCGCGCCGATGAGGATGACGAGAGCGGCGACGATCACAATTTCTTTCCATATGTCTTTCATGATGTTTCTCCTGTGTAGGTGGTTGTTGTTTCACCTCCTTTTCTAACGAATTTTTTCAGCAGCTTTCGTGAGTAGAAGAATGTTGTGAAAAGTAGGGAAATTGAGCGGTTTCGTGAGTGCTGAAAAACGATTCTGGAACGCTGCCTGAATAATGCCGGTAGAACCTAACGTTTTCGGGGTATGGAATCTCAGTTTTCGAGAAGATTTTTCAATAATGCTGTTTTCGATACGTGATAGCAGAGAGCAACCTTTTCACCAGCAGAATCGTTCCTGTGTTGTTGAGTTTCGTTACGTAGTTTTCATATGTACATGTATTGATTCGGTTGATGAGATTCGTAATAGTCTCTTCGGGGTCTTCTTCATTCTGATTGTGAGTCATTGGTTCTGATGTGTGATTGAGAGCAACGCAGGGGAGTGGTGTTGGTTAGTCTCTGAATGATTACTCTCTGAACAGTTGTTTCCTGTCATTACATTGTTTTCAGTTGTTGAATGTTCCTCAATGAGTTGAAGAATGGTTGAGAAAGAGTTTCTGTCAGTGGTGATTGTTCGTCATATAGGCCGGAGACGAACAGAATCAGCCGAATTAGCCGATTGTGGGTGAAAGTGGTGAAACTATACCAATTTCCGATTCTGTGGCGTTAGAGAGCCATATAGAGCGTCATTGGTGTCTACGGGCAGTAGAAAACCCCTCCAGATTGGTTTCTGAAGGGGTTGTTCAATGATTCTTCTCAATTATGTGTATCTGTGTCGTGGTGATCCGTCTCCTACCTTTCCTCCGAGTAGTCTGCGGCTGATGTGCCTGTTGTGTCCTGCTGTTGCTACGACGAATGCTCCTCCGTTGAGAAATGCTGCTATGGCTGAACATTCGGCGCTGAGTGATTGACCTTCTACCGCATCGAAACATCTGTTGAGTCCTGTGAATAGTTCGGCTGAGAAGCTTTCACTCTTTCCACCTTTCCCGTCAGCGAATCTACGTATTTCGAAATTGTAGGTCTGTCCTTCTGTGTATTCCTTTCCTCTGTGAAGTATCGTTCTCATTTTTCCTCCTGTTGGTTAGTTGTGTAGTGCTTTCGCGGAAGGGTAATCGTCATAGATGTTTTCCCATGCTTTCCAATAGAAGACCTCTTCATCTGCATTTCCGACGATCTCCTCAGTCAGTTGGTATGTGCCTACGATCTCTATGTCTGCGTCTATGTTGCTTTTCGCTAATTGTCGTTGAATATATTCGAGGTCTATCTGAAGCTCTCCCTCATCGTGTTTTCTCTGAATGTCCGCGTCGATTTCTCGCGCGGCCTGAATAGCAATTTCTATCAGTTCTTCATCTGAATAATTGACTACACTTTCGGGTTTCCAATCGTCAATGTCATAGAAACGCATGTAGAAATCGAACTCATACCATTCGTTGATGTCTATGATTACCACATTTCTCTTTTCTCTGGTTGTAATTGCTGTGTGAATGGTGTGATTATTCGCGTTGGTGAGTGTTATGAGTTTCATTATTAGCTCCTGTTGGTTAGTGTCTCTGTTTCTTCGTCTGTCTGTCTGTCTGTCATGGTGTTGATTCCTCTCTGTTGTCGAGTTCAATGTTTCTCAACTGTTGTTCGATGCTGCCGGTGTCTGGTTCGTTGTAATGACCGTAATCGGTGTAGCCGCTATAACTTCGTCTATACCCGTATGTTGTTTCGTTCATACCCATTCACTGTCCTCATATGATTGTTCGATTGCCCTTCTGAGGTTTCCTCTTCGGGATTGTTTCTGAAATTTTCGTGATGCTTTCTTCAACTCTGAGTAGTCTTCGTTGAATCTTTCCTCTCTGCTGATTTCGTTGATGGTTTTCATGATGGTTCTCTCCTATGTGTTTTCCTATCTCCAGCGGTGTTGCCGGTTGTGGTTCTTTTCTAACGAATTGCTTTTTCAGTGTTTCGAACTGTTGGTTGTGTGGTTTTTTTCCCAGTAGTCCATGAGTTCTTCTTCTGTGTGGTAGATGATTCGGTGTGGTAGTCCGCCGTAGAGTTTTCTCAACTCTTCCTCATATCCATACACTGCTGATTCTGCGTAGCTTTTCGCTTCTTCTTCTGTTGCTGAGAGGAAGGTTTCTACTTCTACGAATTTTTCAATGACATATTTTTCACTGTCATAGGTTTTCTTCGCTGTGGCTTCCTCTTTCAACAGTTCGAAGAACTCTTTCAGTATGTTCATGAATCGTTCTCCTGTTGGTTAGTGTCGTTTCTGTATCTGAGTTCACGTGTAGGGTTGAAGAATCTGTTGGTAGCGTCTCTGAATGGATTGCCGGTGGAAGGTAGTTCTCCCCATGTTTCACCAGTTTTCCCATCAATAACGGATAGTCTGAATCCTGGTTCTTCTGGAACGCTGTCGAGATAGTCTTCAACGAAGTTCGGGTTCTTCTCTACTGATTTTCTAACTCTTCTTCTGAGTAGCCAGTCTTCTAATTTTCTGAATAGTTGTTTCATTGTTCTGTCTCCTGTTGGTTAGAGGTGTCTTCTATTCCGAATGCTTCGAACAGTGAGTGTTCTCCGTATGATTCGAACCATTCAATAATTTTCTGTTCGCCTGCGTTGATGCCTTTCAATTCATTCATGACGCTGCCTCCGCTGTTAGTTCTTCTGCCATGAGTTTTCTCAATGTTTCTGATGGGAAGACATGCTCGTAGGTTGGTGAATCTTCTGAAACTGTGGTGCTGTTCTCTCTGATTCGTGCGTTGCGTAGTTTCTCTCTGAGCCTTTCTATACGTGTTTTCATGATGGTTTCTCCTGTTATGTAATGGTTCTATGTGTGTTGGTTAATATGTGTCTTTCTTTCCGTTGGTGATTCGTTCGATGTATTCTTTTTCTTCTTTTCTTCCTATGAGTCTGATGATTGTGAGTCCTCCTGTTGCGATGATTACTAACACTGCAATGGCGATTCCCTGTATGAGTGTCATTGTTCTGTCTCCTGTTGGTTGATGATCTTTTCGTAATCTTTCTTCATCTTTCTCAACTGAATCTGTGTCCAGAGGGCGATCAGCCCGTAGGTTGCGAATCCTGAGATGATGAATGCGATTGCGAAACTGGTTGCGAAATCTATGAACATTGGTTGCTCCTTCAGAGTTGGACGCTGTATGAGTTCCATGACAGTTCTTCCCACATATCGACCATGTTTCGTGGTGTTGTGTTTCCTGTGTAGGGAATAACTTTCACGTAATTGGGGAATGTGGAGATTGTTTCCATTACGTCAGCGGCGGTTCCGCGATGGTGTGCTGCTGCTCTTTCGAGGAAGGAAACGATGGTGTCTCTCACGTTGGTCATGTCAGCCATGAGTGCTGCTGATGTGACTGCTTCTGCGCGATTCATGGACACATATGCGTTGTAGAGAAGCTTCCCGATGAAGATTGGTGTCTTCCCTGTGTTGTTCTGTGTTGTGATGGAGAGTTTCTTTTCTCCGCGAATCTCTTTCACTTCGATGTAGATAGTAATTCCGTTCTCTGTGTATCCATATACGTTGTTCATGTTTCTGCCCTCCGAGGCGGTTTCAGCGTTGTTGCCGTTGTTGTTCTTTTCTAACGAATCTGAAAATCAACTGTTTCGTTCGTTGCTGTTCTTTTCTAACCAGTTGTTTCATCAACTTTTCTAACGGTTCGAATTGATGGTTGAACAGATAGAATAGATAGAACAGTTAGTATTAATATCAATATGCGAAAAATGTTGTTCCAGATCATGAAAAAACCCCGTTCCGTCAGTGGTTTTCGGAAGTTCGTTATTTCACTGTTTCGCGGGGCTGTCAGTCAGTTTCTGTCTTCTGAGTTGTGGAATTGTTCGTCACTGGGTTGATGAATGAGTGTTGAGGCATGAGAAAACCCGCTGTCAGAACCTTTCGAGAACTGAAGCGGGTTGGAGAAAGTGTGGTGTTGGTTAGTTAGATGCTGCCGATGATGATCGCGAGTGTCAGTATGACGATTCCTGCACCTTCAATGATTGCTGCGTAGGTGAAGATGTGGAGCTGTCTGTTGTATGTCATGTATTCAATTCCGTCTTTCGTGGTTTCCTGCCACCACTCCTCGTCTGGTCTGTCGAAGTCTCCGTAGGTGTAATACATGTGTCCATAGACGATGACGCAGATGAGTATGAAGGCTCCCCAGTAGAGGTTGAGTCCGCTGACAACAACGACGAGAGCGAGAGCAGGGAGAATCCAGAGTTTCATGATGAAGCGGAAGAATCCTCTGAACATGAACATGAGGACGATGACAACGATAGCGACGATGACGAGCACGAAGCCGCCCATGATGTATGAACCGATTCCGGTTGTTGTTGTCTCCATGATGGTGTCCCCCTGTTTCAGATGTAGCGCAGTTCTGGTTCTGTGAAGATCGGTGTCTCTTCAGTGATCCTGTCAGTTCTCATATCTTCAATCTTCTCCGCAATGCGTTCTGAGACTTTCGTAATGGGGATGAGGATGACGTAGAGCAGTGCTTCACCGATTGCCATGAGAACTCTGGTGATGAGTTTCATGAAATACATGCCGGTGAAGAACGCGATAGGCGCTGCTGTCATCACGATGAGTAGTTCGGGTGAGATAATCATTGGTCTTTCTCCTAATAGTTAATGGTTCAATTTTTCTCAGTCTGTTCCTGTCTGGTGTTTCTCTCTGTCTGATGGTTATTCGATGGTTGTTGAACAGATAGAACAGATGGAACAGATAACACTAATATCAGAATGTTGAAAAACGCTTTTCTCAGCCGCTTTCAGAACGTCAGTGTGTATATCTGTCAATCGGTCATTTCATGGCGTTCTATGGGCGTTTCTGCCTCTCTCAGCACCATTGAGGAAGAGTTCTTTCACTGTCATGAGCCTCTGATCGCCGCAGAGGGTGTTTCAGAGTTGATGTGTTGGTTGATGATGGCAGCAGAAAACCCCTCCACCTGTTGATGAAGGGGTTGTTCTGTGTTGAGAAATTATTGAAAAAGTTTCTCAACAGTGGGTTCAGATTTCGAATCCTGTTGTGGGGGTTTTCCTGCTGCCGATGATGTGAGCGTAGCGTTTCAGGGTGAAGGAGATGTCCTGATGCCCTGCCTGTTCAGCAATCACGTTGAGAGGGATCTGTGATGCTGATTCCAGCCATGATGTGATCGCGTAGTGGCGCAGGCTGTGGTGAGTCCAGCCATTGCGTCCCTGAGCTGCTGCCCGATTCACCGGATAGGAGTTCATGTTCTCTGAAACGTAGTCATAGATGGGGTTCGTGAATTTCCGGGCGAGGTTCGAAGCCGCGTAGTAGGTGCCGGTTCCCTCAACGATTTTCACTCTCTTTTCCCATCCCTTTTCGAATTTCACATTGGGGAGACCGTCGCGTCCTGTGCGTGCAGGATTGCGAGTAGGGAAGAGCAGAAGATTGCTGAAAGTCTCATACCGAACTCTCTCATTCTGATGTTTCTGAACCGTGTCAGAGTTCCAGAGTTCAGCGAAACGGTCGAAGAGCATGAGAGCCAGTGGCGGATAACCGTTCTTCCACAGCGTGAGAGCTTCTTCCTCTGTCATCGACCAGAGAGAAGTTTCATTGTTTTCGAAACGGGGAATGATGTGAGACACCTGCTGCCGAATCGTGGTGTGTCCATGTGCGAAGTTATTCGAGTAGCCAGCAGGCATGAGAGCAGGCAGATTGAGTGTGCGGGGTTTTCCACCCTGCCTACCTTTCGGGCGAGTGATCCACACTTTCCCTTTCGAAGATTGAGAGCACTGTTCTTCAACCCTCATTTTCCCGAGGTAGTTCATGAACATTGCCCCGTCATTGTCAGCTTCGAATCCGAGAGTAGCGATGGGAAGTTCTGACATGGTGAAGAAATGACGGGGACGCAGAGCGAGAACTTCCCCAATCCTCAGTCCTCCACCGGCTCCGAGAGCAATGAGCAGCCCCATTCTCCGATAGATGGACGCGAGTTCTTTCGTCTCCGCTGCTTTCCGTTCTTCCACATTTCCGTAATGTTCGGGAATGCCTCTGCGGTGTTCGTCAGTGAGGTAGGTAGGAAGTCCCTCTGTGTAGTGGTGAGGATCAGTTTTCCAGTCGGGTGTTTCTTCTGATTCCCCGATAGGTGATTCCTGTAGGGTGGAGTAGGCACAGAGAATGAGCGAATTCACGTAATCGGGTGAGGGAATGTCTCCGCGTTCAATGGCTTCCCTACGTGATGCTGCGGCAGTTCCTGAAACAGTGATTGCCTGTGCGAGTTTTTCGGGTTCGTGAAGTGTCCATTGCGAGTTGTCTTTCAGAACTCCGCGAACGAGTGAGCGAACTTTTTTCTGCTGTCCTCTGGAGAGATTATTGGTATTGACAGAGGCGAAGTCTGAGGGGGTGAGTGAAGAGAGCGGACGTTCCCCGAGTGTGTTGAGGAAAACTTTCCCAACATAGGTGTAATTGTCGATGGTGCGTGGGTTCCATCGTTCGGAGTTTTTCTGAACCCATTTTTCATAGGTTTCGGTGAAGGTGGGTGCCTGAACACCTGTGCTTCTGTCATTGGGAATTGACCAGCCGAGTTTCGCGCGTGCCTTCATTTCGGCTTCTTCGCGTGTGCGTCCGCCTGATGTAGATCGGGGCTTTCCGTCGTTGTCCCGGTAGTTGACAGTCCATGTGGTGCGTGAGGGCGAAGGAGGATTGAGAGTGGCTGCTCCCCCGAGAACGCTGATACTTTTCCGCCTCTTCTGTCCCGCCATGATCCTGTCCTTCCTGTTCCGCTACTGCATTGAGTTATTGGAAAAAATCATAGCACATTTTCGTTTTCGCAGGTCAGGGAATGAATGAGGGGGTTGTTAACACCTATTAGGCTGAGTTCCGGTTCAATATATAGATCCCCGAGAATTCGCGGATCTTCCGTGCAGTAATCCTATTGGATCGGGGCAGTTATTGCGTGGTTATTGGACGCAGATCTGCCCCGATCCGCCCTCTTCTGGAACCCTTCACGAACCCCTGTTTCACCGATGGAGACGAAACGGAGACATTTTCGTTACATTTCGTCAGTCTCTGTCTGTTGGTTGATGGTCTGTGGCTGATATTTCCCTCTGACCATCAGCAGCAGGTGGTTCGCCCCTCTCATTTCCGCTGTGTTTCTCACGAAGATTCATACGCCGCGACGTTGAGAGGGGCTTTCTTCACTCTGAAACGCGCTGTGTGCCCCGTAGAGCGCCTTTCAGCCCCGAAGTGAGGGATTATGTCACTGCCACGCTGAAATCGCCTGTATGGGCCGTTTCTGAGCCTTCGATCCTCTCATTACTGTTCGACATATTGACGAATAGTATTAGAACAATGAATCATATTGCAGAACTATTGACCATTGAAGAGCAGAAAGAATGCCGGTCGATCATCTATTATTTCTTTTCTCAATTGGTCTGGTCTTTTTCACAATTAGAGTATTAGCGAATGTATTAATGAAATGATTATTAGGGAAATATTGATGAATGTATTTTCTCACTGGTTGATGAATAATCTTTCAGTGAGATTCTGTGTCAATGGTGTTGGTTAATGGTAGTGGTTTTCTCTCATGTAGGGGAGGGGAGTGTGGGTGTGCGCTGAACTGTCAATGTTGATATTAGGGTGTTAGAAATAGTTCATTGGCCTTCTATTTCTGCCTCCTACGGTACACCCCTCCGGTTGATGGTTCCCGGAGGGGTTTTCTGTGCCCTTTTTCGTCTGTGATGAGTGAAGGGTTTCTTTTCACAATAGTGCTGAAAGTTCCGCGTGTTTTCGCGCATTTTCGGGTGTTGGTTGATATTTCTTTCGGACACATTGGGTGCCATATAACCACAGGAAAGGGAGGACAGGATGAAACTGAAAACAGATGAGTATGGTGTGGTGAAACCTATCGTTGCTGCTGTCATCAATCACAGCTATGTCGATGAGAGTGAGAAGAGACGAAACGCGGACGGAGAAGAGTTCTTTCGTGTGCGTGCTCAGGTGATGAATGTTGAGGGTAGACACCATGTTCCCGAAGAGGGAAATATTCATATATACATTAGCGAGAAATCTGCTGAAGAAATCTATTTCGGCAATTATGTGGTCATGATCGGCCCTATTAGTCATTACTCAGAAATTAGAGAGAATGAGTTAATAGACATTTTCGAAGCGAAATCTATTGCTCCGGTTATGTCATTAGAATCTATCGGATTGTGAAATATATATTCGTTAATGATGCTGAAAGAGTTTTTCATGAACATTTTTCAACGTGTTGAAGAATTGTGAGGAAATGATTTCTTTCAGGTGTTGGTTAATGATATGAGAAGAAAGAACGAAAGAAATGTTCGTCAATAATCTATCAGGAGGTAGAAATGGGAATGTTCGGAAATAATAACAATTATGGAAATAACTATTATGCGAATAATGGTGCTCACAATAGTGGAAATAATAATCAGAAGAATAATACCAATCAACCTAATATGATGCAGTCTCTCATGGGCGGGAGAAAACAGAATGTGGGAATGACAATTCTTTTTCAATTATTGGGAGTATTGGCTACTGCTGCCTTCTCGATTGCGCGTGATTTCAGGGTCACGATTGTCTGGGCTGGTGCTGTCTGGGCGGCTGGCGCGTTTCTGTCCTCTGCCGCTGGTTGGGCCGTTGTTTTCACTGGTCTGGCGATGATTGTCGGTGCTGCTATCAGTCCGATTTTCGTGAAGAGATTCGGGCAGAAGTGTGAGTGGATGGCGCGATTGGCTGATTTCGCTCCGGTGATTGCTGATGATGGCAGAGAGAAAAGAAAGAAAGCACATTATGAGGAAAGAATGAAAGCATATGAATTCATGGCTCACGCTAATATTATGCCTGTTGAAAAATTAATGGAATTCAATGCTGATGTGAAAATGGCAGATTATGGTGAAACGGTTCGATTAACTGTTTCGCGTGGTATTCCTGGTCTTCCGTCTGGAACTATTGCTTCTCGTTGTCGTGAGTTTCAGTCAATTCATAATGCTGTGAGAACTTCTACGAAGCCATTGTCTAATGGTGGTATTGAGATTACTTTCTATCGAACTGATCCGTTGGATTCGTCTATTCGTGTGGAGAAGGCTCCGAAGGTGGAATGGACGAAGATGAAGATTGAATGCGCTGTCAATGCTGGCGGAGAGATGATGTCGATTACTCTCGGCGGCTCTTCTGGAATGGTTGTTGGTGGAAGACCTGGTTCGGGAAAGACGAACTCACTGGAGAACTTCCTCGCTCCTGTGGGCGCTGCCGAACACACAGACCTTCGTATCATTGACGGAAAAGGTGGTCCGGATTGGTCTGCGTATGCTCCTATCGCTGAGGACTATGTTCGTGGTGATGAGGAAGTTGAACCCGTCTTTCTCGTAGTGAAAAAGCAGTTCGACATCATGAATGAGAGATTGTCGAATCTGGAGAAGACATTAGGAAAACCGAACTTCTGGAATGTCTCTGCTGATGACAGGTTGAAGGCTGGTGTGAAGCTTCAACTGTTGGTTATTGATGAGTGTCAGGGATTGTTCGAAAGTAGGAAGTCAGCTACGAAGGAAGAGAAGGCGATGTTGGGAGAGATTGAACGTATGTGTTCGGCTCTCGTGAAGCGTGGTCGTTCAGCAGGAATGTTCACGATTTTCATGACACAGAAGCCTACTTCTGATGCGATGCCTACTGCGATTCGTGACAACTGTGGTCTGCGTATCTGTTTCGCTGTTGGTGAGGCTGCGGCTGCTGCGGCTGTTCTCGGTTCTACTGGTGATGACATGGATGCTCCTACACCTACTCGCATTCCTCGTTCTCGCCCTGGTGGTGCTGTCATGGCTACTGATACGGGAGATCTCGATGAAGTGCGTTTCTTCGAACTCGATGATGCTCTGAAGGCTCGCATTATTTCTGAGGGAGCACAGAAGAAGCAGTTCGCTCGCGCTGCCTGATTCTCGTTGATGAAGGTTCTTCAATGAGTTGAAGAAGCCCCTATCTCAATTTTCAGAGGTAGGGGTTTTCTCATGCCCTACGTGTGGTCTCGGGGGAGTGGAGTGTATAGGTGTTGGTTGATGGTATGGCTCTCTATCGTGCCTACTCAGATATGTCCCATAGACGCTGAACAGTTCGGTGTCATAGCGGGGAGGACAACCATGATCAGAACACCATCGAACGGACACGCATATGTCATAGAACCTGATGACATGACTATCGGGGTGTCGAACACAGACAGAGACAACCGAATCACTGTGAAAAACCATTGCGGAATGACAGTAGATGGAAGCCCCGGAGATGGAAAGACATTTCTACTTCAATCGCTGACACATGTTCTGACAGCGAACGATTACGGGCGAATCACTGTCGTTGATGGAATCACAGGCTACTCAGGCTCATGGGATGGAGAAGAATCAGAGTTCGTGAAGGTACTCAACTCTGATGACGCTGTTGAGATCCTCCCCTTTCTGAAAGATTTCGAAAATATGATTGAAGAGAAGAAGCAGGTGTTGGTTGATGAGTGTGAGGTTGAGTCCTTCTGGCAGCTGAGTTTTCTCGAAAGATTGATGTATGACGTGAGATTGGACGTGCTGATCATTGATGAACTCATTGACGTGATCGAATCAGCGATCAACCCTGTTGCGGCTGCTGAATGTGTGGCTGCCATGAAGAGGCTCATTGACAACAGTTCAGACGCTGGCGTTCTCGTGGTGTTGAGTTCGTCTCGCATGGATCTCCAACCGAAAGACCTCATTGGACGCTGCTCTGCTCATGTGAAGTTTCTCTATCATGGCGTTGCTGAAACCACTGAAGACGATTGAAAGAGAATATTGAAGAATCCCCTGTCTCTGAACGTTGAGATGGGGGATTGTCATGTTCTCGGGCTATTTTCGGCTCTCATCGCGGTTATTGAACTGTTGAAGAACGCTCATATAGGGCAGAGACGAACAGAATAGCCCGAATTAGGCGATTACAGCCGATTGTGGTGAAACTCTACCAATTTCAGATTCTATCGCCGTATAGCGCCATATAGAGAGTTTTTCATTTTCACGAATGGTTCTTCAATGCCGCAGGTAGGTGTTGGTTAATGGGGGTGAAGAGATATTGAAAGGGAATCACTCAATAATCAACTAATTAGGAGGCTATGATTATGAATTTTTCAATTATGACAGAACAGGAGCTATGGGCTGAGTTCAGACACATTCACAATGATCTCATTAACGATGTGGCGGGGATGCTCGCCCTCTCGGAAGACTATGTGGCGGGTCGCTATCTCATCGCTGAGGGATTGAAGATGATGACACAGGCTCACAACCGTAGGGTCAATGAAAAGAAGACCGAAGACATTGAACCACAACTGGGAATCAGAGAAATCTACACCGATGAGGAAGTTCAATACTGCAATTTTCTTTCATCGAATCGTAGATACATGGAGTTGTCGAACGCATTGGTGAATATTGCGAAAGAGGATTACGGAACTGCTGACACATTGATTGTTCGTGGTGCGACAGACATTCAGACCACATACTCGAAGCGTGCGATCAACGGCATGTTGAGACTGATGCCGATTCAGAAGGTTCTCGATAGAGACGATCAGCTAACTTTCGAAGAAAGAAAAGAAGCGAAGAAGGCTGAGGAGATTCCCGAAATACAGGATGTTGATGAAGAGGTTGTTGAATCTGCGGTGTTGGTTGATGCTGACGCTGAGACAGTAGAGGCAGACAACGATGCTGACGCTGTTGAGAACTCTGATTCTGACACTGTTGAGGAAGCTGTTGAGAAGAAGGATCCGTTCGCTGCTGTTCGTCTGACTGCTCGCAACTGGAAAGACATTGAGGAAGATGATTCTGACGATGATTCTGAAAAATCATTGGATGATCTGTTGAAGAGCTGATTGTTCAATGATTTCGAAACCCCTATCTCTGAAACATGAGGTAGGGGTTTTCTCATGTCCTATGTGTGGTCTCGGTGGGGGAGGGGAGTGTATGGGTGTTGGTTAATGGTAGGCGTAGCCGGTTGAGCAACGATTCGCACAATTACTGAAAAACATAGGTGGAACGGGCACGGATAGGGAAATAGCGTGATTATCGGTCTGAAAACGATATTACTTTCTGAACAGATAGCGAAAGTTATGTTCGTTAGAACAGATAGCCATAGGAGGCAATAATGAATAATTTCAACAACAACACCAATCCATTTCTCGAAGAAGACGAAGATGATTTTCTCGAATCAATGGTGACCAGTAACAACGTTTCTGAAAAGGTTGAGAAAGCTGTTGAACATGAAGAGAGAGTAGAAACACCTGCGGAGTGGCGTGCTCGTATGATTCGTGAGACTGGGGATAACGGGTATCTACACCGCCTTCCCCGTCCATCCGACCTGAAGACAGTTCGTGTCTCGAATGGTGGTGCAGCTCCGGTCCTCAACGCTCAACCGGCTCAACCTGTCGTTCAGAAGCCTGCGCAGCCTGTTCAACATGTTTCTGCACCTGTTGAGAAACCTGTGGAGAACCCTGTCGTTGCTCAACCGGCTCCTGTTCAACATATAGCTCCTGTTGCGTCTGCTGCTGAGGCACCACAGAAGAAGAATTTCACTCGAAAGGTTTCGCAGGATCCTGAATGGGTAGGTATGGGAGAAGCGACCGAACTCGTCTCTCCATCACGATCCACGCTCAGACGATACGTTGAGTATCTGGATGAACTTCATGACATTCTCGTTGAATTGGGTGAGTTGAAGAAAGAAGATCGATTCCCTGTGAAATGGCGTTTCTCTCGCAGGTTACTGAAAAGATCTCATCTCTACATGATTGAAGAATTAGAAGAGAACAATATTCAGAAGAGAGAAGAAATTCTGGAATCCGCGAAGAAGAGATTAGAGGAAAAAAGGGCAGCTCAGAAATAATCATTGAATTGATATAGAGAACTGCAGAGAGAAATAGCGAAGGTTCCCCTAATGAGTAGAGATACTGCATTAGGGGAACCTTTCGTTTCTCAACTTTCTACAATGATTTCAGTATTGGTTAGAAAAGATTGTAGAAAGTGGATCAATGGTGTTGGTTAATAGGTATACTGTTGATTAATTGATGAAAGTATTAATATAATTGTCTGGGGAGGCATTATGAAATTCACCGATGAACAATTGCGTTTCATTGAAAGCGATGCGGAGAGGTTGATTCTCGACGCTCCGGCTGGGACTGGGAAGACTGAGACGATTGCTGAGAGAGTGCGTCGTTCGGCTGAGGCTGGAAAGAATGTTCTACTCACCTGTTTCACTCATGCTTCTCGAAAGACATTGCAGAAGAGGCTGAACGAAGCTGGTCTGTCTCACATCACTGTTCGAACTGTCGGTTCATTGGCTCATGAATTGTTGGTTGAAGAGTATGGGAACATTTTTCTCGTTGGTGATGGTTCTGATGTCGCTCGTGAGGTGTGCTCTGGAACGGCTGTTCGCCCGAAGAATCTGACTCAGTTCGAAGCTCTGGTGGTCAATGGTGCTCCGCTACCTGATTCGATGCCTCCTATCACCGCTTCTGTCTATGAAGAGTATGAAGCGAAGAAGGAAGAGATTGGCTACCTGACTCATTCGGATGTCATTCTCGCAGCTACTGGCATGAGGAACTATGGCTACGACGAAATCTATATTGACGAAGCGCAGGATCTATCTCCGATTCAGTGGAGAATGCTTCTCTCATTCGGTGGAAAGAAGTATATTTTCGGAGGGGATCCTGGGCAGGCTATCTATGGGTTCAACGGTGTTGATGTTGAACTGTTCCCGAAGCTCATTGCTGATGGTTGGGAAAAGATTGCTCTGACTCGTTCGTTTCGTGTTCCCTCTGCTCTGCTGCCTGTGGTGAATCTGAATCGTGCTGAACCGTTGTCTTCGATTCGTGATGGTGGTTCTGTTCAGGTGATTGAGGAAGATTACAGAAAGCTTCCTGAAACTCTGTCAATGATGTTGAAGAAGGGCGATGCGGTGCTGTCGTGGAATCAGAATGCTCTTTCGAAGATTATTGGCTACATGGAGATATATAGGGCAGGAGTGCCAATGACATTTTCATGGAATCAGAAAGAGTTGAAGGACGATGCCGTTCATTTTTCAACAATTCATTCTGCGAAAGGTGGAGAGTGGAATCGTGTCTTTCTCGTAGGATTAGAGGAAGATGGGTTCTGGTCTCATTGGGAAAAGGTTGAGGCAGAACAGAAGCGTCTTTTCTATGTAGGAGCGACTCGTGCGAAAGATGAGTTGGTGCTCTGTCAGACTGGAGAAGCATTACCGTGGGGGTTGAAGTTATGAAACACAGAAAGAGAGGTTCAGCATATTGCTCGAACCCGAAGCGTGGAAAGGCTGGAGTGTATATTCGCTGTTGGTCTGCTGACGCTGATGTCTGTTCCGGTTGTGCGTCTCTCAACGAACTCCATGTGAAAAAAATGTTGGGATCTGGAATGTCTGATCTCTCATCTGAGTATTACCTTTTCACATTGACTGCTCCCTCTTTCGGAAAGATTCACGCAGTTCCTCACTCGATTGACGATTCAGTTCGAAAATGTGCCTGTGGAGAGATTCACGAATATGGTGATGCTCTCGCTGGTGTTCCTCTGGACATGAAGCGCTATCGCTATCGTGATACTGCTGAATGGAATCACAATTTTTCAGAATTCTTTCGTAGAACCATGCTCGGGTTGGGAAAGAAGCTCCCTGAGATGGAGTGGGCTGCTATTCGTGAGTTTCAGAACCGCGCTGCTCTCCACATTCACATTCTGGTGAGACTTCCTGAGACTGTTGATTCGAAGCGGGCTGTGAAAGCCATGATGAACGCGAAGACATACCATTACGGAAAGTTCAGTTATGGAAAGTATGTAGATGTGCGTTCTGTCCGATTGGGAACCTACGATTCAACAGTTCGCTACATGGCGAAGGTTGTGAAGTATAACTCGATGGCTCAGACGGCTGAGAGTGCGAAACTGTCAGTTGAACAGAAAGAGTTTTTCTCGAAGATGACTGCTGCCTGTGTTCGTCTCGGCTACTCAGAGAAGGCTGTTCGCCATTTCGGTTATGGGGGAAATATTTTCTCTCGTTCTGAGGGCTGGTGTGAGGAGACGAAGGACTCTCTGAGGCAGGAGATGCGCGAGTATGCGGCGGCTACCTATGGAGAAAACGAAGCTGTTGAAATCAATGAGAAGGCTCTGTCTGAGAAGAGTGTTGTGTTGAGAGAGATTGCGAAGGCTCATGACAACGCTGAGGACTACATGCCTGCTCTGTCTGGCCCTGATAGGGTTCGTGCTCGTCTGACTGGCTACCGTGGAAAGATGTTGGCGAAGAGTTCGGAAACGGTTCTTTCGTCTGCTGATGTTGAAGAGGCTCTTTCAGAACTCGAAAACATGGATTTTCTGAGTAGTTGAGAAACCCTGAAAACACATCCTGGAACGTCCCCTGAATAACCCCGAAGATACCTAATGTTTTCGGGGTCTATTCATGCCATTTTTCAGAACAATTTTCGAAAAGCGTTGTTTCAGTATGGTGACCCTCTACGAAGAATATTGCGGCAGCAGAACGGCTCTGGGTGCTTCTCTGAATCCTGATATTCGTAGTGTTGATTAGTTCAACGTGAAGTAATATGTGAGTTCTCAGTGAATAGATTATTGTGTAGAGAAAGCCTCATCAGTTCAACCTTTTCTGATGAGGCTTTCTCATGTCTGAAGCTGACAATTTTCAGCAGTCGTTCATCAATGAGTTAATGAAGGTTTCGCAATTCAGTGAATGGTGTTGGTTAATGATATTCCTCGTCGCTAATTGAAAAGTGATTGTAGGAGGTCATTATGAAACCATTGTTGAAAAAATATGAAAGTGAAGAAGGGTTCTCTCTCGTTGAACTCGTTGTCTCGATTGGATTGCTGATGATTCTGACTGTGGCGACTGGCATTGTCTGCTATGGGAAGGTTGTTGAGAATCAGAGGGAAGTAGCTACTGAACTCGCTGTTGATGCTGTCTATATGGAGGCGCTGCAGAACGTCAATGGGTTCGATCCCCGTTACACAGAGAAGACTGCGATTGCTGAGTGGATGGACACAACGGATCTCGGTGGTCTCACTATGTCAGCGGGTAGAGAGATTCGTGAGAATCGTGTTGGTTGGTGTATGTGGGTGAAGGGTGTCAATGAGGATGGCTATGAGTATGCGAGGGCAACAGTTGAGGGCTGTTCAGGTGACGATTACGTTGAAAACTGATTGTGATTGGACAGTTGAGAAAGAATGTCGAATTCCGATATTGTTCTCTCATAACAACTAACTCCTGTTATAACGAAACCGCTGAAACTGAAAACCCCGACAGAGAAATTAGAACTGTCGGGGTTTTTTCTGCTGTTTTTCAATAGTTCGTCAATGGTGTTGTTGGATTGTAATGGTTGTCTCTCGTGTAGGGGAGTGTGGGTGTGCGCTCATGTCTGATCTGTTGTTGATATTCGATAGCGCAACACTCTCCTGTTGTGGTAATGGCTGCTCGATGAAGCAATGAAAGAATCGTCGTTCTCTTTTCGAAGGGAAGGGCGATTTTTTCGTGCCCTTTTTCGTTTCACCTGTGTTCGATGATTCTCACATAGGGCAGGGACGAACAGAATAGCCCGTATTAGGCGATTTCAGCCGGTTCTGGTGAAACTCTACCTTTTTCACTTTCTATCGCGTTGTAGGGGCATAGAGAGAGTTTCGTGATACTTCCTCAATGCTTCTGAAGGTACTTCGTTCATGTGTTGGTTAATGAGTATGAGAGTGAAAATGTGAACCATTAGATATTAGGTTCGGCTGCTACGGAGGCACGCACATACACATAATCGTTCAACAGGAGGACACCACTATGAAGAAAGACAACACACAACGAAAAGAGATGATCACTTTCACCCAATGCGTCATGGGTTTCGGAACAGCATCAGTGCTGGCAGGAGCTATCTATGTAGGTTCATTCGCTCTCAATCGCCCTGCTGAGGCTGATGTTCGTCCTGTTGAGACTACTCAGGAACTCAATCAATTCGGAGCAACAGGCGATGAGAGAGGAACTCGAATCTCTATTGATGAAGCGAAGAAAGTTGTGATTGAGAACAACTATGAGTTTTCTGATGACGTGAACAGCTTCTCCGTGACCGTGAAAGATGGAAACCTCGTGATGTCTCACTCGAAGAAGTTCATATTCAATCAGAAAATTTCGTGGAGTGGTGCGGACATGAAGAACCCTCCGAAAAAACTGACCTATGAGTTCGTTGTCAATGGAAAGAAGATTACGAAAACTCAGAAACTGGGAGAGGTTGCTCGTGTCAATGGAGACACCTATGAGACTGGTGGAAACATGAAGGTTTCTGCGAAGGGTATTTCTGGCTCTCTCTGAGTTGTTGAAAATTTCATAATATTGAAGAACCCGCTTCTGTCATGGAGGCGGGTTTTCTGCTGCCGTCTTCTTCTCTGAGAGACGTATTTCAATGATTATGACGGTTCTTCGGTTGCTGAATTGCGTTCGTATAGGGCAGGGACGCTCAGAATGGCCCCTATTAGCGCCTTTCGTGTGAGATCGGGGAATCTCTACCGTTTTCCATTTCTATCGCCGTATAGCGGCATACAGAGAGTTATTCAACTTTCTGAATGTTGATGAAGCGGGTTCGTCAATCAGTTTTTCAACGGGTGTTGGTTAATGGGGGTAGGTAGATATTTCAATTGGCTGCTGAATGGGTAGTTATACATAGAACACATGGGAGGTCATGATGGAAAACATTGGAAAAGAGGGTGAAGAGACTCGTCGTAATCAGATTGAGGACGAGCGAGATAATTCATCGTTGAAGAAGATTATTGCGATAGTCATTGTGCTATTGCTATTAGCTACTGGTCTCGGTATCGCTGGCTACTATTTCGGGAAAGACAGAGACAGGGATGAGGGTGTCTCTCAGGCTGATCTCGATAGACAGCTCGAGAAGATTATGGATGACTATGACAGTCGCTATGGAAGGGATCGTGATGGTTCCAACTCTGAGAACAACTCTGACAGAGACGGTGACAGTGATAGCGATGGTTCTCAATCCTCTGACAGAAGCAACAGAGACGTTTCTGACAGTAGCGATGCCTCACGTCGAGTCTCTGATGCGGAGTATGACGCTGACAGAAAAGCATTCGAGAATTGGGCGAAGAAGTGGTTGAGAGAGAACGCTCGTAGCGGTCGTGATGGCTCCAACGGACTGAGAGGAACGAACGGTTCCAATGGTTCTGATGGTCGAAACGGCAGCAACGGTTCAGATGGACGTAATGGGGCGAAAGGTTCTACTGGAAAGTCTGGCTCTGACGGCTCCAATGGGAAGAATGGTTCTGACGGGAAGAATGGAAAGAATGGAAAGAACGGAAAGAACGGTGAAAAAGGTTCTACTGGTGCGAAAGGTTCTGATGGAAAGAATGGCAGCAACGGAAAGAACGGTTCCGATGGAAAAGATGGCTCTAACGGTTCCGATGGGGAAGACGGAGCACCGGGGAAAGATGGTGCGAATGGTTCTGACGGAAAAGATGGAGTAGATGGTGCCCCTGGAAAGGACGGAGCCGATGGAAAAGACGGCGAAGACGGGAAAGATGGTGCTCCAGGGAAAGACGGTCAGGATGGAAAAGATGGGGAAGATGGGAAAGACGCTGAACCTACCAACCCAGGAACCGATCCAGAGGACGAAATCACTCGTGCTGAGTATGAAGTAGAGGTCACTATTGACGGTGAAACTGCTACTGGTGAGCACGATGTTGAGTATGTTTTCACTGACGAGAAGGGCAACGTAACTGAGGATAGTTTCACCAACACTGATGAAATTATTCTGAAACACGTTGATGAAGATTTCGATGGTGAACCTACTGAAAGCATCGAAGGCTATGTGGTTGTTGATGACAGTTTCACCGAAGTTGAGGTCACTGAGAAGCCGAAGTTCGTTGAGAATGATGGGGATACAGCGGTCTATGAGTTAGACCCAATCAATGTCGTGACTGACAATGATGGAGATAGTTTCAACCTCGTATATTCTTCGACGGCATCAATGACGGCTTCCCACGCTTCTTCATCTGACTGGATGAGAAATATGAATGAGAAATGTTCTGTAGATTTCGATGGCTGCTACACATTGATGTCTATCGTGGATACAGATAGTGGTGAAGAATTGTGTAGCGTGCGCCGAGACGATGTAATTTCAACCATCCGTCTATGTAATCCATACGAAGACATTAATAACACCTTCTATGATGGGAAGAAGGAATTATCTGATGTTGAAGACATGCTTCCGAAGATTCCTAATGAGATGACTGCGAAGGCTCGCTTCATAACAATTGAAGATGGTGTAGAGGTAGAAAAGGGAACGCTAACCTCAACTATTCATCCACATGACACTACATTCACTGATTTCCGCCGCGATATCCAGGAGATTGATTATTTCATTGTAATTATAGATACTTTCTGGTTCGACCGTGGGAATCTCGTTATTAACGATGAGGGAGAAAGCGGTTCTGAAGCTAATGAAGGATTGTCTGAAGCTCGCGCTCAGATTATACAATCTAACTCATTCAGTGTAATCCTCGAGGATCTTCTCACTGCAGTCAGCAACAGCGAAGACAACGCTGACACTGATGAAAGATCGTTGAACCTCGATGTGTTGAAGTCTCTCGGTGCTTCTGTGCCTGGTCTTTCACAACCATTGGTGAAAGGTTCTGACAGTGAGGGGTTGATCGACTTCGATAACGCTGGAACTCTTCGTTCATATGCTGATGGTTCTCAATCAGATAGAGCGAGAGCAGCTTCCGGTGCTGTTGGTTCGGATGGAAGAATCAACGCTGATGGCGTGAACAGTGGAGAGTATGGCAACACTGACATCGATCTCACCGAAGCGCTTCGCCAACTGGGATTAGCTGGCGTGACTGACGAAATCGTTGATGAACTCTCATTGGAACTCGGTGCTATGGCTTCCACTGCTGAAGCTACTGATTCTGACACTTCCTCTGACTACATCGTGTCTGGTGGAAAGTTGAAGATCTCCAGTCCTGCAGTCGGATCATTGGAGTCCTCACTCAATGACATCGTTGATGAAACTGAGGGTATTCTCACCGAGGAAGTTTTCAACGCTGGTCTCGATGTTGAGTTGGGACAGGTAGATGTAGAAGCGAAAGTTGGACCGGCTACTGTTCGTGTCGGCGGCGATCCGGTTGATGTGTCCGTAGAGACACGCGGTGCTCTGAATAGTGTTGTTGAAAACGTAATCAACAACAGACTCGAAGACAGCTCAGGTATCGTGTCTATTGACATCGTGAACAGTGAGATTGAGATTGATCTGGCGAAGGTTGTTGACGGGAATGGTCGCGATCTCAACGGTCTGGATGCGAATACTCATGTTCTAACTTCGGGAAATATTTCGAATATTCTCAGCGCGGTTCACGAAGCCTTCGGTACTCTGGCAGGGAATCTCGCTGAGTCTGTTGAGGAAGCTCTCGACGATGTTCATGTTGTAGTTGAGCTACCAGCTTCTATCTCTCAGTTAGGTCAATCTAACCGAGGAACTGTGAAAGTTGATGCCACGGTTGGTCAGCTCGTTGGGACTGATGTTTCAACACCAGTGGTCATTACTGACCTGTCAATATTGGGTGTGAGTGGAAATCAGATCGCTGATGGGATTGAACAACCAGTGACTGAGGAAATTCTCGAAGTAACACGACCAGTCATGGGCGGAATTGTCGATAGAGTAGTTGATGAAATTTCTGATGTCTCTACCTACACAGTTGATTCGTTAACAATGATGTTGGATCCAGCTATTGACAGTCTCGGTGCTGTTGTAGATCTGACAATCAATGAACAACCAGAGAAGAGTCTGTTGGACAGTGGTAGTGGTTCAGGATTCACCGTCAATGCAGTGAGTCTGGAGCTTCTACCAGATTCTGAAAGTGTCGACATCAATCTGGCATCGTCTTCGGTTCGTGTGACTGAGAAAAAATAGCCAGTTGTAGAAAGATGAACAACTGACGAACCACGATCTACCCCTGCTCTCCAACTCAACAGAGAGTAGGGGTATTTCTATGCCTCATTCGTTCAGAAACGGCCCAATCAGCCTATTTCATAACTGAACCGTGTCTCTCTCTTTCGATCTCGCTTTCTATCGCCTCTACGGGCTTTCTCAACGGTTCGTGAAAATTGGGAAAGTGATGGAGAAGGATTTCTCAATGGTGTTGGTTAATGTTATGTGAAAGATATTGCTCTCGACTGATGGAAAAGCAATTTCAGAAAACTAACAGGAGGAACAACATGAAAAAACTAATGAAAAGCAGCGCAGTGTTGATAGCTGGCGTTCTCAGTGTCTCATTGCTCTCGGGATGCGATCAGGTCAGCTCAACACTCGAAAAAGGTGTTGAAAAAGTAGCTGAAAAGGGCAGCGCAGTAGGCAACGGTTCAGACTATGACATTCCCGAATGGAACGGTGATGGGGATGGCAACTCAACAGGCTCACTCTCACTCATGAACGCCACAGGGACAGGAACAACCTCAACGAAGAATTCAGGACGATGGGTAGGACAGAAGATCAATCGGGATCTGAAAGTGAATCTCAGCTCAGGTGCCGTCATCAGCGCAACGAAGCCATCAGGGATGAAGACTCAGATCGTGGTCACTGACAGTGCTCGAAAGGTTGTGAAAAAGAGTAGCGTCTTTCTGAAATTCTCGAAGAAGAGAGTAGGGAAGAAGACTGTCTATGTCAGTGCTGCTCAGAAGCTCAATCTGGGGTTCTATGAGAGTTCGAAGGCTCAACGCTACACAGTGGATCTGAAGACGGTTTCGAAGACATGGGCGAAGGCTTCTCGTGCTCGTGTCAGCTTCTCAACAGCGAAGAGTGCCACTGTCCGCTTCTATGACAACGGGAAGCAGAGAGTGTCCTATGTGAAGAAGAATAATCGTTCAATCACAGCGAAACTTTCGAAAGGTGCGATAGAGATCCACTCAGCCTCTCCGGTGAAAGTGAAGATGACTGTCTCTGATGCTCGTTCTGGAAAGGTTGTGAAAAGTGTTTCTACAACTGTGAAGGTCTCGAAGGTGTCAGGGAAGTTCATGACTGATGCGAAGAGTTTCAATCTCGGGTTCTATGAGGGTTCGAAGAGTAGTTCATACAGGGTCACGATGAGAGTTGATGGGAAGAACTGGTCTCGCGCTGTGAGGACTCTCGTGAAGCTCGATGGACAGAAGAGTTCTACTGTCTCGTTCTACGGTGATGGACTCTCGAAGGTCTCCTATGCGAAGTAATTAACTGACCAATTGTTCAGTATTGATATTGATGAATAGTTGAGAAAGAAATCAACAATAACGATTAGCCCCAATTTCAATCAGATGAGAAATGTGAAATTAGGGGCTTTTCTATGCCCGAAAACTTTCAATTATGTGTTGGTTGATGTATGTCTGACCGGCTCAATCCCCGTCGCCATGCGAATCGGTAGTGTCTCGATATTTTCAACGGTGGTTAATCGGCCACATTGAACCGTTCTACATACAGGAGACAGATACATGAAAAAATTACAGACATTGACGAAATTGATAGTTGATAGGAAGAGAGACGAACTCGGGAACGAAAAGGGTTTCTCACTGATCGAACTCGTTGTTGCGATTGGGATCCTTCTCGTTCTGACAGTTGGGGGATTGATTGGCTATGGTGCCATTCAGAAGAACGCGAAAGTTGCGGCTGTTGAGACTGCAGCTTCTGATGTATTGACTGGTGCTGTCGCATATGAAGCGAACGGCGATGACCCGCAGGATGCTGTTGATGATTGGAGGAAGTCAGCGAAGAAGGATTCTATCGCTGTTGTGAAAACTGATGGAACAGATGCTGCCGGTTCGAAATGTTTCACTATCACTGCCACTCACTCTGACGGAACAGAAGCCGAGAGAAGCAACTGTGGAAATGGAGGCTCTGTCGGTGGTGACAACAACGGAAACGGCGATGGAAATTCCAATGGTGATGGAAACAGCACTGGTGGCGAAAATGAGAATGGCGGGAGCACTGGTGGAAACGGTGATGACAACGGCAACGGTGGAAGCGGAAACAACGATGACACTGAAACACCATTCGTACCTACGGAGGGGAAATGGAATGGAAACATTAGCGAATATGTTGATGTAGCTCCTGCTCTCGCCGGTCAGAAATATACATACTCATGGACTCACGATGGAGCAGAATTATGTAGAAAATCTGAAACTTTCAGAGACGATTCTATTCGTGGATATGACGGCTCAATCTCATGCAGTTGGAAGACAGATGATACCAATTTCAGTTTCGGAAAGTTGAAGTTGGTTCTGAAGACTGGCGGACACACATATGAGAAGACATTCGCCAACAATGATGGTGATGCCTACTACGAAGAGATGGGAGAAGAGGAGGACATGATGTGGTATGACCTGAATGTCATGTTCGACAACGGTTTCAATCTCAATAATTTCACACAGATTAACTAATCTATAACAGAGAAAACCCCTCTCACGAACACAGCGAGGGGTTTTCTCGTATCTACACCCTATTCATGAACAATTCCGCCACTCTGAAATTCTATTGCCGTATAGAGCCATACAGCGTGTCTCGCAATCTCACAGAGTTGAAGGTTCTGCAGTAGGGTTTTTCTATGCCTATGAACTGGTCTATGTGTTGGTTGATGTATGTCTCTCAACAGATGTTTCTACTCTCAATCGCGGGGGAGTGGTTCAACACTGTCAGAAACACCTCTTTTTCAACTCTTTCTGAAACACTGAAATCGCATCCTGGAACGCGCCCCGAATACACCGCATAGAACCTAATGTTTTCAGGGGGTGAAATTGGCCTTTTTCAGAACTTTTTTCAGAAACCGTGTTTTCTGTATGGTGTCCCTCTACGAACCACATCTCCGCAGCAGAATGGCTCTCTGTGTTTCTGACCTATCCGTTGCTCAATCACTTTTTCAATCATGCTGTGAAGCTCTGCCTGGTAGCTCTCAACAGTTCGATGACCGGCTGTCTCTTCTCTACTCGTGTTCTGTCGTGTTGTGCCCTCTATGGGGCTGTTCTGACGTTCTCGGGTTGGTGGTGTTCCTGTCTGTTCTGTCGTGGGTTGTTCAATGATTGTGAAACTGTTTCTGAATGGGGGAGTGGGAATTACTGATCGATTGTTCAGTTTCGGTGTTTCTGGGGTGCTGATTATGGGTGAAATTGGGCGCTGAATTGTGCTTCATTATGTATTATTATTGTTCATTCATACTTTTCCTCTTCTCATATGGTGAAAACGTTAGGTATCATGGTAGTTTTTTCACTATTTCTACCTATATTCTGAAACTGGGATTTTCTCTACCTGATTACGCAGACAGCCGCGCCGGGGGCGCGGCGAAAATTTTCACCTATTCTTCCATTCTTTCTGAAATTGTTATGTAATGTTATGGTATCTGTAACTGCTATGTGTTGTTATACCTGTTAGTTCTTCTGTAACTGCTGTAACTGCTATTGGCATCGAAAACAGATAACAGATTGTTTCCTCTTTCTGTCCCCTTTCGTGTTTTCATCGTCATTTCATTTCTTTTCCTGTTCGTTTCTTTTTCAATATTTTTTCTGAATTGTGTTTTCTGAACTCTGATCTTTTTTCGAAGTGATCTCTGTGGGTGTGCGACCATCTCTGCTGTGTTGTTGAAGTGTTGGGTCTGTCTCTGATTGTGTCGTTGCCTGGGTGAGTTGTTTCGCTCTCTCGTTCTATGTGGTTGAGTTTCTGTTTTTCTGATTGTGTCGTTCGCTTTCTGTCTTTTCATGTGTGTTGTGGTCTTTCTAATGTTGGTTAGTTTTCTTTCATGGATTAGATTGCTTTCGTTGAGCCGTTTCTACTCTCTTTCGTTGTGTCGTTTCCTGTTCAGAAATATTGAAGAATTGTTGGGACAGTTTTCTAATGCTGTATGTGTGTTCTTTCTCTGTGGGGTTGTTTCTGGTTGTCTGAGTGATGAGGGTCTGAGTGTGTGGATTGGTTGTTGTGCTTTCTGTTTCGTGATGTGTTGTGTTGTTGTCTTTCTGTGGTGGGTTGTTTCTGTGTTGGGGAATAGTTGTTCTGTGTATGTGTGATTGTTCTTTCGTTGTGTGTGTGGATTGATTAGTTCATATACTTTTTCTCTATTGGTGTGTGTTGTGTTTTCTTCTTTTCCCTGTGAATTAATTACCTGGTTTTTCTGTTTCTGGGATTGTGTCTTCGTTCCTGTGATTGAGTTCTTTTTTCATTGTGTGTGTAGCTGATTTTCTGATTGGAATGTTGGTTAGTTTTTCTGGGGTGAGATATTTCTGTTGTGGCTACTGATTGTGTGGCTGTTGGGATTGCTGTTGGGCGGTTCTGTAATTGTTTCAATAATTTTTCTGATTGGGAGTGTGGTTGTTATGGCTGGTTCGTTGGGTTCGGGTTCTGCTTTTTCTGTTGATGCTGAGTGTTCGGCGTTTCGTGTGTTAATGAGTGTGTCTGGTGTGGGGTCGTTGTGTGGGCTTTCGGTTCGTGCTCGTCGTGGGGCGTTGGAGCGTGTTGTTGATTCGGTGATTTTCGGTTCGGAGTTGAATGGTCTGTCTGGTGTTGTGGATTGGGTGGTTTCTGCTTCTGATAGTGATTCTGTTGCTGGGGTTCTGGCTTCTTCTTCTGATGGTGTTTCTGATGTGGTGTCGTTTTTCGTTGGTGTGGCTGTTGGTGATTCGGTGGTTGTTGCTCGTGGGGCGGTGTGCAGTCTGTTGTGGGGTTGGTTGCCTGAGTATGAGTCTGTGGGTGTTTTTCGTTCGTTGGGGTTGTTGCGTTCTGATGTGTTGTTGGCGTTGAGGGTGTGTGAGTTGTTGGTTCCTGGTCTTCTTTCGTTGGGTGTTCGGTATGGGGTTTCTGATGATTCGTCTGTTCTGGCTGCTGTGGTGGATTCGCAGGTTCGTCGGCCTGACATTCCTGGTGCTCCTGATCGTGTTGGTGATTATGTGGGGGATTATTGTCAGGTGTTGGTTGATGGGGTTGGGGCGTTTCCTCATTTTCTGGCTGCGGTTGGTTCTGCGTCTGTTTCTGCTGTTGAGGTTTCTGATGGTGATTTCGGGTATGAGGTTGTTGAAGATGATGATGATGAGATTTCGGCTGTGGCGGGGCGTATGGATTCGTATGTGGGGGAGTCTGGTGATTCTGTTTCTGATGCGTTCTATGGGCGTTCTGGTGCGTTGTATGGTGGTGTGAGTCGTTCTGGTTCGGCTTTTCCTTCTGAGGTTGTGGATGAGGCGTTGCCGGATCTGGGTGATTTCCGTTGATTCATCTGTTCCATGTTTTTCAATAATTGTTGAATGTTTTTTCGATTGTTGTTCTATTGATTCCCGTGTCATTGGATTGGCGGGGGTTTCGTTGGTCTGGTGTTGATCGGAATGTTGGTTACTTTTTCTGGTGTGGTGTTGCTGGGGATTGGGATTGTGGGTTAGTGTGTTGTTCGTGGGAGTGATTCCTTTCTGTCCGGTTTCTACCTGATCAGAGGTTATTGTCGCTGGTTTCGCTCCTGGGGAGTCTTTTTTCGCTATGTGATGCGTTGAGGGGCTCCCCATTTTTTCTTTTTTCAATGTGTTGTTGAGTGAGTTGTGGAGTCTTTTCTGCAATTGCGGTCTGAAAGATTATTCTCATATGCCTCTGAGACGCACAGAATAGCCTCTGTTAGCGCTTTTCACTCTTTTTCTATATATTCCCTCTATTGTGTAATTCTATCGCCGTATAGAGCCATATAGTGCGTTTCGGTTTCACGTGGGTTGAATAACGGTTTTCTAACTTTCATGAGTGTGTTGGTTGATCATGTTCTGTCATGGGGTTGGTCTATGGTTCACGAATTGTTGGTGATTGAGTGATTGGAGCCTGTGGTGGTGAAGTCTGCTTTCGATGATCGTGTTGAGGACATGATGGAAGTGTTGGGGAATCTTTCTGAGTTGGTGGATAGGGCTGCTGATTCTGGGGATGTGGCTACGGTGGATTCTGTGATCAGTTCGTTGGAGAATTGTTCGCATTTCGTTCGTCAGTCTGTTGGGTGAGTTGTTGGTTGTTGTGTTGCGGAGGTGCTGTTGAACCCCTGTTCTGTGGAGCGGGGGTTCTTCTGTGTCTTCGGCTGTGAGTCATACTGGTGTTGGTTGGTCAATGGTTGGCGAACGGTTCTGAAACTGTGAGGTGGTTGCTGTGGTGAGTGATGGTTTTCGTGTTGAGACTCGTTCGGTTGCTGGCTATGAGGATGTGTTGGCTGAGCATGGGTTGTCGGTTGGCAGTGTGTGGGATGCGGCTGCGTTGATTGCTTCGCGTGAGGCACCGGCGAAAGGTTGGATTGAGAGTCGTATTCATGGGTTGAACCCTGGCGGCGTTGAGAGGCGGCTGGCGTTCTATGCTGAGCGTCCTTTCACTGAGGCTGAGTTGGATTCGGCGTATCGTGCTGCTGCTCATGTTGCTCTGTTGGAGAGTAGGTTCTCGGGTGCTGCTGAGTTGGATGAGACGTTGGTTGAGTTCTTCTGCCGTGGTGTTGCTGGTGAGGTTGAGGCGGTTAGTTCTGATTCGGTGAGGGCGTTCATTGCGTTGGCGGTGGATTCTCACGCGATTGCCGTCTGGTCTGTTGGTTAATTGATAGGGGAGTGGGTGTGCGCTCATCTTCTCTGTTATCACCGTTGAGTGTTGAGGTCTGTTGTGAGTGTTGCTGTTGATGTGTTGTCGCCTATGGTTCCGTCTCGGTTCGTTCGTGGGTCGGTGAAGAATCGTGTGGCTGCTCTGTCGGATCTCGTTGATGAAGTTTCGTTGATTGTTCCTGCATATGATGAGTTCGTTGAGTTGCTGAGGGTGGATCCTGAAGTGGCGGATCGTATCAATGCTCCTGTGGCGCGTGTTCGCCTGTATGCGTTTTTCTGTCGTGTAGCAGTGAGTCATTCTGTGGTGGAGGCTCGTGGCCTGTTGGTGAGTCTCCTATTGGGATTGACGTCGACGTATGCCTCTGTTGAGACGGTGAGGAAGTTGGGGCTGTCGCGTAGTGAGTTGCAGCATTGCGTGGGTGAGATTGAGTTTTTCATTCCTGCGTTGTTGTCATGTGGTGCTGTGTATTTTCGTCCGTAGAGCGTGGATGCCTGTTGGTTAATGTATGAGTTTCTGACATGAGAAAACCCCTTCAGATTGGTGATTCTTTCTGAAGGGGTTTTCTGTTTTCTAATTAGTTTCCGAATAGTTGTGGGAATTGTTGTCTGATTTCTTCGTCTGTCATGGATTCTCTCTCAATTGGGTTGTGTGTTGACGCGCACTGTGTTGTCAATTTTTCGGTGTCCGTTTTCTCTCTGTTCTTCGATTCGATAATTTCGTGAATGAAGTATACTGCTACGCCAATGACGATGATTGAAGCGATAGCTATGAGAATAATTGTTGGTGTGTTCATATCCTTTCTCCTATTGATTGATGTGTGGTGGTGTTGAATATTTTCGTTCGTGACCCCCTTCGATAACTCTTCAGAAATCGAAGGGGTTCGTCGATTGTTGGTGAATGTCAGTACGTGTCCCATAGACCCCATATGCTCATGAGATGTCCTGCTGTGATGGGAGATTCGCCTCCACTCCACACAACACGGAAATTGCTGTGTTGACATTCTGTTTCTTCCTGTAGTGATTCAATTACCGCTGAGTTGAATTTTCCCAATTCGTTATTTTCTCTCATCTTCTGATTCAATGCTTCTGCAATTACTTCACACTTCTCGCGTGCGGTCTGGTATTCGATGCCGGATGTTGAATCGAGTGTTAGGTAGTTTTCGAGAATTGTCTCTTCGATATAGTATTTCCATTCTGGATAGTATGGGTCATGAAACCAATTCATGACGTCGACTGTTATTGTGGCTGATTCTCCGAAATCTATATATACGGGGATTGCGAATCCGTTCATATTGCCAATTAGATAGTTTCCATTTTCCATAATTGCTGCCCTCCGTGAAATGTGTTCCGCTGTGTTGCGGTTGTGTCTTCTTTTCTAACCAATCTGAAAATCAGCTTTTCTATGTGGTTATACTTCCTTTTCTAACGAATCTGAAAAAACAGCTTTTTCTGACATGAGAAAACCCCTTCAATAATTTTCATGAAGGGGTTTTTCCGTATGTGGTTATGTTTTCGTTCATAGGCTGCTCCGGTGTTGGTTAGTCTTCGTCTTCGGGGTTGAGTTCTTTCCATTCTTCGATGATGTCTTCTGCGCTGATGTGGTGGCTTTCGTCTGTCCATGTGATTGTGATTTCGTAGGGCAGTTCGTTGCTGTCCTCTATCTCTATGCCGCGTCTGGTTGTTTCGCTGGTTCCGTTGGTGAAGTATTTTTCTGTGAGCTGTTGGTTGACGTAGGCAGCTATCTTTCCGGCTTTCCTATTGATCTCTTTTCTGGTGTAGCTCCAGATGTGGTGGTCTATGAAGTCTGAAATTTCGTAGTCCCAATCGTAGATTTCATAGAGGTATTCGTTGGGATCGAGTTGGAGGTCGACATAATCATGGTTCTCGTTGATGAGTCCATGAACGGTGATTTCGCTGCCGTCACTGTCTAATATGGTGAGTTCTATTTCTTCGTTCATCATGTCTTTTTCCTCCTGTGGTGTTGTGAAATTTTTCAATAATATTTTTCTCATTGTATCGAGATTGATTGTTGTTTCGTTTCCGCTGGTGTTGGTTAGTGAATATCTGTGAGCCGATATATTCAATAACTTTCATTTCTTTCAGCGGAAATAGGTTATTGAATAATAGTTGAGTTAGTTGTTTTTCATTGCCGTTTTCGAAACTGGTTAGAAAAGGGAGTTGTCTAACTATTTCGAACAGGGAGTTATTACAATGAAAATATTAGATAATGCGGTTAATGGTGCGGCTGTTGAGGTTTCTCCGGTTGCTGATGTTTCTGTTCCGGTGCGTGATTACAGCGGGGAGTGGTATCGCTTCTACCAGGCGGGGTTGAAGCTGCATGATAACGATGACATCTATGTGTTGGTTAATGAGCACCATACTCGAAACACTGATGGAAATTTTCAGTCGAAGGCGTATGGAAATTTCTACTTTTCTGGTGATCTGTATTTCGCTTTTCATATGGCTGGCGCGGAGAACAGGCATATGGATTCGCGTGAGATCGGCGGGGAGTTGTGGAAGCGTCTGTTGGTGAGTCTGACGGGGGAGAAGAAGTTGCGTAGTGGCGCTGAGTTCCCGAATGTGAAGAACCTATGGAGGCTGTTCTTCGTGTCTTTCTGTGAGCGTTATGAGCTGGATGCTTCTGATGAAGATGTTATGAAGAATGTTCGTGGACGCTATATGGCATACATGGCTGCGCAGCTGAATGGTGTTGTGGCTGAGTTCCGCACCTATGAGAATCTGGTTGCGCGTCTCGGTGAAGAGCGTGTTCGTTGGGCTGATGCGTCTGAGGAAAAGACAGAGGTTGATCTCTATGTGGATGGGTTGCCGGTGAGTGTGAAGAACTATGGGGCTTTCTCTACTCACCATTTCAACGATTACAGATTGAAGCAGGGTCGTGATCGTCCTGTTCTGTATGTGAATGAGCAGTTGAGGACAGCGGTTCCTTTTTCTGCCGCCGTTGATGAAAAGGGGAAGGTGAGCCGTTGGGGTTATACCTTCGAGGGTGAATCTGAATTGGAGCGTGTGATTGCGTCTATTGGTGGGAAACCATTGGATGTTCCGCAGACATTCGCTGACGCTGGTGATGCTTCTGATTGGGATAACCTGGATGAGTTCATGAATGATGATGCGTTGCCTTTCTGAAACTATTGAACAATATTATTGAAAAGCCTCTGATGGAATTGAGTTTCTGTCGGGGGTTTTTCTGTGTCTAATTGTTGTTGTGAGCTGCGCAGATGGTGGTGTTGGTTAGTGGGATGGGTTGATGAGTTGCCTAATATTCTCTCTAGGAGTCTTCTCGTTATTGATGCCTGTCTTTTCGTCCTGTTCTGAAACCTGTTGTGAGACATTGTGAAACGGGATTGATTGATGAGTTGTTGAATGAGTTATTGAAGAATTGTTCTCATATATGACGGAGACGCACAGAATAGCGTCGATTACGCGATTAGGTGAGTTTCTGGGGTATTCCTCTATCTTTCTATTTCTGTCGCCTCTACGGGGCATATAGGGCGTTTTCGGCTTTCTATGCTGATTGCGATTGTGAAATTGTTGTCGAATGGGTGTCGGTCTGTGGTGTCGGTTAGTCATGTGAGTGGGGTTTCTGGTGCTGTCTGGTGTGTCTCTGACGCTATGGGTGTGCGCTCATCTTCTCTGATTGTGGCTGTTGTGGGGGAGTGGTGGCTGTCTTCTCCCTGTATGGGTGTGCGCTCATCTGTGTTGAGTCACCTGTTCCCGCCTGTGATTGAACAACATTTTCGTGAATTGGGTCGTTGAAGTGGTGTTGGTTAGTGCTGCCGGTTCGTGTTTTCATCCGTTTTTTTCGTCTCTGACAGGCATTGTTTCGTGTTCTGATGATGGTTTTTCGCCTCGGTTCGGCTCTGGTTTCAACAATATTTTTCAGCCTTTCGACCGTTTTCGGAGTGTGTTGAAAAGTTTTTCGAATTATTTTTCGGTCTTCTGATCTGGGAAAACGCTAATTAATTACATTATTGAAGACATTATTAGTGGATTAGGGGTTGCGTTAGTGTTGGTTAGTGTGTATATTAGTAATTGTTAGCGAGCGAGTTATGAGAAATATTGAAACAGTTTCGCTGACATTTCAGAAAAGTTGGTTATGGGGCAGAAATGCCCTCTGCTTCGTTCACGAGAAAAAAAAGGAGATTGTTGTGAGTGTTGAGGAAATTGTTGAAGAGTATGAGGTTTCGGTTGAGGCTCTGGGTGAGGCGCAGCGCATTGTGAGTTCTGTGCAGCGTGGAGAGGACGGGTGTTGGTTAATCAGTTGGGGTAGTTCTGACATTGAGGCTGCTGTTCGGGTTCTGGATGTCAATTCTCTGATTGAGGTTGATAGGGAAGTTTTCGAAACTCTGCGTGCTCTTCTGGTTGAGAGTTCTGTTGAGGATTGCCGGTTCTCTCTGGAGGTTGCTTTCTGTGTGCTTTCGTCAGTGCGGTATATGAACGGTGAGGAAGCCGAAGAGTTCTGAACTGTTGGTTAATTAGTTGGAAAAGTAATTAATGAAAAGTTGAAAAAAGGAGATTAGTGATGAAGAAGAATGTGAAAGTTAGTGTTAATCAGTTGTTGGCGGTTGTTGATGCTGGGTTCAGTGTTGATGAGATTGTGTCAGTGGTTCGACGGGTGTTGAGTTCTGATTCGAGTTCTGAGGATTGTTTCGAGGAAGAGTTCGAAGGGTTGAATTATGACAGGGAGACTCATGAGTGTCTGCGGTTGCGTCTGTGTATGCCCGAAGAAATTGAGGTTCAGGCTAACTGTTCGGAGGTTAATTATGCTGCCGACAGAATGATGACAATGTGGGATGAGGCTGATTCAGAAAATCAGGTTTCGTCAGTGGTGAAGTTCTTCTGTACTGGTATTGCTGGTGAGTTGGAGCATGTGAGTTCTGAGGGTGCTGTGGGGCTGTTCGAGCTGTTTCGGGTGACAGAGGAAATGCTGGTATTCAATGAGGTTGGCTATTACGGCTGATTGTGTTGGTTAATGAGTTGAGAAATTAGTTAGTTAATTATTGAAACATTGAAAAAGGAGTTAGTTATGGGAAAGAAGAGTCGTAGAGAAAATAGGCAGAATCGTGTTCGTTATGGTGTTCAGGCGGTAGAGAAAATTCCCTTCCATAATCTGGATGAGAAATACATTGATGAACAGTGCCGTGAGGTGGTTGATTCTATGGAGTTGAGTGCTGCTGGGTTGCAGGTGTATTGGAATACTGCTTCGCAGCGTGGGATTTCTGAATACATTATTTCGGCTGTTCGTGGTGCTGATGCGTTGTTATTCAATGAAGGGGTTCTGGAACAGATTGATGCTGTGTTCCGTGAGGCGTGTGCTTCTGTCGGGTTCAATAGTATTTCTGTGGGCGGTGTTCGTTCTTCGTCGGAGGATGTCGTTGTGGTGATTTCGGCTTTCGAAATGGTGCGGGAGCAGGTTCGGAAGTTGCTGGCTGTCTAATGCTGTTGGTTAATGATTATTGTTTCGAAAATTAGTTGAAAAAAGGTATCGGAAATATGCAGTTCTGTGAAAGAGATTGGTTAGAAAAGGAAGTATAGGGAGAAACGGTTTCTGTCTATGAAATGAAGGAGTTAGTTATGGAAGATTTCAGTGTTGTTGAAAATGTTGAGAATGTTGTTGATGAGGATCTGGCGCGTATGTCGTATCTGGCGTGTCTGACGGTGGCTTCGCTGGAGGTGTTCTCGCGTAGGAGTATGGATTATGTGCGGGATATGCCGGATGCTCGTGCTGTTGTTGAATGCGATGATGACGGCGAAATGTCGGTGTTGGTTGCTGGTGAGTATGGGTTGTTCTCTGTATGGGGTGAGGGTTTCGCTGCGGCGTATAACGCACTGGGTGACACGGTTCAGATGATGTTCGCTGCGTTGCTGTCTCGTGCTCATCGGGAGACTGTAATTGAGATTGGTTCGGGGAACATTGGCGGTGTGATGTCGGGTATCTATTCCACGGCGAAGACTGATGACGCATATAGGGCTGAACAGTGGATGGATGCTGTCAATCTGTTCATTAATGTTGCGGGATATTCGTTCATTTCGATTGAGGATTGAGGCGGAGCAGGCAGTGGTGTTGGTTAATGCTTCTGCCTGCGGTTGTGGGTTGAAAAACCTGCTGAAAAAAGTTGTTAGAAAAGTGAGTGTAGGGAGAGAGGCTTTCTACGATACAGAAAAGGGATTGATTGATTATGGCGAAGAGTGATTTCGAGAAAATGGCTGATGACATCTACAACAGCATTGACATTGATGCGCTGATGAAGGATGAGGAAACTGTCAATATGTTGTTAGAGGTTGCGGCGCTGAATGGCTGGGATTGATAGAAATTATTGAGATGCCCCTACTTTTCGAAGTGGGGGTTTTCTTCTCCCTGTTTCGTGCAGGTGTTGGTTAATCAGTTGAGAGTGTTCGTGTCCGTGGTGATAGATAGCCTTTCAGAAATTCAGTTGTGAAAGGTTATGAAATGTTGAGTGCTGCGGAGTTATTGAAGAGTTTCCCTATTGATGTTTCTGAAATTTCTGACTGGCGTAGGCGTATGAAGAGTTCTTCTTCTACGGTGGAGCTGTTTCGTGTGCAGGCTGCTATTCATTCAGTTGTGATGGATCTTTCGCGGGAGATCAATATGCCTCATTCGAGTAGTGAGCTGCATATGAGATTGCAGAAGGTTCCTGAATTCAATGTGTTGGTTGATGACTACACGGCGATTGATCTTCATACTGTGGCGTGGTTTCTGGTGAAGTGTGAGCGGTATGGGGTTGATTATTCGTTGCGGTGTGTTGATGCGCTGTGGTGGGCGGATGAACACGATTCGCAGTTTTCTATGAGTAGTGCTTTCCCATATGTGAATTATTCGCGTGTGTTTCGTGATTTCGGGAAGATGGTTGAGATTATGCGTTCGGAGCGTATTAGCGCATAACTGAATTGTTGAAAGATTGTTGAAGCTCCTGTCCTGTTGTTGGATGGGAGCTTTCTTTCTGCGGTTGTTGATTGTTGTTGAGTTATAGCAGAGACGAACAGAAACGGCGCTATTAGCCGATTACTGTCGATACTGGGATAATCGACGCTTTCTATTTTCTGTCGCGTTGTAGAGCCATATAGAGCGTTTCGACGCAGCAGGGGTGTTGGTTAATCATCTGTGCGCCGGTTGATGATTCGTTAGAAAAGGTTGTGAGAGTTTCGGGAAGAGTTTCTGAAATTGTTGAAAAAGGAGGTAGTTATGAGTGAAGAGTTGAATGTCCCTGAATATGCGTTGTGTATGGCTTCGTATGGAGCGCGTGATGGGTTGAAAAGGATTGTGTTTCTGGTGAGTGAGGAAGATGCTATGAAGTTCTGTTCGTCTCCGTTGACGAAGGGGCAGGATTGGATGTTCGTTTTCACGAAGGTAGAGAACTTTCTGAATGACAATGGGAAGCTGTCTCGTCGCCTGATAGCTGCTGATGACGGTCGTTTCGCCGGTCTGATTGAACAGTTGAACATTGAGACTGTGGATCCGGCTGTTCTGTTGTAGGTGTGATGGTGTTGGTTGATACGTCGACGAAGTGTTGTTGAGCCTCTGTTCTGTGGAGCAGGGGTTCTTCTTCATCTGTCTGTCATACTGGTGTTGGTGGATGGAGTGTTCTGAAAGGGTGATGAAGAGTGTCTGGTGCTATTGAGATGTTGATGAACGCCGTTGCTGGTGATGTCTCCCGTTCGGTGGAGGAAAGGCATTCGACGCTGACGAAGATTGTTGAGGGTATCGAGGCTTCTACTTTCGACTTTTCTGAACTCATTGAGTATGACCCTGAAATTGAGGAATCCCTTTCGGGTGCTGATGACGCGCAGCTGAAGATCTATGCGTTTTTCTGTAATGTTTCTGAAAATCATTCTGTGTTGCGTGCGCGTGAGAGAGTGAATCTTCTGTTGTGGTTGTTGGTGGATGATTATTATGTTTCGGGATTAGAGGCTGCTGATTCGCAGGTGTTGGTTAATGCTGTTCGTGAGTGTGAGTATTTCGTCCCCGCGTTGCTTTCGGATGGTGCTTTCTATGTGAAGCCATAGTTTCTGAACATTGAATAATTGAATAGTTTTCGTGATGCTCCCATCGTTTTTCGGTGGGAGTTTTTTTCGTGCCTGAAATGGGTAGAATGCGTTCGTTGGTGGATATTCTCATTAGCA
>Ga0308157_10001502_pt1 | contig 47095 bp, 77 predicted proteins | sample PhyBR1_FD_201035 | JGI IMG/M metagenome (GOLD analysis project Ga0308157, IMG submission 201035) | Phyllosphere microbial communities from UC Gill Tract Community Farm, Albany, California, United States - DLSLB.R1 | ecosystem: Host-associated > Plants > Phyllosphere > Unclassified | place: USA... | reverse complement strand
AAACGACGGCAGCCGTCATTCGCCAAGCCAAGCAGAAGCGGCAGACCTGCATCATGCGCCATTTGCGTACATGCCGTAGCCAACTAATTCGGCACAATCGGATTGATTCCTGCTAATCGCGCAAATTTAAAAGAAAATGTCAGCCTTTTCAGTATAACAGACAGAAGGCACTTGGGGCGAGTCGCAAAAACTTCAATCGATAAAAAAAGAGACAGCTCGAAAGCTGCCTCTTCCTGCTTCGTACAAGGAAAGCGATCGATTAACCGATCGAACCTTCCATTTCGAATTTGATCAATGCCGTCTTTCAAACAGCATCATATAATGAAGGAAAAGTTTTAAAATCAAGCATTTTTCAATTCACCTTTTCATATATTATCATATCTTTTCAAGCGCTGTCGGCACGAAATCGGCATGAATCCGGCACGCATTTTGCATCGAATCCTCTCCGACTGGCTATGCCAGCGGAGTCTTTTTTAATACTCCGTCCAATACTCTATACCGCCTTGCCTGGATCTCTCCTCACGAAATTCGTCACGAGGCACTTTGTCGGTCAGCCGGATCGATTCTGCTCCGCCTCCCGGTTTCCATTCGATTAATCCTTCCTCACGCAGCTCAATAAGAGCCTGCCGCAATGCAGGCAAATCTCGGCCAGTCCGAACCTTCAGCTCACGCAGCGTCGGAGCGCGTCCGTACGCCGACCAAGAAGATCGAAGTACGCTATACAATTTATCATTTGTATCCATCTGTGATCACCGATTCCTTACTGCTATCTTACTCGAATTTGCATCTTACGATCAATGTTCATCGATAAGATTAGGATTTTCAGCAAAATGTCTTCCATTTTAGAAAAAACCACATTCCCAAATGTTCAATTGCTTGCTATGTTATTAATATGGGAAGTTCAAACAAATAAGAGGGGATTAGAGAATGAAAACGAAATTAGTATGTTTGGTCTTTAGCGCAATTTTAGTCTTGTCCGCTTGTTCAGAAGAGCCCTCCACTCAGTCAAAGGATGAAACGAAGAACGTTTCGCAAAACACATCAGCACTAGACACCGCCAAACCCGTTGTCGCAAGCGTAACGCCAGTTACCGAAGCCAATCAAGAAGATCAGCAAACGAAAGTGGTAGACAAAGTGTTACAGCAATTTAAAGAAGCTGGTCTCGAGGTAGAGGATGAACGTTTACTCGATGATGCTGAAATGCAAGGCATGCCTGCAAAATACTTAGAAGGCAAACGTTTTTCCCTCCCTTCCTTTGGAGAAAATGCAGCTGGACGAATCTTTCTTTATGAATCACGCGCTGACTTAGATGAAATAGATCGTCTATTCAAATTATTTGGAAGAAGCTCTGGCCCTAATCAGCGATTTTATACAGCTTTCAATAATGACACTCTTGTTTTTCTTGAAATCGACGGACGAATTACAAAAGAGCAATTCGAACAATATAAGCTGGTTCTCGATCCAAGCGACGAAGGGTTTAAAATTACATTAGCTGAATTTAATCAAATTAAAGAAGGAATGACTTATGAAGAAGTCGTGAAAATTATTGGCGCTCCTGGCGAACTGAAAAACGAGGGAGGATCACTAAGTACTTACAGATTCGAAGGAAAAGGCTCTAAGCCTCTAGCCTCTGGCGTTTTTATTTTTAGAAACGGCAAAGTGGAAAGTAAATCGCAACACAATCTCGAATGAGAACACTTGTGATTTTACATTTATAAATTCATCTTGAACAATCTATAATAAAAACCCGCCTAAAGGTCAATCTTAGGCGGATTTTTATTATAGAAAAATAAGGAACTCTGACGATATAATACATGAGTATATAAAAAAGAGGGGGAGTAAAATTGAAGTGGCTTAAAATCTTCGCTTGGATCGTATTTCCGTACATTATGATTCTCTTTGCTTGGAAACGATTTGGTGTAGTAAAAAGAACGACCGGCATTCTCTGGGCTTTCTTTATTCTCATCGTGACGATCGTTCCAAAAGATGCAACACCAGAAACGGTAGCGACGACTAACGCGACGCCGGACACCGCTACTATTCAAACAACGACTTCTGAACCAAAGGCGCTGACCTCTTCCCTGCCTGCTTCCGAAACCAAAACGGCGTCGCCTGCGAAGGAAACGGCTACATCTGCAACTACGACACCCGCAACCGATCCGGCTTCGGCCGCTGAAACGGACGAGCAACATGACGTTGTCCTGGAATTCCCCGTCGCTAAATATCCAAAGACAGCAGCTCATATCGCCGCAGCGATCGAAGCCGGTCAATCGGCAGTCTGTACCATCGATCGGAACGGTGCAGACGCGAATCGAGACGCTTCGCTGGTAGGTTTGGCAACGAAAGCCGGGCACGATCGCGATGAATGGCCGATGGCCATGTGTGATGAAGGCGGCGCCGGCGCAGATATCGCTTATGTCCCTTCATCTGAAAATCGGGGATCTGGATCGTGGGTAGGACACCAACTCCGCGACTACGCCGATGGTACCAAAGTTTTGTTCGTGCTAGACGGCGAAGTGACAGGGGAAGTTGTAGCTGTTGAAAAAGAAACGCCATCGGTTGAAGCTGCAAAAGAGCCTGCCAAGGCTGCAACTCCGGCTCCCGAAAAGAAGCCAGCTGCAGTGAAGGCTCCAGTAGTCGCTACTCCGAAACCTGAACCGAAGTCCGAGCCTAAGCCGGAACCTGAACCGGCTCCTTCACCAGAACCGGAACCCGAGCCGATTGTCGAAGAACCTGAAGTAGAATATGTATTTTACGAAAACTGTTCAGCTGTACGTGCTGCTGGCGCTGATCCGATCTATGAAGGCGAGCCCGGGTACTCCCGGAAACTAGACCGTGACGGTGACGGCGTAGGCTGCGAAAAATAAAAAAAGCCTGCTACAGGATCTCTCCTGAGCGGGCTTTTGCTTAACTAGAGACTTTGAGGATATGCGTGTAACCCTGATGGTGTGCCCCTCCGATTCGAACGCTGAACTCTGTATACTTTTCAACTGGACCGCCATAATCTACAATCAAATTGTCCTGCGCGTAGAAAACAAGCACTTGCACCTGCACCTGCACCTGCACCTGCACCTGCACCAACGCTACGGCTAAAAACTCTTCGTTACTGATCAATTTTTTATATGTATGCTTCATAATGAGCCTTCTCAAATACAAAAACGGCCCTGCCTGATCGCTCAGGTAGGGCCAATTCTTTCGGTTATTCTTAATGTAACAAGCTAATAAGCTAGCATCTAGTCCGTTTTGAAATTTTCTGGTATGTTTGAGGCATATTGATATGGGGGATGATTTTTTTGAAGAAGAAGATTGCGTTACTTGTTTTTGCAGGTATGTTAATTGGGACAAGTGTTCAAGCTAAATCCGAAACAATTTCGTATAGTAAAGAAATGCCTGTTTTTTCTGCAAGTATCAGCGACATTCCACCCAGCCTAACAAACGCCTCCTTTTTTAACGCGTCAGCACAATTAGCTACAGGACTTCGAATGGTAAGAAGTGCTCAGCGTGTATCTTACTATGAGATGCTTTTGTATGATACTGATCAATCGATCAATGATGTCAAAAGACAATTAGAAGAAGCGAAGGTGAGTAGAAATCAATTGTCTGACATTATGAAAACAACGAAATCAATAAATGATCCTATGGCCACTAAAGTTCTGAGCATGCACCTAAAAGCCATTAATAGCTATGTAACGGCTAATATGTACCTTAAGCAATATCATAGCGCTCCAACGCAATATAATTTAAACATGTACATAAAGCACGATGAAAATGCATACAACTTGTCTGTCGAAATCGCAGAACTTTCACAGGAAAGATATGCCCATTATATGAAGAAAGCTCTAAACAGCTTACAATAAAAAAAGCCCGCTACAGGCCGAGACCTGAGCGGGCTTTTACCGATGCTATCGGATTGCGACCGACCAACGTCGGAACGTATGTCAATTATAACCAAACTATCTTGCTCGGTCAATGTCGACATGCTTAACTTACCAATTACGCATGTGCAGTCATTTATGCATGTTAGCTTTTTGGGTCAACGACGCTTTTAACAGCATTATCGAAAGATTCTTGAAGTCCGGCGTTAATTCGTTCGATAATCTGATCAGCTTGCGCTTCATCGGGCGCGCCGGTCATATTGACCGTAATCACCGGCGCTGCTGTCGGCTTCGATGCATTGAATTCCTCCCATGCGCGCTGAACCGCCGCCTCAACTTCCTCAGCCGGAATCTTCATACCGATCCGCCCCAATTTGAGCGACAGCCACTCACATGCCTTTTCGAATTTGTCCCGACCGATTCCCGGCCAGTTTTTCTCCACCCAGGCATACGCATCGCGTGCAAGTCGCTCAATGATCTCTCGCTGCGTCGCCGTCAGACGGACGTCGAGCCACGGCCGCACCTTCGACGTCCATGCCCACCAGAGCAACGTCAAGAGCGCCAGCACGGCCAAGCCGATGGCAGTCAGCACGATGCGCGCTACATAATCGTTAAGCATTACGCTTCATCCCTCCCCGCACATCAACGATCGGGCCTCTGCCGTTCCATTTCACTTTTGCGCCGTATGCTTCCGCAATCGCTCGCACAGGGATGTAAACACGGCCACCGTAAGGCTTTGCCGAAGCAATCTCGCGGCCATTGAAGAAAGCTTTCTTCTTATCGTTGTCCCACTTGTGAGAAACGCCAAAGATCTGCGCCATGTGCGTGAGCTGCGCATAAGCGATGCCACCGAAATCGAGTCCAGCCGCTTCCGGACTTTTGATCTGTACGCCGTTATGCAAAATGTCGACCTCATCCGGAATCTCAGCCACGGGAGCAGCGGGCGCAGGCGTCACCGTTGGCGGTTTCGGCTGCGCGGCCTTCGGTCCGTATTTCGCGCGCATCTGCGCCGCCGTGCCGTTCCATTCGTTCAGGTCGACCGGACTGTTGATTCCCGCGACCCGCTGCTTGCCGTTCGGCAGCGTGCCGCCTTCGCCGGCGACACCGCCGTGATACTGCCAGATTTCCCAGCTCGTCCAGCCCGACGCATTGGCCGGCACCTTGCTAGCGCTATAACGGGCGATCCAGAGCGGCCAGCTCTGCAAGCCTGAGAAGTTATGAATAAAGGCTGGGTAAGTGTAGAGCATGCCGCGCTGCCCGGTCAACCGCTCGATCTCTTCTAGGAAGGCGCGGGCGATCAGCGTCGCTTGAGCTGCGCCAATGCCGGGCGCTTTGGACTCGTAATCCAAGACAGGCGGCAGATCAACGCCTCCGGCCTGCCGGATCGCCGCGGCAAATTTGGCTGCCGCTTCTTTAGCCGCAGCAATAGTCGTCACCTTCTCGTCAAGGTAATGATAAGCCCCGGTAAGCAATCCGGCCGCTCGCGCGCCTTTGATGTTCTGAAGAAACCTTTTATCCATCCCGTTTTGCGTCGCTTTGGCGATCACGAAAGTGATGCCGTCAGCAGCCACCTTTTTAAAGTCGATGTTCCCCTGGTAGTGAGCGACGTCGACGCCTTGGGCGTTGCCTGCTTTTCTCGCTTGCATGAATATCCTCCTCCGGCCAATCAGGCCGTTTTATTCTCTTCGGCCGTCTGTGCTTCTGCGGCAGCCTCTTCCGCCTTCTCGACCTTGACCGCCTCCGGCTGCGCCTCGGGGATCAACTGCGGGTTCTCTTCTGCCTTCGATCGAGACTCAAAAATATGCACCGCGTTTCTGATAATCGGCGGCATGGGTACGCCCATCTTACCGAGATTTTCGACGACGCTCAAAAGCTCATTCGCGAGGTAGAAAAACACGACGGCATCCCGAAACATATGCATGTCGCCCAGCACACCGTCGATCAGATGCGCGATGGCGACGACCGCGAAGATCGCGACCTTGCGGACGATCCCGAAATAGCCGACTCTGCTTTTCAGTTCGCCGCGCACCCATGCCGCCGCCCAGCCCGTTGTCCAGTCTACGATGATAAGTACAAGCAGCAATACAGTCATTTCGCTCAGTCCTCCGAATAGGAAGCCGACTACGGCACCGACGGCCCCAGCCGCCCCCTTGATTATGATGTGATCCCCCATCTGTTTATCTCCCGTCATATAAAATGAGCCCCCGGGAGTCCCGAGGGCATAAAAATAACCGCGATCCATAAGGATGCGGTTTACTCAGCAGGCGTATAGTCACCAGCCAGGAATTCGACGCCGTTTGCCAGCAGCTCGGCATAAACTTTCGGTTGGATAGATGGCGGAATTTCTTTGAATTCCATCGCTCCGCGCACAACACGTCCAGTCAGCAGCACGATCAACATAATCAGATCACCTCCTCTCGTAACCCTTAACAGCAGCCAGAGCAGTAGCCGCGCAATCACGACTCTCTGAGCGATCCGCCGAGTGCCAGATTCATGACATCGACGATCGCCCCCTCGTGGATATCCAGCGTCTCCCCCGTCGTCTGCAAGTTGTATTCCAGCAGCTTTGTTCGGCCTTCCAGCTCCGCGATCTGCTTCTGTGCTTTCTGTAGCTGCGTTTCTTCCGGCTCCGGCGGCTCAGGAATCGGACGGTATTTATAGTACAAACCCTGCTCAGGGCTGTAAAACAATTCCCCGTATCCCTGAGATGGATCGGGTTCGGGGATGCTCTCGACAAAAACATACCCTTCGGCTTCGAGTTCTTCTTTGGTTTTTCCCAATCCGTAAGTCGGATCAAAGGGCATGTAGTGTACGTTTCCCGTTCGTCCTCCAAGTTCTGTTTTAACCGCGATCATATTATCACCGCTTTCTTTCGTAATAGGGTCTTTCGATAGCAAGGAGATACCCAGCTTGTCCAATATAAAACCGATCCCCCTCTCTTATCAAAATACCGCCGCTTACACTTGTAATGCCTCCGAACCTGTCTGTAACGAGATTTACACTTGCAGTTTCGGGATTGTACACGATTAAGCGGCCCCCAAGTCCGGGGGCAAGAGGCGCTACAGGATTTCTTTGTACGGCATAAAAAATACCCTCTGAAAAAGCCCCTTTACCAAACCCTAGCGGAGTATGGAAAATGCTTAAATCTAATTTCCAGGTTCCGTCAGGAGATAACTTTCCGACGTAACCCACTCCATTCGAAACTTGGAAACCTAGGGACAATGCGGCCTCTCCCTTTTCGTCAACTTCTAAGCAAGAATCCCGATTGAACGGGATGTTACTCCCAATTGTGTAAGCATTTGACGTGGAAATTAGCGTTCGATCGGATGCGCGTACCCGATAATATGTTGCTGTTGAATTACCTACAGCGACTAAATAAAGCTCTGTTCCGTCTTTCGTTATGCCTAATGCAGACGGTGAACTACCTGTAATAAGGGTAGTAGATCCTCCTGTAGATAAATTATCTATATTGATAGTTGTAATAACCGTATTTCCGCCTTGTGCAGACGCAATATTAATACGACGCGCGATCGGGTCGTATACTGTACCTACTTCGTAAAGTCCAAGGTACGGAGTGAAACTAAACAGGAGATTATACTGTCCTTCTGCTCCCGTTGTTAGGTTAAGCCACTGCAATCGGACAAAAGCTTTATTAGCGGTCGTATCGCGTGCAACGACAACAAAACCTACACGATTATTTAATTCATCCAAAATCACAGGTGTTTTCTGACCTTCTACATAACCGGATTGCGTATAGTACGCGGTAGCAATTACGGCACTCCAAATTATTGCACCTGTATTTTTATTTATTTTAAAGATGAATATCCCTTGATTGTTTGGCAAATATTGAGCCACCACAAAAACAAAATCACCATGTATTTCCATCGCGTATACAGTTCTGTTTGCCATCCCCGCTGTAGGCAAAGTGGTGCGAAATGACTCAAGCACTTTTATTTTTTGTTGATCTGGATAAGCTCTCCCCCCTCCGCTACTCGCGATAAAATTTGCGCCGGCTTTCCGGAACATTACCGGTACACCTGCCCTCAGCTCGCCGATCGCAAAGTCTGTTTCATCTGCCGTCTTGAGCGGGACCGTCGTCGCTGTGTCGATCTTGACCGACGCCGCGCCGGTGTTGGAAACGTTCGGGACCAACACCAAACCGAAACCGTCCGGGATCGTCGAAATCCCCTCAGCCGGATTCGTCTGTACCGTGTACAGCGTTCCGGTTCCGGTCGGCGCCGGCGCGTACAACGGATGCCGGATGTGGTCGTTTGCGTGCGCCGTCATGTCAACTTCAGTCAAAACCCGGCTCCAATCCTGCCAAAATGTATTGCTGTCGCGTTTGGATCGGGTCCAGAAGCGCGCCGTTTTATCGGTCTGGACATTTCCCGTATACATTTCAAAGTAGAGCTGGAAACCGCCGCTTCCGGCGCGCATCGTGACGACATAGCCGTTTGCGGTCGGCCAAGCTCCCGCGGAGCTGCTGACCTTGAAGAACGATAAACCGTCCGGATAGACTCGACCTTGTGCGTCCGGCGCAGCGTTGACCAGCACCGAGGCGGCCAACCAGTTATCGGACAGGCGGACAGTGTTCTGCTTTGTCTCAAGCCCGCGACGCAGCGCATCGGCCGTAGGCGCTTTTGTTTTATCAGTGCTTGTAAACTCATCGATCATTGCTATTGCGATCTTGCTGATCGCATCGGCCATTTCTTCTTCAGAAACGGCACCTTCATCGATCGCATTGATCAGGTCAATAAAAAACTGCCGATTCACGTTCTCGTTTCCGAGTGGAAGCGGCAAGTTCAAGTTTGCTGTATGATCCGGCATTATTTCCATACCTCCAATTCGTCCCAAGTCAGATCTGCCGCGTCGAATTGATCCCATGTCAGATTCTTCGCGTTCAGCTCATTCCAGGTCAGATAGCTAAATTCGTATTCGACGGCAAGGTGCGCGGGCTTAATCAACTCGATCGCAGCCTTTAGATCGTCGAGGTTCGGAGGCACGCCGCGAGTATCAACGAAATGAACCGTAAACGTGTATGCAGCAGAGTCATTCGTCACCTCGACAGTGCCGCCGTCATAAGCCTCGGCCAATCTCTTGATCATTCGAATCGTCACCGTGCCGGTACCGCGAATTCGGGAACGGATAACGGCGCGTCTCTGGTCGAGCGGCTGCCCTGCGAGCGGCGTGATCCCGAATTCAGCTTCCCAGCGATTCAGCCCCCAAGTCGCCGTCTCCACGAACCATTGCCGAATGACATCGGCGACTACCGCCTTCAGGTCGTCAAACTCCGGCCCTTCAGCCGCCATGATTGCGCGCATTTCATACACTTCTTCATAAAGCGTTGGCAGTAGCGCCATCATATCGCGGCCGGACGGAGAGTTGATTACGATCTCGGTCGTCATGTAAAGCTCACCTCACCCAGCACGGCCACCGATCCATTCGGCACTGCAATGTTTCCGGTACCGCCGTTGACGAGCAGGTTTTCATAATCCTGCACGCCAGCGATATCCAGCAACATCGAGCCAAGGTACACGTACCGAACTGTCGCATCGACCGTAAAGGCCAAGCCGAGCAGATAAGCGTTCACCACCGCTTCATAATCGGATTGGACTTGCTCGATCGTCCGCGATCCGGTCAAAGTTAGATCTGCAGATATCGTAAGCACTACCGATCCGGCTGCCGATATTGTCGTCGTAGCTCCGACCGGAGCCGCTCCTTCACCGTCGCCGTTGATGTGCGGATCGATATATGCCTGCACGTCTGCAACGAGCGTCGCGCTGGCCGGCTTTTTGTTCGCATCAAGGATAAAGGTCTTGACGGTTCCCGGTCCGTTCCAAAGCGGTACAACGTAGGCATCGCCGACTCCCGGGACTTCGAGAGCCCATTTCTTATGGTCGGCTTTATTGCCAGACGTCGACGGAGTCCGCACATCTTCCAGGTACCGCGCGCGGAAAGCTTCGTCTACCTCGGTATCAGCGCCCGGCACAAGCAGTGATACAATCACCCCTGTCTCCAGTCCGTTGATATAATCGAGCGGCAGCAGATTTCCATAAGCGGCGTTCCCTGCTGATCCCGCCACATCAACCGTAAGCTCGAATACTCCGGAAGAGATTCGGGATGTCGCCGTCAGTACAATATTATTCGCGGAAAATTTATTGCCGATTGGAACATCAAAAAGGACGCCGCCGGCGCCCTTAAATTCTCCCTTATGGATTGCTGATGAAGCCGGGCGGCGTGTCGATCCGTAATCGATCGCTCTGAGGTCGAGATATTCACCCGTTGCCGTCGTACCGAATGGGAGGCTTAGAGCGATCGCAAGTTGCTCGTAGACAAGCGCCAGTTCTTCCGCTGCTGGTGCCAAAGAGTCATAGATGATTGCGCCTTCGCGCTTGTCGACATCGTCCGGAACACGACTCAGCAGCCGTTCAATAATGACTTCAAATATCTGCTCTTCGGGATTAAAATCAGCCAAAGTTGAACCTCCTTTCGATTGGTGTAGGGCCGAATATCGTCACTGCGGTAAACGATGCGGTCCCGGTATCGCCGCTCACTTCGATTAAAAAATCCTGAATATCCGTAATCCGATCGTCGACAAGCAGAGCCTCACGAACCCAGCGCTCGACCTGAAGCTCAATTCCGGCGACAAGGCCATTCGTGATCTCCTGTCCATAATTGGAACTGTAGATCGAATAAACAAATCGTTCTGTAGAAAGCGTCTTGATAATAAATTGCTTTACGGCCTCGATCCCATCGATCATGCCGGCAATCCGCTTACTTTCGAAGCCGAGGTTATAGGTCCGGCTCGGCTGCGGCGATTCTTCAATTTCGGCCGGGGCAGCTCCTTCAGGCAGTGCCATCTTCCATCACCTTCCCGAGTACGACATAATCTTTCCCGCCGGCGGCGCGCAGGAGTACGACTGCGTCGCCCTCGGCGAGACCCCGAACGTGATCGAGCTGCGTCAGAAACGCCTCTTCAAGGATGAAGCGCTGGTCTACCATGACGGAAAGCGGCGCCGCCGTCTGTACAGCTCCGAACAGGACCGCAACCGGCTGCGAGGCATCCCGTTCCCCAGCCGAAATTTTCCTGACAATCTCAGCTATTTTTTGACTCATCCGTAGATCACCAACTCCAAACTCATAGTATGTTCGGACCCGTCGACGTCGTGCGTGCATTCTTCTACGAGGAAGAATTGATTGATGTCCAAATCCTTGAGCGTGAATTGCAGCTTCACTCCAGCGTGAACGGCGAAGTCTCCAAGCGCTTCCAACTTGAATGAACGCTGCTCGCGATTCTTCAGGGCAATCATTGTATCCACGATTTGCTGGACTTTCGCCTTTGGAAGCTTTTCCTCGACCTTCGCATAATATTGCAGCGTGCCCCAGCGCGCGATCGAGGCGCTATCCTGCGCGATGTAAACGTCCCGCTTCTTGGTCTTCTTGTTATCCTGCACAATCTTGATCCGGTTATAAGTGTCCGAGTCGATCTCCCGCTTATGCGTGTACTGATAGACCAGGCTACCGTCGCCCAGAATCAAATCGATTCCGGCATCCTCGACGTCGGTGAGTTCCAGCGAGCCGAAGTTGTCTCGCAGCACGTAAGTCCGCCCGGTCGCCATGACCGTTTCTTCCAACGCTGAATAGATCATGTCCAAGCGGACCTGACCGTCTTGAGAAAATTTCGGTATGGCATGCTTGGTGTCGGCCAGCTTTCCGATCCGTAATCCCGAAAGTTCGGCGTTGTCCTTGATGACCGTCGTCGCCGTCACGTTTGCACGCACGTACGTATCCTTATTCATCAGGTAACGCATCTGATCGTAAGCCAAGATGCTCAGCGTGCGGTCTTCGGTCTGCTCGATCGAAAAGATGAACCCGTAGAACACACCCTGACCGTTTACCTTTACGCGGACGACATTGCCATTATTGATTTTAAAGTCTTTGCTCTGCCGAAGCGGATTCTGCACCAGCGTAAACTTGAGGCTGCTGGCCGATCCCTTACGGCTCGATTTGAGTGTCATGCCCGTATAGATTTTGCTGACGTCCCAGATCGTACCCTTCATGTCGTCGATCAGGACTTCGTAATTCTTCAATTCCAGTTGCATATCGAATCCCTCACTTTGACGGCAGTTGGAGCACTTGCCCGATCTGTAATTTCAGCAGATCAGCGTCGGTCAGCTTGTTCAGCTTTTGGATTTCCCGCCAACGCCCGCTGTCTCCGAGCTGCGAGCGGGAGATTTTCGAGAGCGTATCGTTCTTCTTGACCTTGTATGTTTTCGACGGGACACGTTCATCCGGCCGCTTCTTCGCTTCTTTCACGACCTTCTTTTCGCCGGTCTTGTTATTCGTCACGACCTTTGCCTTTTGCGGATAATAAAACGTGTATGCCTTAAGCTCGAGGGAATAAAAAATATCGCCCGGCGATCCCCCTTCTTCCCAGCGCTCGAAGGATTCAATCGTCACGGCGATATTGATCTTGTTCTTATCGTTCTCAGCGTCTTGCCCCACAAAAATGAAACGAACTGGGTAACCTGAAGCCTGCCACCTGAGAATCAGATTCACGAAGTAATTCGGATCCGGATTCCAATCCGCTTGGTCGCGGTAAGTCGCAGCCACGTAAGGACCCGACTGCGCTGGGAAAAAGCTTTCAAAAGAAATCTCTGCAAGCTTCGCTTTGCCGATCGCATTGATCTTCCCTAGTCCGACAATTTCATACTCGTTGTTGTCGCCTTCGTGCCCGACTGTTATTTTCTCCGGCAGCACCGGGAATTCAAAGGCTTCGGCCCCGTTATTAAAGCTCAAATACATCGTAAACGGACGGGTCGCCACGGCTTCAGCTCCTTTCAGAAAAACAAAAAGCGCCCCATGAGGGACGCTTTTCCGTTCATATCATATTAGATTTCCATGACTCCGCCGCGGGAATTCCGAGCGAACACTTCTCCGCCCAATTCTCGTGCCAACGTCTTGGCTTGCCCAGGACGCGGGAAATCAAAGATAATGACTTGAATTTCTCCGTTCATTTCGTAATTCACGACCAAGTAGTTTCCCGCCTTTTTCTTGTCTCCGACACCAGAAGCGGCGCCGACGATCGCGCCGAGCGGGCCGAGCAGTACGCCGCCGACCACGCCGCGGCCGATGACTGATTTACCTGCACGTTGTAGGTCCGTCTTCGTCATGAACGTGGCTGCTCTGATCCGACTCGCATTAAGCGCAAGAGTCTGCCCTTTGTGCTGGATAAGCAGTGCATCCCTTCCAAGCAGAACGTCTACCATCGCGTTTTCGGGTACCTGCGGTAGCCCCGCACGGTGAAAGCCGACTTCGTGCATCCGAGCGTCGAACCGCCGCTTCTTCTTGCTCGAAATAACCATTCGACTTATTCCGAAAGTCAAAATCGCTAGAAATAAAATGATAAAGAACCACATGGTCGTATCCCTCTTTTCGTTTATCCCATCTTTGATCAGAATACCAAAATCAGGGATATTTTAAAAGAGAAAGTTACATACCATATGCGCCGCGTGCGGACGATTCGAACGACTCCTGTAAGCCAGTTTCTATCCGGCTGATTACATCGTCCACATCGGCGCCCTGATTGATCGGTCCAGTTTTGACATTGACCGTCGGAGTCAACGTGACGAAGTTCTGAATCGACTTCATTTCTGCCAATTCACGCATGGCTTTGAGATCCTCACTTGAGATATCGACAGCCTCTTCAATCTTTCCTACCTTATCGACTTTGCCGACATTCGGCTTTTTGGGAGCTTTTGGTTTCTTTGGTGCTTTCGGTGCTTTTGGCTTCTTGCCGCCTTTACCTTTGTTCGGATCAGCTACACCGCTTCCGCTTGGTGTCATTTTCCCAGCGTCGGCATAATCCGCCATATCGTACGCTTGGTTTGGATTTCCCAGCCCGTTGATCATACCCGAGATGTTGTCCACGTATCCCGCGCCTTTTCCATATCCAAGATCAAACGCGTTCGCATAGTCTTCGCCGGTTTTATAAGCTTTGGGAGGAGTCCGCTTAAGACCCGGCGCATCGCTGGTCGGCTTAATAGCAGCAAGCCCATTTCTGAGCGCACCTACGCCATCACTCAACCATGACGATGAGGACGTATCTACTCTAACACTGAAGCCCTTGAGATTTTCGAAACCAGGAATAACGGAAAGCGCCTGAACCATATTGCTGAACCCATCAAGCACCTTGTTGATCGCATTACCGATAGTTTGAACCATGCTCGAAGCGAAATCTTCCGCTCCCTTTGCCATTTCATAAAACAGCGCCAAAGCGTTATCTGCAAGTGTCCAAAACATCATTTTCACCGCGTAGATCGGGTCTACCATGAAATTATGGAAGAAGTCCGTAAAAGCATACCAGGTGTTTTGCAAATGGATCACAATGTTCTCGAAATGAACTTTCAGCATATAGAACAGACCGACCATCGTGCCTACGATTTCCTGAGTGGTGAATCCCATTTGATACAGTGCGTAGATCGCTATGCCAATTGCCAAAGCAATGAGCGTGATCGGCCAATAAGCTATCATCCAAGCAGCAGCCTGAGCGATGATAGGAGCAATCATAGCCCAAAGGTTAACGATCATGGCTCCAAGAAGCACAACACTGATGAAGCCCAGCAACCCGGCGAAAACCTCCCAATGCGCCGTAACGAACTGAATGCCCGCTGCCATCATATCTATTGCCCAAGTGATGCCGTATACAAAAATCGTCAGCCCCGCATTCAGAATACCGAAGAACCGATCAAACGCCCCAGAATCAAATCCCGCGCTGATCCGATCGAACAGCGGCACAAGAGCCGCCAGCGCGCCGCGCCCAGCTTCAGCAAATTTGAATTTGAATGTTTCCAGAATCCGAGTCCATTTAGCTGCTGGGGAAACCAGCATCTGATCCAGCGCCTCTTGAGTGATATTCACGCGATTCAGCAGATCGTCCATCCCTTTAATGAATCCCTCGATGTCGCCATTCATCCCAGCTTTTCGCGCATCAGAATCGCGCACGAGTCCACGAGACATATTAAACCTTTCCACAATACTGGTATAATCCCCAGACATTAACTCTTTCATACTGAAGCTCGCGCCTTCCATCCCTTCATAGGGATTCAGCTTCGCCAGCCGCATAGAAAGCATGTTCAACTCTTTAAGTTGCTCAGGATTCATCGTGTTCGACATAAAGGACTGAGCGCCGGAAATGGAACCACGGACATCAGCGCCATATTTCAGAGCCTGCTCGGTAATCGTGTCATAAATCGCCTGACCGTGCCCGGCGTCGCCCGTGCGAGCGGCAAAGAGGTCGATTTGGCTTTGCTGTTCCATAGCCCCGCCGATCGTACCTTTAATCAGCAGGCCGCCGCCGACCATCGCGAGAAGAGAGGCCAACATGCCGCTGATGCCGCCAAGCCCGCTACTTCCGGATCTGCCCCCGCCTCCTGGTGGAGAAGGGCCGCGGCGCATCGTCCGTGTCAGCTCTTCTACAGCAAGTCTCAAATGATCCATCGACGAATTCAAATTTGTCAATCCGCTTTGAAGACCTGAATTTAGCTGCAATTGAACCCGAGCCGTGATCGTATTGATTCGGGCCATGATCTGCGCTCTCAGGAGCGTGGCTTGTCGCAACGCGCCGGCAGTATCAAGTTCTATGGGTATTCGTACTGCTCGTCCATTGCGTGTGATCCGGCGCATAGCTGTCTCAAGTTGAGCGCGAACCGCGGCAGTGTTCATGTCCAGCCTCACCTGTGCATTTACGCTACCAATCCGCGCCTGGATGCTAGCCATTTGCGCTCTTAGATTTGGAGCATTGATTGAAATATCAATGGCGCTGCTTCCCATCGCGCGAATGCGCGTCTTAAGACGATTGACTTCTGCCACTACGCCAGCGGTATCCAATGAAATCGGAATCGATGCAGCAGTGAAACCACTTCGAATCTGAGCCTGAATCCGGGCAATCTCGGTCGTCACATCCGACGCATTAATAATTACGTTGAGCGCACTGCCGCCTGTGGATCTGATCCGTTGCTTAAGCCGCTCGACTTCCGCCATTGCCCCAGCTGTATTCACGCCAATTTGAAGCTCTGTGCGATTACCGCCCAGCGCATCGATACGTTGCTTTAGTCTTTCAACCTTAGCGACTGCTCCGCCCGTGCTGATTTTGATCTGGATATTGCTTTGCATCGCTCCGCTCAGTTGATTGGCGATCCCTATCGTGCGCTGCATGGCTTGATTGACGCTACGAAGCTTATTTGAAAATCGATCATACAACTGCAAGCTGGCTTCTATACTAGGCATTGTTCCCTCCTTTCCAAAAGAAAAAAGCGCCAAAGCGGCGCCTTATCTTCTTCCTTTTTTCGCTGCCGCTTCTGCTGCAGCTCGATCCTTCCGATCCTGATCGACCTTAGCCTGAATCATGCCGATCAGAGCTGCCTTGTGCAATCTGGGCAGCCCATCGTAATCCCATGGCATGATGTTGTATTCGTTGAGGGCGTAATAGGCGATCGTCGCATCTGCGTCGCCCTCGTCGATTAGTTTTTTACTTCTTCCGCCAGATCATTGATGTCGCGATCGAATCCGTTCATTTCCTGAATTTTCAGCAACAGATTCTGATACTCACCAGCGAGCAGCATCTTTTTCGCGAGCGCGCCCGCTCCCTTTACTTTGTACGAATCTTGAAGACCGGCATCCTTAAGATTCGGGAATACAACACTTGCCGCAACCAGATTGGCGTAATATTTGTCGTTATCGAATTCCGGAATCTTCGGACCTGTGCGGTTTTTGGTCATCGTTGTAGATGCTTTACGCAGCTCCGCATTTTCGTCCTCCGTCATGTAGCGAAGTTCGAACGGAATTGGCTTGCCGGTCTCATCTTTGAAGCGATCGGAAACGACGAAATGCGTCGTTTCCTCCGTTGGTGCGTTCTGTGCGAAGAATGCCTGAAGATTTTTAGGTGCGGTCATGATTGGTTGCCTCCGTTAATTTTATTTTTTTAGCCGAGTTCTGGCGTGCGGAATTGAGCGTCTTCTGCCATTTCGACATCATCGAATGTGAAATCTGCGTCTTCGTCGAGGATATCCGATTCAGTATCCAGCTTTGCCATGATTACGCTGTCCAAGTTCACATTGATCAGCGTAACAGTCTGTTTGCCGATCGAAGAAGATGGATCATCGTTGGTAATCTGGATATCGAAATACGTGTCCTTGCCGGTCTTGATATATTCGAGCATCAATTTTCGGAAAATCGAGGTGGCGTAGTAGATTGTCATCGATCCCGTACCAGACCATCCAGTAGCTTTATTTTGTACACCGCGTTTACCGAGTGCCTTGAATTCTACTTTATTCTTCTCAACAGTTGCTTCCAGTGACTTTACATAAAAGGCTTCATGAACTTCACCATTGATCGTGACGAAGGCGGTTCCTTCTTGTCCGGAGATCGCATCTCCTGCTTTCATAAACATTCCGATTCACCTGCTTTCTGATTTGAATTAACGGTTCCGAATGAGGAAATACATTTTTTCTGTACTATCGGTGGTCTGCACGTAACCTTCGGTATAAACGGATTCAATCTCCTCGCCGGCAAACACCTTAAAGTCTTCTGACGCAAAGTTTTGGAAAGCTCCGATCTCTTGATAAGCCGCAGCCTGCTTGACAACATCTTTCCACAGTAGGCTGCGTCCAGAATCGTTGTTGTCAACCTTTCCAATGTATCGTTCCTCACCGATACGAGAAACGTCGTTTGCGAATCCATCCAACGTCCGAATCGGTCTATTTTTGCTGAAGACGCGATCTTTCTCGGCTTCGAAGCTAGTGAACGTGTTGATGTCCTGCTCGACGATCGCTCGTCCAGATTTTGCAGTAAAGAGAAATTCTCCCGCTTGAAGCGCAGCCACAATTTGTGCACCGGTATAACGTGTGGCAACGTCAACTGCCCCATCGTAGGCTTGGTAGGTCAACGATTCGTTTACCGCCGCGCCTGCCGTTGCTCCAGCGACCCAAGCTGTAGCTTGAGCGGCCGTAATCGTCGTGCCGTCCTCGAGGATGACGCCGTTCTTGACGCTGATGACGCCCTCGTAATCGGCCTGTCGGTAGTTTTCGAGAACTAGTTGGGATTTGAATCCCTCGTTGTCCCGTAGCCGCTTGATATAGGCGGCGTATACGCTTTTCAGGGTAATATCAGTGCCGACATAGGCCATCGTATTCCAGGCTTGCAGCTCGGCAGCCACTTGGAAATCCGCATGCTCAGCATTGGTCACCGTGCCGTCACCGCCGCCCGTGAGCGGCACGCCTGCGGTCGCTGTAAGCGCACCGGTTCCAGTCCACTTGACCCAGTTGTTCGGCTTCAGCTCGGCGATCGTAGCCGCAATCTGCTTGTCTTTCTCAACTCCGCCGACCATTGTCCGTACTTCAAACTGATCCTCATTGTCGAGGCTTTCCTGCACGGTGATGGTAATGTCGTTGCCACGGACACCGCTGTATTTTGCCGTCGCCGTCAGCGCGCCGCTGGTAGCGGTCGCCGCGGTACCGGTATTCAGCCGATAGAGCAGCAGCGTGCGGGCGCGCTTCAGCGCTTCGCGGATCAGTCGCACCGGCTCCGCTGTGATGTCGTAACCCAGCACCGATTCGAGCGTTGCTGTTTCAGCCGCTTCGATCGTCATGATCTCCTTACTCGGACCCCAGCTCAGCGGTAGCGCCATGATGACGGTACCGCGCTCGCCGATGACTGCTGGCGCTTCGCCGACGCTGCGGAAGTTGATGTAAACGCCCGGCCGGACCTTGTTTTGACTTGTCCATACTCCTCCTGCCATCGCTTACTTCGCCTCCTTCTTCAGATGATCTTCAATGGTTCGGGCGACCTGATCTTTCGTATAGGTCTCCCCATCGGTCAACAGCGCCGCCAGAATGTCCCGGTGCTTCCGATAAAGCTCCGACGCCAGGTACTGCTCTTTGGTGTACCCCGTAGCCGCGGCGATCGTGCGGCTGGTATCTTCTGCGCCGCCTTGCTCGTTTTTGACTGCCATCCCGATTCCTCCTATCTCATGTGCAAATCAATATAAGCTGCCATCTTCCGTTCGAGGAAAGCGGGCAGCTCGTCTTTCAGTTCTTTTTCCGAGATCGTCAGCATGTATTTGCCTTCGACCCAGCCTTTGTGGTCCCGCGTGCGGTGCCCGTACTCGACGTACAGCGCGTGCTCAACCGGATTGATAATCTCGACCTGAAACAGCTTCCCGCGCTGCTGGACCTCGCCGATCCGCCAGCCGCGGCGCAGCTCGCCGGTGTCGACCGGCGTCCGCATCACGACTTTGGCGTAAAGGCGGGCAGCCAGTTCCTTGATGCAGGCGATTAGAAAGGAATCCCAATCGTCCTCCATTTTTTGGAGCTGCTTTTGAAGCTGAATCATATCGTCGAATTCGAAATCTCCCAGGCCGCTCACGGAACCTTCAGTCCGATCTTCTGCGTGATCGCCTGCATTTTCACTTCCGGCTCCCGCTCCTTCAACACGAAGAAGTCGCAATCGAATGTGAAATGCAACACGCCGTCGACGATCTGATGATTCATGTTCGCGGTCCGCGCGCGGCCATCCGGCAGGTCAATGATCTCCAGCGCCGTGTAGAGTTGCTCGGCGATCTCGCGCTGCGCGCGGTTCTCGTCGTCCAGGTGGAAGTAGTGGACATCAAACGTCTGCGTCCGGCGGTACCGGCGGCCGAATTGCTTCGTCTGCCCGCCGTTTACCAGACCGATGAAGAACGCGGACCCATTCCCGCCCTGGTCGATCCGTTCCTCGTAGCGTTTGATCTCTGGGAACGCGGCAAACAGCGCCGCGGCGACGCCGTCCACGACGTCATTGACGGTTGCCATGCTTGCGTCCTCCTCCGCGGCTCAGCGCGCGGGCGACGCGCCACGCCTTGTATTTGTGCAGCAGCCGCTCATACCAGCGCGAATCCCACCCCTTCGGCTCAATGTAACCCTCTATTTCGACAGCAGTAATATTGCTGTGCCGGAGAAGCTTAATCTTGCCTTCAAGCGGAAAGTGCAGCGAATGAACAAGGTAGCGGCCGGGCGATCGGAACCATTCGATGAAGCCCTGCACCACTTCGGCTTCTTCGACCGTTACCGATTGTTCCAAGCTGTCTCCATCTACGAAATGAATGATGAGAAGCAGTTCACCTTCCTCGGCGGTCGCCCTATCCTCCAGCCCGTTCATGCGCGCTCGCTCCGCGTCAGCATGACTTCCTGATGACTCGGATAAGCAAACGGCTCTCCGGCCGTGTATTTCCGCTCTGGTCCGCCCGCGCGCTGCCTGACGACGATTTCGTCTCCCTGCAGCACCGGATGATCCGGACCGATGAACAGCTTCGCGTCGTAGCGGATGTCGTTCTGCGCCGGAGTCTGCCCGTTCTTCGCGAGCCCGGACTGCGAGAGACTGCATGGCTGGTCCAGCAGGATCGGCATCCGTGTCGGCTTGGTCGTGTGGTTCGGTTGCTCCACGTCGACTACCCGGTAGACATCCGCCCGGTCCTCATACAGCTGCTCGATCGCCTTGCGGTGCTTTTCGTAATCGATCAGCACGTTACCACCTCATTCTGCGATAAGCGTTCAGCTCGCCCTGGTAATCGAAAAGAACCGAGTCCTTTGTCACAAGGCTCGGTTCTGCGGTCGCGCCGCTCGTTTTGCTGCTGGCTGGTTTGACGTTCGTATCGCCGACCGAAATCTCGTAGACCTCCTCGGTCACGGCCGGCGGCGGGAACAGAACGTCCATCTGCTCCCCGCTCAGCGCGGTGGCCGCCATTGACGCCCAGGTGAAGCGGAGACCTTCCGGCATCCGCGGCTGATTGGTGTAATTGAGGATGCGCTGACCCATTTCGTCGACGTAGTCCTCCACCAAGTCGTCATGTTCCGGATTCGAGATGCCGAGCTTTCGCTTCACCCGCGCGATCACGTCGAGCCGAAGCTGTTCTTGAGTGCTGGTCGCCAAGGCGGCCGCCTCCTTTCTTAATCGTCGTCTTCTTCGACGAGCGCTTTCCGAGCTCTCAGCTCAGCAGCTTCGTCTTTCGTGACTTCGATCTTCTCGCCGGCGCGGCAAATCTCACCGTTGAATTTGACCTGCTTGGAAAGCTTGACCTTCTGCTTTCTCTTCTTCGCCGCCTCGGCAGCGGCCTTCTCCGACTGTTCCTTCGCTGCTTTTTCGGCAGCAGCGGCTTCCTCAGCCGCTTTCTTTTCAGCTTCTGTCGTATCTGCCATGATCCATCGCTCCTTCGTTCAATTTGAAGGGTAGGCGGCGCCTACCCTGTCATGCAGCCAGCGGAGATCCGCTTACGCCACTTCGATGATGTAGATGTCGTCGATACGCTCGAAGCTCGGCAGTTGAATCGCCGAGACGATCGTTTCCACGTTAACCGGATGCGGCTCTTTGATCGTGGTGACCGCAACGCCAGTGTTGACGATCTCGACTTTGACATCTGTGCCGCCGCTGAGCAGATCGCTTTCCTCCGGAGTCGTGCCGTACCAGGTTTTGCCGAGCTGTCCTTCCGGGATCAAGGTGAATACGTTGTCCGGGAAGAATTGATGGCTGCTGCCGTCCTGCAGCGCATACTTCTTGTTGTAAACGGCCACGTTGAGACCCAGCTTCTCGAGCAGGTATTCTTTCATTTTGGCGTCGGTCATAATAATGTTCTGTCCGCCGACCGGGTTCATATCCAAGCGGATCGCCTTATTTTTGAGGATGTACCCCCAGGTCTTCAGCGTGCAGATCGCGTTGACCGGCTTCGTGCCGGTATCATCTTCGACTTGTTGCTGAGCGATCATGATGTCGCCGATTACATCGGCTGTTTCCGTCTCGCTCCATTTGGAAGCGCCGGTCAGCGTCAGGCGGTGTTCGGATTTGAATTTGTAGTCGTAGGTGTACTTGATGCGGTTTGCCACGATCGCGATATTGCCCGTCGACAGCAGCTGCATGATCATCCGCTCAGGGTTGACGCGCGCGCCGCTGACCAGGTTGGAAACGTCATCGAAGATCTTCCGCAGCAGCGTCTCGTAGTAGGCCGAGGTGTTCGTCGCGAGTGCTTGATTCAGCTTCTGACGGTCCTTTTCTCCGATTCGCATTGCTTCGCGGAAGAATGGCATCTCCGTGTCAATGCTGTCGAATCCGATGCGGTCCCGCAGCGTCGCTTTTGCATCGAATTCCGAAGGCATCAGCGCGACCGGCAGCCCCTGCGATCCTTTGATCCAGGACAAGTCGAGACCGATTTGTTTATCCGCCGGGAAAAGCGTCTCCCCCAGGTAGGGAATGTTATTCGATGCTTTGTTGGCGATATAAGCGGCGATCTGCCGCGCAGTGACAAGCTCGTGAATAGTAGGCATTTTATTCTTCCTTTCCGCCGTCTGGCGTTGGTTACTTGATAAAGGTGACTTGCTTCAACGCGGCTTTCTCTTCATCCGTCGGCTCTGTTGGCAGTTTGCCGAGGTCGACGAAGCCGTGGATCAACAGCGCGCCGGGTGCGGGGCCGTACGTGACGTCAGTGTCGTTGAAGAGCAGCCCTTCAGCATTCGACACCCCGTTTGTCGTCGTGGCCTTGACCGCGTCGATCGTATCGTCCTCCAAGACTCCGCCGCCCAAGATTGTACCGGCCGGGACAATCTTTTTGCCTTCCGCATTCGCCGCTACGCCCACGTCGCTGACCGTGATCGCGAGGTTAACATAGTGATCGGGGAACTTGAGGAATTCTTTTTTATTCGTGTAGCTGGTTTGCTTGAATTTCATGTCTTACGCCTCCGTTTCTATTTGAAGTAGCTCTGACGAGCTTCTTCCAAATTCGTGTTACCCACAGCCGATTGCTTGCCCAGCTTGGCGCCGATCAAGTCTTCCCCGCTTCCGCCTTTTTCTTCAGGCGATCCTTCCGGCGGCTTCGTCCCGCGGAACTGCGGCTTCTCTTCGCCCTTTTCCGGGACGAACAAAAAAGCCTTGCTCGTCTGCAGGGCTTTGATCTGATCGTCCAGGCCGCCTTTGATTCCGCCAGCGTCGTCCAGCTCGATCTTCGTCTTATCCAGCAGGCCGGTTACGATGTCCGGATCATGAACCTTACCAGCCAGAGCCAGTTTAACGGCAGTGGACAGGCTGAGCTCCTTCATTTCGGACTCGTACTTCTCCTTGGCTGCCTTGTTTTCGCCCTGCAGCGCTTCGATCTGCTGTTTCAGCGCCTCGCTGTCGCCGGACGACTTCTTCAGGCCTTCGAGCTGCTTGTCACGCTCGGCCAGATCCGATTCCAGCTTCTTGCGTTGCTCCGCCTGATCGTTATACTGCGCTTTCGGTACGAAATGCTTCGGCAGCTCTTTATTCACATCACCGACCAGACTGTCGACCTTCGACTCGTCCAACCCAGCTTTTTTCAACAATTCTTTCAACCAATCCATTTCATCAGCCTCCATAGATTTTTATAGCTGCTCTCCAGCTACCCGGGAGCGGGCCGTGATGCTCCGGCCAACGAGCAATAGGCCCGCCGCTGCTCTGCGATGGGCCCGGTTATCTCTGCGCGGCTTCGAAGTCTTCGGCGTATTGCCAGCCGAGTTCGTCAACGATCCTTCGCATAACGAGATAATCCAAATATTCAGTTTGTGATTTCGGCGGCAGCGCCGCATACTCTTGATCACCGATTAGCTGCCGGCGAATCTCTTCGTTATACTTTGCCACAAGCGCCGCGAATTCTTCCTCAGTCAAATCCGCTTCTCTGGAAGGCGAGATGTAGCTTATCCCGCCATCCTGGGAAGCGACGACGACAGCAGCAAGTGCGGCCAGCAGAAGCAGGTTCAGCAGATCGCCCGTTCCCGCCCGTCCGGTTGGCTTGGCGTTCCTGGTAAAGATGATGCTGCGCGGGGCCGCCGAAGCTGCCAGCGTGTCTTTGATCCTTGCCGGCAGATCGGCGGCAGTCGGACCTGTCCGCATATTGACGGAAGCCCGGCCCCGCTCGGCCCCTGTTACGGCATCGAGCAAAACGGTGGTTTGCTTATCGGCTGCCGATCCCGCCCGTACGATCTCCCGGTTAACGTCGGATAGCTTCTCCGCGACGTCCTGCGGCGCTCCCGGGAGCTGAGTATAATAGCTTGCCCGCGGATTGTACGCTGGTAGCTTTACTCCGCCCGAGGCGGGCTCGTCCACCACGTTGACCGGCTGGAAGCTTCGCGCGCTCGGTACCGCTGGCGTCGTCGCTGCTGCCGGACCCGAAGGCGGCGCAGTAACGGCCGGTACGGAGGCGACAGGTGTGTCCGGTTTGTCCGGCGGCACGTTCTGTTCTGCCCATTCCTTGTAATTCGTATCTCCAGGGAACATTTTCACTTCGCCGTTCGGACCCTCTCCCGCCCGCTCCTGAACGTTGTCCTCAAAATGCGGGATTGTAACGGACCGGCAATGCGCGTGCAGCGGCGGCACGTTCACGCCCGGCTGCGCCTCTTCGAGCTTGAATATCTTCCCGTCCATTTCCTGGCATTTGAAGGATGTCCGGCTGTCCAGCGTGGCGACGTAGCGGAAGTTCTCCACTCCCAGTGCTTTAAAGCCATCGAGACTCGCCTGATTGGCGAAATAGGCGGACTCAGTGAGGATGATCCGTTTGGCGTCGCTGATTGACACGTTCATCCGCAGCGCGAACTCTCCAATGAGCTGATCTGCCGACGTTCCCCGGATCAGGCCTTGAGTGAGCGTTGTCTGAAGCTCTCCGACCAGTTTCGTCCGATCCCGCCAAATCCGCGCGCTGAAATTACTGCCGTCCGGCGCCCAAGGCGTAGAAAGCAGCTTCTCAATCTGAGTCTTATCCAGCTTGGCGAACGAGCTACCGAGCCCAATTCCTTTTTGCAGCTCAAATACGGATCGATAGTATCCGTCCTTGTAAATACCGCCCAGCAGCTTCGCCGCGCCCGCCTGCCGCCGCCCGAATAAAACTTCGATGTGATGACGCATTTGGAGCTGAAGTGCCTCCAGGCGGCTCACACGGACGCGGATCGATGCGTTCTCCAACTCGCGCATCCACCGCTGGTCGATGGCGTTCTCACGGCCAGCTTTGATGTAGTCTTCGACCGACCACTTGAATTCCGCCAGTTCACCTTTTCGCAGCGTTTGCCGGGCGTCGGCGAGGCTCATGCCGCCGTTGTTCTTTGCGAATCGCTGGTAGAAGGCGTTGACTTCCTTCCGGATCGCTGCCTGCGCCTTCGCGTATTCTCGCCGCGTCGTTGCTTCGTATTCCTCGCCACGATTCAACAGGGACTCGCTCAGAATCTCAAATCGGCGGGACCAGTATTCTTCGCTCTTCATGCTTCATCGCCGCCCGCGTTTGGCAGCGGATCTTCCAGTCCCGGATAAGCGGGTGCACGTCGCTCCGCTTCCTTACGCTCCTTCTCGATCCGCTTCATTTCCTCGCGGGCGTCGGTCACCCACGGATGGTTCGCGACGATCGTCTCGTCGCTGATCACACCGACGCTGTCTTTCGAGTTCGTCACGGCCTCCGTTTCGTTGATCAGGATGTCCCGATTAAAGATAAAGTCGACCCGCTCGCCGGCGTAGTCCACCGTGCCATTACTGCGGTTATAGAGGTCCGCATCGATGAACCAGAGCAGGTTATCGATTGCTGCCTGAAATTCGGTCTCCATTTCGTTTGCATCGAGATCCAGATCAGCATAAAGGAATTTCAATGCGATGCCGCTCGGGCTGTTTCCGAACTTCTCCGATTGCGTATCAACGCCGCGCCCAAATTCATAGATATCTTTCCGGAGCTGATCGACATGCTTCTGGATCGCATCGGCATTCAAGTCCATCGAAAGAGTGTCTACGTCTCCTTCTTCATCGACTTTGACCGCGCGGAAATAGTTCAAATTCTGGCGAAAATCGCTCAGTGAAGCGCCGCCGTAATTCCGGAGCTTGTAAATGCTGTTCGGCAAGTCCGCAATATTGTTCGAGCTATCCGAGCGCTGCAAATCGTAATCATCAACTAGTGCCTTCAAAAACTTGATGAGCGGCTGCTCATCGCAGTTATATTTGAAGCAGACGAAGGGAATACGCGACCAGTTCATTCCAATTTCTTCTTCGCTATCAGGTTTGAGGACGGTGAAATGACTGCCCGATGCCGCGTCTGGATCAGGCATAAAGCCTTCTCGACCCGGCATCCCCATAACGTAGCGTTGAACTCCGCTTGGCGTCCAATACTCAACCTTCGTAATGCGCAGTTTATTTCTTCCCTCGTAGTATTCAACCTCGTAGAAGCGGATAAGTGCGGATAAGATCGTATGATCGTAGTCCTTCCAGAGCGGGATAATCTCGCGCGGCGGAATTCGCTTAAACGAAAGGACGCCTTCTTCGTTGTAATGCACCTGTAGCCAGCCGCGTCCGTTGTTAATCGCGTCTTTGCCAATGTTCTTCAGCAGCCGAAGAAAATCTTTCGCGAGCAGCATATTGAAAAGAATCTCCGCATAAGCTGCTTTCGCCGTCTGGATCGAAGGCTGCTTCGAAAGCAAATATCCCGTTTTTTGATCGACCAGCTTTCGAACGAAGGCATGAACCAGCTTCCGATTCGTCAGCTTCAGATCGTCGATCATGTTACCGCCTTCGCCGATGCTCTTTCGCACCCGCTGCAAAATATCATGATCTCCCTTGTAGTAGCGATCTCCGATTTTCATGTCTCGGTATTCTTCCGAAGATTTGAAATTCGAGATTTCCATCTGGATGATCTCTTCGGTGTTAAGCGGCGCGCCGGCTTCGATGATGCGGATATATTCCTCGGTCGTACTCATAGTTTCCTCCTTCCCACTTAATCGAATCCGATAGAGGTTGGCCGCATGACAATCGTATTTACGAAATAGCGGTCACCGTCCATCTGGTGGTCATTCTGTTTGATTGGCTGCTCGACGCCGCGTGCGGCCGCCTTTTCATCCCAAGCAAAGGAAGAGAATTCGCGGAACGTTTCTTTGCAGCAATCGTTGAACAGGATCAGCCCCGTATTCAGCGCAGTTGCCATGTTCCGAATGCCTTCCAACACGTCGTTTTTCGCCTTCTTCACATGAAAAACGCCGCGTTTCTTGATCGCGGCGATAAAGCTGGCTGCTGAAGGATCGACAATAACGCTTCGGATCTTTCGGTCGCCGACGAAGTCAATAAGGTCGTTGTAGTATTCCTCGTCGGTCTTCTGCCGGCTCTCGGCGCGGCCGTCGTAATGGTACTCCTTCACCTTGTACCAAACCCCGCCGTGCAGTCCCCACAACCCGTAGGTCATCGGGTTCTGCGTGCCGTAGTCGCAGCTTACATAGAATTCCCTGTATATGCGGTCCTCTGTCGGCCGCACATGCTTTGCCGGATCAAACATATCGTAGATCAGTCCTTCCGCCAGCACCCAGAGGCCGAGAATATAACGCTTGTAGAATACACCGCTGTACATCCGCCGGTACCGCGCCTTCACCTTCTCAGACAGCGAAAGATTGTCGTCCATCTCGAAATGCAGATGCAGCGCCATCTTCTGTTTGAGCTGGTCCAGCCATTCGATCTTGAACCAGTGATAGGGTCCCGCCGGGTTGCAGTTGAACCAGTATTTCGATCCTTCTACCGAGCAGCGCGCCGTAGCCTGATCAACGAACGAGCGGGGCATCAGCGCCACCTCGTCGAAGAACATGCCGGCCAAGGTGATGCCCTGAATCAAGTCCTGGGATCGTTCATCGCGTCCGCCGAACAAATAAAAATCATTGCTGTGCAGGCCGCGACGGATTGTCAGGTAATTTTCTGCTCGATGCTCAACGACGATGTATCCGCGGGAGTAAAGCATCTGCTTGAGCGGCCCGATCACGTTCCGCCGCAGCGATCCGATGGTCTTGCCGGCCATGCCGAAGTTTTCCCCCGTAAATTTCTCCGTTGCCCATGCGATAAACGAAAACGACATTGATGCCGTCTTGCCCGAGCGAACCGCCCCGTCGCAGATGATCGCGTCCAAATCGGCGGTCGGGCTTTCGTCCATCCACCAAGTAAGCACCTTTATTTGTTTGCGCGAAAATGGCCGCCATTTGAACAGAGCAGGCCTAATCCTCTTTATCTGAACCATGATCCGCCCACACCTCGCTTATACTGCTGCGCAGAGCACCGAGGAAGCCGTCGTCGGCCATTTCCTCTTTCTCGCCGCGCATGACCTTGATCTCCAGTTTTGCCTTCTCGATCTTCGTGATCTCTGCCTCTGTCATATAGTCGAGGTAGCGGTCGAGCATCTTCAGCGCCTGCATTTTATCCTGCATCTTGATACTTGCACCGTCCTTCCCCATTTTGACTTCGCGGATCACGCTGCCGTCGACCTCGTCTGATTCGGCAAAATCGACATAATTGACGATCTTCATCACTGGATTTTCGTCCTCGTCTAAAATGGGGCCAAACGCTCCCATCGCGGGAACTTCGCGCTGCCCGAACGTGACGTAGTCGGTGACGTCAGCAAAAGCGATCTTCATCAGCTCGGCGATCACCCGTTGGATGTCCAGACCGAGCGTCGCGGTGAAGTCACTTTTGAGTCGTGAAATTTCGTCCTGAATTTCAGGTTTTCTCAGTAAATCCCAGCCGGTCGAATACGCGGACCGCTTGGAGTAGCCGGCCTTCATCGCCGCCCGTGTCGCATTGAAATCGCGCATGTACTCAAGAACGAATATCTGCATCTTCGGCGTCAGTCCGCGCGAGTCCGGTTCACCTCGATCGACGTCGTCGTAGACTTTGGGCGGCGGCTGCTCTCGAATTGGAACGTTCCGTATAGATTCGGAGCGCTCCGTTCTTTTTTCGGAACGTTCCGAACGCTTTGGAACGCTCTTTTCCGGCGCAGGTCGTTCAGGTATCGGCTCGGCGTACCCGAGCATCGCATCTTCCCAACCGTCTTTATTCTTCCAGCCTCGGACTGTGCCGGCCGATATATTCAACTCGTTGGCAATCTCGGTCGGGCCAAGACCGCCGTTGCTGTCCAAATACATCTTCTTCGCTCTTTCGCGATTCGGATCTCTTTCTCTTGGCACTACATGTCACCACCCCCGGTTGAAAATTCATATTTGTCCGATTATGTTTCTTGCCCGCCTGCTAATCGCTCGTTTCTACGTTCCAATTCATTCGCCTCTTGACTGATCGCATCTTTCAGCGCTTTGACGACTGTTTCTCCGTCTACGGGATCACTGACGTTAATTGTCACGGCAGGGGTCAGAACCGGCTTATCTTTATAATTGGCTTGATCCTGAAAGAGCTTATAAGCAGCAGTCACTTCTTCCGATCCTGCTCCTTCGATCTCCAACGTCGTCTCATGGGAAAGATCACCCATATATTGAGTCGTGCTGATTCTGATGTTCATTGCGAATTACTCCTCTCCCAATTTTACTATGTCGATTTCTGGCCTATCCCTTCTGATTGTCGCAGTTCCAATACTATTTGGGAATTCTCGAAGCGACACATCGTCAGGACAATAGACATCTAGTTCGATCGTAACCCGTGCCTGGCCGCCCCGCGTAAAAGTGATATGCAGTTCCTGCACGTTATTGATTCTCAAATCTTCCAGGAGTATTTTTCCGTCTTTGATCGTAAGTCGATTCTTGGAGCGTTCGTTCATGTTATCCGTCCTTTCTGCATAAAAAAGAGCCGCCCACAGGCGACTCTAAAACGCTAAAGATTCAGATGCTCGAATGTTGCAGCTACGTATTCATCCAGCAAACCATCAATGTTGTCAATGGTATAACTCTTTTCGTTGCGTGCGCTTTTGATAGTACCTGTCTCGCTAGGGAAGAGCACATCATAATTTTCCCAACCATCTTCACCCGCTTTGTACTCTACATGGATCTCCTGCTTTTCTTGCCTGAATTTCAATGTGGTCCCATGGATAGTAACCGAATGATCGTCTGCATCAACTGCAACATCCGATGTAACCGATGTAACCAAATACAGCTCTTCTTCAAATTCTCTGAGGTATACACCAATGTTATGAAGCACACCCTGAATTGTAACTGGCTTAACATGCGCATTTCGAAGCTTTTGGGCCAATTCTTTTCTGGTAGACAATATTTTCACCTCCTCACTCGCTTAATACTTTGCGAGCAAGGAAAATGTTTCAAGAATATCTGAATTGAAAGAGGCTCACGGGAGTCGAACCCGCCTCGCCGGCTTGGAAGGCCGGGGCACTACCGCTATACCAGAACCTCAAATAGACAGCGGCGCACTGGTCAGGGAATCCTCGTTCCGGCCAGTACGCCGCTTGTTTGCCGTCAGCAGCGCGAAGCTGATGATGGCTTGCCCGTATTTCTATTTGGCCGGTCGGGCGGACCGGCTTCGGGTGATCTTACCCCTGCTCCCCGCTTCCACACCACCGCGAACTCTACAATCGCTTGTCAGGCGATCGCAACCGTGCATAGGAGCTAGAAACGGGCTCCACTCGGTGTGGACGAGTCCTGCCGGGATAAGGGGTAGCAGGGACACCCGGGAGGCTTGCTCCCTATGTCCCATACTTTAAATCTGTTCTTGCGCCATTTTAGCGCCATGTTTGCGCCAACATTCCGTCATTTTACCGCCAATATTTTGCTTGGATCGTCGCTCGAAATGTCATGCCCCCAGAGCTTCAGGCACTCGGCGATCGTCTCGACTCCCTTACCGATCCGCCGGTCTACCGTCCGCGTTCCCATATTGCCGAACCGCAGGATCGTGGTCTTGTATTTTCTGGAGTGGAAATATCGCTCCTGGATCACACGGCGGACTTCGTCATCCGGGATCAGCTCGATCGCAGCGTCGATATCCTCGACCAGCCGCCGGCACACTTGATAGATCCGCTCTTGTCTTTCTGTTCGCTCCGCTCGGCGTTCCAGCGCCAGATAGCCGGTACGCATCCGCGGGTAACGCTCCAGCAGCACACGAACCGCTTCCTTTTCTTGCTCCGTCGCGCTTGTGAAAATCTCAATCTGTTCGATATTCATGTTCGCCTCACGTTCCCTTCTCCGTGCTATAATGGGTACGTGAGACGAATACTTACTTCAACCCCCGCGGGCCGGCCAAAGCATGCGGGGTTTTTGCTGCCCTTATAGGTATATTGACTTCTTTTTTCAAGCTTTTAACCCTTAAATCAACTATAGTGAATTTATCAGGTAATTAATTTTACATATATATTTTAAAACTCGCCCCCTTTCTTGTAGTATCGCCGGAACTTGCTCTTCTTGAGCTGTGGCGCGGTGATCGCCGTCTGCTTGCCGCGATTCAGGTGCATTTCCAACCCGGTGTCCGGTCCCAAGCTGCTGACGTGGGAATCGAGCTGATCGCCCGACCACACGGAGTATTTGATTCCTTTCGCCTCCATCGCTTCGACTTCTTCCGCCGTTGCCGCCCGTGCTGGTCCCGGACGCTGTCGCCACGGTCCCGATCCGGGACGCTGGACGGGAGTCGTGGCTGCCTTACGCTGCGACCAACCGTGTTGATGGACTCGATTGCGGAACGTCGATTCCTTGATGCCGTTCTCCGCTGCGAGCTTGAGGTATTCGGGCTCAATATGAGACCTTGTCACGCCGATCACCTCGCTTTCCTTTTGGTCGAAGCGCTTGGATTGGACGGTGTTGCTGCTGCAACTGGAATTCGCTTATTCCGTCCGTGATGTCATTCCGGCTGAGCGAAGGGAAGAGCCAACGAAGTTCGGCTTCCGTTCGCTGTTTCTTCTTCCCGTACCTTGCATCTGTCCGCAGCACTTGAAGCACGCTGGCGTATCCCTGAACTGGTTCGTCTTTTTCCAAAAACATAACAGTCCCTCCTATTAAATTAAGGTGAATTTACGATCCCCACCACGCTAAACATTCTTCCAAAAAAGACATGATAATAGTTCGACAGGAATTCTTATCCACCGGTACTAATTTGTTTATATACGCCAAAAGTTCACCTCGTGCCAGACCGTGTTCAAACGTTTTGACGGCTGTCTTTTTTACAATAATATTCATCGTAAAATCAAAAAAATCTTGTCCTTCTTTATCCACCACTGCACATTCCTTATAGATGCTATCGACGATTCCGTACATCTGTTGCGTATCAACAGCCGAGTCTAGATCTTTTTCCTCGTACATTTTCTATCTCCTTTGTGTCTCTTATTTTCATCGATAGGCTCGGTAATCGCCCTCTCAAGCGGCCACATCAGTTGCTGAACTCGCGTCCTTAAAGCTGTGATCGGGATGCCGTTGGCTTTGGCTATCGCCTTCGCTTCGTCGGTGATCGCCGGGATGATATATCCGTTCTTCCTCACGCGGCGCGGGCCGAGTGCTTGATCCAAGCCGAAACCGATCGTGCGCAGCTCCTGCCCGAATTGGCAACCCGAGCAACTGGACGGCGGCCGAGTACAAGCAGAACAATGGTTCTCCTGAATCTCGGTTTGCAGCTTGAGCAATTCCGCGCGACGCTGTTTCGTCTCTTTGTCCATTACGGTTTATTCCTCCTCCTTCAGAGCCTTAAACATTCGTTCTCCCGCCTCTGTAGCGCGCTGGTTGATCTTATCCGCACCGACCACATAGGCTTGCAGCCCGATTCCGTTAAACTCCCTTCGAGCAAATTCGATTTCGCCACGTAGGCGTTGGATCTCTCGCCGAGCTTCATCCAACTCCGTGATCGCAGCACTGAGAATCATATCGTCGTCGCTCGGATGCGGCGGATCGCTCCGAGTCTCCGTGCGTTGGATCATGTTTAGCAGGGCATTGACCATTTCAGCTTTGGTTCGTTTGTGATCAGTCACACTCATCTCCCTTTCCTGTTTGGGTGAGTTCCACTCCAGTCGTTTCATCAGCAACCCGGATTCGAAGCAGGCGTCTGGATCGAATTCAACGCCGACCGATCGCCCCATCGCTGCGCAGACTTCGATATGTTGCCGGGCCTCTTCGAGACTAAATCCAACAGTCATCAGCCGATTTTTGAGTTGCATGTGATCTTTCAATCTGCTGAGCGATCCGAGGAAGTCCGGCCCATACCCGACAAAGAACTTTTCGAGAAGATTCTTCATGCTCGCTGCCTTTCCCATATTTTATTCCGCTCCTTTCAGGGATGACCCAACTTCGTTGTAAGCCAAGAATAAGATTCCTTCGACCGCCGAATTGTCTGGCGCAGCGTCGTACGCTGCTCCGAGCGCTTCGTGGGCGTACGCCAGATTCGCCCGCAGCCGCTCGATCTCCTCGGCCCAAGTAGAAATAACCTTTCGGTTAGCTTCGGTGAGATCTGAAAGGGCTTTGATCGTCTCGTCCCGCTCCTGCACCTTCGCCGTCAGCTCCTCGCTTACGGCGTTCAGGCGGTCGATTTCCTCCAATGCCTGAATGTGAATCCACTGATTACTATCGCGTTCTTCGCGGCGTTGTTCCGAAAGGTTGATGTAGTGCGTCGCGATATTGACAAATTGGATCAACCAGTTGCTATCGACTCGAAGAATTCCCGGCTGGATCTCTGCATTTGCTGCTGCGACAATCTGACGATCTTTTTCAACTTCCCGATCTGTCCAACGCTCTGTTCTCTCTTGGCTCATTCCTGCACCCCTTCCAGCACTTTGATGATCCTGTCTTGAGCATTTACAGCCTTCTTTTGTATCCCATCCACGCCATGGATGTGAGCCTGCAGCCCGATGCCTAAGAAGGTCTGGTTCGCCGCCCTCAGCTCCGTATGCAACTTCTCGATCATTTCCCGAGCTTCCGCAAGCTCCACGATCGCCGCATGCAGGATTACATACTCATCATCCGGCAGTTCCGGACCCTGATTGTGAGTCCCTGCAATGACTCGCAGCAGCGCATTCACCATTTCCGTTTGACTGTACATTTTTTTCTCTTCACTCATTTGCATTCACTCCTATGCTTGGATTTGTTCAGCTGCTGCATTTACTCGCTGCTGCCAGTTTGCCAGTCCTTCGTGTCCAGGGCCAATTGATCGGATGCACTCCTGCCGGATTGGGCATCGCGGACAGTTCGTTTTGTAGTTTTCTTTGCAGATGCCTTTTGCTTTTTGCCCGAGGCTCATTCCTCTGTTTCCTCCCCTACAATGACTTCGTATTCCTCCGTCCCAACAAACCATTCCTCGCCGTTCTTCTTTTTCGCATCTACTCCGAGGCAATCGAGCTCACGAGTTACCTTCATCAAATTTCCTTCCGCGAAGAAAGGAGAGGATTTTACCGTGATTATGATCGTCTCACCTTCCCTTGCAAGTCGGTTTTCCGTCTTCATCCGTCCCACGCTCCTTATATGCCCCGTAGGGCTAAATGCGTTTCTTGCCGAATTTCTGCCGCCGCCGGGACGCGCGGTTCGACTTCAAAGGCATCGGCATCGGTTTGATCGCCTCTTCCAACCCGTGCGCCGCCTGTTGCAGTTTGATTTTGGAGTCTTCCAGCTTTTGCAGACTGATCGAGTTTCGATAAAACTCTTCCAGCGCCTCCGCTGCTATTGGTGCAAGTCCCATCGAAACGATCATCTTTTTTAAGTCGTCCACGCTATCCCTCCTTTGCCCGACCGGAGCCGGGCGGTTTATCCCCAGATTGCCGTGATGATCGCCGTCAGCCCCTCCCAAGCCATCCAACCGACCGCCACCGCGAGGATGACGATCAGGAGGACGGCTGGGGCTACCATGAGGGCGCGGACTCTCATTTGCCCTTTTTCAGAAGCTCCGGGTTTTCGTAAATTCTATTCTTCACAGTTGACCAATCAACCCTAAAATGTTTAGAGATCCGATTGATACTCCACCCCTCAGACAACAATCTGGATACTTCTTGCGCAGGGACATCAACTCTCTTTTTCATTTTCATTCCCTTCCTTTTCTTCCCTGCTTCAGCAATCCTGCTTCTATGCGCCTCGGTCAAGATTTTCCCTTTGTTGTGGGCGCTAAGATGCTCGGATGCGTTTAACAATTCGAGGTTGGAAATATTACAGTTAAGCTTATTTCCATCTTTGTGGTGAACGTGTTTGGAAGATGGTAATTTACGTCTCAAGTTGTACATCATAATCAATCTGTGGACATGAATTTTAGCCTTCCCGATGGATACTCCCGGATAAACACCATACATCGAAACGGTTTTTTTCTTCTGTACAGGCTTATCTGAATACCAGATGATGGCCGACTCCAGCAAATTTTCATCAAAGATGCAGCCACATGTGTTATCGAATAAAATAGGCTGTTGAATATGCAATGTCATTCTCTAACCCCCTCATAGATGTTGCCGATCACTTTTCCCTTCGTGGCGTAGTCGTGCCGAACGCCGTCGAACTCGAACATCGCATCCGTTTCCGACCAAATTACTTGCAGCAGTCGCTTTTTATCGTTCGCGCTGTGATATTCGATGATGTCGCCTTCGTAAATCTCGCGCCCGTTGGCATCTTTGAGTCCGGTGTATTGCATGAAGATCAGGTCTTCGTCGTCGGTCGGAAGGAAGATGCCGCTCGGAGCATGAAGCTCCGTGTCTTTGATGTAGCTGTTCGCTGCCTTGACCATGCCGCTCGTCGCTTCCCGGAGGTATTCTGGGTCGAACATGGTTTCGTGGCTCTGGCTCCAAATTCGGTATTCGATGCGTCGGTTCTTCATGTTTATCCGCTCCTCTTAAAATAGTGTCAGTTGCCCACCCTCGGCAGGCTCTACCCATCCGTCCGTGATCCAGCGTGCCGGTATCTCACCCGTGACCAGAGCGCCCGGCCTGCGTCTCTGTGCGTACTCGTAGGCTCTCGGTGTATCCATCAGATATGCCAGATCAAGAGCGTGTTGGTATCCGACATGAGTTACGATCCAGCCGGTCATAGGTTGAGTGTCGGCTGGATGACCGCCGTCCGCCGCTGCGCGATATCTACGTACTGCTCACCGATCTCGATGATCGTGCACTCTCGGCCTTCTTCCTCGGAAACTTTAAGCGTCGTTCCGGATCCGCCGAACGGATCGAGTACGCGACCGCCGCGCGGCGCACCCGCGAGGATGCAGGGCCGAATCAGCGCTTCGGGGAAGGTCGCAAAATGTGCTTCGGCAAATCCCTGCGTCGCTACTGTCCAAACGCTCCGTTTATTCCGCATGCCGGAGTAGTCGATCGGTTCCCGGTCCGCTCGCTTCTGCAGCGGCTGCCCAGGCGGCGGACTTTCTTTCCCTGTACCGGCGAAGCTATTTTTCGTCCGGCCGGTGCGGTGAATCGTTCCGTGTGCGCCGTCTTCGGTGTCCCAGCCGGTCGGAACTTTGAAGTTGCCGCTCGCTTTGCGCTTGCCGCCCTCCTGGTTGTCGAAGGTTTGATCGTGTGTGTAAGATCCTCCGCGGAAGCCGTTCGCTATTTCGTCTCCGACGCCCGGCTCTTTGATCGCTTCTTTGTCGTAGTAGTATCGCTGTGATTTCGCCAGTAGGAAAATGTATTCGTGCGCCTTCGTCGGCCGGTCCGGCGTACTCTCCGGCATGCAGTTCGGCTTCGCCCAAATAATGTCGCTGCGTAGCCACCAGCCGTCTGCCTGCAGCGCGAAGGCAACGCGCCACGGGATGCCAGCCAAGTCTTTCCGTTTGAGGTCTGCAGCGCCGATCTTGTTTGTCCCGCTCCGGTGCGGGGTGCCGCCGCCGTTTCCCAGGCCAGAGCGTTCATCTCCGCCGCGGCCGTTGCCCGGATCGTTGATGTAGCTATCGCCGAAGTTGACCCAGGCCGTGCCATCTGGCTTCAGCAGCCGCCAGACTTCGCGGAAGACCAACACGATGTGAGCGATGAACATTTCCAGTGTCGGCTCCAAGCCCAGGCATCCGGTCCATTCCGGGACAGTAATCTCCGGCATGCCCGGCATTGGGATGTAGGTTACTGCCGACCACTTGGTACCGGGGATGCCATAATCACGCAATCCCCAGTACGGCGGCGACGTCACGCAGGTCTGAAACGACTCCGCGTCCAGCGTCGGCATGATTTGCATATTGTCTCCGTGTAGGATCATGTCTACCTCCTGCTTTTTCGATAATTTACATAATGAATTTGAGACGCTCGACCTGGTATGGCGCGACCGAGCATTTCGGGTCATATTCAAGCCTTTTGGATCGCTTCTCTTCCGGAGATAAAATCTTCTGCAACTGCACTCGGTATCCCCATGCCCATCTTGTTCCTCGATCGACGCTGAGTTCGGTCACAACAATCCGCTTGCCAATTTCTGTCTCAGTGAAAAGCTGTGGTAGCGTCTTTTTGCGTGGATCTTCGGTGGTGATCTCGCAGACCGATCCGATCCGGATGCCGTCGAATTCTTTAGGTGGCTTTTCAATTTCGAGTACCGATCTGCTTGTCCTTGCTGGAGCGGTAATATCCACCGGAACCGTAGTTGCCTCTGGTTCATCGGATAGAAAGTCGAACAACGTCATTTGCTCAACAGCCGGTTTCATTCCGCATCCTCGATCAAAGCGCACAGTGTTCCGCCGCATTCCGGACACGCAGGCTCATCCAGTTCATCGCCGGGCACCTCGCAGACTGCAAAGCGACGCCCGCATTCACCTTCTTGGCATTCGTATTTGATCCACTCTTCCATACTTGTTCATCCTTCCGGAATATGGAGTCCGTTCTACCTCCGCCTTTTTGGTTTTCTGCTGGATTGCGAACGGCTGCGCTTATTACGTCGATTTGTCTCAATGCTCCATTCTCGTTCCTTCTTTGGCAGCAGGGACTCGGCGGTCACGTAGACCTCAGCGATCACCCGACCGCACTCGTCTTTGATGATGTCGTATGGCACGTCATTGAAATAAGGATCATTTCGCACGTATCTCGACTTCATGAGCTTGCTCGGGATAGCTTCCCGGTTGGGAAGCCTCCTCGCTTTTTATGTTTTGGTGGCTGCCAAGCCTCGATAAAACCTCGGCGCGCCTGATCGATAACCAGCAGCATTACTTCGTCCGGATCTCGGTTGAAGTGTTCGGCGATCTGCGGCAGTGTCAGACCTGTGCGCCACAATCTCCGGAATTCGGCAACCGAGTCTTGCGTCCAGTGAAAATCCATCTGTTCGCAAACGGTATACACCGGGCTATTGTCACCGTCTTGACGATTGAGTCGCGGCCAGTAGGAGTTGGCGCGTTCCTTCTTCGCCATGATTACCGCCCTCCGATCTGCATCAGCTCCATTGCCAAGCGTCCGCGTGTTCCGGCCGCCGCTGCCCAACGATTATTCATCCGGCGGGTCCATGCGGCGCGGCGCCAGATCGGAGGCCGCTCCCAAGCTGCGGCGATGCGTTCAAGGCGACGATCTGCCGCGCAGAAAGCCTTCAAGATCCGCTTGGTCTGCCGTTCCCGTTGTTTGCGCAGTCGCTTTTCTTCTGCCAAGAGTGCTTTGGTCCGCCCCTCTTGAATTACGTAGTCGTTTTGCATGACTCAGCCTCCTCCATTACTTTTTCTTGCGCAGCGATCAGCGCCGCGTGGATCTCGTCTCTTTCCCGCTCGGCCGCCTGCATCCGCAGCGCAACTTCGCGCTTTCGCTTAGGAACTTTGCGGTCCGGATCAACGGAACATTCAGCCATAATGCAACGGATGGTGTAGCATGCCGTTTTATAATCCTCTGTCAGATCGCGGACTGATCTTTCAGCTTCTGTCTCTTCCGTCTTGTAATTCCCACTCTCGATCAGGATGCGGACATACAGCGCCGTTTCCGATCGGCTGAGACGCTGCGGGTCGATCTCTTCGGGCACACGCCCGTAGACCGGCTTAAAGCATCGTTCTTGACGGTTGTAAAAGTAATGGATGTACGCGATGGGTTCTTCGTCTTCAGCGACCGGGCGGCTGCTGGCGTTGCCTGCATGCGTCGCTCCGAGGAAGACGACACCCGGCGGACGCTCGCCTACCCATTCGGCGCCGGTGAAAAAGTCGGCATCGAAGTAAAAGCTCTTCGGTAGCGCGATCGGTTTTCCGGTGGCTACGGCTTCAAGCCGAGTCAGATTTGTCATAGCTGATGATCCTTTCCAGTTGGCGACGGTACTCGTCGTCCAGCATTTCGTAATCGATCATGCCCGGGTACCGGGCGTAAAAAGGAACGTATCTGTATAGGTCATTCGGTTTTGGGGTATATGCGTAGGCTGCCGGAAGTTCGCCCGGTTCAACCGGACAACCGTATTCCGCGCAGCGGGATTTCGGCATCAGCAGGCAGTTCTCCGGCCGCTTCCCTTTCCACTCGCCCTCGACAAGGACGGGCTTGCGAGTTTCGAGGACTTCGGTGCGGTCAAGCCAACCTTTGGCGTTTGGCATGCGGATCGTCTCCTTGCGAGTGGAATGGGGAGCGGCCGGAGCCGCTCGGTTTGCTTGAGGTGAGATGAGAATTTACGCGATGATGAATACTTTCTTGGCTTCGATTTGCTTCGAGAGTTCTTTTTCCAGATACTCTTTGATCGAAGCGATCGCTTGCAGCTTCCAGGCACCGCCGTCTGCTTCAAAGAGCGCGGCTGCCGGTCCCTTTTGCATCCGGAATACGAATTGGCATTCAGGCTGCGAGATTTCAACGAATGTGCGGAATGGTTTCAACGTAACCGGATTGGGAACGGTCACCTGCTCGACCACTTTGATTCCGGCGGAAGCCGTAACCTGCTGGCTGATTCCGTCATCGCCTACGTTTTTGACTTCTTCTTCCCGGACATTGCCGACAATCTTGAGCATTGTTGCCCGATCTTCATTTGGAACGAAGCAGGATTGCAGAAGAATGTTGAAGTTTTCGACTCCTTGGAATCGCTCGAACGGAATTGTAGGAAGCATCGCTTCTGCGCGGATCAACTCATTGCGTTGCATATCCCCGTTGAAAGTGCCAAGCACGCTGACTTCGGTTGGGCTTTTGACTTGGATCAGAACCGGCGGCTGATCATCGAAGTTATCAGTCAGATAGGCTACGATTCCGGACAAGTTGTGAACGGTAAGCGCCTTTGGACGCGGGGCTGGGACCAGATGAATTTCTGTCGTCGAATATTGCTGACCGTTGACTTCAAAGATTTCATTTTCCTGAAGACCAACCAAGTATTCCAATGCTTCTTTTTCAATTGTCATGAGATTCACTCCGTTTTCTGTTTGGATTATTTAAAGCCGACTACGTTGCCTTTCTTTTCTGCCTCGGGGGATTCCGGCTTGATCTCTTCGCCAACGTCGGAACGGTGTCGACCTTCGTTGTCCATGTATGTCTGCCCCGGCTCTCCGCTCAGCAGCTCCTTGCCGACGATTTTGCCCGCGCCGTCCGTGCCGATCATGATCGTGGCCGGAATCGCATTTGCCGGTGCCAGCGTCGTCTTTGCGTCGATCGTCACCGCGGCGAGTTCCCGCTTCTCATTTGGATCAATTGTGATCGTGAGCTGAATTTTGCGCTTTTTCTTCCATGGCGTATTTGGATCAGCCACGTTCTCAAGCACACGTTGCATTTCAAGTTCTAAGCGCTCCGATACTGCGCCGTCTGCCAGTCTGGACGGATCGAGATTTCTTGCCATTTTTCATTCCTTCTTTCTGGATATTTTATTTAAAGTAAGATCATACGTTCGGTTTTTAAGTTAAGGAGGTCCACGGCCGCTGACCATAACCGGCCTACCCGTTAAACCAGATTCTTTTTACGTGCGGAAGGTAATCGACCGGCGCGCGTCCGGCGGTACCGAACTTGACCGCTCGCTCATTCAACTCTGCGATCGGAATGCTTTTCCTGCCGCCGGCGGCTGTCGCAGTCCAGTATTCGCGAAGCAGTTCGAATGGAATCAAGTAAATCGCCTGATGTGGAATGACGAAGGCGAGGACGAAGCAGATCGCTCCGGCTTTATGGCACTTTTCCAAATGCTTGTACTGGTGAGCCGCAATCATCTTCAAATCGAACCGCAGTTTCTCCATTGTCGACTTTGCTTCGAACATGATCGCCCTGCCTTCCACGACACCGTCATAATCGACCGTGGACTTCGCTTCGTACTCGGCGCTTAGAATCCGATTGCCCTGCGTTCTAAGGACCTTTACAGGTGTCGCTCTTTTATTCACTACCGCCTCGTTTCGGTTGTAGTACATTGCATTCGTAGTATTCAGCATAGTTTCAAAGATCATGCCGTTATTCGTTTTTGGTCTGGGCATCTTTCTTCCCTTCTGGCGAACGCTGCCGCCGATAGATTTCCGCTTGCGCCGCAATCCGAATGTCGTAGTCGAGCCACTCGTCGGCCGCTACGTCTTCCAGCTCCCTGCCGCTCATTGTCTCAAGCACGTGGGGATGCTCCTTCCTTTCTGGCTTTACGCTCTTCTGCCAGGCGCATGTATTCGGCGAACTGATCGTCGCTTACACCAGTTTGAGGATCATTTTGAATAATGGGCAATTCCGGCTTACCGGCCCTACCGCCGCTTGACTGCTGTTTCCGTTCGCCTACCTTCGGTGGCGGCATTACGTCAGCCGTTTTTGTCTTTCCTTCGGCTGCCCATCCTTCCAAGGTTCGCAAAGCATAATTCACATGTTTGCCAGTCGCTTTTTTAATCGCCGCTTCGATCACCCCGATCTCTACGACTCCAATAAAGGATTTGAATTGGTCTTGGCTATAAAGCGTCTCGTCTTGCAGGTCGCATTCCTTAATCAATTTTTCCAAACGAGACCATTCATCATCCGAAGGATCAGTGGGGGCGGGTTCAGCCGGCGGCGCCGGAAGTTCTGTTCCCTTCCCTTCCTTTCCCTTCTGTTCAGTTCTGTTCAGTTCAGTTCTGTTCAGTTCAGGGGGAACTTTTGGGAAGTTCCCGGAATTTCCGGGAATGTCCGTAGGTTCGTCGGAATCTGATGCCTTTGGCGGGTCCGGAAACTTCGATTTTGTCCTCTTGTGAAGCCCCTGCTGATGCTTCTCAAATTGTTCGATCTGGACAATCTCTTCATCGCCAACCTTGTACCACGAGATCAGTCCTGCCGCCGCAAGACGCTCCAGCGACTCCCGTACGTCTGCCTTTCCTTTCTGCTCCAGCATCGGAATGACGACGCCCTTGATCTTCGCCGGCGAACCGTTCATCCGGCCCCAGTCGTCGACGTGCGGAATCATCCAGGTGAACAGCAGCATGTCAAAAATGTCTTGTAGGTCGTTCACTCTTTCCGAAACGCTGATCGTCTTTGCGAGCATTCGTCTTTCAGCCATCGCCATACATTCCTTTCTCTTCTTTCTTGTTCCGAATGTTTCCGGGAATTTCCGGGAAAGATTCGGAACAGTGTTATGACCCCTCCGCTCCTGCTCGGTGAATATCCAAATCTTGACGCGCCCGCAGACGGAGCTGATAAATATGTTCTTGCAGCGACTTATATTCTTTCTTCCAAAGCTCTGCGCGGCTCTCTGCCCGCGCTTCTGCTTCTCGGAGATCGGTTACAGCGAGCTGTGCCGCTGCTTCTTTATCTCCGCGCGAAGCGCTCTGCCTGGTCTCGTTGAAGACTCGTACGCGCTCGTTGTATGCGCGCTTGGCCTCAAGTTCCAGATAAGACGCTACCCGGCCCGTGAGAACGAGTTCCTGCGTGAGCCAGTGTATTTTCTTCATCAATCCATCCGGTGTGCCTTCGGCGCAGTTACGGGATGCTGCTTTGAATTTATCGATGTTTTTCAAGTTGTCTGGAATCTCTTCCTCACGGATCAACTTATCCAGCCGATTAAATACGTCTTCCGAAAGAGCCATTGCGCCTCCCGCCTTTTCGTGATATTCTGTTCGTACAAAGTTTTCCAAATCGTTTTAGATCAAGACCGCGTCGGAAGCGCGGTCTTTTTCTGTTGTCCGCCAATAATAGGATTCCATGCAGCGACGGGTACAAAATACGTGCCCTTTAAGATCGTCAAATCTGATCTCGTCGCCAGCAATCTGGCGGCCGCAGCATGGACCCGAGCAGAGTTTTCCGCGCATCAGATGCGCCTTCGCCGCTCTTGCTGCTTGAGCATTACGCTGATACCGCTTATATTGCCGCCGAGCTTCTCGCGCCATTTGCGGACGCCCCTGCGCCGCAAGGACTTCTTCCCGTTGCAGATGATAAGCTGCCAGCCGTCGGAGTTGATCCGCCGTGCGCGTTCCCGCAAACCCCACGTCCTTACCTTTGATTTTCGTTCCGATCCGTTCCATATGTGTTCCTATCCCCTTTCGAGTTTCTTGCGTATATAGTCCAGTCCCTTTTGGTAGACCAGAGTTTTAGGCTTGACCTTTGGCACTCCACCGGGCGGCGTGTACGTCTGTTCGATCACGCGGAAGTATCCGCGATCGATGTACTCTTGATAAGGCAGGTTGTTTGGCATTAGGATCTTCTCACGCCGCAGCCGCTCGAACAGGTTGTTGCGGCCGATCCCCGGAATCTTCAGCACCTTCGCTGCCGTTCCGATATCGATTGCGTCTGCGCTGCTGGCGACCGTATCATAAAAGTCCGCCTTCGGTTCCATGACTGCGATCTTCTCGTTCTGCTTACGGACGGTTTCCAACGTAGCCCGGAACATTGTCTTGGTTTGTTCGTCCGCGTGCTGGAGGTAGGTGGAGACGAATAGTTCGTCGTTCGAGACATATCCTCCAGTTCTCCGAATTGTTGGAATGACCTCGTGAGTAATCCAACGCTTGAATGGCTTCGCCTGAGGTTTTCGGCTGCCCAACGCTAAGGAATAAAGTCCGGGTTCATTCGTGCAGAAAGTTTCTTGCATCCTTCCCATTGAGTCAGCGACCGGTATTAAACACCGTTCATCTTCCTCAAGCCTGCTAACAGCTTGGCGGGCATCGGATATTTCTAATGCGTCACAAACATCCTTTGCCACCCACCATAGGATGCCGTTTTCAATAACGACACGAACATCATGGGAACCGAAGCGGAATATTTGGAAATCATCCAAGTGCGATCCCTCCCAGCGGCTTGATCACAAATTCGTATTCCAATCGATTGAGGAACTCTTTCGCCCCGGGAATCCCGTCTTGATAGCCGCGTTCGTAGTTGATCCTCTCAACGATCTCTGAATGCTTCGCGCCTTCCGAGGACATTTTTCTTAAATCTTGCTCAATGCGGTTCATCTGGCCTTGTTTCTTAGTCATCGTTCTCTTCCTCCCTTCCGACTTCATGTGATGTGACATACCGGACTTCCAGGTCATCCAGCAGAGCTAGTTCCGCCGGATCTGATGCAAAGATCAGCCGGAAGTCATTCAATGCCATGCGAATCGTTGGGGCAGTGCAACCGAGGTTGTACATGCCAGCGATCTGCTGACCGATAATTGATTTTTCCATAGCGTCTCCTTTCTAAGAAATCGACTGCTCCAGTAGCCATTGCCGGAGGAATTCACGAGTTTCTTTAACTGGAAAGTACCATTTCCCGCCAACTTTCCTTTTGATTAAGCGTGGATCGTGAAAAAACATTTGTAGGATCGTATTCCAGCTCATACAGCTGCGCTTCATAAGTTCTTTCGAATCCCAAAAGACGTACTCCGCATCAACCTCTTTGACCAATTCTTCGATTCGTTCTCGGCAGATTCGTTTTACCTCAACGGAATCAACCTCGACCTTCATAATTCCGCTCAAACCGTTTCCTCCATTCCAGTGCCGAAAGCTTTATTCAGCTTCCGGCACTCACTTTATCGAACGAAGCTTCTTCACTCTCTTTTCGGAACAAATATTCCAGCGATAATTGTGGGAAGAAAGTGTCTTTGATAGCCTCCGCTTCTTCGTACATCAGCGGTGATTTACCATTAAGCTTTTTGTAAACCGCCTCCTGGCGAACCCCAATAGCGGTTGCTATCTTTCTTCCGGTAATCCCCTTGCGGGCCATCTCAGCCCGAAGGTTTCCGTATTTCATAGCCTCACCTCCATTTGAACGCAATTGCGTTCGGCTTGATTAGACTATAAACGCAATTTCGCTCATTGTCAATTGTTTTATAATATTATTACGTGCAATTTCGCTCATTCTTTATTTACAGATTTAAAATGATGGTATAAACTAGCAACATAAGCGCAAAAGCGCTCATTTGACTGTAAATTAAAACGAAGGAGTCATTAATGTGGATAAAAGAACTCAAATCATTGCGAAAATGATAGATGAAAGAGGCAGTCGTCGCGCGTTTGCTGAAGAGGCGGGGCTGGCACAGAGCACGCTTCAATCCATGTTGACTCGTGGTATTGGCGGAGCTTCGGTAGATAACGTATTAAAGGTATGTAAGGCTCTAGGGATAACTACTGAGCAATTAGAATCAATGGCTGCTACTGAAAATTTCGAAACCATAGCTGCGCATCATGATGGGAATGATTGGACTGAAGAAGAACTGCAAGAAATCGAAGCATTCAAAGCATTTGTAAAGTCGAAGCGTAATCGCGGGGAGTGATCGCATTGTTGCTTTATGAAGAACTACTAGACGAAGCTTTTATGCAGCAGATAAATACATACGAAAGACCCTTGTCCTCGCGGCTCAAAGGTTTATATAGCGACGGAATCATATGGATAAATAAGCTTATTCCTACTTACATAGAAAAGGGCTGCGTTATGGCCGAAGAGCTCGGGCATCATCATACAAGCGTGGGAGACATATTGGATCAGCGAAACGTTGTAAGCCGGCGCCAAGAGCTGCGTGCTCGTCAATGGGGTCATGGTCGAGCGATTCCGCTTCAGCGATTTGTTGATGCTCACAAAGCCGGGGTAAGTGGCCGTCACGATCTGGCTGCATACTTCGGGGTAACAGAAGAGTTTCTACAAGAAACCGTTGATCGTTACCGTGATAAGCACGGTTTATATAAAGAATTCAATGAGAACTTCATAGTGCTGTTTGATCCGGTAGATGTAGTAGAGATTCCTTAATCTTTCTTCCACATTTTCCGCCGGCACTTTCTACCCAAAAACAGAACATACATTCCCTTGGAAGGAGTGATGCCTATCAAAGTGATAAATTAAATCATTAAACAAGGAGTGTTTTCATGGCGACTTTTCGAAAACTGCCAAGCGGAAAGTGGCAGGCACGAGTTTCTCGCGACGGAAAAGAATTTAGCGTTGGATCGTACAGAACAAAAAAAGAAGCAGAAATCGAAGCAGCCAAAGTTGAGGAGAGAATCTATTATGGGCAAACTCTGAACGATCGAAAACTTTTGTTTGAAGATGTGGTGGACGAATGGTATGAACACAAGATCCGTGAATTAAAAGATCCAACCATTAAGCAACTTGAAGTAATTGTTCGGCTGCATATTAAACCCGATTTTTGCGGAAAGAAGATTATGAAAATCAAAAGAAAGGATATTAAAGATTGGATTCAAAAGTATGTCGATATGCTTGATAAGAAGGGCGATCCCAAATATTCATTTGGATCATGCTTGAAATATTTGTCTACAATGAAGAGCGTCTTTCACTATGCCGTGCATGAAATGGAGATATTAGAAAAAAATCCAACTGAAAAGTTGCGTGTTCCTGTGAAAGACTCAACTAAGCAGGAAGAAGAAGTAAAGTTTTTCTTGCTCCCTGAATTAGAGCAATTGTTGGATTTCATGAGTCTTTACAAACATCAGCGCTTTAAAAAATACCGGCTTTATTATATGCTCATGCTTTTCTTGAGTCGCACCGGCCTACGGATCAGTGAAGCTTTGGCCTTAAAGTGGACTGACATCGTTGGGAATCAGTTGAAGGTAGAAAGGCAAACCAGCCGAGATGATAATAACAATTTAAAGATAACGACTTTGAAGAATACATCGTCCTATCGAACGATCGGTCTCGATGAAGATCTACTGAAAGAATTGGACGCGTTCAAAGAAGTTCAGCTTGAATTGATTACCGGAAAGGAAAATGCCTTCTTAGAAAATTCAGACGGAATCATTTTTCAAAATTATTTGGGTAACTATCTCACTCCTTCGACAGTCAGAGACACTATAAAAGAGTATTGCCAAAAAGCCAGTGTTAGTTACAAAGGCACTCACGGTTTTAGGCACACCCACGCTGTGCTGCTTCTTGAAGCTGGCGCAAGTTTAATCTTCGTTTCAAAGCGCCTCGGTCATAAAACAATTAAAACTACCGCCGATACTTACCTCTCTATTACTAAAAAAATAGAAGAGGACGAACTTGGAAAGTTCGCCCTCTACACTAAACCAAAATCTGAATCGGCACGAAATCGGCACGACACACCTAAAGGTGCTGATTAAATCGCCTGAAACCCTTACTCTACAAGGGATTTCGGAGATTAACCGATCGACCCTTCCATTTCGAATTTGATCAATCTATTCATCTCGACCGCATACTCCATCGGCAGTTCCTTGGTGAACGGTTCGATGAAGCCCATAACGATCATCTGCGTCGCTTCGTTCTCGCTGAGGCCGCGGCTCATCAGGTAGAAGAGTTGATCTTCGG
>Ga0308157_10001501_pt1 | contig 47122 bp, 48 predicted proteins | sample PhyBR1_FD_201035 | JGI IMG/M metagenome (GOLD analysis project Ga0308157, IMG submission 201035) | Phyllosphere microbial communities from UC Gill Tract Community Farm, Albany, California, United States - DLSLB.R1 | ecosystem: Host-associated > Plants > Phyllosphere > Unclassified | place: USA... | reverse complement strand
CATACCGTATATGTAGGCGATGAAAAATTCGTATTGCACCTTCTTCCGTCGGGAGTTCTTCAGTGCAAAGGGAAATGTATCATTGCCAACGGAGTAGTGGTAAACCCTAAATCTTTCATTAAGGAGGTGAATCAAATCGAAAGCAAAGGCTTGAGAACGGATCATATTTTCATCAGCAGAAGAGCGCATGTCATCATGCCTTACCACATTCTTTTGGATACCTACCGTGAAGAAGAACACGGAGGAACGCAGATCGGTACCACCAAAAAAGGGATCGGACCTTGCTACGAAGATAAAATCGCAAGAGTGGGAATCAGAATGGTAGACCTTCTGAACCCTGAGATTTTAAGAGAAAAAATTGAGAAAAACTTAAAAATTAAGAACTCTCTATTTGAAAAATATTTCGATAAACCTACACTGGACGTTGAAGAAATTTACAACGAATATTTAGAGATCGGAAAACAACTTCAGGACAGAATTGTTGATACGGAACTGGAATTGAACGAAGCCATCCAGGAAGGTAAAAATGTATTGTTTGAAGGAGCGCAGGCTTTGATGCTGGATATCGACTTCGGAACATATCCGTACGTAACATCATCTTCACCTTCAACAGGAGGTGTTTGTACCGGAGCCGGAGTGCCGCCAACATCCCTTCAAAACTTAATCGGTGTTGCTAAAGCATACTGTACAAGAGTTGGAAACGGACCATTCCCATCAGAATTAGACAATGAATTAGGAGAAAAGATCAGGCAGATCGGTGGCGAATTCGGAGCGACTACCGGAAGACCGAGAAGAACAGGTTGGCTAGATTTGGTTTCTTTAAAACATGCCTGTATGATCAATGGAATCAATAATCTGGTAATCACTAAATTAGATGTTCTTACCGGAATTGATACCATTAAAATCGCTACACATTACAAAACGGAAGACGGAAAAATCATCGATTATTTCACTTCTTCTACCACAAAATTATATGACTACGAAGCTATTTATGAAGAGCTTCCGGGTTGGACAGAAGACATCACCCAAGCAAGAAGCTATGATGAACTTCCGGAAACGGCTCAGAAATACATCGAGTTTATCGAGAAATATCTAGGAATCAACGTATACCTGGTATCCGTTGGCCCTGAAAGAAGTCAGAACATCATTAGAAAAGAATTATTCTAAAAATAATTATAGCACATACTGAAAAGACTGTCGAAAGACGGTCTTTTTTTATTTATTCTAAATAGCTGAAAATCAAAAAAATGTAAATCATTGTATGGATTACTGTTATTTAAAGCATAGTTAAATTTTACTATTTGCATATAATTTTTTAAATTATTGGTTTTTTAACAATAAAATGGCAAAAATTTTGATATTGAAATAATAACCATGGATTAAAGGTGATAACCTGATAATCTCAATTTAACAATTTAAATATCAAAAAGGATGAAACACATGCATCAGAATCAGGAATTTCGTTTTAACGAAGTTCTTTTCGAGCACCGCAACAAGCAATACGGTGCCTATGTCTTAAGAAATGAATCAGACAGAATTTTAACAAAAGCACTGGTTATCGGAGTGAGTTTACTTGCTGCAATATCAATTACACCTGTAATTATTAATGCTTTCAAAACCCCTGAAATAATAGAAGGAGGAGGATTCGTATTACCGCCGCCAATTATTATTAATGAAATCGAAACTCCACCTCCTGCAGCCATAGTTCCGCCAAAAGCTGCTGTGGCTCCTAAGGTAAAAACAGAAGATACTACTATTCCTGAGCCAAAAGCTTTGGTGAAGATAGAAAAAAAGGTTGAAAAGATTGAAGGTGCAGTTGCGGGTATAAAAAATAACACCGATGGGGAAGTAGCTCCACCAAATACTTATGTACCTCCAACCACAAATATTGGAAGAGGTCCGGTAATTTCGACACCACCTCCAGTTATGCCGGTTGAAAAAACAGATCCTAATAAAATCGTTGATGGCAAAGATTTAGGAGTTGAAGCTAATTTTAACGGAGGAATTGAATCATTCAGAAATAAGGTAATGAACAATTTCGATGGATCAGGATTTGAATCTGATGATATTATGAGAACAACAGTCACTTTCATTGTAGAAATTGATGGCTCGATATCAAATATAAAAGCTAATGGAGCAGATGCAGATTTTAACAGTGAAGCGATTAGAACAGTAAAAGCTATTTCAGCAAAAGGGAAATGGATTCCCGGAAAAAATAAAAAAGGAGAATCTGTAAGAAGTTACTTTAAATTCCCGATTTCCATGAAGTTCGATAATTAAAAATAAAAACAGATCTTAAACAGTTATCCACAAATATTTTTTTTTGTGGATAATTTTTTTTATAGTTAAATGGCTTATTAACAATATTTTAACTCATTTTTCGTTTTATCGGTTCATTCAGAGCACGGAAAAATGTGTATTTTTGAAACTTAAAGTTCTAAGAATGGCAAAAATCATAGGTATCGCTAATCAGAAAGGAGGCGTTGGAAAAACAACAACAGCTGTTAATTTGGCCGCGGCATTAGGGGTATTGGAAAAGAAAATATTAATCATTGATGCTGATCCTCAGGCTAATGCAACTTCCGGTTTGGGAGTGGATGACGTTCAGTATTCTACATACAACTTATTGGAGCACAGTGTCGAAACGGAAAAGTGCATCAAACAGACGGCTACGCCGAATCTGGACATTGTTCCTTCCCACATCGATCTTGTAGCAGCAGAAATTGAGCTTGTAGACAAAGAAGACAGAGAATACATGCTGAAAAAAGCTCTGCAAAGTGTAAGGGACAATTATGACTATATCATCATTGATTGCGCACCGAGTCTAGGATTAATTACAGTTAACGCTCTTACTGCAGCAGATTCGGTAATCATCCCGATTCAGTGTGAGTACTTTGCCTTGGAAGGATTGGGAAAACTTCTGAACACCATTAAAAACGTGCAGAAAATCCATAATAAGGACCTTGATATCGAAGGCTTACTGCTTACGATGTATGACAGCAGGTTGAGACTATCCAATCAGGTAGTGGAAGAAGTGAATGCACATTTCCCGGAAATGGTTTTTGAAACCATTATCAGCAGAAACGTACGTTTAAGCGAGGCGCCAAGCTTCGGAGAAAGTATCCTGAATTACGATGCAGAAAGCAAAGGAGCAGTTCAGTATATCCAGCTGGCAGAAGAAGTTCTGCTGAAAAATGAAAAATTAGTAAAGAATTAAAGGCCAATAGCCGTAAAGCTAAAAGCTAAGAACATATGAAGGATAAAAAAAGAGCGATGGGACGCGGATTGGGCGCTATTCTGAGTGCGGAATCCAAAGCAACGATCAATTCTGCCACTGATGAAGGAGCAGACAAGTTTGTAGGAAATATCGTTGAAATTTCAATAGAAGATATTTATCCGAACGCAACCCAACCGAGAACATATTTTGACGAAAAAGCATTAAATGAACTTGCTCAGTCTATCAAAAACTTAGGCGTAATCCAGCCGATTACGTTAAGAAAAGATGGAGAGAAGTTTGAAATCATATCCGGAGAAAGACGTTACAGAGCCAGCAAACTGGCAGGCCTGGAAACGATTCCTGCCTATATCCGTCTCGTTAATGACCAGGAACTTCTTGAAATGGCTCTTGTGGAAAACATCCAGAGGGAAGATCTTGATGCTATCGAAATTGCGCTTACTTATCAGCGCTTAATGGATGAGATCGGTCTCACACAGGAAAATCTCAGCCAAAGAGTCGGGAAAGACAGAAGTACGATTACCAACTCCATCAGGTTGTTAAGGTTGAATCCGGATATTCAGAACGCTATCAGAAGTGGAGAAATTTCTGCAGGGCACGGAAGAGCAATTATCAGTCTTGAAAACGAAGAACACCAGCAGATTCTTTTTGATCTTATTATTAAAGAGAAGCTTAATGTCCGCCAGGCTGAACAGGCTGCTACAGCTTTAAAAAATCCAAAATCCCCTGCGGCAAAAAGAGCTAAGGCAGAACTTTCTAATAACTATAAAAGAGCTCAGAAAACGATCGCGGATCTACTGGATGTAAAAGTGGAAATCAAAACCTCCGGAAACGGAAAAAAAGGTAAAATTGTTCTGGACTTCAAAAATGAAGACGAACTGGAGTATATTTTATCTCATATTAAATAAATGAAAAAATTACTTTTCACATTTTTTCTGTGCCTTTCTTTGGCGGTCTTTGCTCAGGTGAATCCTAATGATACCATCAGAGTAGAATATCTTCCTAAAGACAGTGTCTCCGTAGAAAAAAACAATACGAAAACAGAAGAAAATGTTGTCTCGGATCTCGAGAAGGCAAACGGCCCGACCAATAAAACATTAAAACTTAATCCTACAAAAGCAGGGCTCTATTCAGCTGTTTTTCCCGGATTAGGGCAGTTTTATAATAAAAGATACTGGAAAATTCCCATCGTGTGGGGAGCCGTAGGAGCCGGAGTCGGAATTGCCGTCTGGAATGATAATCAATACAGAAAATACAGGGAGTACTACATCGCAAAGCTTAACGGGACTCCCAATGAGTTTGTCGATACGCATCCCTGGCTGGATAAAGTAGCGCTGGGGAATGCTCAGGACCGAGCCAAAAGACAGCGGGATTATGCAATAGCTATCACAGGCTTAATTTATATTCTGAATATTGTAGATGCCGTTGTAGATGCTCATCTTTATGAAAGCCGTCACGATCCGGATCTGTCGTTCACGCCTGCTGTTATTCAGGATCAGTTCGGAATTGCTCCTCCCAAAACAGGGATCAGTTTAAGTTATAAATTTTAATAAAAAATATAAAACTGCTTTAATTAAATACGCCTTTGCTGAGTGAAACGCCTTTGCGAACGAAAATATAAAGAACGATTTTGAACAAAAACTTTGCGATCTTTGCGTTAAAAATACAAGCAGCCAAACAAATAAAATATGAAAATAGCACTTGTTGGATACGGCAAAATGGGTAAGATCATTGATGAAATTGCTACTAAAAGAGGACATGAAGTTGTTGCCAGGCTGAAAGAAACACCAACTGCTGAAAATCTCAACAATCCGGATGTTGTGATTGAATTCTCACTTCCGGAAGTGGCTTATGAAAACATCAAAGCCTGTCTTCAAAACCAAATTCCTGTAATCTGCGGAACAACGGGCTGGCTGGAAAAAAAAGCGGAAATTGAGCAACTTGCTGTTCAGAACGAAACAGCATTTTTATATGGCTCCAACTTCAGTTTGGGAGTGAATTTATTTTTTGCCCTAAATGAAAAACTTGCAGATCTGATGAAAAACGTAGATGAATATTCCTGTCAGTTGGAGGAGATTCACCACGTTCATAAAAAAGATGCACCCAGCGGAACAGCTATTTCCATTGCAGAAGGTATTTTTAAAAATAATCCAAAATTCAATTCCTGGAAACTGGAAGAAACACAGGGCAGCCAATTGGGGATTTTTGCCATTCGTCAAGATGAAGTTCCGGGAACGCACAGCGTATTCTACAGAAGTGAAGTGGATGAAATTGAGATCAAGCATACCGCTTTCAACCGAAACGGTTTTGCTCTCGGAGCAGTAGTAGCTGCAGAATGGATTAAAGATAAAAAAGGAAATTTCACGATGAAGGATGTTTTGGGACTTTAATTTGTAACAAAATTCCTACATTGCAAACTAATTAGCAGTAAATGTTCAGCAATAAAATTACTTATTGTACATTACTCATTACTTATATTATAGATTAGGCACAAAAATTTATGAATTATTTTTTAACTTATACAGTTTACGTTCTCATTTTGTCTGTACTGATGGGAGTTTCAACCTGGAAACTGTTCAAAAAGCTGGGGTATAATCCGCTCTTCGCTTTTATTCCTTTTTACAATTATTTTATCATTTTAAAAGAAACCAAGCATCCGAAATGGTGGGCTATACTGTCGTATTTACCCATCGTAGGACCAATCATGATGTCTGTGTTCCATTTGTATTTGATGAAAAAATTCGGGAAAACCCTTTTCAAAGATCAGTTTCTTACAGTAATTCTTCCGTTTATCTACATGGCAACCGTTAATTACAGTAAAGATGTAGAGTTGGAAGATGAAAATGAAAATGAATTATTCCTTACAGACGAAGAAAAAAATACCAAAAAGAAAGATTCTTTCCTGGGATCAGTAACTTTTGCGGTAGTTTTTGCAACCATTATCCACGTTTTTGTAACACAGCCTTTCGGGATTCCTACAGGATCTATGGAAAGAACGTTACTTGTAGGAGATTTCCTTTTTGTTAATAAATGGAGCTACGGATACAGACTCCCGATGCGTCCTCTGGCAATACCATTCCTGCAGGGAACAATCTTTGATGCCGGCGAAAAAGGAAATCCTAAAGATGATCCGAAATCATACGTTGAAGCCGTAAAACTTCCTTACGAAAGAATATTACAGTTCAATAAACCACAGAAACATGACGTTGTTGTTTTCAACTATCCTCAGGATTCAGTACATACGGCGATCGACAGAAAAGATCCTTATGTAAAAAGATGTGTAGCAGTAGCAGGAGATACTTTTGAAATGAGAGGCGGAAGACTGTTTGTCAATGGAAAGCCGGAAACCATTTTGGGAGATCAGGAAATTCAGCATGCTTATACTGTAAATACAGGAACCCAGCTTGATATTCCGGGAATGTACAATACATACGGATTCTTGCCAGTAAGAGAAATGCAGAATGAAAAAGGAGGGTTCACCTATATGTTCCAGGGACTTACGGATAAAACCGCTAAAGACATCAAAGCGTTGCCGAATGTCATCAGCATGGAAGAGAATATCTATCCTAAAGATTCCGCAACAATTTCTTATAAATTAAATGCCGATAAAACGGCTTATACAAAAAGTGTAGACACTACCCAATCTATTTTCCCGATCAATAAGCCATGGAACCAGGATTGGTACGGCCCGCTGAAAATTCCTAAAAAAGGAGATGTAGTAACTCTGAACCAGGAAACTTTACCGGAATATCAGTGGATCATCTCTAAATATGAACACAACAGGCTGGAAAACAAAAACGGTAAGATATTCATCAACGGGAAAGAAACCAATCAGTACACGATCAAACAGGATTACTATATGATGGTCGGAGACAACAGGGATGCTTCCTTGGATGCAAGATTCTTCGGTTTTGTTCCTGAAGAAAATATTGTAGGGAAACCGATGTTTACCTGGATGAGCGTTCAGGGTGCCTTTGCAGATAATTCTTCCTCTTATCAGGCACCATTCAAAGTACGCTGGGAAAGAATGTTCAAAGCAACGAATACAGGAGAGGTCAACAAAACTTCTTATTGGTGGATTGCTGCGATGATTCTTATCTTGTTCTTCGGGTGGGAGTATTTTGTAAAATTATTCAGAAAGAAAAAAGAAGACGACTTATAGCCACTTTGTCCAAGTTGAAAATCTTTGACAAAGTTTAAATAAAGTCAACATAAAAAATAAACTAATAAATAGAATGAAGTATTTGAAAAAATACTTCATTTTTGCAATATAGATATGAACAACGTATTACTTCCGGTATTTTATTTACCGCCGATCTCATGGTTTTCAGTATTTCTTAATCCTGAAAACGAAATTGTATTTGAACAGTTTGAAAGTTTTCCGAAGCAAACCTACAGGAACAGAGCCAATATTTATGGGGCAAACGGTAAACTATCATTAATTATTCCTATTGCTCATAACGGCAAAAGAGAATTTAAAGATATCGAAATCTCTTACCGTGAACACTGGCAGAATCTTCATTGGAAGTCTATAAAAACAGCTTACCAAAGTTCTCCGTATTTCGAGTTTTATGAAGATAAGCTGAAGAAAATTTTTGAAATTAAAGAAAAGAGCCTGCTGGATTTTAACCTTAAGGCACTTGAAATCATTCAGCAGATCCTTAAAACAGAAAAGGCATACTCTTTGAATACGGAATACATCAAAAATCCGGATGAGATTAATTTCAGAGAAAAATTTTCAGCAAAAAATCCTTCAGAGTTTGAAATGGAAGAATATTATCAGACTTTCTCAGATAAATTGGGTTTCTTAAAAGATTTGTCAATTTTGGATCTTATTTGTAACAAAGGACCCGAATCTCTTACTTATATTAAAAATATTAAACAATCATACTAGCATGAAAAAAGTATTATTAGCCGCTGTTTTTTTAGTGGGATTCGGCTTCTCGCATGCGCAGGAAGCTAAGACGGACTCTGATCCGATGAAAAATAAGGATCTTATGACATGGTATCATAAAGATTTTGCTGCTACGAAAATTTATGGAGTCAATACAGACAACGCATATAAATATTTAGAATCTAAAGGTCTTAAACCCAAAACAGTTGTCGTAGGTGTTTTAGACAGTGGTGTTCAGGTAGATCATCCGGGGTTGGTAAAAAATGTATGGACAAATCCAAACGAAGTTCCGGACAACGGAAAAGATGATGATGGAAACGGATATATAGACGATGTTCACGGATGGAACTTTATCGGTGGAAAAAACGGAGATATCGATGTTGATAATATGGAAGTAACCCGTGTGGTTGCAAAATACAAGCCGATTTTCGAAGGTGAGGATTCTGCAAAAAACAAAGCAAATCAGGCAAAAATGCCGGAAGAATTTGCGATGTATATGAAATCAAAAGATCTTTTTGCTAAAAAAAGTATTGAGGCAAAACAGGGGGCTCAGACTTATACTATGATTAATGATCTGATTCCGAATATGGTAAAGCTCTTAAATGGTAAAAATGTAACACCTGAAAATGTAGCTACTATCAAGCCTTCTGAGCAGAAAGATGCCATTGCCGCACAAATTTTAACCCAGGTTGCCCAAAGCCCTGAATTCAAAGGGAAAACTCCCGCTGAGTTTGAAAAGACAATGAGAGAGCAAATGAAAGAAGCTCTTGATGAAGTAGGTCCTCAGGCGAAACAATATGATCTTACTTACGATCCAAGAAAAGAGATTGTAGGTGATAACTATGACGATTATTCTGAGAAAAATTACGGCAATAATCACTATGAAGGACCTGATGCCATGCACGGAACACACGTTGCCGGGATTATCGCAGGACTTCCTAACGGATCTGAAGTACAATATGGTGTAGCTTCAAAAGTTGCCAAAATCATGTCGGTAAGAACGGTTCCTAACGGAGATGAAAGAGATAAAGATGTTGCCAATGCCATCCGATATGCAGTTGACAATGGTGCCAAAGTTTTAAATATGAGTTTTGGCAAGCCGGTTTCCCCAGGTAAAAACGTAGTCTGGGATGCTTTCAAATATGCTCAGGATAAGGGCGTTTTATTAGTTAAAGCGGCAGGTAATGAAAATGAAGATGTTGCTGAACATCTTGCATATCCTACAAATTTCAAAAATGTTACAGACGAAAAACCTTTTGTCAATAACGTTTTAGTAGTAGGAGCAAGCACCAATGATAATAATGCTTTAAGAGCAGGTTTCTCCAATTACAATAAAAAGATGGTAAACGTATTTGCACCGGGACAGGAGATCTATTCCACCGTTCCTCACAGTGAATACAAATACCTTCAGGGAACATCCATGGCATCTCCGGTAGTAGCTGGAGCAGCAGCGGTTTTATTAGCATATATGCCAAACCTTACGCCGGCTCAGGTTATCGAATCTTTAGTTAAATCAAGCAATCCGAGTACAGCAAATGAGTTTGGTACTTACTCGGAAGCGGGAGGAGTTATCGATCTTAAAAAAGCGGCAGAATATGCATATTCTAATTTTTATAAGGGTAAATCCGGCTCATCTAAAAAGGCTACAAAATCCGTAAAAAAGACTGTTAAAAAATAGTTTATCTGCTTGTATTTAAGCTTAATCATATAAAGTCCGAAATTTTCGGACTTTTTTTATTGCTATTTTGCATTTTTGGCACGGTTTTTTATAATGTTATTTTAACAAAAAATAATAAACTACAAAATGAAAAAGTTACTATTTGCAGGGATGCTCGGAGCATCAGTTTTTGCAGTGTCTTGTTCCGGAGTTAAAAACGCACAGACTGCCCAGAATCAAAGATCAGAATTTCTTAAAATGAAAGGTGACTGGCAGATCGTCAGTATAAATTATGATAAACAGTTCAAAGTAAAGCCATTTGACGATGGTATGGATGCTCAGTGTTTCGTAGGAAGCCACTGGAGACTGATTCCTAATAACTGGACGGGTGCTTATACCGTTAATGGCGGTGGAACCTGTGGTGCAGGCTTTACACAACCGATTAAAATCGACGTTGTCAGCGGAAATACTTTTAACTTCAAAAAAATTGCTGACGGAACTAAAGCAAAACAAAATACAGCAGGGTACACCCTTACTCTTACAAGCCAGACTACAGATCAGTTTTCACTGGAACAGAATATTCCTTTCGACGGAGAAAATGTAAGAGTAGTTTACAATTTTGAAAGAACCGGAATGAAATAATCAGTAACGGTATTAAATAATTAACATTAAATTAAAGAGAAATGAAATTTACAAAAACATATATAGGAGGTCTTTTTTTATCATCAGCTTTATTGCTTACAAGTTGTGAAGCCGTAAAAAATTCTAACCATCAGCAAAGAGGTACTGCTGTAGGAGTAGCATCAGGAGCTGTAATCGGCGGGATCTTAGGAAATAATGTAGGAAGAGGAGGAAACGGAGCAATTGGTGCAGTTTTAGGAGGTGTGATCGGTGGTGTAGCCGGTAATGTAATCGGTTCTAAAATGGATAAGCAGGCTAGAGAAATTAAAGAAACGTTACCGGGAGCTCAGGTTGAAAGAGTAGGAGACGGTATCAAAATTACGTTAAATGAAAGTATCGTAAACTTTGATTTTGATTCTTCCGCGCTTACGGCTACTGCTAAAACTAATCTTGATAAATTGGCAGAAGTGCTTATTAATAATCCGGATACCAATATCAATATTTACGGACATACCGACAGCAAAGGTTCTGATTCTTACAATATGTCACTTTCCGAAAGAAGAGCAAATTCCGTAAAATCTTATTTAATGGGAAAAGGAATTGCTTCCGGCAGATTATTTGCTAAAGGAGAAGGTGAGGCAATGCCTGTAGCTTCAAATGACACAGATGCAGGTAGAGCAAAAAACAGAAGAGTTGAGTTTGCGATCACGGCCAACGAGAAAATGATCAACGACGCACAGAACGGACAATAGTAATTACATATAAATATTTTCTTAAATAACCGCTTTTGCGGTTATTTTTGTATTTTTATGGTGGTCTTCTGTAAAAATTATTATTTTTGTATTTGAAATAACATAAATGAAGAAATATTTTAAACTGCTCCGTATAGAGCAATGGGTAAAAAACCTGTTTGTTTTTGTTCCGTTATTTTTCTCCGGCAATATTAAAAATATCGATTTACTTTCCAAAAGTATTTTCGCTTTCATCATTTTCTCTCTTGCAGCAAGTGCAGTCTATATTCTTAATGATTACAATGACATTGAAGCAGACAGTAAGCATCCCGAAAAAAGAAAGAGGCCTCTCGCCAGTGGTGCCGTTTCAAAATCTCAGGCAATAGCTATTTTTATAGGACTTATTGCAGCGGATATTGCGCTTGTATTTTTTGCGCAGGCTTATTTTCAGCAAAGTCTCTGGAAATTTGCTGCCATCATCGGTTCTTATTTCGTAATGAATCTTGCGTATACATTTAGGCTGAAGCATGTTCCTATTATTGATATTTCCATTATCGCACTGGGATTTGTACTAAGAGTATTGGCCGGAGGTTACATTACCGGAATCAGCATTTCACAATGGGCTATTTTACTGACTTTCGTTCTTGCTCTTGTCCTCGCTATCGGAAAACGAAGAGGAGAGCTTATCAATGCGCAGGTTTCAGGTAAAACAAGAAGAGCTTTGGACGGATATAATGTTCAATTTGCAGATATTGCACTTTCCATTTCTGTTACTCTGGCTATTGTTTGTTACTTAATGTTTACCCTTTCCCCCGAAGTACAGGCTAAATTCCATCAGCGGGTTTTTTATACGGTAATTTTTGTTGTTTTTGCCTTTTTAAGATATTTACAGCAGACACTGGTATACAACAGAACAGAATCTCCAACCAAAATTGTATATCGGGACAGATACATCCAGGTTACACTATTATTGTGGGTCGCTGCATTTTTAATTCAAATTTATTTTAAAAAATGAAGCCGGATTTTATACAAAAAGTGACCAACTGGGGAAATTACCCCATTGTGGAGAAGGAAATGCGGTCTGAAGACAGCTTTCAAAAAATAAAAGAGTTTGTACTTACCCACAATGAAGTGATTGCAAGAGGCAACGGAAGATGCTATGGAGATGCTTCATTGGGAGAACATATATTTTCTACCAAGAAGCTTAATAAATTCATAAGCTTTGACCGATTGAACGGCATTATCGAATGTGAATCCGGAGTCTTGCTTTCCGATGTCCTGGAAATTGCGGTACCACAGGGATATTTCCTGTATGTAACTCCCGGAACAAAATTTGTCTCAGTGGGTGGAGCAATTGCTTCAGATATTCACGGTAAAAATCATCATACCGAAGGATGTTTTTCAGAATATGTCATTGAATTTAAATTAATGATTGAAACGGGTGAGATTATTACCTGCTCTAGAGAAGAAAATTCAGAAAAATTCTGGGCTACGATCGGAGGAATGGGACTTACGGGAATTATTCTTACGGCAAAGTTCAGACTTAAAAATATTCAGACCGCTTACATTCGCCAGGAAAGCATTAAAGCAGAAAATCTCGATGAAATTTTCAGGCTTTTCGAAGAAAGCGAAAGCTGGACATACAATGTTGCCTGGATCGATTGTCTCCAGAAAGGCAAAAACATTGGAAGAAGTATCCTCATGAGAGGAGAACATGCTTTCCAGCACGAACTGCCTCAAAAATTCAGAGATCAGCCTCTCAGACTGAAAAAAAAGTTTGAGCCCAAAGTCCCTTTTTACTTTCCGGGATTTGTTTTAAATGCTTTTACCGTTAAGATTTTTAATTATTTTTATTTTAAAAAACAGTCGAAAAAAGAAGTAACGGATTTTATCGATTACGAAACTTTTTTTTATCCGCTTGATTTTGTAAAAGACTGGAATAAAATCTACGGAAAATCCGGATTTATTCAATACCAGATGATGATCCCTAAAGACAAAGGCAAAGAGGGAATGAGAAGAATCCTTGAAACAATCGCCAATAGCGGAAACGGTTCTTTTCTGGCTGTTTTAAAACTGTATGGGAAAGAAAATCCGGAGGCCTACAATTCTTTTCCTTTTGAAGGATATTCTCTTGCTTTGGATTTTAAGGTTAATTCAAAATTAAAGAAACTTATTGACAGACTGGATGATATTGTAGAGGAGTACAACGGAAAGATTTACCTTACCAAAGACAGCATGAGCAGATCATCGCTTACCAATTACCTTAAAAATGTTCAGAGTTCAAAATTTGTGTCTTTGCAGCACAAAAGAATCATAAATAATAGTTAACCGGATGATTGTTTTAGGAAGTACATCGGAAGTAGCACAGGCATTTGTAGAGGAAGCTCTGAAACAGGGAGAAAAATTTGAAAAAATTTATCTCATCACCTCAAACGTAGAAACAACCGAAAGATTTGCCCGGCATATTGATGTGAAATTTCTTCAGCAGGCCGAAGTTATCGAACTGGATCTGATGAAAGAAACGGACTACAGCAGATTTGAGCATATTAATTCAAGCCTTTTGTTTTGTGCCACAGGATATTTAGGAGACGGTACGGAAGAAGGGTTGTATGATAATAAAAATATAGAAAAGATTATCGATATTAATTATGCGAGACTTGTTCCGGTCCTTAATTATTTTGTACAGAAATTTGAAAGCAGGAGATCAGGAACCATTATTGGACTTTCATCCGTTGCAGGAGATCGCGGAAGACAAAGTAATTTTATCTACGGAAGTGCGAAGGCAGCCTTTACGGCTTACCTGAGCGGTCTCAGGAATTATCTTTCAGATAAAAAAGTCCATGTTCTTACAGTGAAACCGGGATTTATGGCTACGAAAATGACAGAAGGACTTCCTCTGAATCCCAGGCTTACGGCGAGCCCGAACCATGCTGCGGAATATATTTTCAAAGCACATCAGAAAAAAAGAAATGTAGTATATGTGTTGCCGATATGGGGATTAATTATGCTTATCATTAGATGTATTCCGGAATTTATATTTAAAAAACTGAAGCTGTAAAATAGTTATAGTTAAAATATCTTTTCGACATTTGCGTTAAGATAAATTAAAGAAAAATCCAATGAAGAAATTGTATTGTTTTGATTTTGACGGGACCCTTACATACAAAGACACCATGTTTATGTACCTGCGGTTTTACGACCCTGTAAAATTCAGATTACAGTTTCTGAAACATATTCCGCTTTTTGTTTTACTTAAATTAAAACTTGCAGACACCGAAAAGGTGAAGAAAAGCTTTATAGGCTCTATTCTTAAAGGCCAGACACAGGAAAAAATAGAGAAAAAATCCAGACAGTTTTTTGAGCACTGTTATCCGAAAATTATTCGGGAGAATGCATTGGATTTTATTCATAATATTGACAGGGAAAATACCGAAAGCTTTTTGGTTACCGCTTCGCTGGATATCTGGGCGAAACCCTTTGCTGAAGCATTCCAAATGCAGCTAGTAGCAACAAAAGCAGAATTTAAAAACGGAATTTTTACCGGTAATTTTATAGGCAGAAACTGCAACGGAAAAGAGAAACTCATCCGTATACAGGCAGAAATTATCAACCGTAAATATGATAAAATCATAGCTTTTGGAGATACCTCAGGAGATAGGCCTATGCTTCAATGGGCAAATGAAGGTCATTATCAATTTTTTCACTAATTTTGGGAAATGAAATTCAGGATGAAGATTTGGCTTTCACAGCTGAAAAATAAATCTTTATGCTGTGTTTTTCGGTATAAACTGATTCCGTAGAAATAAAATCTTCAAAGTAAAATGAATAAAATATACTTAGATAACGCTGCTACAACGCCTCTTGCAGAAGAAGTTATCGATGCAATGGTTGATACCATGAAAATGAATTTCGGAAATCCGTCTTCAACGCACAGTTTTGGACAGGAAGCTAAAATTCTTATCGAGAACGTAAGAAGGCAGGTTGCAGAATATCTTCATGTGACCCCGGCTGAAATCATATTCACCTCTTGCGGTACCGAATCCAATAACATGATTATCAAATCTGCTGTTGAGCATCTTGGAGTACAGAGAATTATAAGCTCGCCTCTGGAACATAAATGTGTTTCTGAGAGCATTCTGGATATGAAAAGCAGAAAAGGAGTGGAAGTAAACTATATACGTCCTGACGGAAAAGGAGACATTGATCTTGCAAAGCTGGAAGAACTGCTGAAAGCATCGGACAAAAAGACACTTGTTAGCCTGATGCATGCTAATAACGAAATCGGAAATCTTATCAATATTAAAAAGGTAGCTGAACTTTGCAAGGCTAATAATGCACTTTTCCATTCTGATACGGTACAGACTATGGCCCATATGCAGCTTGATTTTTCCGATATTCAGGTTGATTTTGCATCTTGCAGCGCTCATAAATTCCACGGACCGAAAGGAGTGGGTTTTGCTTTTATCAGAAAATCAAGCGGATTAAAAGGAATTATTACAGGAGGCCCTCAGGAAAGAAGCTTACGGGCAGGAACTGAAAATGTGGCCGGGATTGTAGGTTTGGGAAAAGCTCTTGAACTTTCTCTAAATCATCTGGAAGAATATGCCGTTCACATGCAGGATATTAAAGCATATGCGGTACAAAGGCTTGCAGAAGCTGTTCCCGGTATTAAATTCAATGGCAGAAGTTCAGAAAAAGAAACCAGCCTTTATACGGTTTTAAGCGCTTTACTACCTTATAAAAATCCTTTAATTGGTCTTCAGCTGGATATGAAAGGGATAGCCATTTCTCAGGGCAGCGCATGTTCTTCAGGAGCTTCAAAACCTTCAATGGTAATGATGATGGTTTTATCTGAAGATGAGATGGACAACTGTACTCCTTTGCGGATCTCATTCAGCCATATGACAACCAAAGAAGAAATAGATGCTCTGGCAGACACTTTGCAGGAGATTTCTAAAGATTTTGTTATAGAAAATACAAATGTTGAGCATAGATAGCTCTATCAGTTAAATGGCGTAATTTTGGTGTAAGTTTATAAGTAAACAGGAATATAATATTAATTAAATAAAAAAAATAAAATGGCTTTAGAAATTACAGACAGCTCATTTCAGGAAACGGTTTTAAAATCAGATAAGCCGGTATTGGTAGACTTCTGGGCAGTATGGTGCGGACCTTGCAGAACGCTGGGACCAATCATCGAAGAAGTTGCTACAGACTTTGAAGGAAAAGCAGTAGTAGGAAAAGTAGACGTAGACAACAATCAGGAGATTTCTATGCAGTATGGCATCAGAAATATTCCTACCGTTCTTATTTTTAAAAATGGTGAGGTTGTCGACAAATTAGTTGGTGTAGCTCCAAAAGATGTGATCGCTCAAAAATTAAGCGCACACTTATAAAATAATAAGTTTGATAATGAATGCCTTCCACTTTTGGGAGGCTTTTTTTTCTAAAATAATTTGCAGGTAAGGAAAAAAGTTGTAGTTTTGCAATCACAAAAAAGAAACAACGTTCTTTAAAAAATTGATCCGGTAGTTCAGCTGGTTAGAATGCCGCCCTGTCACGGCGGAGGTCGCGGGTTCGAGTCCCGTCCGGATCGCAGAAGTTTTATCAATTTCTTTAAAAAATTGATCCGGTAGTTCAGTTGGTTAGAATGCCGCCCTGTCACGGCGGAGGTCGCGGGTTCGAGTCCCGTCCGGATCGCAGAAGTTTTATCAGTTTCTTTAAAAAATTGATCCGGTAGTTCAGCTGGTTAGAATGCCGCCCTGTCACGGCGGAGGTCGCGGGTTCGAGTCCCGTCCGGATCGCAGCAATTGTAAAGTCATCAATTAATTTGGTGACTTTTTTTGTTTATATCGGTAGTTATTAAATAAAAAATAACCATTTTATTTTTAAGCAGCATCTTAAAGTTTTCTGCTATATTTGTGGTATCTAAACAGAACAAATGATGAAAAACAGAGATTCCGGTTTAGCACCCGAACAGTGGGTGGATGCATTTGCTGATTTTCTTTACAGCTATGCCATAACCAGAGTAAATTCCAAGGAAGATGCAGAAGATATTGTACAGGATACTTTTTTGGCAGCTTTTAAAAATGCCGCAACGTTCCAAGAAAGATCGTCGGTAAAGACATGGCTTACCAGCATTTTGAAAAATAAAATCATCGATTATTACAGGAAAAAAAGCAACAGCAGCCAAAGCTATGATGCTTATCTGGATGAAACGGAAGATTCATTCGAAAATGCCTTTTTCAATCAGGGTAATTATGGCAGATGGAAACAGGATATTAATAAAAATTATTTGTCGGAGAGTACTGACGACTATATTCTAAGTAAAGAATTCTATAGAATAATGGATCTATGCCTGCAAAAACTACCCTCAAAATTAAGGCCGGTTTTTGTTGCCAAATACATGCTTGATGAAGATGCTGAAAAAATTTGTAAGGAATTCAATATTACTTCGTCTAATTACTGGGTGCTTCTCTTTCGGGCTAAAACACTCCTGAGAAGTTGCCTTGAAAAAAATGAAATTACTTTGTAACTATGGAATTTATTAACAACCTTTTACACAACTGCGAAGAGACTTCTCTTAACATTGTCAAATCTGAAGAAACTTCTTTGTCTGTTTCCGAATGGCTGAAGATGAAATTTCATATTGCTTTCTGCAAATGCTGCAGAAATTTCGGAAAACAGACCAAAGTGATGGATAAAGCGCTACATCACCATTTTCATACAGATTTTTCAGAAGATGCAACTAAAGCATCACCGGAACTAAAGGACAGAATAAAAAAAAATTTAAAAAAATTATAAACTCTTGTAAGGAATAAAATTTTGTTTCGTCTAAGCTTAAAATTAAAAAAGCAATGAAAACAAAATTCTTAATTTCTGTTCTGTTGTTTATAAGCAGTTTAGGCTTTGCACAATCAGCAAAGAATATCAACCAACAAAACGGAGTAGCCAACTATGGTTATGATGTGGTAAGCTATTTTTCGGGAAGTCCTCAGCAGGGTTCATCTAAAAATTCCATAAAATACCAGGATACTGAATACTATTTCGCAAATCCCGGAAACAAAGCTAAATTCCAGAAAGAACCCGGGAAATATCTGCCGCAGTATGGAGGATATTGTGCTTTTGCTATGGGAGATTACGGGGAGAAAGTTGATATTAATCCTAAAACCTACAAAATAACAGATGGCAAACTGTATCTTTTTTATAATAAATTTTTCAACAATACACTGACCAGCTGGAATAAAGATGAAAAGAATCTTATCATAAAAGCAGATAAGAACTGGAAAAAATTTACAACAAAATAAACAAATGATGAAAAAAATTATCCTAATTCTTGCAGCAGGCTTTTTTCTTCAAAGCTGCGTAAGAGAAAACACTTCCACAGAAGATCTTATGGAAATGGCGCCGGAAAACGCAAAGCTTATTTCCTCCGGAGAATTTATGAAAGGACCGTACGGAAACAATATTGGCGGTAAGGCAAAGATTTATGAAAAAGACGGTGTTTATACACTGGCTTTTGATAAAGATTTTTCAGTAAGCAACGGACCGGATCTTTATGTATATGTAAGTACTGAGCAACAGCCCAACAATTTTATTTCACTGGGAAAACTAAAATCGGTGAATGGAGGTCAGGTCTATACTTTTGCAACCAAACCTGATTTAGATAATTATAAATACGCTGTCGTACACTGTCAGCAATACAATCATATGTTCTCATACGCATTACTTCAAAAAAATTAAACATGAAAAAAATTGTAAACTGGATCACTAGATTGGTTCCCGTAGTCATAATGTTGCAAACCCTCTATTTCAAATTTTCTGCTGCACCGGAATCTGTTTATATTTTCTCGAAAATAGGTATGGAACCTTACGGGAGAATAGGAATAGGTATTTTGGAGCTTGTTGCCTCTATCCTTATTTTAATACCAAGAACAACAGTGTATGGCGCTGTTTTGGGACTTGGCCTAATGCTGGGAGCCATTAAATTTCATGTGATGGAATTGGGTATTGACGTACAGCATGACGGCGGAAAACTTTTTTATCTGGCAGTAACGGTAGCTGTATTTTGTACATTGTTAATTATTCTTCATAGAAAACAGATTTTATCAATATTCTCTAAAAATAAAATGGCTGTCACCAAATGATAAAAAGCATTGAAAATAATCTTTATGAACTGTCACAGATATTGAGTCCTGTTTCAGTTCAATTATATACAAGGGAGAGCAAATATCTTTTTGGAAGCTCGATAGGGCAGCACGTAAGGCATATTCTTGAAATGTATGAAGTGTTGCTGGAAGGCTATTCTTCCGGAAGGTTTTCTTTTGAAAACAGAAAAAGAAATCATACCCTGGAAGAAAATGTGAGAGAAATGCTCTGTACCGTTGAAAAAATCGCTGCTGAAATCAATAAAAAAGACAAGGAGCTGATCTGTGTTTTGTATGACCAGACAAACATTCAGCAGGAACTTAAAACGACCTATTTCAGGGAGTTATTATATTGCTTTGAACATGGTATTCATCATCAGGCATTAATAAAAGTGGCGCTTAAAGAATTTGAATGGGAAAATATACCGGAAAATTTCGGTGTGGCGCCTTCAACGATAAAATTCAGACTTACATGTGCACAGTAAGCTACTTTAAAATTAAAGATGCCATCATCTTTACTTCAAACCGCGACGAGAAAAAAGACCGCGAGAAAGCTGTATTTCCAAATGTCCTGGAACTGGAGAATGGCCATGTGCTGTATTTTCCTAAGGATAGGAAAGCATCGGGAACATGGTTTGCTGCAGATGATAACGGAAATGCAGCCATTCTTCTGAACGGTGCTTACCAAAAACATAAAAGCAATCCGCCATATAAAAAAAGCAGGGGAATCGTACTGTTGGATATTGTTAAAAGCAGGAATTTTTTGCAGGCTTTCCGTGAATATGACTTGTCGGGAATAGAACCTTTTCAGTTATTGGCTTTTTTTGATAGAAAATTAATGCGGCTGCTTTGGGACGGAACAGTTAAATATGAGTTTTTCTTAAATGAAAATGAAAGCCATCTGCTTTCTTCCAAAACATTATACAATGATAGCATCGAACATGACAGGGAAAAAGATTTCAGAAGATTTCAGATTAATAGAAATATAGAATCCGGGGAAATACTTAATTTTCACAAAAAACATAAGATAGAAAAAGAACCCGAAATAGATTTATCAATAAAAGAAGAATTTCTTACCGTAAGTATTACGCAGCTTATTATTAAACAAGATAAGATTCACTTTGCATATCACGATCTTACAGAAAACACAATACAACATAAAAAAATTGAAAAGAGAAGCTTTGTTTAAGTTAAGATACAAATGGTACCGGCTTACTCACTGGGAATTCTGGCCCATGTGGGCTGTATATCTTCCGTGTATCTTCTATTATTTTTGGATCAGTCTGAAGTCCCGTTCTTTCGGTTTTTTTAAAGCGGTGAATCCAGCAATCGTCCATGGAGGAATGACGCTGGAAGATAAACATTTCGTCAATCAGCTTTTACTGCAAAGGTACAGGGCAAAATCTTTTCTTGTAACAAGCGGGACAACTCATGATGCAGTTGAAAATATCATTAAGGAAAATGAGCTGAATTACCCTGTTATTTTAAAACCTAACAATGGATGCAGAGGTAGAAATGTTGAATTGATAAGAACCCGGGAAAATGGAAAAAGATATCTTCGGGATTATGGAAATGAAGATTTACTTTTGGAAGAATATATTGATTTCCCGAATGAAATTGGAGTGTTCTACATCAGATTTCCTCATGAGAAAAAAGGTTTTATCAGCGGCATTGTAGAAAAAAAGGGCATCATGGTTACAGGAGATGGCAGGCAGACTTTAAAGGAACTTATAAAATATAATCTCCGGTATCACGCATTTTATTCCGAAATTTTTCTCGACGGTCAGCATAATAGCAACTATATTCCCAACGAAAATGAACAGTTACTCGTAAGCAGTATCGGGAATCACGCAAGAGGTGCGACTTTTTATGATGCATCCGATAAAATTTCATCAAAGCTCACGGAGTTGTTTAATGAAATCTGCTCATCGGTAAAAGGTTTTCATTACGGACGATTTGATGTAAAATTTAATACTTGGGAAGAACTTGAAAACGGAGAAAATTTTAAAATTATAGAATTAAACGGAGCCGCCTCGGAACCTACTTTTATCTATGATCCGGGACACTCTTATTTTTTCGCGATTAAAGAAATCATGAAGCACTGGGATTATATGTACACAATTGCAAAGCTTAACAAACAAAGAGGTCACCATTTTACCAATATTGAAGAATGCTGGAAAATACTTAAAGAGTTTAATCCGTTTCTGACATCATAATATAGCTGAATACTTCCTGAAAAAATAATGGCTTTACGTCCTTAATATAAAAGCAATGTAAAGGGTTTTCGTAAAAGACCCGTTTTTTTACGGTATTTTATATCCGGATTTTTATTATTCGGATTTAGGTCTGATATTTGTACTGAATAGCAAAACTATTCGGGTACTTTTATTTATGAAAAACATTCTGAAAAAAAAATCATTTCTTTATACATTATTTATAGCTTTAACAGTGGTTTCCTGTAAAAAAGAAATCGAAAAAGTCAGCGACAAAATCAATGATACAGCTTCATCCATAACTGAAGATTCTGAGAAAAAAGATTCTTTAACGGCAAAGAAAGACTCTGTTGTACAGAAAGAATCATTACCTCCTGCAATGCAGGAATACGGCTTTTACAATGCCTATATCTTTCCTAAAGATAAAAAAGTGAGAGATTCGCTTTTCGCTTTATTCAATAAAAAATATACTGAAAAAGAACGTTATGCTATTCTTGCTTTAAACAGGCTTGATTCTAAAAACAAGTGGAATGCAGACACGCTCGTTGTTCCGGCGAAAGTTGATACTACGTTAATGGAATATTCTCCCTTTCCCATGCAACTTGATGTTTTAAGTCCGGTGAAAAAATTCGTTGTTTTTTCTTATCCCATCCAGGCATATGGTGTTTACTCCAACGGGAGTCTTGTAAAATGGGGCCCTACAAGTATGGGAAAAAAATCGGCCAAAACAAAAACAGGACTTACTTTTGCCAACTGGAAAAAACAGCTTGCTATTTCTACCGTAAGCAGTGAGTGGAAGTTGCCTTATAATTTTAATATTTTCAATCTTGATGGGATAGGGTGGCACCAGTACGATCTGCCGGGATATCCTGCCTCACATTCCTGTTTACGATTACTGATGAATGATGCAAAATGGCTGTATAGCTATGCCGATACCTGGGTTCTGAATCCGGGAGGAGCAACGACCAAAGCAAAAGGAACGGCTGTTTTGGTATACGGGGATTATCCGTGGGGAAAACGTAAGCCGTGGAGAAAACTGCTTAATGATCCCAATTCCAATAATGTTTCTGTTGAAGAAATGACAAAAATGATCGAACCCAATATTGAAAAGATATTGAAAGAGCAGGACAACAGGGAAAAGGTGGTAGACTCTATCAAAGCAGCCAAAGCTGTACTGCAGCAAATGCCTCAGACCACCAGAACCGTAGAGCCTTAATCTTTTTTTTCAAATTGTAAAGTAGACTCTTCAGCAAATCTCCTGAGTTTCAATATTTCATCTTTAGCTTTATGCTGCCCGAATCTTGCTGCGGCATAGGTAATGGCAATACACAGCAGCATGAGAAAAGAAGCATTGAGCGCCCACGGAAATTCATGACTATTGATCTGATTTTCTACATAATACATGGAAAAAAACACCATCCAGAGAATGGAAAAAGAAAAATAAAGAAACATAAAAAATGTCCAGACGGCGGAACTCGGACCAAAAATACCCCGTATCGAAGTCTGGTCGTCTTCTGTCTCTACGCGAAGCGAAAGCCTTGGTTTCCAGTAGCCTTCATATTCGGTCTCTACACAAATAGTAGCGACTTCTTTATTGATGTTTCCCGAAAACTCATCTTTATGTTCGGCGAGGTACTTCTTAAGGTTTTCCGCATATTCTTCTTTAGTAAGATGGGTAAACATTGTGAATCGCGGTCTTGTTCTTATTTTGTCTATTGTTGTTTCTTCTGTATTCATATTACTCTTGATAAGGGATAGGATCTTCCAAAGTAAAACGCAGCGACAGTTCTTTGTTTTTCCGTACAACAACCATCTCTATCGTTCTTCCTTCTTCAGATTTCATAAGTTCTAAAATCTTTTGCAAGGTCATATCTGCAGTTTTCTTGCCATTAATACTGATAAGGCGGTCGTCTTTCTGTAATCCGGCTTTTGCTCCGGGCGAATCTTTCCGTACTCCGGCAATTGAAAAAATTGGTTTCAGGATAAAATTGTATTGCAGGCTGCTGTTGAACACTTCAGTGCCCGTTGAGACCTGGAGCTCTTTTTTTGTAGTAAGGTTCACTACATCTTTCGTCCATTCCATTCCGTCCTGTCTGAAATCCAGTCCGCTCATATTGAAGTGAAAAGGATCGTCATAATTCCGGTTTTTTTTAAGATAAATTTTGCCGCCAGGATAATCAAAAGCTACCGTAAAGCGTCTCATGATATCGCCTCCTACAGAGCCTTTTCTGTTTTCAACCAGATTCACATGCTGGATAGAATATTCATCGGGCATTGCCGTAAGAGGTTTTTCAAATTTAAAATCACCAAGATAAAAATTGTGAATCCGGCTTCTTTTCCCGTAGATATCGCCATTAAAACCTCTTCCCAGAAAATCATCAATATTAGGACGGTTATACACAAAATCTTTTATCAGTTTAGGAAAAAACCAGATCGGATCGCTGTTTCCAAGGTCAATCAGAAGTTTGGAGCTTTTCCTTTCCGTTGTCATTTCAACATCAGCAAAAACATAAGGTTTATTTTTTTCAATACTGATGTCAAACTCACTGAAGTTTTTTGTCTTTTTTCTAAACAGATTCTCATCTTTATAAATAGTGATTTTTTTAGATATATAGTCGATGATAACCGGATGGTTCTTGAAAAAATGATAACCTATAATACCGTTGACGGGGATTCCGACATGTGAAGAGATATTGAAATCCTGATCCATAATAATGTACACGGTCATTGAGTCATTCACGAAGTTTTTTCCGATTTTTCCAATATTATTCTCCGACCGGAATCCGTCGATATTTCTGTCGCCGCCTAATCCTGAGAACTTTATTTTTTCGATGTTTATGAGTTTTAATTCTTTATTTTCAAGGCTGAAGATCGATGTTTCGGCAACTCCAGTATCCAGTAAAAATGTAAGTTCCGCACCGTTGATATTGATCGGAATAAATATAAGATTGTTAATTAATTTGAAAGGAATGACGATTTTTTTTCCGTCCTGAATTTCAAAAGAGTTTTGGGCATTGATAAAAACGCCCATGAAAAAAATCAATAAAAAACGTAGCAGTTTCATGTATTGAATTTAATCATTTTATCCGAATGGTAATGAAAAAGCATCCTTAATTTTAAGAATGCTTGAGTATTTTTTAAATAATTAACCCGATAGATGAATTATTGTGAATTATTTGGAGAAGAAATCCATAAGGTCCATGTAATTTTTCTGATTTACTCCGTGGCCGCTCATATATTCTCTGAAAGAAAAGTAGCAGCCCAGATCATACAGCAAATCGGCGGCTTTTCTTCCCCATTCCAAAGGAATCACAGCGTCATCGGTACCATGTGAAATAAAAAAGCGTAATTTTTCCAGTTTTTTCTTATCCTTTACAATATCATGCAGTAACTTTTCTTCCGGATAGCTGCTCAGGCAGGCAACAAGATTAAACATTTCCGGGTATTTCAGGGCAAGAGCATAACATAGGATGCCTCCCTGGCTGAAGCCGCAAAGATGCGTTTTTCCCTCGGTAATACCATAACGGTTGACAATACCGAGAATACTCTCCAAAATGCTGTTGAGCGATTCATTAGCCTGCTGTACCTCTACGAAACGTTCGGGATCATTAAAATCTATATCGTACCATGAATATCCTTCAAACTGTGTTGTTTTCGGCGCTCTGAAGCTTACGATGATCCAGTCGGCAGGAAGTGTTTCCCTGAAGCTGAAAAGATCCTGCTCATTGCTTCCGTATCCGTGAAGCAAAAAAAGAATGGTTGTAGCTGAAGTGATATGTTCGGGTTCTCTTACAATGTAATCTAGGTTCATTATGCAAAGATAAATAATAAAGGTTTATGATGATTTAATAGTATAAAAATGGGACCACCTGTAACGGAGTGACAAACTGTCTTCTCTTTGCCGCAAGAGTTTCCTGGGAAAGTAACAAAAAAAGAAATAGTATTTATTAAATCGATATTTTTTAGAAATTTTTGTTGGAAAATTTTCATGAAACCTATTTTTATATTGATAAAAAACCTATATTTGAAACATTAAAAATCTATTTGGAAAAAATGAAGCAATTTTACAAATCAAAAAGTTTACTCAAGCTTTCTTTTTTATTCGCCGTATTATTTTCGGTAATTTCTGTTCTTAACTCCTGTAAGGAGGATGACGATGAGGAATTCACAGATCACATTATTAAATTTGAAGCAAAAATAATTGTTAACGGACCAAGTACGCCACCTACTTCACCACCAGCTGCAAATTTTAAAACTGTTGTAACCCAGATAGGCACAAGTCCAAGTACTACTTTCAATCCTACCGGAATTACATGGACATCAGGTGACCAGTTTGTAAGCTCAAGCCAGTCTCAGCTTAACCTTGCTGCCAATGCTGTTCTTCCGTATGCTGACTCAGAATTGATCGTAAACATCTATGTTGACGGAGAGCTTGCCAAAACAAAGAAAGCAGTAGGATCAGGAGAAAAAAATGCTGCTACCTATTACAGCTTCTTAGAATTATAGAATATATTCAATAAGATATAAAGACCGCTCACGCGGTCTTTTTTTTGAAAGAAAGAATTTAAATAGCTTTTACTATAAACTGATTTCTTTTACCTTTTTGCAAGAGAAGAAACTTACCATCAACAAAATCATTTTCACTAATAGTAAAAGAAGCACTTACTTTTTGTTTGTTTACAGAGATTGCGTTCCCTTTTAATTCTCTCTGAGCTTCACTTTTAGATTTTAAAAATTTTGATTCAGAAAGCAAATCAACTATATTTAAACCTATAATATTAGCTTTCTGCATTTCAGCATTAGGAATTCCATCAAAAATTTCTGTAAATATTTGTTCACTCATATCATCCATTCCTTTACTGAATAAAATTTCAGAAGCTCTCAATGCCTTTTCATATTCTTCTCTCCCGTGAACCCAAACCGTAACCTCTTCAGCTAACTTTTTTTGAAGCTTTTTCTCATGCTCTGCTGTTTTATGTGCTTCAATTAGGTTTTCAATTTCTTCCTTGCTCAGAAAAGTATAAAATTTTATAAATCGTTCAGCATCAGCATCCGTTGCATTCAGCCAGAACTGGTAGAATTTGTACGGAGAAGTTCTGTTTTTGTCCAACCAGTAATTTTCTCCGCTTTCCGATTTTCCGAATTTAGATCCGTCAGCTTTGGTGATCAAAGGAACCGTCAATGCAAACGCTTCGCCCTGTGCTTTTCTACGGATCAGTTCCGTTCCTGTAGTTATATTTCCCCACTGGTCGGAACCTCCCATCTGAAGCCTCACGTTATTGTTCTGGTACAAATGAAGGAAATCGTATCCCTGGATCAGCTGGTACGTAAACTCTGTAAAGCTCATTCCTTCGGCTCCGGCTTCTCCCGAAAACCTTTTCTTTACAGAATCCTTTGCCATCATATAATTGACGGTGATATTTTTCCCGACATTTTTAGCAAAATCAAGGAAAGAAATATTCTTCATCCAGTCATAATTATTTACGAGCTCCGCTTTATTAGGTTCGCTTCCGGAAAAATCAAGAAATCTTGACAGCTGGTTTTTCAGGCAGTCTACATAGTGAAGAAGCGTTTCTTCATCCAGGAGATTTCGTTCCGCAGACTTTCCCGAAGGATCCCCGATCATTCCCGTAGCACCTCCTACCAATGCAATCGGTTTATGGCCGTGCTGCTGAAAGTGGGCAAGAATTTTTATCTGAATAAGACTTCCAATATGCAAAGAATCTGCAGTAGGATCAAAACCGATATAGGCAGTTGTCATTTCCTTATTCAGTTGTTCATCCGTTCCGGGCATCATGTCTGCAAAAAGACCGCGCCATTTCAATTCTTCAATAAAAGAGTTCATTATTTCTAACTTTAAAATTAAGGTGCAAAGATAATCATTTCAACGATATAAGTACAGGCGAACCATCTGTCATTTAATGCTGATAAGTCTGTCATTTATTTTTGAAGAGCACTTTGATCTTATAGAAAGGCTGAATTTATTTTTTAGAAGCTTTTTCCTGCTCTCCGCACTCGCTATTTTTTGTTTTCGGCGCGGCAGCGAAGCTGCCGCGCCGAAAACAAAAAAATGAGCTCAGACAATTGCTGCGATCAGGGCTAAACCTCGGTCGGCGATGTAAATTTTGTGTAATAATTCATTGTTTCGAGCCGTTGTATTTTAAGCCAGAATCAATTATATTTGTTAATAATGAATGACGAACAATTATTCCAGCTTATTACAAAAGCAAAGGAAAAGGATCAGAAAGCCCAAACCAGGCTCATCAATATTTTTTGGGTTGATGTTTTCTCTTTTGTGATGAAAAAAGTGCATGATGAAAATGATGCAGATGAGATAACGGTGAATGTTTTTTCAAAAGTATTGTCGAAGCTGGATATGTATGATCCTCACTTTCAGTTTAAAACCTGGGTGCTAACCATTGCCCAGAATACCATCATTGATTTCTGGAGAAGAAAAAGCAGGGAAAATCAGGATCCTACCGAAAACCTGGAAGAAGTAAAAAATCAGTATGCAAAATCCCCGGAAGAGCTCATGATTTCTGAGGAAGAGCAGAAAAAAATTATTAAAACCATAGAATCTCTGGATGCCAATTATCAGGATATTATCAAGCTGCGTTTTTTTGAAGAAAAAAGCATTAAAGAAATAGCAGAGGAACTGGGTATTTCCGTTGCCAATACAAAAGTCCGTGTCATGCGGGCAAAAAAAGTTTTAGCAGAATTATTGAAGAATAATGAGTTTGAAGATAATTAATTACTATTTATATTAACGAAAATCATTGTTCACTCAGATTGTCATTCTGTAAGAATCTAAACAATGCTTAACCTCAAAATCGAATAATTACCTTTCACAGTTACAAATAAACTTTTTCCTTTGTTTTCGGAAGTAAGATTTCTCTTTGTTTTTCCTGATTTCTGTTTTGCAAATTTATTTTCATTCCTTTTTTAATGAAAACTTCTCTTTTAGAATTTCCGTATTCTTCTGTATTTTCAACTTCTTTTTCAAAAATAAGTTGTCCTGTGGATAAGTTAAAATCAACATCAATCCAGTATTCTTCAGGCTTTCCACTGTCGGATGAATACCCGATCAGCTCAAAGTGCCCGTTCTGGAATCGGTACTTGTCCGTATAACCCCATTTCCAGCTGCTTCCTCCGGCCTGAGTAATCATTAAAATTCCATTTTTAATTTCGGTGCTCTGATAAGGATCACCCATCATACCGCCATCTTTGCTTTTTAGAATAGCATTCCTTGACTTTTCCAGGATTGTCCATTTTTGATTGACCTTCTTCAGTATCTGGATTTCACGGATATTTCCAAAATCCGTAGTGTCTTTTGTATTGTAAATAATTACTTTTTCAGGAATATGGTCACCATCCAGATCCCCGTCTACGGTTTCAATAGCTGTGGCACCATTCGGCTGAAATTCTTTCTGAGCAAAGCACAATATATTCAATATAACAGTTAAAAAACATAAGATAGATTTCATGAGATGATAATTATATCTAAAAATACAAAATTATGTGTTTCATCAATCTCTGTCTTTGATTGTTTCGATAAAAAAATCACTAACTTTGACCCTCAATTTGAGATGTACATGGAGGATTTAATTCAAAATACAACCGTTCAGAAACCAAAATGGATCCGTGTAAAACTTCCTACCGGTAAGAATTACAGAGAACTGAGAACTTTGGTTGATAAATATAAATTAAATACAATCTGCCAAAGCGGAAGCTGCCCGAATATGGGTGAATGTTGGGGCGAAGGTACGGCAACCTTCATGATCCTCGGGAATATCTGCACCAGAAGCTGTGGATTTTGCGGAGTGAAAACCGGGAAACCGCTTGATGTAAACTGGGACGAACCTGAAAAAGTTGCCCGTTCTATCAAATTAATGAAGATAAAGCATGCCGTTCTTACTTCGGTAGACCGCGATGATCTGAAAGATATGGGATCAATTCTTTGGGCGGAAACTGTAAATGCCGTAAGAAGAATTTCTCCGGGAACTACTATGGAAACGCTGATTCCGGATTTTCAGGGGATCACGAAACATATTGACCGTTTGGTAGATGTAGCACCTGAAGTAATTTCTCATAATATGGAAACCGTGAAGCGTCTTACCAGAGAAGTAAGAATCCAGGCAAAATACGAAAGAAGCCTTGATGTGCTGAGATATCTTAAAGAAGCAGGGCAAAGAAGAACCAAAACAGGAGTGATGCTTGGCTTGGGAGAGACCAAAGATGAGGTTTTCCAGACGATTGAAGACATCAGAAATGCGAATGTAGATGTTATTACGTTAGGACAGTATCTGCAGCCGACCAAAAAACATCTTCCTGTAAAAAGATTTATTACCCCTGAAGAGTTCGATGAGTTGGGAGATTTTGCAAGAAGCCTCGGATTCAGGCATGTGGAAAGTTCACCGTTAGTGAGAAGTTCTTATCACGCAGAAAAACATATTCATTAAAACATACATCGCTTCAGTTTTGAAGCGATTTTTTTAAGCTGTCGTTCGCCTTTTTATTAAAGAGAACTGCAGCTGTAAAGCCTGTATTTAATTTAGAGTGACCCGGTTTTTAATTCTATCTGTAAATTGGAATAATTACAGTTTATTACAATTTAAAATTACTTTTTATGTACTCATATTAAGTTTTAAATTATGAAACAGGTTAATATAGAAGAAATTTATGTCATTTTGGTTAAAGCGTAAATAATTATTTGTGCCGAATTTTGCACGTTAAAGAAGGATAATGAAAATAGATAAAAAAATAATACCTCTTGCCATTGGAGGATTGGGAATAGGGACAACGGAGTTTACGATTATGGGACTGCTTCCGGATATGGCAAAAAGCTTACAGATCAGTATTCCTGAAGCAGGACATCTCATTTCTGCGTATGCATTTGGAGTGGTGGTTGGTGCACCTATCCTGATCGGATATTCAGTAAAGTTTTCTCCTAAAAAAGTATTGATGGCATTAATGGTGATTTTTACTTTGTTTAATGCTCTCTCTGCTATGGCGCCCGACTATACCACGATGATGATCATCCGTTTTCTTTCAGGACTTCCTCACGGAGCGTTTTTCGGAGTGGGAACTGTAGTTGCGGCAAGGATGGCTGAAAAAGGGAAAGAAGCATTCAATATTTCATTGATGTTTACAGGACTCACCATTGCCAATCTTGCTATGGTTCCTCTCGTTACTTATATTGGTCATACCTTTCACTGGAGGTGGTATTTTGCCATTGTTTCTGTAATCGGTCTATTGGCGCTTCTATTTATCAAACTCTGGCTCCCCGCTGTGCAGGCTGACAAAGAAACCCATTTTATGGAAGAACTTAAATTCCTTAAGAAAAGACAGGCGTGGCTGGTTTTAATGATTACGGCGATCGGGTTTGGCGGATTGTTTACCTGGTTCAGTTATATCACGCCGCTGATGACTATTGTTTCAGGAATACCGGAAAGCTACATGGCGTATGTGATGATTCTTGCCGGTGCCGGAATGGTGGTCGGAAATCTTGTGGGCGGGTATTTATCCGATAGATTAAGCCCTGAGAAAACATGTTCTTTACTTTTGCTTTTGATGATGATCTCGCTTGCAGGTGTATTCTTCTTATCAGAATACCGTACTGTGTCACTCATTCTTACTTTTATATGTGGGGCGTTGTCTATGTCTGTTGCGGCGCCTATTAATATCATGATGATGAAAGCCGCACCGAAAAGCGAAATGATGGCAGCTGCGTTTATGCAGGCAGCTTTTAATATTGCCAATGCCATGGGAGCCTTCCTCGGCGGCATTCCTTTACAAAAAGGCTATGAATTCAACTATCCTTCTTTAGTAGGGGTGGGGATGACGCTGATAGGGCTTATCATCAGCGTACGGTACAGATATCTTTATGCTTCAGAAGATCAGCAAGCGGTAGCGGATTGTGTTTCATGTGAAAAATAGCAAAATAAAAAGACCATCTTTTTTGATGGTCTTTCTGTTGTTTTTATAATAAGCTTATTACGCTTCGACTTCATTACCGTTTTTACACCAGTAAAGAGCATTGTAAAGATTCCCTTTAGGAAAAGATTTAAATTCTCCCGGCATAAGCACACTGAAAATATCAGTAAAATTCTGCACTCCTTCTTTATCGGTAACAATAGCGGTTCTGTTCCACTTTGTTAGGTTTTTTAATCCTAAAAGCGCATCCTGTAACCAGGCTCCCATGGTAAAATTATCCAGATCCGTATCCAGATACAGCAGATAGTTCAGTTCATTAAACTGATCGACCTTTTGCTTTACTCTTGGGATTACCAGGTTTTCAAAATCTTCTTTTGTTACTTCTCCCGTTGCATTGAAGGCGGCAACATTTTCCGGAGCTTCTGGAATAATCGTTATCATATTGTAATATTTTATTGTGGTTTAGATTTTAAGTTGATAACAAAAAGTAAACCATTATTTAATATTTGGTTAATAAAATATTCAATTAGTGGTGATTTAATATAAATATTTCTAAAATCTTACCTTTCCCAAAAACCCCCGCAATCTGCAGGGATTCACACAAAATATACTGTGACTTTCAGTAGTTGCGTCACATTTTATGAATATATTTTCATGGTATTAGTTTATCAATTATCACTTTACAGTATTATAAATTCCGAAAATAGATTGGTGATTAAAAGCTGTATCCGTTTTTCTTTGCCAGTTCAATAACCGATCTTTCAATGGCTTTTCCCAAATCATCAGCATCAGCATTTCCGCGTTTTTTCATTTCTTTGTCAATATATTCCTGACGTTTCTTTGAAAGTTCTTCAATCTCTTTCTGAATTTTTTCCCTTTGAGCAGACTTTTGAACAACTGCTTTTTTTACTTCTTCCTTGCTTTTTCCTTTCAGTTCTGCCGGGAGCTCAGATTCTTTTACTTCCGATATAAAATCTTTGTCTTTTTCCACGCGGTCTACCAAATCCCAATGCTCATTTTTGTAAGCGTTTTTCTTAGACTTGGCAACTGTTCTTTCTACTGCATTGGAAGCGGACTGTACTTCCGCATTTCTGTCCTGCAGCATTTGTTTGGACTTAAATTCCGAACCATGACTTCCGTAGTAGATGTACGTATCATTCAGCTTGGTATTGCATTCAGAAATTCTTACATCGTAAGGAGTTTCAATATAAATAACCTTCTGATCGCTGTCGATATTGAAATATCTGCCGTCTCCCAGTGATGCTCCGTTTTGCCAGAAAGTACGGATTCCTTCATCCCGGTTTCCACAAAAAATAGTGTTGGTGTAAATCTTTTTCCTTTTTGCATCCGGAATCACATTTTTATAGCTCACTCTCCCCTGATCGAAAGGTTCGTTTCCGGCGATATAGATCAGCTTCATGCTTTTTTCATTGGTGTCCCAGTTTAAATTCATTGAAGCGTCCCGGATTACCGCTCCGCAATATTCGTTACCGCCGTTGGTTCTCAAGGCAAAAAGCTTTTCAGAAACCAGGTCCAGATCCTGGGTGAGAGGAGTGACCTGACGGATATAATTTTCGTTACTGATTCCGTCATTTCCGTACTCATATAACGCGATTTCAACTTCCGGCGCTTTTCCATTGTACTTCAAAGTTGTTAATGTATTCACGATATTCCAAAGCCTTGATTTTGCCTGGTCAATCAGTCCGTCCATACTGTTTGAAGTGTCCAGAAGAAGAGCTACCTGAATTTTATTTTCTTTAAAATGTGTTCCGGAAGGTGTAGCGGTATTTTGAATAAAGGTTTTCCCAGCTACTGGTTCTTTACATCCAAATTTTGAATTTTGTGCGCTTAATAAAGCGGCAGTTCCTGCAACTAATGTTAAAATTTTGAAAGCTGTCATGATTGATCTGTTTTAGAGAATTTCGTATTTTGTTTTGATGCTGTATTTCAGCTTAATGTTATCGATGTTTTCAAAAGAATAGTCTACGTTAGCATCGGCAGCTTCAAGCTGAATATTGGATACTTTGGCTTTGAAGTTCATCGGCATAATCATATCGCTGGTGTAATCTTCAATTTCAACGATCTCAAGCGGAGTTCCGGTTCTTTTGCCCATACTTTCCAGCAGGTAGTCTGCTTTTTCCTTTGCTGCTTTCAACGCATTGATTTTTACAGTTTTTCTGAAATCTGTGATCTTCGTATTCTTAATTTCCGAAATGTTGATGTTGGTGATCCATTTTTGGTTCAGACTTTCAAAAAGATTTCCCATATCAGTTTTCTTGGTTACTTTAAACTGAAGATTCTTAGTGAAAATTTTCGTTTTGGAATAGATGTTCTGGTACATCGATTTGAATTTGATGTCTTCGTTTTTTACCCCATTGTTTTTAAGGATTTCGAAAAGCTGTTTTTCATTGTCGGCAAGCTGGTTTTTGTTATCACCTTTAATTCCTACATTGAAAATAATTTCATCAGGTTCTACTTCCATTTCTGCAATTCCGGTTACTTCAATGAAATTTTTCTTTGTTTCCTGTGCGTTGATCAGTCCTGCTATAAAGAATAACCCGATCAGTAAAAAATGTCTCAGTTTCATAATTTTCTTTTTTTAATTTTAAACTTCTGAAGTAAAATTACCCAGATTTAAAACTGAAAAACGGGAGACTTGGTGAAATAAAGGTTTGACTTGGTGAGTTGAGGAATTTGTTTAAAATGATTGACAGTAACTCTAGCCCCGATTGCAACGACATCCTTTTTGGTTTGGCGTAGGCTTCGACAGGCTCAGCCTGCGTGTTGGAAAAACCAAAAAGATACAGTGGAAAGCGGGATCAAGCTTCAAATAAAAAAAAACAGTCCTGAGAAGAACTGTTATCTGTTGGTAAGAATAATTGATTTTCCGTTTCGGGTGACGATTTTTGTTACCTCGGAAAAAAGTTTGGTGCGGATAATGAGCTCATCATCATTTTCTGAAATGGTATACGTTTCGGAAGTTGCAAACGAATCGTCGATATCATGTTCAAATAGCTTGGTAGAGCCCGACTGATCCACCGAGTAAAAATCTACTTTGTAATCATTAAGTCCGGTCTGGTAAAATTTGTACACAATTTTTTCATTGAGGCTACTCGAAATAATTTTAGTCTCCATGAAATTATTCTGCTCCAGAAAAGAACAGCTCTGAAGCAAAATAATGCAAATGGCAGAAAAGTAAATTTGTTTTTTCATGGTTATCTTTGGTTTTAAACAAATGTATGCAATGCTAAATGGTTGACTGTTAACGGAATTTCAATTTTCATGTTACCATTTTTTCATATAAAAATGTGATAAAGAATTGAGGTAGTCTGAAAGCTTTACTCATAAGACCTTGAATTTTGTCTTGGTGAATATTGTAAAGCAATATCATAAATTCTCCTCAAGTCTTCGTCTTTTTTATCGCAGAACGACTGATAATAATTGATGATGTTCTGCATGGATCTTGTAGTATTTCCTATGTTGGTCTGAGAAAAATCCTTCGCTACTTTTTTAAGTTCCGTAGCCATTTTAGCAATCTGAAAATTTTTCTTTAGCTCCTGTTGCGTTGTTTCCGTCATTGCATCATATTCTTTTTTTGACGAAATATTTTTTATTTTATCATTCTTTTCATAAACCAGCGAAGCTGAAATTGAAGAGCTTTCCATTTCATTCTTTTCAACTTCCATCAGGAAAATTTGGGTTTGCCCGCAATCCAGATTTTCAAGTTCTACTTCAATCTGATGATTGGAAATATACTTAGGCTGATATCCGTGAAATTTATTAATTCTCATGCCTTCAGGAAGGTTAATTGTTAATTTCGGCTTTTTCCCAACATTATATAAAAGGCTTTCTAATTCATCCTTAAATGTTTTTTGAATATCTTTTTCAGCATCTCCTATAAAATAATTGGAACCTCTTCCGTACGTTGCAATTCTTCTTAATAAATCGAAATCCAGCTGCTGTCCGACTCCGATGGTACTGATGTCAATGCCTTTATCGTTAAATTCTTTTGACTGTTTCAAAATTGTCTCAGGATCTGTAATTCCTGAATTCGTCATTCCGTCGGTAAGGAGAATTACCTTGCTGTTGTAGTCTTTGGTATTGTATTTTTGTGCTTCCGAATATCCCATCATCATCCCCGAATGAATATTGGTAGAGCCTGACGGATAAATACTTTCAATAATTGGATCCAGGTTTCCGGCAACATCTTTTATTTTTGATGATTTTAAAACCAGATTGGCGGTATCATCAAATTTGACGATTGAAATGATATCTTCGGGTTTTAATCCTTTTACAAAAACTTTAAGTGCATTTTTTACTTTTTCAAGTTTACCGCCACCCATAGAGCCGCTGTTGTCGATAACCAGAGAAACATTTACTTTGTTTGAATGTTGCCTGTCTGAAACATTCTGCGTTGCAAGACCGATTTGAAGTAAAAAGCTGTCGTCTGAGTTAAGAATAGTATTGTCATAATCAATGCTTAATGTCACTTCATTTTTCTTTGGAATTTTAATCTGATGTTTGTGGTAGTTCATAAAATCTTCCACGATTATCGTGTTTTCATTAAGAAATCCACGCTCATTTGCACTCGAAAGTCCGTTGCTTACGGTATGTGAAACAGAACCTGACGAAACTCCGAACTGCGCTTTTGAGATATTAAAGATAAATATTGAAGAGAACAGGTAAATTAAAGTGCTTTTGTTTAAGTCTGATAGATTTTTCATGATGATTTATTTGAATTATACTGCAAACTTAATCCTGTAAACTCTGTAGAAAATACTAAACTTGGTGAATGACGAATTTCACTTGGTGAATAGTTTTTGCCTGATTATATATATGTATATCTTTGTTTTATGAAAATGATAAAGGCTTTTATGCTTTTTGCAGCAATGCTTTTCGGGAATATGGTATATTCCCAGAGTAAGGTTGTGGAAGATGTTCAGGTGCAGAGCAAAAGGCTAAAGAAAGCAGTGGATACAAAAGATGAATCCGCGCAGGCAGATTCTTATTACAATATCGGTGAGACTTTTTTTAATGACGGAAACTTCAGGAAAAGTGAAGAATATTATGCCAAAGCAAAAAATATTTACGAAAAATTAAATGATAAACCGAATATTGAAAAAGCCAGCCGGAAACTGGCCCAGTCCCAGGAAAAGCAGAATAAAATAACTCCGGCAATCAGTAATTACAGCCGGGCTGCAGAAGTGGCGCCCTCAAAAAGCCGCGCGCTTAATACCAATGATGTCACCAGGCTTTCCGTCAATTCTCCCGAAGCAAAGGAAGAGGCGATCCAGAACAATATTCAGCTTAATGAAAAAGATAATGATAAAGGAGATCTTGCGGCAAGTTACAGCCAAATGGCAGATGTGAATATCCAACAGAATGATATTCCTAAAGCGGAAGCAAATCTTAAAAATGCTTATAAAATTTCTAAAAAGGAAGCACCGCAACAGGCATTGGAAATTAATCAGAAGTTAACAGACTTTTATGTTGAAAATAAAAACTACGATAAAGCTATTGAAGCCAAAAAGACCATTTTAAAGGAAGGTTTTGTTAAAGATAATTCCAAAAAAGAGGTTGAGCAGATTCAGGAGCTTGCAGATATTTATATTAAAAAAGATGATATCGGAGAAGCCATCAGTCTGTTGAAAAAATCGTACGGAATCGCTCTGGAAAAAGGACATACGCTTGAGGCACAGAAAAGCGTAAAAAAGCTCGATAGCCTCTACAATGTTTCTGAAAACACCAATGCTTCGGTACAATTGTACCGCGACTTTTTAGGAAAACTTCCGGATCTGGTGTCAAAAGATAAAAGCCTGGTTGACGAAAAGATCCTTGAAGATACCGAACAGCGGATTGCCCAGCTGGAAAAAGAAAAACAGCTGAAAGATGAACTTATTCGCAAGAAAAATGTGTTCAATTACAGTTTAATCGGAGTTTTACTGGTTTTATCCGCACTCATCATCTTTATTTTCAGGACCCTGAAAAAAGTTCAGATAAAAAATAAGAAAATTGCATTGCAATCGCTGCGCCGGGAGATGAATCCGCATTTTATTTTTAACAGCTTAAATTCGGTTAATCATTTTATTGCCACGAACAATGAACTGGAAGCCAATCAATATTTAACCAAATTCTCGAAGCTGATGCGCGGCGTGATGGAAAATTCCACCGAAGATTTTATCCCGTTTCAGCAGGAACTGGATCTGCTGCAGAACTATCTTGCGTTAGAAAAAACACGTTTTGCAGATAAATTCGATTATGAAATTGAAGTAGATGAAAGCCTCAATACCCAAAGCCTGAAAGTTCCCGGAATGCTGGTGCAGCCGTTTCTTGAGAACGCCATCTGGCACGGACATCGTTACAGAACCACAAAAGGATTTTTAAAACTGCAATTTGAAAAGGAAAATCAGCATTTAAAAATCGTCATTGAAGACAATGGAATCGGGATTGAGGAAAGCAAAAAACAAAAAACAGAACATCAGAAAGCAAGAAAAGGCCGTGGAATGAAAAATACACTGGAAAGAATCGCTTTGCTGAACGACCTTTACCATCAGGAAATTCAATGTAATATTACAGATAAACAAAATGCACAGGGTGTTCTTGTGGAAATCAGATATAAATTGGTAAACCAATGAAAATAAAAGCCGTCATCATAGACGATGAAGTGATCGCAAGGGAAGTGCTGAGCAATTACCTCATCAAATATTGTCCGCAGGTAGAGATTTTGGGCGAAGCGGAAAACATTAAGGAAGCCGTTCCGCTGATTGCCGAAAAGCAGCCGCAATTGGTCTTTCTGGATGTCGAAATGCCTTTCGGAAATGCCTTTGACGTGTTGGAAGCAACAAAAAATTTTTCCTACGAAACAATTTTCATTACCGCGTTTTCACAATACTCACTGCAGGCGCTCAACAAATCTGCGAGTTATTATATTTTAAAACCGATTGATATTCAGGAGCTGATTCTGGCAGTCAACAAAGTGGCAGAAAGCATTGAAAAAAAAGAAGAACTCAACCGCAATAAAATTCTCCTTGAAAACTTAAAGTTAAAACCCGAAAAACAACAGCTGATTCTCCCGACATTACAGGGATTTGATGTCGTGAAAACGGAAGATATTGTAAGACTTCAGGCAGACGGAAACTTTACGCAGGTGTTTCTTACAGACGGCTCCAAAAAAATGGTGTGCCGGTTTCTGAAGCATTTCGATGATCTGCTGGAACATCCTTTTGTAAGGGTTCACCGTTCCCATATCATCAATATCAATTTCGTGAAATCTTATCACAAAAGCGGAACGGCAACACTTTCCGACAACACCGAGATTGAAATTTCCGGAAGCTTTAAAGATAATTTTCTGAAAGTTTTTTCTTAATTTTTGGGGCAGCTTTTTCCGCCTTCCGCTCCCGCTTTTTTGTTTCACAAAAAGAGCTCCGCTCAAGTCGGGCTGCAACAATCTATGGCATAAGTACAATTTCCGGGAAAAAATTAATCTCGTTCAGGCATCATTTTTGAAGAATTTAGGATACCACAAAAAAATCTATTATGAAGACTTTTCAGAAAATTGCAATCCCGGTTTCTTTGGGTGTTTTAGGACTTCTTATTTTAAACTCATGTTCGGTAGGAATTCCCAAAGGCGCAACTGCAGTTCAGAATTTCAACGCAGACCGATATCTCGGGACATGGTATGAAATGGCCCGCTTCGATTATAAATTCGAAAAAAATATGGATAACGTAACGGCAACTTATTCCAAAAATCCCGACGGTACCATCAAGGTGGATAATAAAGGTTACAACTACGTAAAAAAAGAATGGAAGGAGTCTGTAGGAGAGGCCCGTTTCGTGAATAAAGAAACAGAGGCCCGTTTGAAAGTTTCTTTCTTTAAACCTATTTGGGCAGGTTATAATGTGGTGGATATTGATGATAATTACCAATATGCATTAGTCATGGGGAATAATTTAAAATATCTTTGGATTCTTTCCCGCACTAAAGAACTTCCCGAAAGCATAAGACAGCGATTCCTGGAAAAAGCTAAAAGAGTAGGATATAATACCGATGAATTAATCTGGGTTAAGCACAATTAATTATGATAAACCTTAAAATATAAACCTCACAGGTTTTCAAAAACCTGTGAGGTTTTTTTGTCTCAGTCTAAATTTTTATACTCTTTCCATTCTTCGAAACGATAGTCAATGATCTGCTTCATCAGATCATAGTTTTCGTAAGTATCTTCTATATGATAGAATGTTTCATATTCATAATCATTTTCTTCTGCTTTGGTGTCAAAAAGATTGACATAATCATCAGCAAATGAACTGTAACGGTTTCCGAAATCCGTTTCATCCTTATAATAATCCTGCGCAAAGTTATTTCCAAGAGCATTCAGGTCATATTCTGAGAATTTTCCGTCCATTACTTCCATAAGAAATTCTGCTCCCGTACTTTCGCGACGCTTTAATTTTTTAATTTCTTCAGCAGCGCCTTCTCTCAGTTCATCAGAAATAAGATCATTGTGAATACACCAGTTCAGAAACATTCCGGTGTGGGTGGCTCCGTTTTTTTCAGGAAGTTCATCAGGAAAATCGCCGCCGTAATGCCATGAAGCATCATCATATTTAGACATAGTTTTTAATTATAGTTTTAAACAATTTCATCCAAAAATAGAAAAAATCAATTTATATTGTCGGGAACAGAGAATTTTCCGTCATTTGTGTAGAAATTTTTTCGACAATTATTATATGAAAAATGCCGTTCTGATTACCATTGGTGACGAAATCCTTTCCGGAAACACTGTGGATACCAATTCTAATTTTATTGCTGCCGAACTTAAAAATATAGGGATAAAGGTTTCTCAGATCTTTACGATTTCAGATGAAATTGAAACCATCAAAAATACCATTCAATCCGCTTTTGCAATAGGAGATATCATTATTACAACTGGAGGGTTGGGACCTACAAGGGATGACAAAACCAAGAAAGCCATCGCAGAATTCTTCAATGATGAAATTGCACTGGACGAAACTACCTTTAATCATCTGAAAGCGTACATGGAAAAACGCGGCCGGCTGGAAATCCTCGAAAGAAATCGCGAACAGGCTTTTGTTCCCACCAGATCAACGGTTTTTCAGAACCACTATGGAACAGCGCCCTGCATAATGATGGAGGAGAGAGGAAAATTGCTCTTCAGCCTTCCGGGAGTGCCTTATGAGGTAAAACCATTGATTAAAAACCAGATTGTGCCATATTTGAAGGAAAAATTCAGTCTGAATTATATTTCTACAAGAATAGTTTCCGTAGTGGGAATTCCCGAAAGCATTTTAGCTGACCAGATAGAAGACTGGGAATTGGCATTACCTGAAAATTTAGCATTGTCTTATCTTCCGGTAGGAACACGTGTAAAACTTCGGCTGACAGCGACCGGAGAAAATGAGCCAGCTCTTCAGCAGCAGCTGGAGGAAGAAATTCAGAAACTGCTGCCTTTAATTAAAGGCCATGTCATTGCCACTTCCGAAGATAAAATTGAAAAAATTCTGGCGGAAATTTTAACGGAAAGAAAACTGACCATTTCAGTTGCAGAAAGCTGTACGGGAGGAGAATTGGCTAAATTGATTACTTCTGTTTCAGGAAGCTCCAGGTATTTTCTTGGCGGAATGATCGCTTATGCTACGGAAAAAAAGATTGAAATCTTGAAAGTTAAAAAAGAAACGGTAGAAGAGTTCACGGTGGTCAGCGAACAGGTTGCTGCCGAAATGGCAGACGGATGCCAAAAGTTGTTTAATACCGATATCACCATGTCAACAACCGGAGTGGCAGGTCCGGGAAAAGGTGAGGACGGAAAAGAGGTGGGAACCGTTTTCTATACTATAAAAGTGGGAGAAAACGCTGTTACGTCAAAATTATATATGCCACATCTGGAAAGGCTGGATTTTATGCATTTCGTATCGCAGAAAATCATCCAGGATTTAGTCGGGATTTTGATAAGCAACTAATTAATAACCAGTTAGTTTTTTAATTTTTTTTTAATAGATTTTGGTATGGTTTTTCACAGTTTTTGACGTCCATCAGGAAATATCAGAACTGTGGAAAACTCAAAACAGATTTTTCAGACCGACAGCAAAAAACGCTGGAGGAACATACAATGGGGAAGCCGTATTTTTATCTTTGTAACCTTATTGCTTTTTCTCGCATTAGCCTTAATGATGAAATGGGACAAAAATCCCAAAATTCCTTTTAAAGAAGATTACAAAGCAGTAATAACGGCCAGCAAACCTTTTCTTCAGGAAAATAAGATCTCCAAAGAATACAAAGGATTCCGAAGCTTTATTTCAGAAAAAACAATGCACACCAATCTTGCTAAAATTGAGAAAGCAAGAGCCGAAAGACGTAAAAATCAAAATAAAAACTGGCAACAGTTTCCGGGAGGCATTCGTTCTGCATTCTATGTTGCGTGGGACCCGCAGTCCCTTATGTCTCTGAAAAGAAACATCAGACATATTAATCTGGTCTTTCCGGAATGGTTTTTTCTTGATCCCAAAACGGGTGATCTGAAAACCAATGTTGATAACGAGGGCTATAAAATCATCAAAAGATCAGGTGTCGCCGCAATGCCTATTCTGAGTAATAATTTCGAACAGGAATTTCATTCGGAAGGTTTAGGCAAAGTATTAAAAGACCCACAGAAGAGAACACAGCTTATCCAAAAATTAAAACAACAGTGTCTTAAACTGAATTTCAGAGGAATTAATATTGACTTTGAAAATATTGATCTTGATTCTGATGAGTATCTGATTGCTTTTATGAAAGAGCTTTCCGCTACTTTTAAGCAAGATAATCTGCTTGTATCCATGGATATCATGACGGATAATGATGATTACAATATTCAGAAAATTAATCCGTACGTCGATTATTTTGTATTGATGGCTTATGATGAATATACTGCGGATAGTGACGCGGGACCTGTTTCCTCTCAAAAATGGATTGAAGCACAGACCGGAAAAATCTTAGCGAAAACCTCACCCGGTAAAATTATTCTTGGTCTTGGAGCGTACGGATATGACTGGAGTACAAATAGTGATGATAACAGTTCGCTTACCTATATGCAGGCCATTACAAAAGCGAGTGCGAGTAAGGCAGCTATTAATTTTGATGATAATACTTTTAATCTAAATTATTCCTATAAAGACTCAAAAGACAATACCCACACCGTATTTTTCAATGATGCCGCATCTATTTTCAACACCATGCGCTTTTCGTCGGAATATCCTTTGGCAGGAACCGCTCTTTGGAGATTGGGAAGCGAAGACAGCAGAATCTGGAATTTCTATGATAAAGATCTCACTTTTGCAGGATTATCAAATTTAAACTTAAAGTTACTGGAAGATGTAAAAGGACAAACCATGGTCGATTATATTGGCGACGGTGAAGTGCTGGATGTCCTGAATACACCGCATGACGGGAAAATTAAAATGGAAGTCGATCCGAAAGAAAAGATCATCACTGACGAAAACTATATTACTTATCCCAGCTCTTATGAAGTGAAAAAATATGGCGAAGCTCCGCAGAAAGATCTTGTACTTACTTTTGATGACGGACCGGATGAAACATATACCCCACAGATTCTGGACGTACTTTCAAAATACCATGTTCCTGCGGCTTTCTTTTTAGTAGGGCTTAATGCAGAGAAAAACCTTCCTTTAGTAAAAAGAATTTACCGTGAAGGTCATGAAATCGGAAACCATACTTTTACCCACGAAAATGTTGCGAAAGTGAGTAAGGAAAGGGCTTTGCTTGAATTTAAGCTTACAAGGCTGCTGATTGAATGTATTACGGGACACAGTACGATACTTTTCAGAGCGCCCTATAATGCCGATTCGGAACCTACAACTTCCGAAGAGATCATTCCCGTAGCTTTGGCAAGACAGCAGAATTATCTCGATATCGGCGAAAATATTGATCCCGAAGACTGGCAGCCGGGCATAAAAGCAGATGAAATTGTAAAACGTGTTTTAGACGGAATAAAACAGAGAAAGGGAAACATTATCCTTCTTCACGATGCGGGTGGAGAAACCCGTGAAGAAACAGTGAAAGCTTTGAAAATATTAATTCCGGTACTTCAGAAACAAGGTTACCATTTTACCAACCTTTCAACAATTCTTCATAAGAATAAAGCCGAATTAATGCCCGAAATTCCAAAAACGAGATCATATTATATCATGCAGCTTAACCTTGTTCTCGCTGCAGTCATTTACGGAGTCAGTCATTTTCTGGTTGCTTTGTTTACTATTTTTATAGGATTAGGGCTAATCAGGTTGATGATTATGCTGTACTGGGCATTTTCAGAAAGGAAGAAAGAAAAAAAGCTTGTGGAATTTCCTGTTATGGACGCTTACCCTAAAGTATCCATTATCGTTCCGGCTTATAATGAAGAAGTGAATATTGTTTCTTCGTTGCATAATCTTCTCCGGCAGACCTACCCGAATTTTGATATTATTCTGGTGGATGACGGCAGCAGAGATTCGACGTATGAAAAAGCAAAAGCCGAATTTTCCGGTCATCCTAAGCTTAGGATTTTAACTAAAACAAACGGCGGAAAGGCAACCGCATTAAACTTCGGTATTGCTCAGTCGGATGCAGAATATGTTGTTTGTATTGATGCAGATACAAAACTGGAACAGAATGCTGTAAAATACTTAATAGCCAGATTTTTAAACTCAAATCCGGACGAAAAAATTGCAGCTGTTGCCGGAAACGTAAAAGTAGGAAATAAAGTAAACTGGCTTACGAGATGGCAGTCTATAGAATATATTACCAGCCAGAATTTTGATCGTCTGGCATATGCCAATATCAATGCGATTACAGTTATTCCCGGCGCCATAGGTGCTTTCAGAAAATCTGCAGTTGCTGAGGTCGGGGGATATTCAACCGATACGTTGGCAGAAGATTGTGATATTACTGTAAAAATTCTGAAAAAAGGATATACCATTGCCAACGAAAACCGCGCCGTTGCCATTACAGAAGCTCCTGAAAGCGTAAAGCAGTTTTTAAAACAGCGCTTTAGATGGACGTATGGGATTATGCAGATGTTCTGGAAGCAGAAGCATACTTTCCTCAATCCGAAATATAAAGGTCTGGGATTATGGGCAATGCCGAATATTTTACTGTTTCAGTATATCATTCCGTTTTTTTCGCCACTGGCCGACCTTATCATGTTTTTTGGGATTTTATCAGGAAACGGAGAAAGAATATTCAGCTATTATCTCATCTTTCTTTTGGTGGATGCATCCTTAGCCTTAATTGCTTTTGTCATGCAAAGAGAAAAACTGGTCAATTTACTGTACGTTATTCCGCAGCGTTTTGGCTACAGATGGCTGATGTACATTGTTTTATTCCGAAGTCTGAGACGTGCTTTAAAAGGAGAAATGCAGTCATGGGGATTTCTGAAACGCACAGGAAACGTAAAAGAATCGCAGTTTCTTAATATTTGATTAAATTTGTTTTTTAAAAGTAACAAATTAAAATAAAGTTACACTTATTGTATAAATTGTAATTATAATGAAAAAATTAACGCTTTCTCTACTTTTATTAGGGGGGATTTGTTCGCAGATGGTGAACGCTCAGGCGACAGATAAAGGTCTGGACCTTAGCCTGATGGATAAATCAGTACGTCCTCAGGATGACTTTTATAGCTATGTAAGCGGAACATGGATGAAAACCGCTAAAATTCCTTCCGATAAACCAACTTGGGGAAGTTTCAACAAGCTGGCGGAAGATACGGATAACAACTCAATGACTATTCTGAACTCTCTTTTGAAAGATAAATTTGCAGACGGTACCGAAGGTAAAAAAATTCAGGACCTGTATGCTACCTATATGAATATCCAAAAGAGAAATGCAGACGGAATCAAGCCAATACAGGCAAACATTAACAAGATCGACGCCATTAAAAACCTTAAAGATCTTCAGAATTATTTAACTTCTGTAACCAAAGAAGGGGAAAATACTTTGTACGGTTGGGGAGTTGATGCAGATCTGAAAGACTCTAAAATGAACGCCGTTTATTTAGGGAATGCATCGCTTGGATTAGGTAGAGATTACTATCAGAAAGTGAATGATAAAAACACGGAAGCTCTTGCAGAATACACAAAATATGTAGCTTCTATGTTGAAAGAATTAGGATACAAAAATGCTGACGCGGCTGCAAAAGGCATTGTAGACTATGAAAAGAGCATTGCTAAAACATATCTTACCAACGAGCAGAGCCGTGACAATACGCTTCAGTATAACCCAAGAACAATGGCTGAGCTTAAAACATTGGTAAAAGATGTCGATCTTCCTGCTTATCTTAAAGCAGTTGGTGTAAATACTGATAAAGTAATCATCGGAGAAATCGGCTACTATAAGGATTTTGATAAACTGGTAAATGAGAAAAATCTTCCTGTAATCAAAGATTACCTTAAATTCCATATGATCAACGGAAGCGCTTCTTATCTAAGCGAAAAGCTGGGAGATATGAGATTTGCTTTTTATGGTAAATACTTAAGAGGTCAGCAGGAACAGAGAGCTTTGAACAAAAGAGGATATGAGCTGATCAACGGGACGTTGGGAGAAGCTTTCGGAAAATTATATGTTGAAAAATATTTCCCTGCAGAGGCTAAAGCTCAAATGGTGGAGCTGATCGATTATCTGAAGAAAAGCTTTGCCGTACACATCAACAATTTAGCATGGATGTCTTCTACTACCAAGGAAAAGGCAATGCAGAAGTTAAATAAATTCACGGTAAAAGTTGCTTATCCTGATAAATGGAAAGATTATTCTAAATTAACGATCGTTCCTGAATCAAAAGGAGGGAATTTATATTCAAATCTTCAGAACATTACAGAATGGCAGTATAGCAAAGATCTGGCTAAAATCGGGAAACCGGTGGATAAATCAGAATGGGGAATGACTCCGCAAACGGTAAACGCTTACTACAATCCTGTAAACAACGAGATTGTATTCCCTGCTGCCATTCTTCAGCCGCCTTTCTTTAATCCTAATGCAGACGCAGCGGTGAATTTCGGTGGAATCGGTGCTGTTATCGGTCACGAAATGAGCCACGGATTTGATGACTCGGGAGCACAGTTCGATGCAGACGGAAACCTTGTAGACTGGTGGACTCCGGAAGATAAAGCCAACTTCGAAAAAGCAACGAAGGCACTTGCTTCCCAGTATGATAAATATGAGCCGGTAAAAGGAACTTTTGTAAACGGAACCTTTACAAACGGTGAAAACATCGCCGATTTAGGTGGAGTAAATATTGCGTATGATGCACTACAAATGTATCTGAAAGATAAAGGGAACCCTGGATCAATCAGTGGTTATACACAGGATCAGAGATTCTTCCTAAGCTGGGCAACCGTTTGGAGAACATTATCCAGCGAGAAATACATGATCAATCAGGTGAAAACAGACCCGCACTCTCCTGGATATTTCAGAAGTTTCGGACCTCTTACCAATGTTGATGCTTTCTACAAGGCATTCGATGTGAAAGAAGGCGATAAGCTCTACAAAAAGCCGGAAGAAAGAATTAAAATCTGGTAACAGCATTTTATCCAAAATAGCAACCGTTCAGTAATGAGCGGTTTTTTTGTTTTTAGATTTTTTTGGAGCTGTTTCGCGCTTTCCGCACTCGCTATTTCTTAGGTTTCGGCGCGGCAGCGA
>Ga0308157_10001500_pt1 | contig 47139 bp, 43 predicted proteins | sample PhyBR1_FD_201035 | JGI IMG/M metagenome (GOLD analysis project Ga0308157, IMG submission 201035) | Phyllosphere microbial communities from UC Gill Tract Community Farm, Albany, California, United States - DLSLB.R1 | ecosystem: Host-associated > Plants > Phyllosphere > Unclassified | place: USA... | reverse complement strand
ACATCGATTCGAGGTAGCAGGCGGCGAGGCGGCCGAGCCCGCCGTTGCCGAGCGCGGGGTCGGGCTCGTCGTCGAGGAGGTCTGAGAAGTTCACCCCGAGTTCGTCGAGGGCCTGCTCGGCGTCGGACCGCACGCCCAGGTTGATGGCCGCGTCTTCGATCAGGCGACCGGGGAGGAACTCCATCGAGAGGTAGTGCACGCGCTTGAGCTTCTCGTCAGCTGCGCGGCGCAGCGATTCGGCCCACGGATCCATCGCGAGGTCGCGCAGCGCGTGCGACAGGGCGGTGCGCCAAGCGAGGGGCGTGGCGTGTGATCGGTCGGTACCGACGGTGTAGTGCAGGTGGTGGAGGATCGACGCTCTCAGGCCGTCTGTGCGCTGCATGCGGCACAGCATATGTAGGCCCCGGTCACGTCAAGTTAACGGCGTGTGACCGGGAGATTATGCCGGGCTGGCAAGGTCAGCTCTACTGCTCACGACTGACCGGGATCGCCACCTGCGCGAGAAGCGCCTCTACGGCTGCGACCATGTTCACCGAGCCAGAGTAGTGCCGGAGGTACGCGACGGGTTTTCTAGCGAACAACGGACCTGCACCGAAGTGTCGATGGAAGACGCGCTGTTCGGCCGGGATCACGCCGCGCTTCACCAGCAGGTCCCAAAGTGTGCGCGTGGAAGCGCCGACCGGAACGTAGAGCGTGTCCGGGCTGAGGCCGAGGGCTTCCTGTTCCGCCTCGAAACCGGATCGCACGTAACGTTCCGTGTCGAGCGCGCCGGATCGGATCTCCTTCGCCAGGCCGTTGGCGTATTTCGTCGGATAGTCCTTGACGAGATCCGTGAGGAATGCGCCCTCGAGCACGGTGCCCCTGACGCCATTTCGCAGCTTCGTGTCGCCACCGCTCGTCGGTGAGTGAAAGTTCTGGAACGCCTTGAAGTCGTCGCCATCTTTGCCGAGGCCGAAGTTGGCGCCGATCAGCACGACGTCTTTGCGCAGTCGCGGGACGAGCGCGTCGGCGTCGTCGAAGACCGACAGGTCTCCGGTCGTCTCGCCCCACACCGCCCAACTCGCTCCCTGCCGGGGCTTGAGTCGCCGGCTTGCTTCGTATTCGGCGGTGGTTACGGCGACCGGGGTGGAAAGGTGTTCGGCGAGTGTTGTCGGTGCTGGCATCACGTATGAAGCGTACGATTCCTCATCGCGCCGACGGCGTGCATCACCAGAGTGAATAGCCGCCGTCGAGCACAATGTCGGTTCCCGTCGCAAAACTGCTTGCATCGCTGGCGAGATAAAGTACCGCCGAAGCGATCTCGGACGGATCGGCGACTCGTCCGAGCGGCGTGCGCTCTTGCCAAGACGCGAGCCTTTCCGGGATGCCACGGCTGACTTCCGTGAGTGACGTTGCCGTGTATCCGGGTGAGACGCTGTTCACACGGATGTTGTCTGCGGCCCACTCAACCGCGAGCGAACGTGTGTAGTGCAGGACTGCCGCCTTAGACGCGTTGTAAATCCCTTGTCGCTGTGGGAAGTTCACGACATGCGCCGACATGGACGCGATATTCACGATCGTTCCGCCGCCGGTGAGCATCATCGCTTGCGCCTCAGCGCGGCAACTACGAAACACGCCACCGAAGTTCGTCTGAACAACGGCGTCGAAGTCGTCGTCGGTTGTTTCGACAGTCGGCTTATTGAGCCCCGTCCCAGCACCGTTGACGGCGATGTCGAGTCGCCCTGATTCGGTGAGGATCCGATCGACTGCTGCATCGATCGAGTCGCCGTCACGCACATCCATCACGAGTGACGTCGCGCCGAGTTCGGCTGCTGCAGTCTCGCCGACATCGGCACGGCGGCCTGCGATGTACACGCGCGCTCCGGCAGCGATGAACGACTGCGCCACGGCGTAGCCGATGCCCGTCGCACCACCCACGATCAGTGCAATCTTGTCGCGCAGCGCGAACGCGTCGGTGCCGGGCGCCGCCGGGGTGCGGGGGAGCGGAGGTCTGCTCGATGCGCCGCTGCCATATGCCTCGATCTTCGTCATGCTCGTCCGTCCTCAATAGCGTCTTCGATCAGTTCTCGCAGGTAGCGGGCATTGTCAGCCGAGACCCCGAGGCCGTCGCCGCCGTAGTTCTCACAGAGGAACGCACCGCGGAAGCCGTTCGCAATGGCGTAGCGGACTGCCTTCCGATAGTCGACCAGGCCCACGGGCAGAGTCGACGGGACACTGTAGTAGCGTCCGGCAACCGGATCCTCGATGCGCGAGTAGTTCTTCACGTGCCAGTAGTTGGCGAGGGGCAGAAGCTTGACAGCCATCGCCTCCCAGGGCTCGATGGGTGACTGCGGCCGCATGAGATTGCCGAGATCCGGATTCACGCCGACGTTCGGTCGGCCTATGTCCCCGATGAACGCCACCATCGCATCTGCACTGTCGGTGAAGGTGCCCTCGTACACCTCTATCGAGATGTCGACGCCCACCGCTGCGGCGTGATCCGCGAGCTCTTGGAACCGTGCAACGGCGAGATCCCAGAGCTCTCGATCGGGTGGGTTCTGCGCGCCGGTCACGGTCCAGAACCATGGAATCGACGTCTCGCGATCAGACAGTGGTTCGTGTAGTCCGAGCCCGATGATCGGTGAGCCGATATCCGCCGCTGCGTCGATGCCGCGATGCGTCGCCTCTAGGTGCACGAGAGCGAGGTCCGGGTCAGGGTCGATCACGCTCATGCGCACCATCGATGTCGCGACGACGTCCAAGCCCGTCTCGTTCAGTGCCGCGGTTAGCGAGCGACGCTCCGCCGAGGTCATGTCCGCGATCGGCAGCCAGGCGCTGGGAATCTCGACGGCCGAGAAACCGAGCCTGCGCAGGCGTCGGAACTGCCTCTTCCAATGGTCGGGGCCCGCCTCGCGTACGCTCTTCCCGCCGGGCGCGGTGCTGGGGAACTGCAGCATCGCTGCGGCGATCGGCCAGGTGGACGCGTCGAGACCGGAACTGTCCGTGACGACCGCGTCGTCGAGGATCGCTAGGGCCTCCGCGCGTCCAAGTGGATGGCGCGTCACGCCGACGGCGTTCGTGCGCGTCGTGGAAAGCTGCGCTTCGGTCTGTTCTATGGCGGTGGTGGCATCGCGAAACTCAGCCAATTCTGGCGCCCCCGTTCACGTTGTAGTGCGCGCCGGTAATGTACCCGGCGTCGGCACCGAAGAGGAACTCGATCACCGCGGCCACCTCGTCGGTTCGTCCGAGCCGACCGACCGGCAATCCACCGACGAAAGCGGGCGCGCGATCGTCGGTGATTCGTCCGCCCATGATGTCGGTGTCGATCACTGCGGGAGAGACGACGTTGACGGTGACACCGGCGGGTGCGAGTTCGAGCGCGGCGCCGTGGGTCAAGCCCTCGATTGCTGATTTTGACGCCGCGTATGCGGTAGCGCTGTATGTTCCGCCGCCTGTCTGTGCCGCAGTGGAGGACAGGTTCACGACGCGCCCGACTCCGCGCTCGATCATGCTCGGCACGAAGCGCTTCATGCAGAGGAACGTGCCGGTCGCGTTCACGCTGAGCACGCGGTTCCAACGCTCGAGGTCGGTGTCGATGAACGGCGTCGGATCGCTCATGCCGGCGACGTTCGCGAGCGCGACCACCGGCGGAAGCTGCGCTTCCACAATGCGTGCAGCGGCGTCGATCGTGTCCGGATCGGTGACGTCGGCGACGACCCCGATAGCAGCGGCGCCCTCGTTTCGTAGCTCGGCCGCGCGAGCTGCGACCTCCGTCGTATCGCGGTCGAGCAAGGCCACGGACCAGCCGTGCTCGGACAGGCGTCGCGCCGTGGCGAAGCCGATCCCCCGGGCGGAGCCGGCTCCGGTGACGACCGCGGTGCGCCGGTCAGGATAGCTGGGAGTCAACATTGGTCCCTTTCTGTTCGGATTCGATGTCGAGGTGTCCGCGGACGCGGACCAAGCGCATGTGCATTCGCATTGCGGATTCAGCCGCCTGGCGGTCGCCCGATTCAACGGCTCGAGCGATTGCCGCATGCTCAGCGAGCGCTTCGAGCACATCGGAAACGCCGTGCTCGGCGGACTGGCGCACGCGATGCGATTGCCCTGAGAGCGAGTGCGCCATGAGTTTGACGAACGGATTGTTCGTGTGTGCCAGCACGACCCGGTGGAACTCGAGATCCGCGTCGATCACCGCCCACGCCTCGTCTGGGTTCGCGACATTGTGGAGCCGCTGAACCGCAGCCTCTTGTGCGTTCAGGGATACGCGCAGCGCCGTCGCGAAGCTCGTGGCGGGTTCGGCCGCGGCAAGACCGACCGCCCCGACTTCGATCAGCTCACGAGCGTCCATGAGGCGGTCAAACTGATCGGCCGTCAGACGAGGTGCGATCCGAAATCCGCGATTCGGGGGATGGACGACGAGACCGGTGCTCTCAAGCCTGCTTAGCGCTTCTCGGACCGGGGTCGGCGAGACGCCGAGCTGCTCTGCGAGAGCCTCAATGCGAAGTCGCGCGCCGCGCTGCATGTCTCCGAGAGCGATCCCCCGGAGAATAGAGCTGTAGACCCGTTCGCTGAGTGTGGGCGTGGGGCGGGCAAGCGGATTGGTAGCAGTCATCGCGAGGATGTCCTTCGGCTCCAGGCATCTTGGTTCACCCAATTCACGGGTTCGCGACCGGCGGCCACGTCAACGATCGCCTGCAGGCAATCTGAAGCGACGTTGGCAGCGAACGCTTCGGTCCACCCGAGTGAATGAGGAGCGACGATCGTGCGCTCTGAGGTGGCGAACGCGTGGGCTGTTGGCAGCGGCTCTTCACAGAACACGTCGAGCGCTGCGCCGCGGAGTTGTCGCGACGCGAGACGCATTGCCACAGCTTCTTCGTCGATCACCGAACCCCGGGAGACATTGATGAGGAATGAACCCGGACGCATTCGGTCGAGAAGCGCACCGTCGATGAGGTTGGTTGTTCCTGTCCCTCCGGCCACAGTCACGATCAGATAGTCGCTTCGCTCAGCGACAACTTCGAGAGGAAGCTGCGTGACCCCGAGCTCCTCGGCGACGTCTGGTCGGGGCGTCCTGTTGTAAGCGACGACATCGATGCCGAGCGCGCGGACCAACCTCGACGTCTCAGTCCCCACGCTGCCGAGGCCGACGACGCCCACGCTCACACCCTCGAGCCCTCGCCCGTGCCAGTCGGTTCGATCATCCCACCGACCGCTTCGCACCAATCGGTCCTTCGGAACGAGATTGTGAGCGAGCGCGAACAGCATCGTAAGCGCGGCATGTGCCATCGGTACGCGTAGAGCACCGGGAGTATTGGTGACGACGACACCGGCATCGGTGCATGCCGGGACATCGATTGCGTCATAACCGGCACCGAAGCGCGCGACATGGCGAAGTCTCGTGCCTATGAGGTCATCTCGCGTGAGCGCTGCACCACCCATCATGAGCAGAGCATCGAAGCCGACCAGCGAACCTGGCTTGAGCGATCGATCACCGACGGGAACAACCTCCCACTCGATGTTGTGCTCGGCGAGCCGATCCAGTCCTATGTCGCCGAAGATCGATGCACCGTCGGGACGAACCTGGTCGCCGGTGACGGCAAGACGGTATGGCCCAGCGGCTTGTTTCAAGTCGATCATGCTTCAACTATATATATTAATGTTCGATGAGGGGACTTGCGTGCGTTCGTGCCGATGGGGCGATTGCATTGATCTGATGTTGGGATCGTGAACTTCGTAGCCAAATATCGCGAAATTTAGGCACTTTTCATGACTAATCGAGCAACCCATTCCGCTCGCGTGTGTCGTGGAGTGCACTTCGGCGTACATTGACACTCGTAGTTCTATATATAAAGCTTGCGCCGAGGGGGAGAACGATGAACACTTCGCAGCTCAGTTCGCTCGTTCGAATGTGTCGCGCGGGAGCGACCGTCGAGGTCGAGCTCGCCAATCCGCCGCTGAACCTCGTGACGCTCGCATTTCTGAAAGAGCTCAGGAATGTTCTGGGCCGGATTGCAGAGTTGGATGATGTGCGCTGTGTGATCTTGCACGGCGGGAAGGCGCGCGTGTTCTGTGCGGGGAGCGACATGCGCGAGTTTGCGGAGGTTGCTACGTCGCCGAGCGTGGACAAAATTCTGCCGGAAGATCTCGCCTTGCGCATGCTTGCGCAGCTGCCGATGCCGACAATCGCCGCACTCGACGGGCATGCACTTGGGGGTGGGCTCGAGATTGCCCTTGCCTGTGATCTGCGTGTGGCAAACGAGGCAGTAAGCCTCGGCCTCACTGAATCGCGTATTGGAGGGCTTGCGGGAAGTGGTGCGGTGAGGCTTGCGCGACTGATCGGGCCAGCGAAGGCGAAGCAGATGCTGTTCACTGGAGACCCGGTCGCTGCGACGGAGGCGGTGCGCATCGGGTTGGTGAACGAATCGACGCCTCGCAGTGCGATCGGCAGGGCGCGTGAGCTGGCGGGTGTGATCGCCGCGCGCGGCCCACTCGCCAACCGACTTGCAAAGCAGCTCGTCGACGGTTCCATCGATATGCCTCTTGATGCCGCGCTGCTTCGCTCGACGACTGCGCTGGATCAGGTGTTTCGCAGCAACGACTTGCACGCGGGAGCCGAGGCATTTTTCGCGAAGCTAGAGCCGGTTTTCACCGGATCATGACACGGCCCAACGTGATCTCGGTGCGTCGCTTGACGTTCTGTCGACATGGCGACATACTTGTCGAACGTTGGAAGGCCGCCATGCCGAAACCTCACGGTGATCCGTGGGTGCACACTTCCACTTGAACTTCAGAAGCGCGATCTCGAAGGAGCGATCCGATGTCGTCACCGACCATTACGACTGCGACAGTCAACAGGACAGAAGGCGATCTATCGTTGCTAAGTCCTGAGCGCCTCGCGTGGGCGCGAAGGAAGCGCATCACCCGGAAAATCTGGACGTTCGTCCCCGTCCTCACCTTCGTGGGGATTGTCATCGTTTGGGGGATCGCGGTGGCGGCGCTGAAGATCCCTGAGTACCTCCTGCCCGGACCGATCGCTGTATTCGAGCGGCTCGTCTCTGATTGGGAATACCTGTGGGAGAACACGCTTGTGACTCTGAGCGAGATCGCCGCAGGCTTCGGCATCACGATCGTCGTGGCAATCCCACTCGGCCTTCTCATCGCGAAATCGCTTGCCGCGCGCCAGATCATCTATCCGCCGGTGATGCTGTTGCAGCTGTTGCCGAAAGTCGCGGTTGCCCCGCTATTTGTGGTCTGGATGGGGCTCGGATTCGAATCGAAACTGCTGCTCACCATCATGATGACATTCTTTCCGCTGCTCATAGCGAGCATCAGCGGGTTTCAGATCCTCGATGAGCGTCTGCTCTACCTCACCAAATCGATGGGCGCGAACGGCTGGCAGACCTTCCGGTACCTCCGCTTCCCCGCAGCCCTTCCGGTGATCTTCTCCGGCCTCAAAACCTCGGCGACGATCGCCGCCACGGCCGCGCTGGTTGCGGAGTTCGTCGGTTCGAACAGCGGTCTCGGTTACGTGCTGCTGCAAGCGACCAACACTCTTGACTCGACCACGGTATTCGCAGTGCTTGTCTTGCTGACGATCATCGGCGTGATTCTCAACTACTTGGTCGAGTTCATTGAGTACGTGATGACTCCCTACCAACGCGCGCGCACGACCTGAGGTCACGCAAGCGTCTCTCTCACAACTACAGCCGTGAAAAATTCGGCACTTGCGACGACGCAGGTGCATAGAAAGGAGAACATCGTGCGTAAGACAACGATTCGCACTCTCGCTACCGGCGCGGCACTCACGCTCGGGATGGGTCTGGCGGCCTGTTCCGGCGGAAGTGACGCGCCCGGAGGAGCTGACGGTGACGGTCTCACAAAGTTCAGCTTCCAAATCAACCAGCCGCCTAACGGCTCGAATGCACCGTTTGCGGCGGCAGTTGAAGAGGGTTTCTACGCAGACGAAGGGCTCGATGTCGAGATCGTCCCTGGCGTCGGTTCTTCGCAGACCGCGCAGATGGTAGCCGGCGGCCAGGCGAAGATCGGATACGCCGATTCGACCTCGACTGCCGGTCTCATTGCCCAGGACGCGCCGCTTGTCGTCGTCGCAACGATCTACCAGTCGAACCCGAACGAAGTGATCGCCCTGAAGGAGAGCGGCATCACATCGGTCGCCGACCTCAAGGGGAAGAAGGTCGGCACTCCGGTGCCGTCGTCACAGGCATCCATGTTGCCGCTCTTCCTCGAGGAGAACGACCTCACCGAAAACGACGTAGAGCTGGTGAACTTGGCTCCGACGTCGCTCGCCCAGTCCTTGCTGCAGGGACAGGTCGACGCCATCCTGGGGTCGATCGACACATACGAGGTGCAGCTGAAGGAGCAGGGTGCGACCGACATGTTCACCTCGATGTTCGCGGACAACGGGGTAGCGACGGTCAGTACCTCGATCTTCGCTCATGAGGACTACCTCAAGGAGAACCCAGAGGAAGTGAAGGCGTTCGTACGCGCCTCGATCAAAGGATGGGCATTTGCTGCGGATGACCCCAAAGCTGCGGTCGATGACCTTGATGCGCTCTGGGGGCAGAAGGCATCCAAGACGAGTCTTGAAGAGCTGCAAGCCGCGTTCGACGGAGATCTGTTGTGTGCGGGTGGCGCCAAATACGTCGGTCGTGCGGAGCCGGAGCAGTGGGAGACCACTCAGGACCTCCTATCGTCGGTCGAGCTCCTCCCTGAGGGTATTGATCCCACTCGCTACTACACCTACGACTATCTGCCGGAAGAAGGCGATCTTCCCACCTGCCCGCTGGGCTGATCGAAGCGCACGAGAAAGGCCAGAACAATGACACACGCAACGGAGAGCACGGCGGGTCGTTCGGCGATCGCCTCGGGCATGCCGATCGTCATCGACGGTGTAGCGAAGGTCTTCGGCGAAGAGACGGGCAAGCCGTTCCAGGCTCTCAAGCGCGTTTCGATGGATATTGAGCCGGGGGAGTTTATCTCGGTAGTCGGTCCCTCGGGCTGCGGCAAGAGCACGCTCATGCTGATGGTTGCGGGGCTGCTCGAGAGAAGCTCCGGGGATATCACTGTTGGCGGCCGCACTGTTACGGATCCGATTACCGACGTGGGGATCGCGTTCCAGGACCACTTGCTGCTTGACTTCCGCACTGCAGAAGACAATGTGCTCTTGCAGGCTGACATTCGCGGTCTCGACAAGGCGAAGGTCAGAGCGCGCTCGGACGAACTGTTCGAGCAGCTTCAGATCTCGCACGCGAAGGGTCGTTATCCGAACCAACTATCGGGTGGAATGCGGCAGCGAGTTTCCCTGGTGCGCACGCTCGTGCACGATCCATCCGTCCTCCTGATGGACGAACCGTTCGGTGCGCTCGATGCGCTTACGCGGTTGCAGGTGCGTACCGACCTTGAGAAGCTCTGGCTCGAGCGGCGTCCCACCGTCATCTTCATCACGCACTCCGTGGAAGAGGCAGTGGGGCTGTCCGACCGAATCTTCGTGATGAGTCCGAGCCCCGGAGACGTCGTCGAGGAGATCGTCGTAGACCTGCCGCGCCCGCGGCCCATCGTGCTCGGTGAATCGCCCGAGTTCGCGAGCTACGTGGATCGCATCTACCGGCACTTCCAGCGGATGGGCGTGCTCCATGGGATCGAGATGGCAACTCTCAGCGACACGACATCGGCCGCTGAGAGCTGATGTATCTGAATGGGCGGGCAAGGAACGATCGTGTTCCTCGCCCGCCCGTTGCGTACCGCGTTACCTACGCGAATCTTGTCACTGTGCTGTGGTGTCGTTCATGCGCTTAATCAGCGTGGAGGCGGCCGAAGTCATGTGGTCGCTCAGGTACGCAAGGGCGCCCGCGTCGTCGCCGGCCTCGATGAAATCGACGATCGGAGCGTGTCGTGCGTAAGTAAGGTTCTCTCGGGCCGGGGCCGCGCCGGCGGTAATCATGGTGATGCGGATGAGGCCGCTGATGGAGAGCCAAGCCGAGTAGAGAATCTCGTTGCCGGCGAGGTGGCAGATCGTTCCATGGAAGTCGAGGTCGGCATCGAGGTCGTCAGCGAGGCCCATCTCGACCTTGAGCCGGTCGAGCTTCCGGCGCAAGATGGCGATATCCGAGTCTCGCTTTGATTTGGCGCAGAGTCGCCGCACTGCGAGCGCTTCAAGCGTCTGTCGGACTTCGAATATGTCGTCCACCTCCTCGGTAGTGACGCGACGTACGGAGAGGCGACCGCGCGTGTCTTGCGTGAGCAGGCCCTCTTGTTGCAGTTGGCGCAGCGCTTCACGAAGCGTCGCGCGACTTACTCCGAGGCTCTCGGAGAGTTCGACCTCCGCGAGGTGAACTCCCGCCGTGAGGGAGCCGTCGCCGATCGCACTACGGATCTGGTCCGCGACGGACTCGCGGAGGGTGAATCTGGTTGCCTGTGCAACCGGGAATGCTCGCGTCATTTTCGCTCCAATCCATACACATGTTATCCGACATGTCGACTTGATCTAATGCCGACATGTCGACAAACTGATTCTTGTGGACGCCCACCGCAAAGAAACCAACGAAGGAGCTCAGGTGAGCACGATAGTTCTCGATGATGACCCCACGGGGACGCAATCTGTTTCCGGGGTTCAAGTGTTGTTTGATTGGGATTCGGCGAGCATTGTCGACGCCCTTCGTGCGAACAATGCCGTATATCTTCAGACGAACTCGCGCGCAATCTCTCGTGAGGATGCCGTTGCGCTCGCGAAGCGGATCCGCTCGGATATCGCGGCAGCGGCGGCAGTGCTCGGGGAGCAACCGCTCATCGTGCTTCGGGGTGACTCGACTCTTCGCGGGCATGTGTTCGCGGAGTCGGATGTTTTCACCGCGAACGAGGAGCGGATCCTGTTCGTGCCGGCGTTCCCTGCAGGGGGCCGCACGACGATCGGTTCCGTTCACCAAATTGTGGTGGGCGGGGTGAACACGCCCGTGGCTGAGACGGAGTTCGCGCAGGACCCAGTGTTCGGTTACAGGCATTCGAACTTGGTCGACTGGACCCGCGAGAAAGGTGACCGGCAGGCGTACCCGGTTGCTCTCGAGGATCTCCGCGCCACACGCGGACGCGCGGTTGCCGATGCGCTCCGCGCTGCCGCTGCGGGTGAGGTTGTTGCTCCCGATGTCGAGACCGACGACGACATTAGGCTCATTCACTCGGGAGCCCTCCTCGCTATCGACGCCGGGATCCCGGTTGTCGTGCGATCCGGAGCGCCGCTCGCGGCGATCGCCGCGGGACACATGAGCGAGGGTCTGCTTCTGCGGCCGATCGAGGTGCCTGGCGACGGAAAGGGGCTCGTTGTCTGCGGGTCGCACACCGCGGCTTCGACTGCTCAGGTGCGGCGGCTCGTCGAAGAACTCCGCCTCGACGTCGTCGAGATTCCGACGGATGCTGCGCGCGAGGACCCGGAAGCTGCCGGAGTGGTGGCTGCCAGACGAGCGCGGAGGATGATCCTCGAGGGCGGGCTCGCAATCGTGACCACCGAGCGCGAGCGACGTGCTGAGCACAGCACGCTCGCAGATGGCGAGCTCGTCATGCGTGCGCTCATGGTCGCCACGAAACTGTTGTCTTCCGAGGTCGGGGTGATTGTCTCGAAAGGTGGCATCACGTCGGCAGAAGTCGCTGCTACTGGATTCGGGGTGTCACGAGCAACAGTCCGTGGGCAGGTCGCTGCGGGCATCTCCGTGTGGGATATGGAAGTCGACGGTGCGCCGCGCGTGCAGATTATCGTGCCGGGAAACGTCGGCGAATCGGAGACGCTCGTTGATGTTCTCGCCGCGGTCGGATGGGGTGGGCAGCCCGAAGGCCCAGGCGCGGCGGCTCAGGCGGGAGCGGGTGGAAAAGCCACACCAGCTTGACCTTTGCCGACATGTCGACAATACTTTTTGCTAAGAGAACTGCCGGTCGCCGAGCACCGGTGGTGGCGCGGCTTTGAAGCGAGTGTCGGTTGAGCGCCACTGCGATCTCACGTCAAAGGAGACCTGCTGTCATGAGCACCCTCGCGAGTTCCACGCACGCACCCACGGTTTTGATCACCGGCGGCGCGGGCTTCTTAGGCACGCTGCTTGCCGAGCGACTGCTGGCAGCGGAGACCGTTTCCGTCGGCGGACGGGAGTCTGCCGGTGTCGGGCAGCTGACGCTCCTCGACATCGTGCCACCGCCCGAGCATCTCGTCGCGGATGGGCGCGTCCGTGGAGTCGTGGGGTCTGTGCAGGGCTCGCTGCCGGACCTCGGCGAGTTCGACGTGATCTTTCACCTCGCCGGCGTCGTCAGTGGCGCCGCCGAGGCCGACTTCGACCTGGGGATGGAGACGAACGTCGATGCTACGCGCCAGTTACTCGAGCACGCTCGCGGGTTCGGCACTCCGCCGGTGTTCGTCTTCTCGAGCTCGCTCGCGGTGTTCGGATCGGACCCCGCGATCGGGCCGGTGGGTGCCGTCGATGACAGCACACTTCCTCGACCGCAGTCGAGCTATGGCATTCAGAAGTTCATCGGCGAGCAGCTCGTTGCCGACTTCTCTCGCAAGGGCTTCATCGACGGGCGCACGGTTCGACTCATGACCGTCTCAGTGCGTCCGGGGCGCCCAAACGCTGCAGCGTCGAGCTTCATGTCGGGCATCATCCGTGAGCCTCTCGCAGGCATCACATCGGTCTGTCCTGTCGATGCGGAGACGCCGATAGCGCTCTCGTCTCCTCGACTGACCATCGACGGACTCATCACAGCAGGAGCCGTCGATGCTGCGGCGTGGGGCAGCCGTACGGCGATGAATCTTCCGGCGCTCACCACGACGCCGCGTGCGATGGCCAAAGCGATGGATCGCGTGTCGGGTACGGATCGCAGCTCGCTTATCGAGTGGGGGCACGATGACGCGGTCGCCGACATCGTCGTCGGGTGGCCATCGCGTTTCACCACGGATCGCGCCGGGAACCTGGGGTTACACGCTGCGACGTCGTTCGATGAGATCGTCACTGAGTACATCACAACCGTGCCGGTCTTGGCCGCGCGTTGAGCCGTTACGCATCACGATGAAGGGATCCAGATGAGCAACGCACAGGGCTATACCTACGACGACCTCTATGTCGGACTAGGGTTCCGCTCGCCGGGGCGGACTATCACTGACGCCGATCTCGTGGGGTTCGCCGGTCTGACCGGTGATTTCTCAGAGCTCCACACGTCCGACGTCTATGCAGAGGCGAGCCAGTTCGGACGTCGCGTCGCCCACGGCCTGCTGGGGCTCGCATATGCACACGGTCTGATGTGGCCACGAACGGGTGAGCTTCGCCAAACGGCGATTGCATTCCTCGGAATCAGCGATTGGCGCTTCCGAGGCCCCGTCTTTGTCGGTGACACCATCTTCGTGGAATACGAAATCGTCGAGCTACGCGATAGCAAGTCCAAGCCCGATCAAGCAATCGCCACTTTTGACGTCAAGCTCGTCAATCAGGGTGGCGAGGTCGTGCAGCAAGGACGCAAGGTTCTGCTTTGTTCGAAGGTTCCTCTCGCGGGCATCGTTGCATCAGGACACGGAGGCGACAAATGACCACACGCTTCGAAGGCCGCGTGGCAGTCGTCACGGGGGCGGCGCAAGGTATCGGGGCTGGTGTTGCCGAACGCCTCATCGCTGACGGGGCGCGCGTTCTCGTCGCTGACCTGAACTTTGAGGCAGCGGAGCAGACGGCAGCGAGGCTCGGTGACGGCGCGGTCGCCCATCAGCTCGACGTCGTCGTTCGAGAGAGCGTCGACGCGTTACCGTCGGCCGTGCAGGAGGCTTTCGGCGCTCCGATGGATTTGCTCGTCTGCAATGCAGGAGTTCAGACCTGGACCCATGCAGTCGATATCACCACCGAAGAATGGGATGCGATCCTCGACGTCAATTCTCGAGGCGTTCTTTATTGCCTTCAGATGGCGTCGCGCGCAATGCCCTTGGCAGATCCGGGATCTTCGTCTGCTCCCGCGATCGTCGCGATGGCATCCATCCAAGGGCGGCTAGCTGGTCCTTACTATCCGCATTACTCTGCGTCGAAGGCCGCCGTGCTGAGTCTGGTGAAGTCCTTTGCCGTCGCCTTGGCACCACAGGGGATCCGCGTGAACGCCGTCGCGCCGGGCATCGTCGATACCCCACTGTGGGACCGTGCCGATGCAGCACTGTCGGCGTTGAAGGGGCAGGACGCCGGTGAAGCCCGCAAGGCGCGCATCGCTACCGTGCCGCTTCAGCGTCCCGGTACACCGGCGGATATGGCAGCGGCGACGTCATTTCTGCTCTCTCAGGATGCGTCGTACATCACGGGCGAGTGCATACACGTTTGCGGCGGAGACGTGATGCTATGAGCAAGCTCATCGATCTCAACGCCGCAGCGGCGCTCGTACCGACCGGCTCGACCGTCGCGGTCGGGGGCAGCGGATCCCTTCTTCAAGTGCCAGAAGCTCTGCTCGGTGCGCTCGGTCGCCGGTTCGAAGAGACGCGGCTTCCTGCGGGCCTGACGGTGATTCACGTCATGGGGCTCGGAAACCATGAGGGGCGCGGCACCGACCACATTTCTCGGCCTGGCATGGTTCAGCGATTCATCGGGTCGCATTTTGTGCTCAGTCCTCGTCAGCAACGAATGATCGCGGACAGTGAAGTCGAGGCCTTTGCGTTCCCCGCGGGCACCGTCTCGCTGATGTATCGCGAAATCGCCGCTCGCCGCCCGGGGCTGGTCACGGATATCGGATTGTGGACGCACTCGGATCCGCGGGTGAACGGCGGACGGCTCAACGACGCGACGGACGAGGACCTTAACCAGGTGATCGAGCTTGGCGGCCAGGAATGGCTGCACTATCCGTCGTTCGATATCGACGTTGCACTCCTGCGAGCGTCAGTCGCCGACGAATCCGGCAACTTGACGATGGAGGATGAAGCGGCATTCAGCGACAATCTCGCGATTGCGCAAGCTGCGCACAACTCCGGTGGCATTGTTATCGCGGAAGTCAAGCGCGTAGCGAAGAACGGTACCCTTCCCGCGGCGCATGTGCGTGTTCCGGGGATCCTGGTCGACCACCTGGTGGTCACGGACTACCCGAAGCAGACTCCGATCACTGACTTCGATCCCGCCCGCACAGGGATGCGTCCGCCGAAAGACGGGATCGTCGGGCCTATTGCTCTCGATAACCGGAAGGTCGTTGCGCGGAGGGCCGCGGCTGAGCTGGAGACCGGAGCCCTTGTAAACCTCGGTGTCGGGATGGCGAACGGGATCTCGCATGTGATCCACGAGGAAGGACGCATCGACGAGGTGACGTTCACCCTGGAGCAGGGCATCTACGGCGGCGTGCCCGGCATCGGGCTCGACTCCGGAACCGCCGTCGACCCGGGCGCGATCATTGATATGTCGAGCCAGTTCGATCTGTATGACGGCGGCGGACTGGACTTTGCTGGGTTGGCGTTCGCGCAGATCGATCGTCATGGCAACGTCAACGTCACGAAAGCGGGGGATACGGTGATCGGTCCAGGCGGGTTCGTCGATATCTCTCAGCGGGCAGGCACCGTCGTCTTCTGCGGGAGTCTTACGGGGGGTGGGCTGCGTACGGAGATTGCAGACGGCATGGTGCGCGTTGTACAAGAAGGGCGCTACGCGAAGTTCGTCGAGGAAGTCGATGCGATTACGTTCTCGGCTGCTCGCGCGCTTCGTGATGGCCAGCGGGTCGTCTATGTGACCGAACGAGCGGTGTTCGCGCTGACGCACAACGGTTTGACGCTTACTGAAATCGCCCCGGGACTTGACCTCGAACGCGACCTTCTACCGCTGCTCTCCTTCACCCCGCACGTGGATCCGGGTCTTCGAGAGATGGATCCTCGTCTGTTCGCGGATGCCCCGATGGGGCTCGCTCTTCGTCCCCCGACGGCGCGCGCTCGTCGCCGCCAGCGAGAAAGGAACCCTCAGAGATGACTGATGCATTCGAAGGTGTCCGGATCCTCGACTTCACGCAACTAGAGCAAGGGCCCAGCGCCACCCAGATTTTCGCGGACTTCGGTGCTGACGTGATCAAGATCGAGCGCATCGGAACCGGCGAGATTGGTCGGCGCCAGTTTCCGACGATCAACGACTACTCGCCGCACTGGTCGGCGACGAACCGTAACAAGCGGTCTATCTCGATTGACCTTAAGTCTCCCGAGGGGCGCGCTCTGGTGTTGAAGCTTGCGAAGAGCGCGGACATCGTGGCCAGCAACTTCCGTCCAGGCGTCATGGAAAAGCTCGGGCTCGGGTGGGACGAATTGTCGGCGGAGAACCCGCGCATCATCGTCGGTTACGCCTCAGGTTATGGGCAGACGGGACCATATGCGCAGCGACGCGGCCAAGATCTCGCGGCACAGGCGATCTCGGGACTCATGTCGCTGACTGGCGCTCAGGACGGTCCGCCTACGCCGTCGGGGACATTCATGGTCGACTACCTGGCGTCAATGCAGTTCGCGCAGGGGATGATGATAGCCCTTGCGGCTCGAGACCGCACAGGCCGTGGACAGGTCGTCGACTCGTCCTTGCTCAACGCGGCGGTGGCGAGCCATCTGCAAGAGGGCACGACCTACCTGACACATGGCCAGGAATACCCTCGTCCGACGGCGGGCATCGCGCATGCGCACAACACAGCGCTCTACGGAACATACGAATGCAAGGACGGCAAATGGTACGTCCTTGTCGGGGAGTTCTACATTCCGCGCCCTTGGCAACAGTGCGCGACTGCGCTCGGGCTCTCGACAGAACTCATTGACGACACGCGGTTCGCCAGTAACGAAGGGTTGTTGGCGCACACGGAGGAAACCACGCAACTCATCCGTGAGGCGAGTCTGATGTTCGACCGTGATGAGCTGTTGGAGCGATACGCCCAGCAGGACGTCCTGGTCGCGCCCGTGAATGACTACTCGGACGTCTTCCAGGACCCGCAGGTCTTGCATAACGAAATGGTGCTCGAAGCCGAGGTGCCCGGAGTTGGCCCGGTGAAGTTCGTCGGTATGCCCGTCAAATTGTCCGAGACTCCCGGTCGACTGCGAATGGTCCCGCCGAGTCTCGGACAGCATAACGACGCGGTCCTCGAGAGCGCCGGGCTGAGCGTCGAGCAGATCGCAGGTCTTAAGGCCGCCGGCGTCATCGGCGTCGAGCACGATGAGCACGAAGCCGGCGCACCGGCGCGCTGGTGACACGTAGACGTACCCCCGACAAGGAGCAACACCTCATGACGAACCTGACTTCGCTCAGCATCCGGCTGCCCCATGCGGACGGATCCATCATCGATCACAAGCTGCACGAGCCGGCACACTTCGAGAAGCACCCGGAGCAGTTCACGTCTCGCAAGGTGCTTGCGGCCGCCCACGTGGTCGCGGACGTGCGCGGCGAATACCAGCCGGGCATATTGGCGCCGATCGACTGGGAATCGACGATCGAGTTCCGCAAGTACCTCTTTTCCTATGGAATTGGCATCGCCGAGGGAATGGACACGTCGGAGCGCGGCCCGGACGGGCTCGACTGGAACCAAGCGAAGACCCTTATTCGGTACGGGAACGAGGCCGCGCGCGAGGCCGGCGCGGCGATCGTGTCTGGTGCGGGCACCGACCAGCTCGATACGGACAACCCCACGCTTGAGCAGGTCATCGACGCGTATGTCGAGCAAATTGAGTATGTCGAGAGCTGCGGCAGCGCTGCCGTGATCCGTGCATCTCACGCGCTCGTCGCGGCAGCGAAGAGCGAAGAAGACTACCTACGCGTGTACCGCGAGATTCTCGCAAAGGCGACGAAGCCCGTCGTCGTGCACTGGCTGGGCACGGTATTCGACCCGACGTTGCTCGGTTACTGGGGCCACACCGACCTTCGCGAGGCAATGCGCGTGGTGTTGACCATGGCGGAGGAGAACCACGAGAAGATTCAGGGCATCAAGTTCAGCCTGCTCGACGCTGAGTTCGAGGTGGAATTCCGCGAGCTCGTGCCGGAGGGCGTCGACGTCTTCACTGGAGATGACTACGGTTACACCGAGCTCCTCCTCGGTAACGATAAGGCGCACTCGCACGGTCTTCTTGGTGTGCTCGACCCTATTGCGCCGATCGCATCGCAGGCATTCGCCGCGCTTGATCGTGGTGACCGTGAGACGTTCCGCACCGTGATGGACTCCACGATCCCGCTCGCTGTGAAGTTGTTCGAGGCGCCGGCCGCGCGGTACAAGACAGGGACCGTCTTCATGGCGTGGCTGTCTGGTTTCCAAGATCACTATCGTCAGGTCACGGGGCGCGAGGGCCTGCGTTCCGTGCAGCATCTCACGGGCTTGTTCGTCGGCGCCGACAAGCTCGGGCTGCTGCCGGATCCGGAGCTCGCCGCGCGCCGTATGCAGCTCGTCCTCGCGTCGGCAGGCATCGAGTAGGCGGGGTGTCACCGTGCGACAGACGGGCGCTAGCTCGATGAAGGATCGGCGAGTGCTTCGGGTCGGGATCATCGGGTGCGGCGGAGTGAGCCGCAATCATATCGAGGCGTATCAGGCCCTGGCGGACGTCGACGTTGTGGCCGTGTGTGACATCGACCTCGCGCGGGCGACAGCCGTCGCGACCGAGTACGGGATCGCACGTGCGTACGGGGAGGTCGAACGCCTTCTCTCGTGCGGTGTCGACCTCGTCTCGGTCTGCACCCCGCATCCGACGCATGAGGCAGTTGTTCTGGCGGCCGCCGACGCCGGAGTGCACGTGCTGTGCGAGAAGCCGATTGCCACCGATCTAGAAGCGGCCGAGCGAATGATTGCGGCATGCGACGCCGCTGATGTTGCGTTCGGTGTGTTCTTGCAACGCAGGTTCTGGCCGGCAGCCAAACGCATGCAAGAGATCATACTCAGCGGTGAGATCGGGTCGCCGATGTTGGGCGAGTGCACGGTTCTGCTAGATCGGAACACTGCGTATTTCACTCGCGATCCTTGGCGCGGCAAATGGGCGACAGATGGAGGAGGCGTCCTGATGACGCAAGCGATTCATCATCTGGATCTCCTACTGTGGATGATGGGCGAAGTCGTCGAAGTGTGCGGGCGTATTGCGACGTTTGCGCATCGCGATGTCATCGAAGTTGAAGATTCTGCAGTAGCCACACTGACGTTCGCCTCCGGCGCGATGGCGACCGTGCAGGCGACTACCGCCGCTTCACCGTCCTTGGGGGCGCGTGTGCGGGTGACGACGTCGACGGGCGCAAGCATTCAGCTCCTCGAGTTCCCAGAGGGATCGGATGGGCGCATTGACGTCTGGGCGCAGGACGGGAGGATCCAAGCCGAGGAGCAGTATTCACTGGGCGTGGAGCCGCACGTGGAGATGGACGAGGTGAATCGCGGACTTGCCGTGCACCACGCGGCGCAGATCTTCGATTTCGTGGCGGCGGTGCGCGCGTCGCGAGTACCGTCGATTACGGGACGCGATGCAACAGACGTGTTGCGGGTGATCCTGGCAATCTACGAGTCGGCGAGGTCAGGCAAGACCATTCGTCTTGGAGCGGGTGTCACAAGCGCCTAGATGAACGGATGTCGTCGGCCGCGGATCTGTTTCGTCCGCGCCGCGACCTGTTCAGAAGAGCACCTACTCCGCCGCGGGCTCAATCAGCAGTTCATAGACGTCACCGCGGTACAGCGATGTCGTTACCTCGGCGAGCACTCCGTCTCCGGTGCTGCCTCGAGAGATCACGCGGATGCACGGAACGCCCGGGTCGATGTTCAAGAGTTCCGCGTCTTCGGTGCTCGGAAGCACTGCCGACACTCGTGCCTCGGCCCGCGACAAACCAGCGCCGTACTTCCGCATGAGGATCTCATACAGCGATCCGGACAGGTCCTCGCCCAACAGCCCGGGGAAGATGTCGGCCGGTAGCGCTGAGCGGTCGATGCACAGCGGAACGTCATCGCCGAACCGTAGCCGTTCGAGGTGATAAACGGACGACGTCTCTCCGAACCATTCAGCGGTCTCTCCGCTCGCGCGGCCCACGCTTGCTGACAGCACCTCGGCGCGGGCGACGGTCCCTGCAGCTCGCATCGAATCGGTGAACGAGGCGAGCGTCATCCGTTTCGTGACGGAGGGGCGAGCGACGAAGGTTCCCTTCCCTCGGATCCCCACGATTCGCTTCGCCGTGATGAGCATTTCGAGCGCGCGTCGGACCGTCATGCTCGATACGCCGAACTGCTCGGCGAGCTGCTGTTCTGTCGGCAGCTGGTCGCCGGGGCTCATCTCGGTGATGGTCGCCGATAGCTCTTGGAGCACGACCTCGTACTTTGCCGCCATCAGCTCTCCCTCTGTCGTCGGTCGTCCCAGCGTATGCCGCACCGTGGCCCGGCGCCCGCGGTGCCGGGCGGCACTTGCGGTGAAACATCCCTGTGCTATCGTACCGCTTACCCTAGGGTGTCAGCAAAACCCTAGGGTTGAGAAGTCCTCCGCACTACGCCCGCGAAAGTTCCAACGAAGGAGCACCATGAGCACTACAGCATCCGCCACTCGACGTCGCGCCCGTGCTGGCGCTGGCCTCGCCGTCATTCCTCTCGTTCTGGGGGTCGCAGCCTGTGGGTCTGCGGGCTCCGATGAAGGCGGAGATGTGACCATCAACGTCCTGGCCGAGGACATCTCCTACACGGACAACTGGAAGGCGCAGCTTTCCGAGTTCGAAGAGGCCACGGGGATCAAGGTCAACATCGAGACGGTTCCGTACAGCGACCAGGCCGCGAAGATCCTGCTGAACTTCAGCCAGCGTTCGACCGACTACGACGTCGTCTTCACGGACAACACGTACGGCACCGGATACTTCGAGTCGGGCTTCGTCGATGATCTCACCGAGTACGAGTCGACAGACGACGAGTTCGTCTCCTTCGACGAGTTCTATGCCCCGTACCTCGCCCCGATGCAGACCGACGGAGCCACATTCGGGCTCCCCGTCTATGGCGAGAGCACCTGGCTGATGTATCGGACCGACCTCTTCGAGGAATACGGAATCGACGGCCCGCCGGAGACGATGGATGAGCTCGAGGAAGCGGCGCGCACCATCAGCGAAGGCAGCGGCGGTGACGTCGCCGGAATCAGTCTCCGCGGCGCGCCGGGCATCCAGAGCGTTTACCCCTGGGCAGGCTTCCTCCGCTCCTTCGGCGGCGACTTCTACGAAGACGACAAGATCGCCGTCGACTCGGACGAATCCGTCGAAGCCGCTGAGTTCTGGACCGATCTCCTCGAGAACTACGGCCCCGCCGGCGTGGGCAACTTCGACTGGGAGCAGAACCGCATCGCGTTCACCCAGGGCAGCGCCGCGATGACGATCGACGCCACCGCGAACGGTCCGTTCAACGAGGATCCGGAGGCCAGCGTCATCGCCGGCAAGGTCGGCTATGCGCCAGTGCCGTACGCGATCTCCGACCCGCCGGAGTCCGGCAACACGAACAACTCCCTCAACGTGCACGCGCTCTACCTGAGCTCGTTCAGCGAGAAGAAGGATGCGGCGTACCAGTTCATGGCCTGGGCAACGAGCGAAGAAGTGCAGACTCACGGCGTCGAGACCAGCGAAGCGGTGGGGGCGACGCTCCAGTCCGTGATCGAAGGCGATGCCTACGCGGAGAAATACGGGCCCTTCCAGGACGCCATGCTCGAGCAGCTCGCGACGGGGAACATCGACTACCTGCCCGCGGGCCAGGACGCCAACTCGATCATCACCGAGGTCGGCCAGGCCCTGTCTCGCTCGCTCGCCGGTGAAGCGAGCGCGAAGGACGCGCTGACGGCCGCCCAGAAGGCGCTCGAGACTCAGCTCGGCTGACACCTCGCCCACGGACGCCGGAACGGAGAACACATTGAGCACGACTGCAGCACCCTCGCGAAGGATCCCACCGGGCGAAGGCAACCGGTCGGCGCCGTCCCGGCGTCCTCCGCGGCGGACGAACTGGCGCACGGTGCGCTCGCGCACGAGTCTGGTTCTGCCCGCCGCCGTGATCATCATCCCGCTGCTGATCATCATCGTGGTGCAGGGGGTGCAGCTCGTCACTCACGCCGAGAACCTCCTGCGGCCGGGCAGTGCCGACCAGTTCGTCGGCTGGGGCAACATCCTGCGCGCGCTCGGCGACCCCACGCTGCTCGGATCGATCCGTGTAACGCTCGTCTACGTCGCTATCGCGGTCGCGATCGAGATGGTCGTCGGAGTCTCGATTGCGCTTGCGCTCAACGGGCGGATCCCCGGCAAAGGGCTGATCCGAGCGCTCGTGCTCATTCCGATGGTTCTGACGCCGGTCGTTGCCGGGCTGATGTGGCGCCTGCTGCTCGACCCGACGTCAGGGTTCATCAACTGGGCGCTCGACGCCGTCGGCATCGGTTCGTATGCGTTCCTCTCCGAACCGTCGACGGCGCTCGGCGCGATCATCCTCGTCGAGGTATGGCAGAACACTCCCTTCGTCGTCATCATCGTGCTCGCCGGCCTTGAATCTCTCGACCCGTCGCCGTTCGAAGCGGCCCAGCTCGACGGCGCGTCGGCACCACGCGTGCTCAGGCACATCACTCTGCCGATGCTCGCTCCGGTGCTGGCGATCGTCGTGCTTCTGCGCGTCATCGACGCGGTCAAGACGTTCGCGCTCGTGAACACCATGACCAAGGGCGGGCCGGGCACGTCGACGCTCGCGATCAGCAACTACGTCTACCGGCTCGGGTTCGAAACATTCGACATCGGGTACGCCACGACGGTCGGCTTCATGGTGTCGCTCGCTGTTCTGATCATCCTGTTCCCCGTAGCAACCCGCCTCATGGGTCTGCGCATCCGGAAGGCAAAACGATGAATCGTCCTCGCCCGATCCTCCACACCCTCAGAATCGTCGCCGTCTACGCGTTCGTTCTGTGGTGCATCCTGCCGATACTCTGGCTCGTCAGCACCTCCTTGAAGAGCGACGTCGATGCGTTCAGCCGCGAGCCTGTCTGGTTCTTCGTCCCGCAGTTCAGCAACTACGTGACCGCGTGGTTCGACGGCGGCATGGGGCAGTCGATGCTGGTCAGCGGCACCGTCGCGATCATCAGCAGCGTTCTCGGCATCCTGGCGGGGCTGCCCCTCGCGTATCTGACCACGCAGGTCTGGCCCGCTGAGTCGACCGGATCCGCGCGGCTCACGCTCGGCGTTCTGCTGCTGACAACGGTTCCCCCGGTGCTCAGTCTGACGCCGTTCTATCGCACCTTCTTCGGCGTCGGGCTGACGGGCAATCCCGTCGGGCTGACGATCATCCATACGTTCTACGCGATCCTTCTCGCCGTTCTCATCTTCCGTTCCTTCCTTGCGTCCTTCCCTCGTGAAGTTCGCGAGGCGGCGATGCTCGATGGCCTCGGGGAATGGCGCACGCTCTTCCAGTGCGTTCTTCCGAATATCTGGGGTGCAACGTTCGCGACGTTCGTGCTGGCCCTCATCCAGTCGTGGAACGAGTTCCTCTACGCGCTCGTGCTCACGAGCGGCGACAGCCAGACGGTTCCCGTCACGATCGCCGGCTTCTTGAGCTTCTTCGGCACCAACTGGGCGCGACTCACCGCCGCGGGCGTCATCGGCGCCCTGCCGATCGTGATCTTCGCCATCATCGTTCGCAAGCACATGGCTCGCGGCCTCTCCTTCGGCGGCGTCAAGTGACGTCGCGCGGGATCATCGGAGCACACATGCGCATCACCGTTCATCCCTCCTCGCGCGAGGCCGCATCGTCCGCAGCCGAGGAACTCGTGGCACAAGCCGACGGCGGAGGACTCCATGTTCTCGGCGTCGCGACCGGGTCGACGCCGCAACCGCTCTACCGAGAGCTTGCGAAGCACCGCACACCGGGGTTGGCTGACCTGACGCTGTTCGCCCTGGACGAGTACGTCGGTCTGCCCGAGGGGCATCCGCAGAGCTACCGCTCGGTTGTCGAGCGCGACGTCGGAGAGCCTCTGGGCATCAGCCCGTCGAGGATCCACCTGCCGGACCCCGTAGCGCCCGGTGCGTACGACGCGGCGATCGCGGCGCACGGCGGGATCGATGTTCAGATTCTCGGGATCGGTCAGAACGGCCATATCGGGTTCAACGAGCCCGGATCAGGTTTCGACTCACTCACGAGGGTGACTCCCTTGGACGAATCCACGCGAGCAGCGAACGCCCGCTTCTTCGACTCGATCGAGGACGTCCCCACTCACGCCGTCACGCAGGGAATCGCAACGATCCTTTCGGCACGGAGGATCGTCGTTCTCGCGTTCGGGCAGGCGAAAGCGGCGGCCGTCGCTACGGCGGTCAGCGGCCCACGCACTGAGCAAATGCCCGCAAGCGCACTGCAGGACCACCCGAATGTCTCGTGGGCGCTCGACGAGGACGCGGCGTCCCTCCTCCCAGCGAACATACGAAACAGTCTCGGGCGGGCGTCCGAGATCGGAGCGTCACGATGACTCACATCCTTTCGGTCGACATCGGACAATCGGGGTTCCGCCTGGGCTACGACGGCTCCTTGATCGACGAAGGAAAGACGGGCGTCATCGCACTCACCTCGCCGGACAGGGTGTCAGCCCTCGTCGATCTGATCACGAGCATCGCTCCGCCCTTGCCGACCGGCACGCGCGTCGGAATCGGGCTGTCAGGCTTCGTCAACGGTTCTGACGCTCCTTCCCGGGTCGCGAGTCTGTTGCAGGATCGCCTCGATGTGAGACATGTCATCGTCGCAGCAGACGCGGTCACTGCCTATCTGGGCACGGTCGGCGCGGGCCCCGGAACGGCAACAATCTGCGGAACCGGTGTTGCTTCTATCGGCGCAGATGGAACCGGCGCACTGCGTCGCGTGGACGCGCGCGGCTACTTGCTCGGTGACTTCGGCGGCGGCTTCTGGATCGGTCAGCGCGGCTTGCACGCGGCGCTGGACGCCGTGCAAGGCCGAGGAGATCCCACGTCGCTCGTGGAAGAACTTCCAGCGCTGGGTGGACCCGAGGCGATCTATCACGACGCGATGAGTTCCATTCCCGCACCTCAATACGTCGCAGCCTTCGCGCAGACCGTGATCGCTGCGGCGGAAGCCACGGACCGCGTGGCGTTGCAGATCATCGAGAGCGCTGCGAAGGAGATCGCCCTGACGACGGCGGCCGCCCGAATCGGATCAGGTCCGATCGGCCTCACCGGCGGGCTCCTGCAGTCTCCGTTATACACAGCCGCGGTCACGCGAGCTCTCGGAGCCGCAGGAATCGACGCCGACACGGTGGTCGTGCGCCCGGACGCGTCGCTGCACGGTGCGTGGGTCCTCGCGAACCAGCCCGAATTCTCCCGCCTGGCATTCCGCGAGCTCATCGCAGAAAAGGAAGCACTATGACCAATTTCGACATCACGCCGTTGCGCGGCAGACTCATCGTCTCGTGCCAGGCGCCCGACGGGTCACCGCTCCGCGATGCCGGCATCATCGCCGCGATAGCCGAAGCGGCGGTCATCGCGGGGGCCGCCGCAGTGCGCGTCAACAGCGTGGCTCATGTCGCGGCCGTACGGGATCGAGTCGATGTCCCGATCATCGGTCTCGAGAAGGTCATCGACGCCAGCGGAGCGCAGTGGATCACCCCCACGGCTGACGATGCTCGAGCGCTGGTCGATGCGGGAGCCGACATCGTGGCGCTCGATGCCACACTCCGTAGCCGCCCCGGAACCCCTGGCCCCGATGCACTCATCCCGGCGGTACGAGAACATGGCGCCGCCGTCATGGCCGACGTCGACAGCTTCGAGGCCGGGCAGAACGCCGGAGCGCTCGGTGCGGAGATCATCGGCACGACGTTGTCCGGTTACACGTCGAACCCGCCGGACCGCTTCGGACCTCCGGATATCGATCTCGTTCGCGCACTGTCGCACCTCGCGGGACCCGTGGTCGCCGAAGGCCGCATCAAGACCCCCGACGAAGTCGCGGAGGCATTCGCAGCCGGCGCCTTCGCCGTCGTCGTCGGTACGTCGATCACCGAACCGATGGCGCTCACCCGCCGATTTCTCGCGGCCACGCCCGCGCATACGAAAGGATTTCTCTCATGACCATTTCTCACCGGATCGCCGTCATCGGCGCAGGACGCATGGGCAAGACCCACTGCCGCATCGTCACCGAGAACCCGCGGGCGGTTCTTGCCGCTGTGGTCGACCCTTTTGAAACGTCTGGGCGCGCGGCGGCCGAAGAATTCGGATCCACGTGGTTCGCGAGCCTCGCCGATGCACTCGCGAACGCTGAGATCGACGCGGTCATCATCGCCGTGCCGGACAAGCTTCACGTCGGCGTCACGGTCGAGGCCCTTGAAGCAGGGCTGCACGTGCTCGTGGAGAAGCCGCTCGCCGACACGTTGGAAGGCGCTCGCGCCATCGCCGCGGCCGCGGCCGACTCGTCATCCAAGGTGCTCGTCGGGCATGTTCTTCGCCACGATCCGCGTTTCCGCACCGCGGCGCAGACGGTTCGGACCGGCGGGATCGGCGAGCCCGTGCACGTGCGCGCGTCGCGAATCGTGCCGCGCAGCGTCGGTGTGGCCAATAATGGCGCCTCACCGATCTACATGTATCAAGGTATTCACGACATCGACCTGGTGCAGTGGATCACGGGGAGTGCGGTTGTACGCGTGTGCGCGACGACGACCGCGAAGATCCTGCCCGCGCTGGGCGTGAAGGGTGCCGACGTCGCCCTGATCCTCGTGGAGCTCGCCGACGGGACGATCGGCAGCATCGAGATCTCATGGGCGTTGGTCGACTCGACGCCCAGCGGCCTGGCCTCGCAGTTCGAGGTGTACGGCACCGAAGGGGCGGTCAAGGTCGACGTGACAGCAGAGGGAGTCGAGCTCACGACGAGTCGCCAGTTCTCCCTGCCCAACACCATTTTGTCGCCAGAACTCGACGGTCGTCTCGAAGGGGTCGTGCCTCAGCAGCTCGAGCACTTCCTGCACATGATTGAGTTTGATATCCCGAGCCGGATCGGCATCGACGAGGCGGTATCTGCCGCCCGTGTGCTGGATGCCATCGATCGCTCCCTCAACACGGGAGCCTGGGCCGACGTGGAGGTCTGACCGATCCGAGTGCGTGGGCGGCGCTGCGGGGAGGAACAGATGTTCCCTGCAGCGCCGAACGCGTGTCGCCCGGCGATTCGTGCAGAATAAATCCATGCCTGAGACGCCGGAGGTGCCCCGCAGCGGTGCCGACGTGAGCGGCTTCGCGCTCATCCTGGGCATCGTCGCCACGATCTGTGCGCTCATCCCCATGATCGGCGATGGTCTCGCGACACTGCCGGCGCTCGCCGCGCTTGTGCTCGGTTTCATCACCGTCCGTCGCCACGAGACCGATCACACGGTGCGCGTCTGGCCCGCGATCATCGGAGCGGTGCTCGGGGCGATCACGCTGTTCGTGGTTGTCTCGATGTTCCTGATGTCGGAGTTGTTCGGATAAGGCCTGGGCCTGCCTCAGCGTCCCATCCCGCGGTATTCCCACCCCGCGGTCATCCATGACTCGGGGTTGAGGATGTTGCGTCCGTCGAAGATGACGGGGCGGGCGACCTTGGCGAGGGTCTCGGCGGGGTCGAGGTTCTTGAACTGCTTCCATTCGGTGACGATTACGACGGCTTCGGATCCGTCGAGTGCGGCCTCGAGGGAGTCGGCGTAGTCCAGCTGCGGGTGGGCGCGGCGTGCGGTGTCCATCGCTTCGGGGTCGTAGGACACGACTTCGGCGCCGAGGCCCTTGAGGCGGACGGCGACGTCGAGGGCGGGGGAGTCGCGGATGTCGTCACTGTCGGGCTTGAAGGCGAGGCCGAGCACCGTCACGCGGTGTCCAAACACCTGTCCGTCGAAGGAGTCGACGACGAGGTCGACGACGCGTTGCCGGCGGCGGAGGTTGATCTCATCGACCTGCTTCAGGAACGCGACGGATTCGCCTTTGCCGAGTTCTTCGGCGCGGGCGGTGAAGGCACGGATGTCTTTGGGGAGGCATCCGCCGCCGAAGCCGACGCCGGCGTTGAGGAACTTCCGGCCGATTCTCTCGTCGTGTCCGATCGCGTCGGCGAGTTCGGTGACGTCTGCTCCGGTGACCTCGCTGATTTCGGCCATGGCGTTGATGAAGCTGATCTTCGTGGCGAGGAAACTGTTGGCGGCGACTTTGACGAGTTCCGCGGTGGGCTGGTTGGTGACCAGGCGGGGGGCGCCGCGGTCGAGGATCGTCGCGTAGACGTTGTCGAGGGTGGCGGTGTCTTCGTCGCGGGTGGCGTCGGTGACGCCGTACACGAGCCGGTCGGGGTCGACGGTGTCTTTGATCGCGAAGCCTTCGCGGAGGAACTCGGGGTTCCATGCGAGGCGCACGCCCTTCGCGCTTGCGAGGTCGGTGAGCCGGGCGGCGGTGCCGACGGGGACGGTGGATTTGCCGGCGATGAGGGATCCGGGTGCGGCGTGTTCGAGGATCGCTTCGGTGGCGGCGTTCACGTAGGTCATGTCGGCGCCCTGGCCGTCACGGCGTTGTGGGGTGCCGACGCCGATGAAGTGGACCTCGGCGTCAGCGAGGTCGGCGTAATCGGTCGAGAACGTCAGCCGTCCGGAGGCGAGGCCGTCTTTGAGGACCTCGGTGAGGCCGGGTTCGTGGAAGGGGGGTTCTCCGGCGGCGAGTTTCGCGATTTTGGTGGGGTCGACGTCGATGCCGACGACGGTGTGGCCGAGGGATGCCATCGAGGCTGCGTGGACTGCACCGAGGTACCCACAACCGATCACGCTGAGCTTCATAGTCGCTGTCCTCAATCTTTCCGAACGGAGCAATACGCGCAATTACATTCCATCACGATGTTCGTGGGCGTCACCCGAGCGTGACGCTTGTCGGTGGGATTTCTGTCAGGGCAACTGAGTGCGCGCGGGTGCCGCCGGCTGCGAGCGCAGCGTACAGGGCCGGAGCGCGACGTTGTTCAACCTGGCCGGTCGAGGTGCGACGGTGGATCTCCCGTAAACTCGACCCGCACCAATGCTCGAACTTTGAATGAAATGGCGGACTGCCGACGATGACAGCTGGGACGCAACTTCGAGGTACCCGAAGTGAGATTCAGGCGCTGAGAGCACTCGCGGTGTTGGCCGTCGTTGTCTTTCATATCTGGCCCACGTCGCTACCGGGCGGGTTCGTCGGAGTCGATATTTTCTTCGTGATCTCTGGCTTCCTCATCACGTCGCATCTTCTGCGCGAGGTATCTCGCCACGGGACTGTGAAGCTCGGACAGTTCTGGGCGCGACGGATCCGACGGCTTCTACCGGCTGCGTTCATCGTTCTAGCGTTCTCGCTCGTCGTGACGCTAACCGTCTTGTCGTGGAGCGATTGGCGCCAGGGCCTGCACGAGATTCTGGCGAGTGCTTTCTACATCGAGAACTGGGCGCTGGCGCTTGATTCCGTTGACTATCTCGCGGCGGAGAACTCAGCTTCTCTCGTGCAGCACTACTGGTCGCTCTCAGTCGAGGAGCAGTTCTACATCGTATGGCCGCTGCTGATCCTTGGCGCGTTGTGGCTCGCCCGTAGCCGAAACGCTACTCCGATCGGTCAGAAGCGGGTGATGATGATCGCGCTCCTGGTCGTCTTCGTCGGATCTCTCGCAACCTCGATCATCTGGACTGACGTGTCGTCCGCGAGCGCCTACTTCGTCACACCAACGCGCGCGTGGGAATTCGCAGCCGGTGGGCTGCTCGCTTTCCTGCCCGCACGATTCGCGAAGCCAACCGAAACGAGGGGCGGCACCGTAGTTCACCTGTTCGTGAGCTGGGCGGGTCTTTCTGCCATTGGCTACGCGGTGCTTCAGTACAGTAGCTCGACAGCATTTCCCAGCTACACGGCGCTTCTACCGGTTGCAGGAACGGTGGCAGTAATTTGGGCCAGCGAAAACAGTAGCTCGTGGAGCCCTACTCTCATCGGGCGGAGCGGACCGATCCAGTGGGTCGGAGACGTTTCGTATTCTCTCTACCTTTGGCACTGGCCGCTCGTCGTCATGTATCCGCTGGTGCAAGGCCACCCCATCGGCGTAAAAGGTGGGTTCGGGCTCCTACTATTTTGCCTTGTGCTGGCAGGACTGTCGAAGCGATATGTCGAAGATCCCTTCCGCGACAATAGTTGGTGGTCGCGGACCAGGCGAAGTTATGGGTTCGCGCTTACAGGAATGGTGGCAATCGGTGCAACTGTGATGGCAGCGGGATTCATCATTGACACAAGATTTGCGGCGGCGGAGCGGCCCCACGAGACGTATGCGAACGTGCAACAGCTGCAGTCAGACGTGGCGAGTACCTTGGCATCATCTTCGTGGGCTATCCCGGATCAGACAGGCGGGAGAGACTCCCAGTCTTCTGAATGGGTGATTGACGGATGCCTTGATGTCACGAACGCCGAGGAACGCGACAGGTGCACTTATGGCAACGAAGCATCTGAAAAGACCCTCGCGTTGATCGGCGATTCATACGCTACGCAACTGCTGCCTGCGCTTCGCGGCGCATTCGGGGAGCAGTACCGTATCGTTCCAATGACCCTCTCGCAATGCCCAGTAATTGACGTGAGCGTGAGCCACTCCGCGCAGGACGGAGAATTCTCCGAGTGTCGTGAGCACAACGCCAAGAACCTTGAGCTGCTTGACCAGATCCAACCGGATCTCGTCGTTGTGTCAGACTCAACGAGCTCAACGCACTGGAGGATTCGTGGAACTTCGACCTCCGCGGACGAAGATAAAGCCTTCGAAGAAGGCGCGGGGCGCGCATACACGCAGATCGCAGGGCTCAACCTCGACAACGTTGTAGTAGTCGAGGCGCCGCCGAGCGCGAACTGCGAACCGACTAGCCGTTTCTCGGCACCCCGAGATTGCGCCGTTGATGCGACAACAGTCCGCGTTCGCGAACTTCAAGAGCTGAAGCTCAACGCGGCGGGCGCGGTCGGGCTGCCAACGGTTGACATGACGTCGTGGCTGTGCACCGACCGTCTAGTGTGCCCGGTCCAGATCGGGAATCAACTTACGCGTGCAGACGGAGCTCACTTCTCGAACTCGTTTGCGACCGTCCTACAAGCGCTGCTGGGTGAAGCGATCACGTCAGCGGTCCGCTGAGAGTCCGTTGCCTAGACGGGGATGTCGGCACACTTTCTTGCTGCGAAGCTACGTACGTGGGTACGCATGTTTCAGGGCGTATGCCAGGACAGTCGGCCTGCTCGCCCCGGCTGGCTTGCCGGGTTAACCATTTACTATGGGACCACTCGACGGGATTGCGAAGCCCTTCGCCGCCAACACGGTTCATCGCCGAGTAAATGGGAGAGTATTTGTGGGGAACTACGCAGACGCGTCCGCCTGCCAGCTTTTTATCAGTTGGATCGGGTACCACGGCCGTAGCGATGACCTTGCCAAGAGCCTCGGTGCACGGGACGTGTACATCACGGGCGGGGCAGGCAACCGGGTAGCGCGCTACATCAAGCAGTGGCGCGAAACAACGCGGATCGTGCGGCACGAGCGCCCCGAAGCAGTATTCGTGATGCAGCCACCCGTCGTAGCACTGTGGGCCACATATTTGTCGGCGCCCAGGTCGAGCGCGATCATCGCAGATCTGCACACGGGTGTCTTCACGGATCCGAAATGGAAGTGGGCGGCGAAGTGGATCTTGCGCGCTCAGCGGCGTCGGGGCGACGCTGTCATCGTCACGAACGAGTCTCTTGCGGCCACGTGTCGTAATTTGAATGTGACGACCTTCGTTCTCGACGACGCTGTGCCACGTCGTGTGGGAGAAGCGAAAGCTCGCGTAGACGCAGTCAGCCTCGAGAGCCTATCTGCCGACGACTTTGTTCTTGTTCCACTGGCATATGCTGCGGACGAGCCCCTGGGCGAGATCCTCGCCGCGGCTGCGCAAGACCCTGACCGGACCTGGGTTCTGACAGGAAAAGCACCGGCATCGATACGCGCGAACGCGTCGCGCAATGTGCTGTTCAGTGGCTTCGTATCTCGGGACGACTATGACTGGCTCGCGGCACACGCTGGTGTCGTCCTCGCGTGCACGATCGAGGAGAACACGATGCAACGCGCCGGCTACGAAGCGGTGAGTTGGGAACGTCCACTCGTGACCACGCGAACCCAAGTGCTCGTGGACTATTTTGCCGAGGCGGCAGTCTTCGCAGACCCGAATGCCGGTTCCGTCCTGGGAGCAATCCACGACGCGTTCTCGCGACGCGCCGAACTGATCGGTGCGATGTCGGAGCTCGGGGCACGCAAGCGGGGGGCGTACGAGACAGCGATCAGGGACGTCCGAGACTACTTGTCGAGGACACGGGGAGCACGTTGATGTCGTCGTTCACAGATGAATTTGGGTACAAGCCGAAAGTGCTCTGGGTCGCTTCTTCAGGCGGACACATCGCGCAAGCGCATCGAATTGAGCGGATCCTCGGACGGAATGACGATTCACGCTGGGTGACGTTCGATGTCCCGCAGACCCGTTCCCTTCTTAGCGGGCGCCGCGTTGACTTCGTGGACTACGTCGCGCCGCGTGACTTCAGGGGAGCTGTGCGCGCAGCGCGACGAGTGCGCGAGATTGAACGCCATGAGGACTTCGACCTCGTCGTGTCTACGGGATCAGCAGTCGCGTTCCTCGCTCTTCCGCTGGTCGCTTTGTTCGGGAGGACGCCCACTCACTACATCGAGAGTCTCGCTCGGTCATCGGGCCCGAGTCTCACCGGCCGTGTCATGCGGCTCGCGCCGAAAGTAGCCACCTACACGCAGTACGCGTCATGGTCGTCGAACGCATGGAAATATACGGGCACAATCCTCGATAGCTACAAAGCAGAGCCCGTTGAGGTAGGTCCTGATGGCCCACTGCGCATCTTCGTGACCCTCGGGACGATCCGCCCCTATCGTTTCGATCGTCTCGTCGATGCTGTGAAACAGATTCTTCGACCGGATGATCGCCTTGTGTGGCAGGTCGGCGTCACAACTCGTGATGATTTGCCCGGCGAAGTGCATCAATCCATCCCCGGGCCCGAGATGGAAAGATTCGTGGCGGAATCCGACGTTATTATCACTCATTCTGGCGTCGGCTCAATCCTCGCGTCCTTTGAGCATGGCAAGATGCCAATCGTCGCGGTGCGCGAAGGATCCCGCGGCGAGCATGTGGACGATCATCAGAAGTACATCGCAGAAGTCGCAGAGTCACGCGGCATCGCGCTTCGAATGGACGTGAACACCCCGGATCGCAAGTACCTCCGAGACGCGCTCGGCGTACAAGTTGTGGGCACGCTCGGTGAGTAGGCTAGGGATTGCACTGAGCGTTTCAGCCGGCACCGGCTGGGGTGCTGACCACGCACGTCAGATCTGGCATAGGTGTTGAGGGGAGTCATCATGTCTGCAAGCCAGTTGGTTCGGTGGCGTCGTTGGGCGCAGCGGCCAGCGGGCGTGGTTTTGCCATTGCTCGTGCTGTTGCCGTTGATGTTGAGCTTCGATACATACGAAGCGATATTCGACGGTATTAACGGAGCGACCGTGCAGAAGGCGCTATTCGTGCTCGCAACGGCGCTCGTCGGGACTGTGTTGGGATTCAGAGTCCCGCCTTGGCCTGTGTGGGGGATGGGGATTGTGATTGCCGCGGGATACATCGTGGCACTTGTGGTTAATGCGCGAGTCCATAGCGGATTCGATTTCGGCATGCTTTTCGGCGCAATCGGATTGATATACCCCTGGTTGGTATTTTTCGTGAATTGGCGTCCAGTGAGGGCTTCAGCTCGCGCGTCGGCTATAGCGCTCATTGCGCCGCTGACTGTGGCGGCCTCGGCGTTGTTGCAGTTTCCCTGGCCGGATGAGTTTATGTTGCTTAAGCACGAGTACACGGGTGCGCTGAGAGTGGCTGCAGGGCTTCCGCCGGCGTACCTCGCTGGTATGGCGCTGGTCGGTGTGTGCGGGGCACTGTGGTTATGGAATCAGCGTCGCTGGTACGGCCTGTATCTTGCAGCCCTCAACGTCGGTATCTTGGCCCTCACCGGGACTCGGGGTGCAACCGCGTGTGCAGCCGCAGTATTTTTGGTAATGCTTGTAGTAGCCGTGATTCATCGATTTCCGCACTGGATCGCGGCCTTGTGCGGCGCGGCGATCGGTATTTTCTTGGGCACGGTTCTTATCCTGCCGACTTTTCTGGAAAGATCCTCAGGCGCTGCGACAGGCGACGGCATGTTCAGCGGATCCGGGCGCGGCGCGGCGTGGAAGTATTTCATCGCGCAGATCGGTGACAGGCCACTGACCGGATTTGGCCCCGGCAGTGGTAGTTGGCTCGCCGCGAGATCCTCGAATAATACCGTGCGCGAGTACTTCGTCTCACCGCATAACGAATTCCTTAGGTTTGCCGCGGATATCGGGATTCCGCTCACTGCTGCCTTTTTTGCGGCATTGATTGCGCTGATTGTTTTGACGATGCGCAAGAGGAAGCCGGGTGAGCGCGTTTTTGTCATCGCAACATTTGCAGCTCTGCTTGCCTATGCAACATTCGATAATCTCTTGAATGCTCCGCAGTCAGCAGTCACATTCGCACTATTGACGGCGTGCTTGTGGAGCGATGCGCCACGTGACGCTAAGGTCAATGCCTCGCGTGCTGACGATGAATCTCACGTTGCCTCGAAGGAAGACGCAGATGTCGAGCAAGATCTGTCGACCGCGGGTGGTTCGCCTAGTAGCCCGTCGACTGCGGTCACCAGCTCGTCCACCCGGCGCGATTATCGTAAATCGAGGGGCCTGCCGGGTAAGTGAAATAGCCCGGAACATGCCGCCACGCCTCGCTACACGTGAGAACAGAAGGAAGTCCAACCAATGATGCAGAAACTCAAGCGCAACTTGGCGGTGTTGAGTGCGAAGCGCGCGCTTTCGGCGCCGCGTGCTCACGCTGGGTTCGCCGCGGGCACACCCGAAGCAGTCTTCGCTCCTACCTCGCATGGATCATTCGGAGATGAAGCGCTTGCTCTCGGCACTGGTCATCTGCTTGATGCGCTCAAGCGGGAGTGGGTGTTGGTGGCGCCAGGTAATTCAAGCCCTTGGCATGCACTCGGGGTCGAGGAGATTCAGTCAACCGAAACGGGGCTCTCTCGTGGCGGTGTGATTTGGGCACCGCCGGCAGGAAGTCGCTTCGGTGGGGCGACGGTGATTGGCGCTGACAGTATCGACTTCTCGTACGGCATTCGTAACGCGAGCGCGAAGCTGAGCGCGCTGAACGTAGCCGCAGCATCCGGTGTGCCGGCAACGCTCTTCAACTTCAGCCTACGTGAGACCCTGTCGTCAGAAGCCCGTAATCTGCTGAGGCGCATCCATCCTGACGTCAAGATCCGGTCCCGCGATCCGCTCACCCAGCAACGCGCTCGAGAACTGTTTCAGCGTGACGACGTGTCGGCTGCTCCTGACGTGGGCATCTTTCTTGCACCAAGGACGACTGACGCGAGCAAGAAAATCACTGAATGGGCATCCACACGTCGCGTCGCGGCCCTCACCGTGAACAACCACCTTGGGGTGAACTTCTCCTCGCAGGACATGTTGAGTTACTTCACCCGGTTGGGCGAATTGCTTGTTGAGGCGGGATTTGAAGTGATGGTGCTTGCGCATGATGTGCGCGAGGAACAGAACGATCCCGAACTTGCGCGTGCAGTTGCATCAGCGCTCAGTGGCGACACGATTGCGGCGACTCCCTCCGACGCTCGTGAAGCAAAGGCGATGCTTGCGCCGATGTCACTTCATCTCACAAGTAGGATGCACGCTGGCGTCGCGAGCTTGAGTCAGGCAATACCGACAATCGGTCTCGATTATGTAGACAAGTTTCGCGGGCAGTTTTCTTGGTACGGCGTTGGAGATCACGTCGTACCGTGGAACTCTCACGACGTGGTCGAACAGGTGACCGAAATGATTGTTCGTGTCGGTCAGGACGTTGATCTTCCGGAAAAGCTACGGACGAATACCTCGGCTTGGAAGTCAGACCTCTCAGTTTGGGGACTCGCATAACGCCATCGTTTAGTCAATCGGCGGCATTCTTGTGCCGCGAAGCGCGAATGGTAAGCCGCCGAGCATGAGCACGAAGTACCCAATCGTGGCGGCAGTAGCTGCTCCGACCGCGCCCCAGGGTGCAAATACGGGGATTAGGCCGATGTTGACGATTGCGGCGAGCCACGTCATGTAGAACCGCACTCGAACCTGCCCTGTGCGGCCCAAGGTGCCGTTCAGTAGGAAGCCTGCACCCTTCGCGACACCTCCGATGGTCATGATGTAGCACGCGGCGATCGCGGGAGTGTAGTCTGCTCCGAAAACTAGCGGGACGCCAAACCACATCACAGCAGCGGCAACTACGCTCATGCCGCTCAATGCGAGAATGCATGCCCAAATGTTCTTGCGGATGCTGGATACGGAATCAGTTGCCATCGCCGCGTCGCGGAATGGCTTGGCCGCGGCTGTGTAGACCTCCGCGATCGTGACCGCAATTGAATAGTAGCCAAGTTCGGTGGGGCCAATGAACGGGAGCAGAATCGCCTGGTCAACGTTGACAAGAATCACGCTCGCGGTGCCGCCGCCGATCATCCAGATCAGCGCGCGTCGATCTGTGGGGACCTTCTCGGCATCGTTATGATCGCGCCGGGTGAGGATGAGTAAATAGACCGCACCCACAACCTGCGGGAGAATGATCGTTGCAAGAGCTGCTTCGACGCTCAGCAATCCGAGCGGTGCGAGCACGACTGTGAGGAGGAGCCGGCCAAGCGCCGTCACCCATTTCTCAACACCAACAGCAGATATTCGTTTGTGATTGATCGCGATGCCGCGTGCATGTCGTGCAATTGCGAGGGTGCACCCGCCGATAACGATGAGCGTTAAGACCCAGAGCGATGGTTCACTCGTTACTGACGCAAAGCCCGCGAGAAGTAGCCCGAAAAGTGCGCCGGTAAATGCGTTGAAGAGACTGACGCGACGTCGAGACGCCGTGCTCCACTGACGCCAATTGACAGAGACCGTGTCGGAAATTCCCAATGCGAAAATCGAAGAAGCGATCATTATTAGCGCCTGATCGTTGGAGAATAGCCCCCGCTCGAACGGTCCAAGCGCACGTGCCAGGATCGGAGAAACCAACAGCGCGCTCGCCGGGATTAAGAGTGATCCTGACGCGTTAATTATATGTGCCCGACGGCTACTCAATACAATCCTCCGAACGGGTAAGTTGGAAATATGGCAAGGTTCAGTACTAAGCGCGTGTGCGCGGTGTCCGGGCCGATGGGGGAATCAAGATCTCTGGTACGTCAAAGATGTGTTTGGCTCCGATCTTCCGCGCGCTGAAGTCGATCAACAATGACCCCGCGGTCAGATAGATCACGCCCAGAAGGGGCCACGCGAGTTCTAGACCATGCGGCGTTAGCACCGCATGCACAGTGCTGTTGTTAATGACGAGCCATAGAAGTGGGAGGTGGCATACGAATAGCGGAAGTGTTTTTCTTCCGATGTAGCCCGAAATCTTTGCGAACAAATTCCATCGGCAACAGATCGCGAGCACCGCGGCCACCGCGCCAATTCCTACGATCGACCTTACGTCGAGTAAAAATACACGGCCCAGGCGGTCGATCCCGTCGACTTTGCTGATTGCATCGATCACAGGGTAGATGAACGCGAGTGTGATCGCCTTAGGTGCGACGTCAGATCGTAGGAATCGAGTTGCGTATTTACCTCCGTATACACCGATCGCAAAAAATAGTCCATACCGCAAGACAGGCATAACCTGCGTGCCCTCAGGTATGATATCTCGAAGAAGAATCCCTGCAACGTTTGTCGACGCAAATACTAAGAGGACAAGCCATGCTGGTAGTCTTTTGAGAAAAACAAAGAGGAAGGCCCAAAATGCAAGCGCCCACACGAACCAAAGGTTGGAGCCAGGCGTCACGAGTAGTAGAAGCCATTCGTTCCAGGAATCAATTTGGCCAGGACTCGAAACGACAAGTAAGAAGCTCACGGCGAAGTAGATTGTCGTCCACACCCCGTTTAAATACAAGGATGAGATTCCGCGCGATATTGCCCCCGGAGTGCTATTGAGTAGTTTGGTAGAAGCAAGCATTCCCGACATGAATAGCAGTAATGGCATGCGCACAGGTGTCAGCTGATCAGCTACGAATCGCCAGATCCGGGCAGCGGCAGGCGGGTAGTCCTCTAGCGGGATGATTACATATGCGCGGTAGTGCATTACGAGCACTGCAAGCACCGCAAACGCCCGTGCGGCATCGATCCACCGGATGCGAGCACGGCCTGGCTTCTGGGGCGTGGGAGAAGTCACCTGTTGACCTTACAAGCTGTGCCTGCAGGGCGCGTGCCGATGGTTCGCAGCGCGCGCTAGGCATAGCGTGAGCCGTACGCATCGGCTCACTGGCGTTGCCTTGATGGGCCTCTTCCGCCTGAGTACGTCGCGCGGACTCCTGTCGCTTCAAGCTGTCGGCTTGTCGGGCGGGCGCGGGACGTCGCGATGGGTGAGTTCGCGAATGGAGCGTGAGAGGTCGTGCCTGTTGGCTTAGTCTGCATGGTTTGGTGCAGGTCGTTCGATGCTTCTGTCGTTCGACGCACACAGGTAGCTCTGCCCGCGTGGGTCTCGGGTATGTCCGGTGAATTCCTCTACGCGCAACGGCATATTGAGAAGTGATCCGGCTGCTCTGCCTGGCTACACGCGTGCCTCGAGCACATTGTTCACGGCGGATGCGACTGTATCCCAATCGTACGTGCGCTTCGGTGGGTTCACCCGTACCAGATTAACGAGCGCATGCTCGATCGCATCGCCCCACTCCTCGACGTTGTGCGCCCCTTCTATTGCGCGACCCCGGTGCGCAACCGTCTCGGCTACGGCAGAGCAGCCATGCCAATAAAGCACGGGCGTGCCTGTCATGACGCTCTCGAGTGCAGGTAGGCCGAAACCCTCGAGCGTGGACGGCATCACCGTCGCGGCGGCGCCGCGGTAGTGCGATGCGAGCTCATTGTCGCTGAGGCCTGCGAGCAGTTCCACTCGGTCGAAGAGGCTGCGAGCAGCGAACAGGCGGCGCGCCTCGCCGTGTTCGCTGGTCGGAATAAGCATGCGCATGCGCGACGACGGTACGTGCATCATCGCGTCGAGCACGACAGTGATATTCTTGTGTTCGCGGAGGTTTCCGACGTACATGAGATAGGGCTCCTGCGCGTCGGCCGGTGTCGCATCTGTGCGAAACGCGGGGGAGGAGCCGAGCCCGGCGTTTACGATCTCTACCGACGAATCGCCGAGCCAGGCCGCGATGGCGCGGCGTGACGTTTCTGACACCGTGATGACAACTCCCGATCGTTTGACGACGGGCTTGACCACGGCGCTGTAGTACGCGAGATACTTCGCGCGGCCGGGCCACGGCACGTCGAGGTGGATCAGGTCATGCAGGGTGAGGATCTGGCGCTCGGCGTGGACGAACCCGTTATAGCCAGGCGAGTACACGAGGCCGGACGGCACGCGCGTGAGCGCGCCGGTCGGCGAAGCGGGAGACCCATCGAGCCCGAGCGAACGCCACGGCACCGTGAGGCGCGAGCACACCTCGCGCGCGTAGCGGCCGATGCCGTGCAGCCCTTCCCAACGGGTGTCAACCCAGATGTCGGTCATCGCGACTCCTTCAGAATGCGTCGCTTCCACGCTACGGGCAGCACGAACAGCACACGCGCCGGCGTCCGCATCGCGAGCGCATGTATCGCCACCGCGACGCCCGTGATCGCCAGCATGATGAGAACCGGCGCGAGTGCGCGTGCCGGTCGCGTCTCGAAGAGGCCCGCCCACCAGTCGGAGTGCATGACGAGCAGGTCGAGCACGATCGCATGCATCACGTAGATCGGCAGAGTGCGCCGTCCGACCCACGCGAGCCCGCGCCCGACGCCAGGCAGGCGGCACAGCGCGACGGCGAGCAGCATCACGATCATCGCCCCCGCGATGTCGCGCGGTACGGTCAGTACGTCGTCGACGCGTTCGCTCGGGCCGAATGACGAGGCGAGCGCCGTCGCGATGAACACTCCTGCTGCGACGAGAGCCGTAACCCACGGAGACCGCTGGATTAGGTTGCAGATTCGGTCGGCGGCATAGACGCCGACCGCGAAGAACACGAAGTAGCGGATCATGTTCGAGTATTGCTCAGCCCCGTTTGTCGGAAGCGAGAACGACGCGATCGAGAGCGCCGCCAGCACGATCAGCACCGCAGCGGGCGGCACGCGTCTCATGGCCGCGAGAATCGTGCTCCAGATCGCCAGCGCCGCGACATACCAGAGCACCGTGCGGGGCAGCACGAGCTGATCGACGAACGACGCGAGGGAATCACCAGTCTTCCCGTATCCGAACTGCCCGAGCCAGATCGACGATCCCACCGCGAGCGCGACGATGAGGAACACCGCGAGCCACAAGACGTACAGCCACGCTGACAGGGCGACCGAGGCCCGGGCCCGAAGATTGCCGAGACCGGCGCGAACGCGGCTCGCGAGCAACAAGCCGCTCAGCAGTGACAACGCGGGCATGCGGAACGGCGTCATAGCGTCGACGATGCGCCGCCAGGCCATGTCAAGCGGGTCAGGCTCGAACACTGCAAGCAGTGAGATCGTCGTGTGCAAGACGACGACCGCGAGCACACAAAGTGCGCGAGCGGCATCGACCCAGGCAAGCCGTTCGCGGGGCACGGATACCTGGGCGCGCAACGTCATGTATGACTCGTGACGAACTCGCGGATCTTGCGATCGAAGACGTCGGCGCCAAACAGCTTCGCGCGTTCGCGACACGCGTCTGGGTCGCTCGTGATCGCCCGATCGACGGCGGCGCGCAGTTCTGCATCGCTCGACCAGTCGTGTACATGGGCGCCGGTTACCCCGTCGACGACCGATTCGACCGCACCCCCGGTGGCGTTGACAAGCACGGGCGTGCCAGCCGCCATTGCCTCGACCGGGATGATGCCGAAGTCTTCGATCGGCGCAAACACCAGCGCGGTGGCGCGGCGCAGGATCCCAGAAAGCAATGCATCGGAGGGGTTGAGCACGAAGTGCACCTTGCCCGGGTGTACGCGGTCGGCGTAGGCACGCAGACGCTCCTCGTCGTCGCCCCCGCCGGCAAGAACGACGGGATGACCCGAGACGCGCCCCGCGTCGATCGCGGCGTCGAGACGTTTGTACGGCACGAACCTCGAGAACCCCAGGATGAATTGCTCCGGCAGGGCGTTGAGATCTGCCTCGTCGCGGGCCCCCAGCTGCGGTTCGACGCTGATCCGGGAGACGTCCACGTTCGGGTAGATGACCTCGGCTTCGCGCTCCCATGTGTCGGCGATGCGCTGCGCGATGAACTTGCTGTTCGCCGCGATCGCGACGGGCTCCTGCGCCCGCTTGCGGTCGAGGGGCTTCAGCATGCGCGAGGCCAGACGCGCGGGGAATGAATCGCCGCGCACGTCGAGCTCGGGCGCCCAGATGTACCGGGCAGGCGTGTGCGCGTACACAAGCTTGGGCGCCTCGCGGGCAGGCCCGCCGAAGCGCGCGTGGTGAGCGAACAAATGGGTGCTCGTGAGAATCCAGTCAGCGTCACGCTTGGGCAGGTGCCGCCAGATGGCCGGCATCACGGGCAGGGCGAGCGCCTTGCGTCCGCGAAGCGGCGTGCGTGCGAGCACGGTCTCGTGCACCGGATCGAGCCGATCTGAGTCGTTCCACAGGCACCACCGTTCGGCGTCGGGAAACGCACCGGCGATCGCGGCGAAGACGTTCTCAGATCCACCTGCCGGCGCAATCCACTCGTGCACGATGATGCCCGCCATGTTTACCTGCAACCGGGGGCGTCGATATTGACCGGAACGTTCTTGATCATGGGCGTCGTGCGTACGTCGAGCGGGCCGTACTTCTGGTCGGCCGGCGCGGAGAATTTCATTTCGACAGTGTGTGTCGTGCCGGGATCGCTCTCGAAGTTGACGAGCACCGCCTGCCGGCCGAGGTCATGCGCGCCGGCCTGCGGCACGAAGTCTTGGCCGTCAAGCTTCGCGCTGATGAACGTGCTGCCGACGGGGCCGTAGAAGACGAGGTTGGTCGATTTCACGCCCCTCGGGAAGTATCGGCCAGTCGAGACGTAAAGCGGCAGGGCCTCGACCTGTTCGGGCTGAAGGTTGTAGTTGTACGTTGTGCCGACGGTGAACGTCGCGTCCTCTTCCGCCGTGCACACGTCACTCGCGACCGCCACGCTCATGTCGGTGTAGTAGTCGAGCTTGCCTTCGGTGTTGTCGTTTACGAAGACTCCGAGCCGGGTATCGCGTGCATTGCTTTGCACTGTCAGCGGTCCGCCAAATCGCGTGCCTGATACGGCCTGTGCCTCGGTGGCGTCGGTGGGCGCGTAAAGGATGCGCCCCTCGTTATAGCCCTTCGTGAGCTCCTGGATGAGGGAGAAAAGGTCGCCCTGAGAGCTGGTGAGCTGGCCGAAGATCGACCCTGCCGCCATCGCGAAGAACTCGTCCTGCGCCGCGATCTCCGAAGCAGTGTTCCCCGGATACCTGGCGTAGACGGTGCTCAGCAGCTCAGCTACGACGTTCTCGGCGTTCAGCGTCGTTCCGTTCATAAGCTCGACGGGTCCGGTGGCCTTGAGGATATAGCTGAGCAGTACGGGGTCGATTGCGATGACCGAGTTACCTGGGTCTCCGAGAGTGTCCGACCAAAATGCGCGTGCAAGGTGCGCGGTCTGCGCGAAGTCGGGCGTCATTGTGGTGTCTTGGATGTATCGCCCGACGCGGTCAGTATAAAGGGCGTTCGTCGACTCGGTCAGGGGCGCGACGGGCTCGGGGCGGCCCGAGTTCACGTCGGCCTGACCGGCGGACTGCGTGATCTCCATGCGACCTTGATCGACCGTCAGCATTAGCAGCGAGCCAGGGTTGCCGCCGAGAGAGCGCATCTCAGCGGTGTTCTGCACGAGCACCAGATAGTTCTGCGGCCCCTCGCCGCCGAGCATCGTCGAGAGCTGCGGCGAGAGGATGGCGAGGCGGCGCATCGCGTCGGCGAACGTGCTGAGGCCGTTGGTGACCTGCTCTACGGGCTCCCGCAACGGCGCCAGCAAGCCGTCAGCGTCGAGGCCCTCGGCGATAAGCCGGATGTCCGTCTCCTCCGCGACGGGAGCCACTTGCTCGATCTTCTGTCCGAGCTGTGCGACGGCCTCGACGTTGAGCGCACCATCGGTCGGGCCGATCGATGAGAGGTCGAACTCGAGTAGCGGCGCCGCGACGTCGGCGATGAGAGTGTCGGCCGCACCGGCGAGCAGGCGAACGGCGCGAAGGTCGTCGCCGACGGCGGGCAGTGCCTCAGACGCGCGCCAAATGGGGTGTGCCGTGGCGATATGCATCGTCTGGGCCGAGCCGCGCATGTCATCGACGTGGGCCGCTGTGGCGTTCGCGTCGTCGATGTCCTCCACGAGCGCTCTCGCGTCGTCCATGAGCGAGTCGACCGACATCTTGGCGACCACGGCACTGACGCCCATGACGACGATGCAGAACCCGAGAAGTCCGACGATCGTCCACACCGTGGGCTTCAGCCGGGGGCGCCACCAAGGACGATTCGTCGCGGCCGCATTGTCGGGGTTCTGCATCACGTCAGTTTAGGGCGGCGGGCAACGATACGCCTGCAAACCGCATGAGCGTGGCCGATGCCCCTATCAGGTTGCTGAGCGTGCGGTATCATCGTCCGAGCTGGTGTCGAGGGTGGTAACGGGGAGGCAGTCGTTTGACGACTGAGATAACGCGCGGTTCAGGGTCCGAAGAAGTCGTGAGCGGCATCGTCGAGACCGTGACCGAGGGCGCGAACCGTGCCGCGACGACGGAGTTCCCTGCCTTCGTCCGCACCGCCACCGGTTCCATACCTTCTGGAACGGTGGCGCCGCAGGGCGCGCGCAACTGGCGCGAGCGCTATGCGCGCGCACTGCGCATCACCGACTTCGTCGTGATCGTCGGGGTGGTGTTCGGCACGCAGCTCGGCTGGCTCGGCGTGCACACGCAACTCGCGATGCCGGTGCAGACGTGGCCCGGCGCCTCGTCGTACACAATGCTCTCGTGCGTCATCATTGTCGCGTGGATGGTCGCCCTCGCCGTCGCTGATACGCGCTCGAGCAGGGTGATCGGTGTCGGATCCATCGAGTATCAGCGCATCTTCAACTCGAGTTTCATGCTGTTCGGCCTCATCGCGATCGCCGCCTTCTTGCTGAAGATCGAGGCGTCGCGCGGCTACCTGCTCATCACGTTGCCGGCAGGCCTGCTCTTGTTGCTCTGCGGGCGGGCACTGTGGCGGGTGTGGTTGCGACGCAAGCGCAAGCGCGGCGAATACAGCGCGCGCGTGCTGCTCGTCGGCTCCGAGCGATCGGTCGAGCACACTGCCGCCGAGCTGCGCCGCAGCAAGGGTGCCGGTTACGTCGTGGCGGGCGCCTGCATCCCGGCCCGCGAGACGGGTGGCCTCACCGGCAACGACATCCCCGTCATGGGGGGCGTCAACTCCGTCGAAAGTGCGCTTAAGCTCACGGGCGCCGACACTGTCGTGATCACGAGCACCGACCAGCTCGGCCCGCAGCGCGTGAAGCAGATCTCGTGGGCTCTTGAGGCCGGCAAACAGCACCTCGTTTTGGCACCGAGCATCACCGACATCGCGGGCCCGCGTATTCACACCCGCCCCGTTTCCGGCCTGCCCCTGATGCACGTCGAGACGCCGAACTTCTCGCCCGCACAGCGCTTCGTGAAGCGCATGATGGATCTGTTCGGATCCCTTTTCATCCTCTTGTTGCTGAGCCCGGCGCTGCTGATTATCGCGCTGCTCGTGATGTTCTCGTCCGGTCGTCCCATCATCTACAAGCAGCCGCGCATCGGCCGCCACGGTCGCGAGTTCCGCATGTGGAAGTTCCGATCGATGATTCCCGACGCCGAGTCGAAGCTGCAGTCTCTGCTCGACATGCAGGATTCGGGCAATTCGGTGCAATTCAAGATGACCAACGACCCGCGCATCACGCCGGTTGGGCGCGTGCTGCGCAAGTACTCGCTCGACGAACTGCCGCAACTGTTCAATGTGCTCGGCGGAACCATGAGCCTCGTAGGCCCGCGCCCGCCGATTCAGCGTGAGGTCGAGCAGTACGAAGACCACGTGCACCGCCGCTTCCTCGTGAAGCCGGGCATGACCGGTCTGTGGCAGGTCTCGGGCCGCTCGTCGCTCAGCTGGGACGACAGTGTGCGGCTCGACCTCTCGTACGTCGAGAACTGGAGCGTCGTGAGCGACATGGTCATCCTCTTCAAGACGTTCAAAGCGGCGCTGGTGCCGGGGGATACGACGTCGTAAGGTTCGGCGGGCTGGGCTGGGTAACGTCCCGCATTACGACGCGGAAGCCAATGCCGAACGTCAGCGGTATTGGCGAGCCTGAGCTTGCTTCAGCGAATCTCGTATGTCCGCGGTGAGCGGCACGTGGATGACCTCGATCTTGGCGTCGTGCAGTGCGGCCGTGAGCCATGCACCGGGACGGCGTAGGTAGGCGTCTGCCTCATCGCCGACGATGGCGATGATGAGAAGCTGGGCGCCGAGTTTCTCGCCTGCCCAGGCAAGCTTGAACGCGTCGGTCGCCAGCTTCTTCGGCTGTCCGCCGCGCAGCGCACCGACGCGTGCGTACGCCTCGACGAGCACGGAGCGGTCCTCGCTCGCCCCGTCGATCTCGACGCGTGCCTCACCGATTGCGATCCGTGCGGGTGCGAGTGGAACTGCGACGATCTCGCTAACGGCCGCGATGATGGCGATCTCCGCAGCGCGTTGTTCGGATGAATCGGACGCGTGAAGCGCAGCATCGGTCATGTGGCGATGATGGCACACAGTGTCGCGGAGGAGTGCTCGACATAGCAGCGTACTGAGTCACTTCCGGAACCTCGACAACAGGCTAGCGCCCTGCCACTACTGGGAAGCCGCCACGTGTGCTTTCGCAAGGTTGCCCGCGATTCGTTTCGGCGTCGGTTCATCGCCGCACGCGTCGACGAACCTCTCGAGCAGAGCAACTTCGGCCGCAAAGTCACCACGCTCGCGGTAGATCATGCCGAGCTGAACGGTCGGCCATTGTACAGGCACGAGGTTACGCACCTTAGCCTCGGCCTCAGCGGCATCCACGCACTGCTCGAGCAGGGCGGCGAGCTCATCCGTCCGCGCTTCGGCCTTAAGCATGATGGCGGTCGGCTGCTGCTCAGACCAATGGGCCCCGTTGAATGAGCCCGCGGCGATCGCATCAGCCTCGAGCTTCTGCTTCGCCGCACGAGCGGATGCACGCTCCGCGCGGGCCGCCTCCTGCTCGGCGACCTTCGCGGCTCGCTCCGCTTCCCATCGCTCACTCGTCAGTCGCTTCTCGCGATAGTCCTCCTCGCGCGACCCCGCGCCGATGTTGTGAGCGAGCGACACCCGCGCCCGCCACAAGCCGGCCTGATCAACGATCGCCCAGATGCGCGCGTGGATGACTGCGACCTCGTCCTTGCCGAGGCGGGCAAGGCTGCGCTTCACCGTCGCGACGTAAAAGTCCTCATCGTCGTCAAGGTAGCCGACCGTCTCGCCCATAATCTGAACCCCGATGATGCCCTTGCGAGTCGGAATCAGTCGCGCATCCTGAAAAGTAACTCCGCCCTCCGGCCGGCCAAGCGTCATGAAAATCTTCTGGAAGCTGCGCCGGAACTGCGCCTCGCCACTGACTTCGACGACCTCCTCCCAGCGCTCACCGCGGCGCACTTCGACGAGGTTGTCGTTGGGATTCTGAGCCGTGCGCCGAGGAGGCGGCGAATCAGGGGTGGCCGCGTTGACGGTTGAACGGGGGTCGTTGTTCCTGCCGAAGAGTCGAGCCCAGAATCCTGCCATATGGCTGATCATGCCATGTGCGCGACACCGCCGTATCCGCCGTCTTGCCCGTCGCATAGCATGGCCCCATGCAGCGAGGCAGAACCCTAGAGCAGCAGATCGCCGTGTTCGGCGAGAGCGGCAGCGGCAAGACGGTGCTGCTGTCGTCGTTCTATGGGGCGACGCAAGAGCCCGCATTCAGCAAGCGCAACCTCTTCAATGTGGTCGCCGACGACATCGGCCAGGGCACGCGGTTGCACCGCAACTATCTCGGCATGCGCGACTCGGCCACGCCGCCGCAGCAGACGCACTTCGCCGCGACGTCGTACTCGTTCTCGC
>Ga0308157_10001498_pt1 | contig 47244 bp, 48 predicted proteins | sample PhyBR1_FD_201035 | JGI IMG/M metagenome (GOLD analysis project Ga0308157, IMG submission 201035) | Phyllosphere microbial communities from UC Gill Tract Community Farm, Albany, California, United States - DLSLB.R1 | ecosystem: Host-associated > Plants > Phyllosphere > Unclassified | place: USA... | reverse complement strand
GGTGCGCTGCTGTCGGTGATCCCGCTGGCGATCCTCATCCTGGTCCTGCAGCGCTTCTGGCGCGGCGGCCTCACCGAAGGCTCCATCAAGGGCTGAACCAGCCCCACCGCGACCCACGACCGCCCCGCACCCCGTCACCCCGGGTGCGGGGCGGTCATGGCTGCGCGAGCTCATGGCGGCACGCAGCGGCGCATGCGCCACGTCGTGCCCCCAGGAGCCCGTCCGTGACACGGGCCGGGCCCGCCCGATGGCCGGGCCCGCCCGATGACCGGACCCGGTGGCGAGAAGACGCCGTGTGCTCTTGGATGGTGGGATGACCACTTCCCGCGGCTCCGCTCTCGCCCGACGCCCCGTTCCCGCCCGGCCGCCGGCCGCACCGCGACGACGCGCCGTCCTCGCCACCGCGGCGGCGCTGCCGCTGGCGGGGGCCGGGCTGTCGGGCTGCGGAGCGCTCGAGGGGATCACCGGGGACGACATGGAGCCGGATCTCGTCGCGGAGCTGCCCCGGCGCAGGCCCGGCGACGCCGAGGCGCTCGGGAGCCGCGTCGTCCCCTTCGCCGCCCGCATGCTCGCCGCCGTCGACCGCGAGGACGTCAACGCCGTCTGCTCCCCGCTGTCGGCGCAGACCGTGCTGACCATGGCGGCGCTCGGCGCTGCGGGGGACACCCTCGCGCAGATGGAGGAGGTGCTCGGCGGCACGGTCGACGAGCTCGCCAGCACCGCCAACACCCTCTCCTCGGTGCTCGCCGCGGTGGGGGACGAGGCCCGCGAGGCGGACGACCCCGAGGGACCGGAGCCCGCCGTCGCCTCGCTCGTCAGCAGCACCTGGCTGCAGGAGGGCATGGGCGTCGAGCAGGGATTCCTCGACGGCCTCGCGGAATGGTTCGGCAGCGGCGTGTTCGAGATCGACTATCTCGACGGCTCGGCGCGCGAGACGGGCCGCGAGCGGATCAACGACTGGGCGGCCGAGCAGACGAACGACCTCATCGAGGACCTCGTGCCCGAGGCCGCGCTCACGGACCGGACCCGCGCCGTGCTCGTGAGCGCCCTGCATCTCAAGGCGGCCTGGCCGAGCCCGCTCGAGCGCCGCGGCGGCAGCTTCACCACCGAGGAGGGCGAGGAGCTCTCCGTCGAGCTGCTCCACGGCAGCAGCTCCGCCTGGTTCGAGGACTCGGTGTGCCGCGCCACCGCTCTCCCGGCCGCCGGCGGCGAGCTCGCCCTCGCCCTCGTCCAGCCGGTCGACGGCATCGCCGAGACCCTCGAGGCCTGGTCCGAGGTCGCGGGCACGGCCGCGGCGGGCCTCGGCGGCCTTCTCGACGGGCTCGAGGACACCTCGGAGCAGGTCGACCTCGCCGTGCCGCCCTTCGACATCGCCTGGGACTCCTCCCTGGTGACGGTGCTCGAGGGCCTCGGGATCACCGACCTGTTCTCCGAGGAGGCGGACCTCTCCGGCATCACCGCCGAGGAGGACCTGATGATCACCGAGATCCTGCAGAAGGCCGTGATCACGGTCGACGAGGAGGGGATGGAGGCCGCGGCCGCGACGGCGGCGATCGCCGACACGACCGCCGCCCCGGCGGAGCCGAAGGAGCTCGTCCTGGACCGGCCGTTCCTGTTCGTGGCCTACGAGCGCACGACCCGCGCCCCGCTCGTGGCCGGCTGGATCGGGGACCCGACGCAGACGCGGTGACGCCGGGCGGCCGGGGAGCCGCCCGCCCACGGGGTCGACGGACGCCGACGGGACCTCGCGCCGCCGACAGGATCCTGAAAAGCGCTCGCGCCGCTCCCGACGCCATGAAGAGTTGATCCGATGGGGATCTTCGCGGTGGGCTTCTGGAGCATGAGGCAGGCCTGGGCGGCGGCGCCGCGGATGGTCGTGCTCGCGGCGGTGCTCGCCCTGCTCGTCGCGGCCGTGCCCTCGTTGCAGGTGGTGCTCATGGCCTCCTTCGTCGAGGCGCTCACTGGCGCGGACGCCTTCGACGACGTGCTCGCCCCCTTCGCGGGGCTCGTGCTGCTGATCGCGTTCACGGGGCCGCTCGAGGCGATCGCAGGGACCCTGCAGTGGCGGGTCGTGGACCTCATCGGCCTCCACTCCAAGCAGGAGGTCGCCGCGACGCTCGCGACCCTGCCGCCCACCGTGCTCGCCGATCCGGTCGCCGCGGCGGACATCGAGGCCGGCAACAAGGCCGCCGAGGAGGAGCTCGCCTACCTCTACCCCTTCGTGCTCAGCCTGCTGCGGGACGTGCTCTCCGTGCTGGGCGTCTTCGTCACCCTGGCCACCATGAGCCCGCTCGCGGCCGTCCTCGTGCTCGTCTCGCTGGTGCCGATGCTGATGGCCTCGCAGCGCATCACGCGGATCAGCGCGAAGATGTGGGACGACGTCAGCAAGCTCTACTGGCGCTCCCGCTATCTGCACCAGCAGCTGGTCACCACGTCGCCGTCGATCGAGCTGACCTCGCTGGGCGCCACCGATCAGATCTCCACGATGGTCTCGACGACCGTCGGGCGCATCACCGACCGCAGGGCGAGGACCTACGCGCCGATGCTCAGCTGGCGCCTGCTGGCGGGCCTGGCCACCTCGCTGCTCCTGGCGGGGGCGCTGGCCGCCCTGATCGTCGGCGTGCACTACGGCCCGGCCGCGGCCGGCGGGGTGTACGGCGTGATGGCCGCGATGGCGGCCGTCGGCTCCCTCGGCAACAACCTCGGCCAGATCGTCGAGGGCGGCGCCCCCTTCGAGCGCTACCGGAGGCTGCTGGGGATGCGGCGCGACGAGCATCCGGCCGCAGTGGCGGCGGACGCCCTCTCGCTCGTGGTCACCGGGGTGTCCCACACCTACGACGGCAACGAGGATCCCTCGCTCCAGGGTCTGGACCTACGGATCGACAAGGGCAGCGTGATCGCGCTCGTGGGCGTCAACGGCGCCGGGAAGACCACTGCGGTGAACTCGATCGTGGGCACGCTGGACCCCGAGCGCGGCGCCATCGCGATCGACGGTCGCACCCGTGCCGACATGCCCTTCCAGGAGTGGGTGGGCCACTTCGGGACGCTCACCCAGGAGTTCGGCCGCTACGAGCTGACGGTGCGGGAGTCGCTGCTGCTGGGCACCCCGCGCACCGACGTCACCGACGAGGAGCTGTGGCTCGCGCTCGGGGCCGCGAACGCCGACGGCATGGTGCGCGGCTTCGCCGACGGGCTCGACCAGCAGCTCGGCTCCCAGTGGGACGGCGGTGTGGGTCTCTCCGGCGGTCAGTGGCAGCGGATCTCCCTGGCCCGCATCCACCTGCGCGACGCACCGATCTGGATCCTCGACGAGCCCACCAGCGCGATCGACGCCGAGGCCGAGCAGGACATCTTCCGCGAGCTGCAGCGCTCGAAGGCGCAGCGGATCACGATCGTCGTCTCCCACCGGGCCTGGACCCTGCGAGGCATGGACGAGATCCTCGTGATCGACGGGGGCAGGGTCGTCGAGCGGGGCCGCTACGACGAGCTGCTCGCCACCGGCGGCCGCTTCGCGGAGATCTTCGCCGAGCAGGCCGGCTGAGAGGACGGGCCGGCCGGTGCTCGGGCCCGGCTCGCCCCCGCGGGCACCAGCTGACACACTGATGCAAACCGATTCACCACCGAGAGGATCGACGACGATGCCCGCCGCACTCACCCCCACCCCCGAGGGCATACTCCGCCACGGGGAGCCGCATCTGATCGTCTCCGGGGCGCTGCACTACTTCCGCGTCCACCCCGAGCAGTGGCGCGACCGCCTGCGCCGCCTGGTCGCGATGGGCTGCGACACCGTGGAGACCTACGTCGCCTGGAACGTGCACCAGAGCGCCCCGGGGGAGAGCACCTTCGAGGGCTTCGCCGATCTGGGGCGCTTCCTCGACCTCGCGGCCGAGGAGGGCCTGGACGCGATCGTGCGCCCCGGCCCCTACATCTGCGCCGAATGGGAGAACGGCGGCTTCCCCGGCTGGCTGCTCGCCGATCGGAACCTGGGACTGCGCCACCGTGACCCGGCCTATCTCGCCCTTGTCGACGCCTGGTTCGACGAGCTGATCCCGCTCATCGCCGAGCGCCAGGCCTCCCGCGGCGGGAACGTCGTGATGGTGCAGGTTGAGAACGAGTACGGCAGCTTCGGGGACGACACGGCCTATCTCGCCCACCTGCGCGACGGGCTGATCGCCCGCGGCATCGAGGAGCTGCTGGTGACCTCCGACGGACCCGCGCGCATGTGGCTGACCGGTGGCACGATCGACGGGGCGCTCGCGACGGTGAACTTCGGCTCCCGCGCCCTCGAGGTCCTCGCCATGGCCGAGGAGGAGCTGCCGGACCAGCCGCAGATGTGCATGGAGTTCTGGAACGGCTGGTTCGACCACTGGGGCGAGGAGCACCACGAGCGCACCGGTCTCGACGCCGCCGGCGAGCTCGCCGACATGCTCTCGCGCCGTATGAGCGTGAACGTCTACATGGCCCACGGCGGCACGAACTTCGGCCTGCGCGCCGGCGCCAACCACGACGGCGCCCTGCAGCCCACCACCACCAGCTACGACTACGACGCCCCGATCGCGGAGAACGGCGCGCTGACCGAGAAGTTCCGGGCCTTCCGGGAGGTGATCGCCGCCCACCGCGAGCTGCCCCCGCTCGATGATCAGCTCCGGCACCTCGGCCTCTCTGCGGAGCCTCCGACCCTGCCCGGCGCCGAGCTCGCGATCGAGAAGGTCGTCTCCCTGCGCGGCACCGAGCGCTTCACCCGCCCCGCCGAGCTCCGCCCCGTCCCGCCCGCCTTCGAGGACGTGGGCCTCGAGCGAGGGATGCTGCGCCTCTCGCGCGAGATCGAGATCGCCGCCGTCCGGCGCGACGGACGACTCGAGATCTCCCCGCTTCAGCTGTACGACCTGCACGATCGTGCCTACGTGTTCGTCGACGGCATCGCGCTGGAGCCGGTGGGGGTGGTCGGGGGCGAGAGACGCCCGACCGACCCCGCGACCGTCGACCTCACCCCGGCCGCGGAGCGGCTGCTGCCGGAGGGCGGGCACCGCATCGTGCGCCTGGACCTGCTCGTCGAGAGCCTCGGCCGGGTGAACTTCGGCCCGCGGCTCGGTGAGCGCAAGGGCGTGCTCGGCGGGGTGTGGCAGACGGTCCGCTTCCTCAACGACTGGGAGGTCGACCCCTGGCCGCTCGAGGAGATGGGGGAGGAGCTCGCCGGGCTGCTCGCGAGCGCTCCCGCGCTCGGGGACCGGCCCACGGCCGACGCGGGAGCGGAGGCCGACGCGCTGCCTGTGCTCGTCGGCGCCTCCTTCGAGGCCGACGCCCCGACCGACACCTTCCTCGACGTCGCCGACGCCGGTCACGGCGTCGCCTACGTCAACGGGTTCTGCATCGGTCGGTACTGGGACATCGGCCCCCAGCAGACGCTCTACGTCCCCGCTCCGCTGGTCCGCGCGGGCCGCAACGAGGTGCTGCTGCTGGACCTCGAACGACGGCCGGGACGCCTCGCCCTCGCCGAGCGGCACGCCTTCGGGCGCTCCGATCGCTGAGGCCGGCGCGGCGGCGGGCTGACGGACGGGGATCGCCGCTCCCCGGCCGGACGCCACGGAGCGGGCCCGACCGGAGCCGTCCGGGCGGGCCCGCCCCGCAGGCGGCTCAGCGGCTCACAGCGTGCTGCTGGGCGTGACCGGCACGTCCTCGGGCAGCACGGCGGCGAACTCCTCGAGGATCGTCAGCCCGCCGCCCTCCTCCCACTCCTTGACCGCGGCGGTGAAGTCGTCGATCGTCTTGCGGCCCTGGATGACGTCGTTGCGCACATCGCCCAGCCGGGTGCCGAGCTCGGTGCCCTTGGTCGAGTTCGTGTCGGAGTACAGGCCGTTGGTGGGACGGCGCATCATGAGCTCGAGCAGCTCCTGCTCCTTGCCGTACACGTACTCGGAGTCCGAGGGGATCGCGTTGTAGATGACGCCCTCGCCGGCCGTCATGATCTCGAGCGCGCTGCGCAGCCCCGGCACCTCCGCCTCGGCCTTCCCGATCGGCACGTAGTTCCCGTCGCGGACCTCGTAGTCCTCGCCCTCGGTCCCGTAGTTCTTCTGCATGAACTCGACCGTGCCGAAGGGGGCCGAGAGCCAGTTGACCAGGTCCAGCAGCTCACGGATCCGCGCCTCGTCGTCGGTCTTGCGGAAGGGGGTGAAGCCCACCGTCCCGTAGCCCATGTTGTAGACGGGCCGGCGCCCCTCGACGGCCGAGAAGGGCACCATGATCTCGGCCAGCAGGTCGGGGTTGAGCTGGCGCACCTCGGTCGCCCCGCGGGGGCCGACGGACACCATCGCGGCGATGCTGCCGTTGGCGAAGTCCTGGGCGGTCTCGGCGTGGTTGAGGTCCGGGTAGAACGCCCCGGCGGCGAACACCTTCTGCGCGTACTCGAGGGTCTCCAGGTACTCGGGCAGCTGATGGATCGCGGTGAGCGTGCGGTCCTCGTTGACGCGGTACTGGTTGGGGACCCCGAACCACTGGCTGAACATGTGGAAGGCGTTGGGCAGGAACGGCTCGAGCGCCCACCGCTTCCCGGGGATCAGGATCTCCTTGCACTTGTCGAGGAACTCCTCGGCGCTCGAGGACTGGAAGCCGTCGACCTCCGCCCAGACCTCGGGGTTGCCCAGATAGACCTGCCCGAAGGGCGTCGAGGGGATCGGGGCGCCCCAGATCCTGCCGTTGACCACGGCGGTGCGCCACGACCCGGGGGTGAGGGCCGCGAGGTTCGGGTACTCCAGCACCGCATCGCCGGAGAGGTGCTCGGTGAGGTCGGTGAACTGGGACTCGAGCATCGGCCCGACGTTCGGGATGCCCTGGTTCGGCGGCACCCACATCAGATCGGGCAGGTCCCCGGAGGCGAGGATCGTCGCGAACTTCTCGGGATAGGAGTCGATCACGATGTCGAGGCCCAGTGTGCCGCCGAGGGCCGAGTTGAGCCGCCCCCACATGCCGTTGTCCGCCATCGGTGTGGGAGGGGTGGCGAAGGTCTGGGTCAGCGCCCGGATCTCGCCGGAGGTGATCGGAGCGGCGTCGGTGGTGGCGATCAGCTCCTCGGGGGCCCTGAGGAAGACGTTGTGCAGCCCGTCCTCGTTGCCCGGGAGGTCCGGCGTCAGGCCCTCGAGCGGCTGGTAGGTGGGCAGCTCGAGCGATGCGGAGGCCTCGGCGCCTCCGTCCTGGCCGCCGCCTCCGCCGCCGCAGGCGCTCGCGCCGGCGGCCACCGCCGCGGTCCCCGTGAGGGCGAAGAGGTCACGTCGTCGGATCTCGGAACGCATCCGGGTCTCCTTTCCTGGTGGCGCCGCGCGGACGCCGATCGGTGAGCGGGCCGGTCAGCCCTTGATGGCGCCGGTGATGACGCCCTTGGAGAAGTACTTCTGGAGGAACGGGTAGACCAGCACGATCGGCGCCAGCGCCACGACGACGACGGCCATCTTGATCGACTGCGGGGGAGGGGCCTGCTGGACCCCGAGCTGATCGGCGGTGAGCGAAGTGCCCTGGATGACGTAGCTGCGCAGGATCATCTGGATCGGCCACAGCGACTGGTCGTTGATGTAGAGCATCGCGGTGAAGAACGAGTTCCAGAACCCGACGGCGTAGAACAGCCCGATGACCGCGATCACCGCCTTGGACAGCGGCAGCACGATCGTGCGCAGGATCCGGAAGTCGCTCGCGCCGTCGATGCGCGCCGCCTCGGTGAGCTCCTTCGGGATGCCCATGAAGAAGGAGCGCATGACGATGAAGTTGAACCCGGCGAACACCCCCGGGAGGATCAGCGACCAGATCGAGTTCAGCAGTCCGAGCTGCTTGACCATGAGGAACATGGGGATCAGGCCCGGGCTGAAGAACAGCGTGAGGATGATCGCCATCAGCATCGGCTTCCCGCCGAGGACGGGGCGGCTGAGCGCGTAGGCCATGCAGACCGTCACGAACAGGGCCAGCAGCGTGCCGACCACGGTGACGAACACGCTGACCCCGAGGGCGCGGAAGATCAGGGGACTGGCGAAGATCGTCTCGTACGCCTCGAGGGTCGGGTCGGTCGGGAACAGGACGTACCCGCCGGCCTCGCGGATCTGGTCGCCGGAGGCGAAGGAGGTCGAGATGACCACCAGCACCGGCACCACGATCGACAGCGAGACGGCGAGCACCACGAAGCCCTTGGCCAGCGAGAGGGGCGCGCTCGGCGTCTCCATCCAGGCCGGGCGGACCGACTTGCCGACGGCGAAGGTCCATACGCGACGGTGGATGCCGCGCTGCGGCGCCGAGGCGCCGCGGACGGACGGCGCGCGGTCGGGGGGAGTGGTGGATGCGCTCACTGCGGCCTCCCGCGGTAGATGCCGTCCTCGCCGAGCATGTGGGCGACCTTGTTGGCCAGGACGATCAGGAGGGTGCCGACGACGCCCTTGGCGAGGCCCGCCGCGGCGCCCATCGACCAGTCGCCGCCGATCACGCCGGTGTAGTAGGAGTACGTGTCGAGCACCTCGGCGGTGTCCGCGCCGACGGCATCGCGCTGGAGGATGAACTGCTCGAAGCCGACGGTGAGGATCGAGCCGAGGTTCAGGATCAGCAGCAGCACGATCACCGGTCGCATGCCGGGGAGGGTGATGTGCCAGGTGCGACGGAACCGCCCGGCGCCGTCCGCGGCGGCGGACTCGTACAGCGACTGGTCGATCGAGGCCAGCGCGGCGAGGAAGATGATCATCCCCCAGCCGGCGTCCTTCCAGGCCACCTCCGCGACGATGAGCAGCGCGAAGGTGTCGGAGTTCGTCATGAACGGGATCGGGTCGAGGCCCGACTGGACGAGGGCCTGGTTGATGAGCCCTGCCCCGCCGAGCATCTGCTGGAACAGGGCGATCACGAGCACCCAGGACAGGAAGTGCGGCAGGTAGACGATCGACTGGAACGCCTTGCGCAGCCGCGGGCTCATCATCGAGTCCACGACGAGCGCCAGCAGGATCGGCAGCGGGAAGAAGAGCACCAGCTGGAACGCGGCGTAGACGAGGGTGTTGCGCAGCGCGAGCAGGAACCGCTCGTCCTCGACCAGCTCGACGAACTTCTCGAGGCCCACGAACGGGGCCTCGGCGATCGAGTAGTACGGCTGGTAGTCCTGGAACGCGATGACGTTGCCGAGGATCGGGATGTAGAAGAACAGCAGCAGGGCGAGGGCCCCGGGGATCATCAGGACCAGCATCTGCCAGTCCCTGCGCAGGCGCACGCCCAGCGGCTTCCGCGTCCGGCGCGACCGGGGCGCGACGGAGCGCGCGGCGGAGGTCGGCGCCGTGGAGCGGGAGCCGGCCGAGGGCGCCTCGGGGCCTGAGCGGTCGCCTGGCGGCGCCTCGGCCTGTGTGGTGCTTCGCATCGTCACGAGCGGTGTCCTCTCGGTGTTCCCCGGCGGAGGGGAGTGCGGCCCGGCGCTGGGTCGCTTGACAGGGTGAAGCAGATCGTAAATCCTTTCAGGAGAGTTGTAAACCGATTCACCAAGCCCGAGGCCGCAGACTGTCACTGCCTGCCCCGCCCCTCCGACGATCCGTCGGCCCCACGATCCGAAGGACTTGATCTCCGTGCCCCACGACCTCCGCATCGGCGTCATCGGGTTCGGCGCGCGCTCGGCGCTCGCCTCCCACGCCCACCGTCCCGGCGAGGGGTCACGCGTGACCGTCGTCGCCGACCCCACGGAGCGAGGCCGCGACCTGGCCCACGAGCGCTTCGGCGAGGATCTCGCGACCACCGGCTCCGTCGAGCGGCTCCTGGCCGAGCACGAGGTCGACGCGGTCATGGTGCTGACCCCTGACTTCGCGCACGCCTCCGTCGCGCTGCAGACCCTCGGCGCCGGGATCCCGACCTTCTGCGAGAAGCCGATGGCGATCGACCTCGCCGACGCCGACGCGATGCTGGCACTGGCGAAGGAGAAGCGGGCCCGCCTCTACATCGGCCACAACATGCGGCATATGCCGGTGGTGCGGACGATGAAGGCGATCGTGGACTCGGGCCGCATCGGCCGCGTGCGCGCGATCTGGTGCCGTCACTTCGTGGGGGCCGGCGGCGACTTCTACTTCAAGGACTGGCACGCCGAGCGGGAGAAGGCCATGAGCCTGCTGCTGCAGAAGGGCGCGCACGACATCGACGTGATCCACTGGCTCGCCGGCGGCTACACCCGGCGCGTCTCCGGGATCGGCGACCTCGCCGTCTACGGAGACGTCGCCGATCGCCGCGACAACTCGGATCGCCGCATGGGGGACTGGTACGACGAGGACATCTGGCCGCCGACCGCGCAGAAGGAGCTCAACCCCGTCGTCGACGTCGAGGACATCTCCATGCTCCAGATGACCCTCGACAACGGCGTGCTCGCCTCCTACCAGCAGTGCCACTTCACGCCTGACTACTGGCGCAACTACACGGTGATCGGCGACGCCGGGCGGATCGAGAACATGGGGGACGGCAGCGGCGACCAGATCCACCTCTGGCTCTCCCGTCGCTCGGGGCCCGGTCGCCCTGATGCGGTCGAGGTCGTCCCCCGCGCCGAGGGCGGGCACGGCGGCGCGGACCCGAGCCTGGTCGCCGAGTTCCTCCGCTTCGCCCGCGCAGGGGGCTCCACCGACGTCTCCGTGGTCGCGGCCCGCGAAGCCGTGGCGACCGGTGTGCGCGGGGCGGAATCGATCCGCTCCGGCGGCGTCCCCCTCGAGGTCCCGCCGGTGCCCGCCGCGCTCAGGGAGTACTTCGACGGCGGGCAGGCCTGAGCAGGCTCAGCTGCTGAACCCGTGCGCCGCGAGCGCCTCGGCGACGTCCGCCCTCGCGGTGGCACCGGCATGCAGCGGCCACGCCGCCGCGACGCAGCCGTCGGGTCGCACCAGGTACAGCCGGTCGACGTGCAGGCCCCTCGGCGGCGCCTCGGCGTGGACGAACGGACCGGTCACCGCGTCCGGCACCTGTGGCCTCTCGACGGGCGCTGCGCCGTAGGCATGCAGCTGCCAGCCCATCGCGCGCAGCGCATCCCGGGTGCCCTCGGTGGGTGGGAGGCGCCGCCCGACGGCGCGGTCCCGCGCCCACAGCGGCACCGGCGCGCCCTCGGGCACCGGGCGGTAGTGGATGCGGTACTGGCCCAGCCAGCCCCCGAGGCGTCGGCCGACGGGAGAGGCGAGCACGCGCGGGAGCACCACGGCCATCACGTCCCGGGCACGTCGCCGGGCGAGGGCGGTGACCGGTCCCGGCCGGGCGACGACCCCGAAGGCCCGGTCCACGATCGACACGAGCGTCAGCGCCACGGGTCGACGCTCGGCCTCGTAGCGCTCCAGCTGTGCGGGCTCCCGCAGTCCCAAGCCGACGTCGGCCAGCAGGTTCGCGAGATGATGCGCGTCCTGCAGGCCCGTGTTCATGCCCTGCCCGCCCACGGGGGAGTGGACGTGCGCGGCATCGCCCGCGAGGAGCACCGGGCCCTGCCGGAAGCGTGAGGCGACCCGGTGGTGGACCCGGTAGGCGGAGAACCAGTCCACCCGCTCGTAGTCCAGGCCCAGGTCCTCGCGGGCGCCGGCGAGAGCCTCCTCCTGGTCCGGCTCGGCGCCGCCGTGCAGCCAGATGAGGCGGGCGTGCCCGTCCTCGCCCAGCGGGAACAGGATCGCGAAGCGCTGCCGGCCGAAGCGGGCGGTGAGCGCCCCCGGGTCGATGCCCCGGACGCCGTGCAGGTCCGCGACGCAGAACGTCGCCTCGTCCGTCACGCCCTCGAAGGGAAGCCCCAGCAGGTGCCGCACGGGCGAGCTCGCCCCGTCGGCCCCGATCAGCCAGCGCGCACGCACCGTGATCGGTCCCTCCGGCCCCTCGATCAGGGCCTCGATGCCCTCGTCGGCCGACGGAGCGGCGGCGAAGGAGACGAGCGCGTGCCCGTACCGCACCGGGGCGCCCTCCTCGGCGAGCGCGTCCTTGAGCAGCAGCTCGGTGCGGCTCTGCTCGAAGATCCGCGCGCCGGGGAACGGGGTGTCACCCTGCTGGGCGGAGGCGAAGTCGGCCCCGAGCGCCGGACCGTCCGCGCGGATCCGGAGCCGTCCCGCGAGCTGCGCCGCATCGAGCACGGGCGCGACGAGGCCCAGCTGGTCGAGGATCTCCATGCTGCGGGCCTGGACCACGATCGCCCTCGACTCCCGGGTGGGCCCCGCCTTCTCGTCCACGACCAGGGCCGAGAGGCCGCGGCGCCGGGCGACCAGCCCTGCCATCAGGCCCGTCGGCCCCGCGCCGACGATCAGCAGATCGGAGGTCAGCGCGGCGTCGGTGGTCGTGGGCGCGGCGTCGTCCATGGCGGCCTCGTCTCGAACTGGGAGGGGCCTCCCACGGTAGACCACCCCGTCCGCTCACCCCTTCTGTCGCCCCTTGAAGCGGGGCTCGCGCTTGTTGATGACGTAGAGCCGGCCGCGGCGGCGCACCACCTGAGCGCCCGGTCGGGCCGCGAGGGAGCGCAGCGACGCACGGACCTTCATCGCGCCGCCTGCCCGTAGCGGCGGCGGAAGCGCTCCACGCGACCGGCGGTGTCCAGCACCTTGGACTGCCCCGTGTAGAACGGGTGCGAGGCGGAGGAGACCTCCACGTCGATGACCGGGTACTCTCTGCCGTCGGTCCAGGTGATGGTGCGCTCCGAGGTCGCGGTGGAGCGGGTGAGGAAGGAGAAGTCGGCGCTCGCGTCGCGGAACACGACGGCGCGGTAGTCGGGATGGATGGACTGCTTCATGGGGTGTTCTCCTGGACGGGGCGGCGCTGGGGGCGGCTGGAGCGCGGGCTCACCAGCTGGACTTCGTGATGCCGGGCAGCTCGCCGCGGTGGGCGGCTGCGCGGAAGCGCACCCGGGAGAGTCCGAAGGTGCGCAGGAACCCGCGCGGGCGCCCGTCGACCGCGTCGCGGTTGCGCAGCCTCGTCGGGCTCGCATCGCGCGGCAGGCGCTGCAGGGCGCGCTGGGCGAGCACCTTCTCGGCGGTGGTCGCGCGCGGGTCCTTGAGGGTGGCCTTGAGCGCGGCACGCTGCTCGGCGAAGCGGGCCACGGTCTCGCGGCGCCGGCGGTCGGCGGCGATCTTCGAGGTCTTCGCCATCTCAGCGCTCCTCGCGGAACTCGACGACCTCGCGCATGCGGGGATCGAACTTCCGCGCCACGAGCCGGTCGGGGGTGTTCCGACGGTTCTTGGTGGTCATGTACGTGTAGCCGGTGCCGGCGGTGGAGCGCATCTTCACCACGCCGCGCACGTCGTTCTTCCTGGCCATAGGGGTTTCCTCTCAGATCTTCTCTCCGCGGGCACGGATCTCGGCGATGACGGCCTCGATCCCGCGGCGGTCGATGGTGCGCAGCCCCCGGGCGGAGACGCGCAGTCGCACGGTCCTGCCGAGCGAGGGGACGAAGAACCGCTTCGTCTGGATGTTGGGGTCGAAGCGCCGCGAGGTGCGGCGGTGCGAATGGGAGACGGACCGTCCGAAGCGGGGGACCGCTCCGGTGACTTGACAGCGCTGGGACATGGACGGTGATACTAGTAATGAGAATGATTATCGTCAAGTTGGAAGTGCAGGGTCCCCATGTCCCAGAGTCCCGAGGACCGCTCCTCGACGCCCGCCCCTCGTGAACCCCTCCCCGGCAGTGCGCATTCCCGCCCTGTCGCCGTGGTCACGGCGCTCGACGAGGTGCTGCGCGACGCCCTCGTGGCCGGCCTCCTCCTGGACGCCGAGGGTCTCGTCGCCCTCCGCTACGAGGTCGCCGAGGACGCCGCCGCGCTGCGCCGCCTCGTCGTCGCGGCCGACGGGGTGCAGGAGGACGTCCTCGTCGACCTCGAGCACCCCTGCGTCTCCTGCGCCATGCGCGAGGACGCGGTCCCGACCCTCTCCCGGCTCGCCGGGCGCCCCGAGGTGCGCGGCGTGCTGCTCGCCCCGCCGCTGAGCGCCGACCCGTCGATCGTGGTGGGCACCCTCCGCCCCCACGAGGACACCTGGCACCTCGCCTCTGCCGTCGCGGTCGCCGCGGCGGGGACCGCCGCCGCGGACCTCCTCGGTGACGACACCCTTGCCGAACGCGGGCTGCGCTGGGCCGACGGCGACGTCCGCTCCGTCGGCGAGGCGCTCGCCGCACAGCTCGAGTACTCCGACCTGCTCGTGCTCGCCGGTGAGGCGGACTGCGCCGGGGCGGAGCTCGTCGAGCACCTGCGCGCCCCCGAGCAGCGAATCCTGGCCGACCCCTTCGCCGCGACCGTGCAGGAGGTGCTCGGCGGCAGGCTCGACCACGCCGCCGGCCTGCGCCGCCGCGACGCGCGCCGCGTCGAGCCCTACGGCGGTCCCACCGCCCACGGCACCTGGACGCTCGACCTGCTCTCCGAGCGGCCCTTCCATCCGGATCGCCTGCTCGAGAACATCGAGGCGCTCGGCGGCGGTCGCCTGCGCGGGCGCGGCCGCTTCTGGGTGCCGGATCGCCCGGACAGCATCTGCCAGTGGGACGGCGCCGGCGGCCAGGTCTCGATCGGCGCTGTGTGGCGGACCGGCGCCGAGCTGCCCACCACGCGGCTCGTCGTCACCGGACAGGACCCTGCCGACCTGCCCCGGGTGCGGGACGCCTTCGCGCGCTGCCTGCTCACCGAGGAGGAGTGGGCGGCGGGGCTGGCGCCCTGGCTCGGCGCGGAGGACCCCCTCGCGCCCTGGCTCGGCGAGCGCGACGCCAGGGTGTGAGGGGGTCCGGGTGTGTGGGGCGCGGGTGGCGGGCCGCGACGGTCAGGCGATGACGGACGGGCCGCGCCGCACGAAGGAGCGGTGGGAGGTGATCACGAGGGTCAGCAGCGTGCCGACGCTGACCAGGGCGATCACGACGTGCAGGGCGGCGCTGCCGCTCGCGTCCCAGGCCGTGTGCAGCACGATCGCGCCCAGCAGCGCACCCGTCAGGCTCAGCGCCCCGAGGGCCTTGTGCGAGGTCTCCAGCAGGAACCACAGGGCCGCGCAGACGGTTCCGGTCCAGGCCACGTGCCCGGCGGGGACCAGCACCCCGCGCAGCACCAGCGTCGCGTCCAGCGCCCCGAGTCCGCCGCCCTTGCTCAGCAGCGCACCGAAGCCGTAGCCCATCGTCTCCAGCACCGCGAAGCCCGTCGCGGAAGCGATCCCGATGACCAGGCCGCCGCCGCGCGTCAGGCGATGTGCGAGCGCGAGCACGATCAGCGGCACCACGAGCTTCGCGGACTCCTCGATCACGCCGACCAGCAGGATCGAGGCCCGGCCCAGCACCGCACCGGCGATCCGCTCCTCGAGTCCGGCGGCACAGATCCCGAACAGCCCGCTCGCCGCGGCCGTGACCAGCACGATCCGCGAGGGCACGAGCGGTCCGCTGCGGGTGGTCTGGGCGAGCAGCAGCACCGTCACCGGGATCGTCGCCGCGCCCACCAGCAGCACGGTGGGCAGCATGATCGGGTTCCCGGTGGCCAGCATGACCACGAAGGTCGCGACATAGGCGAGCAGGCCCCCGAGCAGCACCAGCAGCCAGGACAGCCGCAGGTGCCAGGGGTACCGGGTCGTCGCCCGTGCGGCCGCCGGGAACGGCGCGGCGGGACCGTGCGCAGAGGGTGTCGAGGGGGACGGCGCCTGCGCGCCGGCGGCCTGTGTGACGGAAAGCTGTGCGGTCATCGCCCGCTCCTTCATCCGGCGGGCTCGCTCTCGCTCACCCGAGGTGAGGCGTCGTCATCGCGGCGGCGTCGAGGACAGTATGCGCCCGACGGGGCGTCTCGTCCCCGTCTGCTGCGTCACTCTCCGGCCGGCCCCGCGGACGGGACGAGCCGTGACCCGGGCCGGACGACGGGGTCGTCGGCGCCGGGTCACGGCTCGAGGGGGCTCAGGCGGTCGCGGTCCGCGGCGGCAGCACCTTGTCGGCGTAGCGGCGACGGAAGCGCTCGACGCGCCCGGCGGTGTCCAGGACGGTGCCTCGACCGGTCCAGAACGGATGCGAGGCCGAGGAGACCTCGACGTCGATCACCGGGTACTCCCGGCCGTCCTCCCAGGTCACGGTCGCCTCTGAGGTGCGCGTCGAGTTGGTCAGGAAGGACTCCCCGGCGCTCTGGTCGCGGAACACGACGGGCCGGTACGGGGGATGGATGTTCTTCTGCATGGCGGATCTCCTCATCGATTCGATGACTGAAGGCTCAACCGTGTGGAGGGGGTGAGTATTCCCGGGCTCAGGCGGAAGCCCCGGCCAGGGTGCGTCCGGTCCGCTCCTCGCGGCCCGTGCGGTTCTCGGCGCGTGCGAGATGCGCGGCCGAGGACAGGTCCACCTCGATGACGGGGTAGATGTTCCCGTCCTCCCAGGTGGTCGAGTGCTCCGAGGTGCGCGTGGAGCGCGAGAGGTAGCGCAGCCCGGCGCTCTGGTCGCGGAAGACGACGAGGTGGGGCTGAGGTCGATGGTGCTGTCGGTCGTGGGTGGTCATGTGATTCTCCTTCGAGGTCGGCGCGGGGCCGACGTGATGTCTGTGCCCGGCACGGTGCCGGGTGGGCGTGCGCGCAGCTGCTCCTGCTCCGCGATGGCGGAGCGATGCAGGGCGGTCCCGCCGGGCAGGGCTGTCGATGCCGCTGCGGCATGGCGGGGTGCTCGCGGCGCCCGCTGGGGCGGGCGGTTCGCGCGACGCACGGTGCGAGGTCCGGGGCGCCGCCGTCGTGGCGGGGTCGGACCGGGAGGCTCGCACGGCCGACGACGGCTGGGGCCGTCGTCCGGTGCGCTGCACGCTACCCGGAGGTCAACGAGCGCGTCCAGGGGTTTATTCCCGGAGCTGCGTCACCCCGGCTCGCGGACCGACGTCACGTCGGAGCTCCGGCGGCCGCCTCGTCGTGGTGGCCGCGCCCGGCGGCGCGGTCCACGATCAGCAGCACGTCGGCCGGGCCGCCCTCGGCGCCGAAGGCGTGGGGCACCAGGGTGTCGAACTCCGCGCACTGGTCGCCCGTGATGCGATGGCGCTGCCCGCCGAGCTGCAGGACCAGCGTCCCCGAGAGCACCACCAGCCACTCCTGGCCGGTGTGGGCGCGCATCCGTGCGGGGTCCGGGGGCGGGTCCACGACCCGTCGGCGCAGGATCACGGTGTCGGGGGAACGGCGCATCGACCAGCGCAGCGCGTCCAGGCCATGGTCCTTCACCGGGTTCGAGACCACCTGCGCGCCCTGGGTCGCCACGAGCTCGTCGAGGCTCGTGTCCAGGGCGCGCGAGAGGTCCACCAGCTGGTCCAGGGCGAGGCGCCGCCCGCCGTTCTCGATCCGCGAGAGCGTCGAGGCGCTCAGATGGGTGCGGCCGGCGAGGTCGTCGAGCGTGAGCCCCTGGGCGAGACGCAGCGCACGCAGCCGTTTGCGCACCAGGTCGTCGAGCTCCGTCGTTCCTTGCGGCATGGGCAAGAGTGTATGCAGGCGCGGCAAATCGGTCCAGGGTGGTGGCAGCGCCCCGCCGAGGGGCGCAGCCCCCGACCGAGAGGACCCCCGCCATGACGCACCCCGAGCTCCGCACCGGCCCGAGCGCCGACCCGCACGACGCCGACCTGCACGCCGAGCCGTCGGCGACCGACTCCATGCACCCCGAGCCTGCGCACTACGACCCGCTGCCCGAGACCGTGGTCGACGCCGTCGTGATCGGCGGCGGCGCCGCCGGGCTGAGCGGCGCGCTCATGCTCGCCCGCTCCCGCCGCAGAGTCGTCGTGCTCGACTCCGGCAGCCCGCGCAACGCTCCTGCCGAGGGGATCCACGGCCTGCTCGGCCACGAGGGCACCCCGCCCGGGGAGTACCTCGAGCGAGGTCGCGCCGAGGTGCGGCGGTACGGCGGAAGGGTCGTCCGCGGCGAGGTCGCGTCCGCCCGCACCGCAGCCCCTTCGGCCGACGGGGACCTGCGCTTCGAGATCGTCCTCGCCGACGGCCGGGACCTCACCGCCCGTCGCGTCCTCGTCGCGACCGGGATCCGCGACGAGCTGCCCCAGGTCCCCGGCCTCGCCCAGCACTGGGGGCACGACCTCGTCCACTGTCCCTTCTGCCACGGCTACGAGGTGCGCGATCGGGCGATCGGCGTGATCGCGACCCTGCCCTTCCACGCGCATCTCGCGCTCATGTTCCGTGCGCTGAGCGAAGACGTCGAGGTGTTCGCCGCGGGTGCGGAGCTCGACGCCGTCGCCCTCGAGCGCTTCGCCGCGCTCGGGATCACCGTGCACGAGACCCCGATCCAGGAGGTCCTCGAGGGGGCGGACGGCGGGATCGCGGGGATCCGGCTCGCGGGCGGCGAGGTGGTCGAGCGCTCCGTGCTCGCCGCCGGCACCCGGATGATCCCGCGCCTGGACGGGCTGGAGGACCTCGGGCTCGACGTCGAGGAGCTGCCCGGCGGGATGGGGCAGAAGGTCGCCACCGGCATGGCCGGCACCACGGAGGTGCCCGGGGTATGGGTCGCGGGCAACGCCGCCGATCCCTCCGCGCAGGTCGGGGCGTCGGCCGCGGCGGGCGCGCTCGCCGGTGCGCACCTCCATGGCGCGCTCGTCATGGCCGACGCCGATGCGGCGGTCGCCGCGCGCGCTCGGCAGGCCTGAGGGGGCCCGGGCCCGAGCGCGGGGGTCGACGTCGGCGCGACGGCCAGGAGCGGCGACGGGAGGTCGTCCCGTCGCCGCTCCTCCGCCCCGCGGCTCAGAGCGTGAGCAGCACCTTCGTCGCGCGGCGCTCGTCCATCGCCGCATAGCCCTCCGCGGCCTCGGCCAGCGGCAGGGCGAGGTCGAAGACCTTCCCCGGGTCGATCTCGCGCCTCCAGATCAGGTCGATCAGCTCGGGCAGGTAGCGGCGCACCGGCGCCGGCCCGCCGTGGAGGTGCACGGCGGAGAAGAACAGCTCGTCACCGGGGATCTGCACGTCGTGGGAGACACCCACGAAGCCCACCGAGCCGCCGGGACGGGTCGAGCGGATCGCCTGCATCATCGACTCCTGGGTGCCCACCGCCTCGATCGTGGAGTGCGCGCCGAGCCCGCCGGTGAGCTCCTTCAGCGCCGCGACGCCCTCCTCGCCGCGCGACTCGACGATGTCGGTGGCGCCGTACTCGCGGGCCAGCGCCTGCCGCTCGGGGTGACGGCTGAACACGATGATGCGCTCGGCACTCATCCGGCGGGCGGCGAGCACGCCCATCAGGCCCACCGCGCCGTCGCCCACCACGGCGACGATCCGGCCGGGACCGGCGCCGGCGGCGTCGGCCGCGAACCAGCCGGTGCCCAGCACGTCGGAGGCCGCCAGCAGCGAGGGGATCAGCTCCGGGTCGGGCACGCCGGGGGTCTTCACCAGGGTGCCGTCGGCGAAGGGGATCCGCGCCTTCTCGGCCTGGGTGCCGATCGCGCCGTCGACGAAGACCGCGTGCACGCAGCGGGAGGGGTGCCCCTCCCGGCAGATCTCGCACTGCCCGCAGGAGATCACGAAGGAGCCGACCACGAAGTCGCCCACCTCGAGGGTGCTCACCTCGTCGCCGACCTCCTCGACCACGCCCACGTACTCGTGGCCCATGTGCTGATGGTCGGGGGAGTCTGCGCCTCGGTAGGGCCACAGGTCGGAGCCGCAGATGCAGGTGGCGGCCAGCCGGATGACGGCATCGGCGGGGTCGATGATCCGCGGGTCCTCGCGCTCCTCGACGCGGACGTCGCCGGGGGCGTGCATGATGGCAGCGCGCATGGGGGTGCTCCTTCGGTTCGGGGACGCGGCCCAGTCCACTGCCGTCGCGAGGGACGGGGGAGTCCCTGCCGAGGGGCGTACCGACAGGGCGCCTCACGGGCGGCGCGGCGCTCGCGGACGGGGCCTATCGTGTCGCCATGGACAACCGAGCCGAGGTCCGCGAGTTCCTCATGTCGCGCCGCGCGAAGGTCACGCCGCAGGAGGCGGGCCTTCCCGCGGGCGGTGCGCGACGCGTGCCCGGGCTGCGTCGCAGCGAGGCCGCGGAGCTCGCGGGGGTCAGCGTCGAGTACTACGCGAAGCTCGAGCGCGGCGCGATCGCCGGCGCCTCCGCCGCGGTGCTCGACGCGCTCGCGACCGCCCTGCGGATGGACGAGACGGAGCGCCGCCACCTGCTCGACCTCGCACGCGCGGCCGACGGGATCCCCACCTCCGGCCGGGCCCGTCGGCCCCGCACCCAGGGCGTCGCGCCCGTGCGGGAGAGCACCCGCTGGGCGATGGAGGCGCTGACCGGCGCGATCGCCTTCGTGCGTGACCAGCACCAGAACATGGTCGCGGTCAACGCCCTGGGCCGCGCCTTCTACTCGCCGCTGCTGGGCGAGGAGGGCGCAGGCGGGCGGGTGCCCAATCTCGCCCGCTTCCAGTTCCTGGACCCCGCCTCGCGCGACTTCTACCCCGACTGGGAGCTGTTCGCCGGGATGTGCGTGGGGATCATGCGGGCGGAGGCGGGGCGCGACCCCCACGACCCGGTGATGCAGGAGCTCGTGGGCGAGCTGTCCACCTGCTCACCGACCTTCCGTCGGCTCTGGGGCGCGCACGACGTGCGCACCCACGGCTCCGGCATCAAGCGCTTCGTGCACCCCGTGGTGGGGGAGGTCGAGCTCGCCTACGAGGAGCTCGCCCTCACCGCCGAGCCCGGCCGCGTCATGCTCGTCTACACCGCAGAGCCCGGCTCGACCAGCGCCGAGCGGCTGCGACTGCTCGCGAGCTGGGCGGCGTCCGAGCGGGCCCCGCTGACCGTGCAGGACGAGCAGGACGCGTAGCCGGCGCCGCCGCGCCCCGACCCGGACGGGCGTCGGCCTGCTCACCCCGTGGGGGAGTCCTCGCGGGTCCGATGGATCCCGAGATCCGTGCGGCCGGGTGCGAGATCGGGGTGCAGGGCCCGCAGGCCGGCGGGATAGTCGCCGTCGCGCAGCCGACGATAGGGGCGGGAGGGCTCGGCGTCGATCCGGGCGAGCCGCTCCGTGAGCCTCCGGGTCTCGTGCCGCACCCCGGCGGCGTCCAGCCCGTCGGCGTCGTGGACGACGTGCAGGTCGAGGGTCTCGATGCCGGTGTACCAGAGCGCGCCGTGGGTGAGCGGGAACAGCAGCGAGTCCAGATCGCCGCTCAGGCCGCGCGGCCCGAGGGTGCGTGCGTCCTCGCCGACCGTGACGACCACCAGCGCGCGACGGCGCGTGAGGCCGCCGTCGCCGTACCGGCGGGGCACGCCGAGCTCCGGGTCCAGGGAGTCGTCGTAGGCGAAGCCGTCGGTCAGCACCCGGTCCAGCCATCCCTTGAGGATCGCGGGCGGTCCGTACCACCACAGCGGGAACTGGAGCACCAGCAGCTCGGACCGGGCGAGCTTCCCGTGCTCGGCGCGGACCGCCGCATCGGCAGTCCCCTCGCGATAGGCGTCCCCGGCCAGCTGGGCGAGATTCCCCGGCCGGTCGGCGTGGCTGCCGAGATCCTGCTCGTTGAGCACGGGGTCGAAGCCCTCGGCGTAGAGGTCCGAGGTCGACACCTCCCGGTCCGCCGCCAGGGCCTCGGTGCCGGCGCGGAAGAGGTGGCCGTTCAGGGACGCCGGGCGCGGGTGGGCGAGCACCCACAGGGCGGTGCCCGGAATCGGCGGGTGGTCGACGGACGTGCTCTCGGCGGTGCGCGCGGGAGCAGTCCCGGCGGTGGGATCGGTGGTCATGGACGGTTCTCCTTCGAGGTCGGGCAGGACCCAGTCCATCGCCATCGCGTGAGACGCTGAATCCTCCTGAGGCTCACCCGGATGCGTGATCGTCTCATCGGCTCTAGGGTGGCGGAGTGGACACCCTCAGCGAGATGCTCGTGAACCTCCGCCCCTCCGGAGCGGTCCTCGACCGGAGCATGCCGGATGCGCCGTGGGCGGTGTGCCTCGAGTCGGGGCGCTCGATCACGGTGGCCGCGATGCTCGAGGGGGAGGCCTGGGTGGCGCGCGCGGGTGCCGCTCCGATCCCGCTCGGCCCCCGCGACCTGGTGGTGGTCACCGGTCGGGACGACGTGCTGCTGGCCGACGACCCCACGGGCCGCGCCGCGCCCTTCTGCACCGTGACCTCGCACGGCGTCAGGGAGGCCGGCACCGATCACCTGCTCGAGGACCCGTGGTGGCGGGAGCCGCACCCGGCGACCATCGAGGCGCGGGGGGAGCCCCGGGCAGGGAGCGGACCGGTCCTGCTCACCGGCACCTTCCCCACCACCGGGCGGATCGCCCGACGTCTGCTGGAGGCGCTGCCCCCGGCGCTGCACGTGCCACGGCAGGAGCAGCGCTCCCGGGCGCTCGACCTGCTCGAGGAGGAGCTGACCTCCCGGCATCCCGGCCGCGAGGCGATGCTCGACCGGCTGCTGGACGTCCTGCTCATCGCGTCCCTGCGGGACGGGCTCTCGCTCCCCGACGTGCAGGCCCCGGCCTGGTACGGCGCGAGCTCGGACCCGGTCGTCGGCCCGGCGCTCGCGGCGATGCACGCCGATCCCGGGCGCGAGTGGACCGTCGGCTCCCTGGCGGGCGCGGCCCTCGTCTCCCGTGCCACCTTCGCCCGCCGCTTCGCGGAGCTGATGGGGGAGCCGCCCATCTCCTATCTCGCGGGGTGGAGGCTCTGCCTCGCCGCGGACCTGCTGCAGGAGCGGGACGACACCCTCGACAGCGTCGCCCGGCAGGTGGGGTACTCCAGCGCCTACGCCTTCAGCGCCGCGTTCACCCGCGAGTACGGCATCCGCCCCAGCCGGTACCGGCAGGAGGCGCGGGCCGGCAGCTGAGCCGGGCTGCACGACGCTTCAGAGCTCGGTGGTGGATCCCGCCCGTTCGGCCTCGGGGGCATCCTCCTGCACCCACGGCCGCAGCGGGGAGACCGCGTCGATGGCGTCGCGCCGGGGCCCCTCGGCGCCGAGGACGACGTTCGAGGCCAGCGGGATCTGGTGGGACGCGCTCTCGAGGATGTGCATCAGGTACCCGGCCGTGTTCGGGAAGGCGAGGAGGTCCCCGCTCGCGACTCCCTGCGGGAAGTCGAGCCGACGGCGCAGGATCAGCTCCGCCTCGATGCAGTACGCCCCGACGAGGAACGCGCGCACCGGCGCCGAGCGTGGACCGTCGCCGGGGACCAGGATCGGATCGACGAGGAAGTCATCCGATGTCGATCGGCACTGGGTCCTATTCATCTCGAGCCCGACGAGCGGCACCCCGTCGCTCGTCGTGGTGCGCTGCACGACGCGGGACAGCGTCAGGCCACATCCGTCGAGCAGCGCCCTGCCCGGTTCGCAGCGCAGCTCCAAACCGCGCTCCCTCAGCGCGACGGCTGCGGTCTCTCCGGTCGGGAACCGTGTGCTCAGCACCTGCTCGAGCCACTCCCCGCGCACCGGTTCCTGATGGTACGGATAGACCTGGCGCAGGGGTTCCCCGCGCCACGTGACCGCGTCAGCGGGACCCGTCGTTTGCGCCTCGTGAGCGCTCCAGAACGCGTCCCATAGAGAGGCGTCCTCGAGATAGGACATCGGGATCCCCCCGCCGATGTCGACGAATCGCTGGTCGTGCCCCCGGTCGCGGAGCGCATCGCCGAGACGGAGCGCCTCGTCGAGGGCCAGGGCGCGGTGCTGCGCGGCATAGCCGTGGAGATGGAAATGGACTCCGTCGATCCTGAGAGCGGCGGCGGAGGTTCGGGCGTGATCGGCCCAGCGCTGCCAGGTCGCCGCGGACTCCCCGAATCGTGTGGGGGCGATGCCGTCCGTCGGGGTCGGTGCGAGGCGGAGCGCGACGGGCTGCGGCCCGCCGGTCCTGTTCTCGACTGCGACCTGCAGGAAGGCCTCGGCCTCGTCGATGTTGTCGAGCACCAGGACGACACCTGCGTCGCGGGCGAGGCGCAGCAGCTCCGGGGGCTTCACGGCGGCGGTCACCACGACGTCCTCGGGCGCGAACCCCTGGTCGAGCACCTGGGACAGCTCCCGGTGGCTTCCGACGTCCACCCCGTGACCGGCGCGTCTCGCGGACTCGACCAGGCCCAGCGTCTTGTTCGCCTTGCGCGCGACGAAGACCCTCAGCGGCACGCCGTGACGGGCGGCCGCGGACTCCAGCTCGGACGCGTTGCGGGCCAGGGCCGAGAACTCGTGGACGTTCACCGGGCTGCCGTACTCCTCGATCAGTGCGGAGCAGGCTCGCCGATCCGCCAGCAGGTCTCGCATCCAGGGATCGAGACGGGCGCTGAGCGGGGGGAGCCCGGAGCATAGGCGGCGCAGGAACGCGGTGTCACCGGTGGGGACGTCGGCCCGGAGATCCGCAGCGTCACAGGAGGAGGGGGCAGGGCTGGTCATCGCGCACCTATTCTCCGCTCGGGGGTGGGGGTCGTGGTCCGGCAGGGAGGGGCCGGCGGCTCGGCGTCGGTGCGGCGCAGTCTCGAGGTGATCCGCGCCGCCCAGAGACGGGTCTCGTCGTGGAGGTGCCGGTTCAGGGTGTCGTGTCCGATGACGTGGTCCTCGGTCGGGCGCCCGATCAGGGCGAGACCCTCCTGCCGCGCGCTCCCACCATCGGGACGAGTTCCGGCGAGCGCGGTGCCGTCGCGGTCCACGGCCGCGCCTCGGCGTCCGGGACGCAGCTGCACCAGCGACTGGTCCACTAGTGATCGCCAGAGGGGGTCGAGGATCTCCGCGACGCCCGGCGGAGCCAGCACGGCATCGAGCACCACGTCCGGCGGAGCGTGGCCCGGCGGAGCGCCCTCGATGCCCGACCCGGTGATCCGGGTCCCGGCGTCCACCCAGGAGAGGTCCAGCGCCCCGGACTCGAGCATGGCCAGCAGCATCTCCGCCACCTCGAGGGGAGGTCCGAATGCGAACCGCTCGAGCACCTCGGAGGCCCGACGGAAGCGCCCCCATTCCTCGGCGCGGGCCGTGGAGCCGCGTGCCGCGAGCGTGAGGGGGCGATAGAGCCCGGACCAGACTCGTCCGAGGATCCATGCCGGGGCGGGAGGTCGGTCGCCTCGGCCGATCTCCACGCTCCGTCGCAGGGCCTCCTCGGCGTAGCCCGGGCCGCGGTGCAGATCCGGATCGGATCCCGAGGCCAGTGCGCGTTCGACCGCCTCTCGCCCGAGGTCGGGATCCCACCCCGTCGCTGCAAGGGCGGCCGTGGCGACGTCCAGGACGAGGTCGATCACGGCGTCGGGGCCGACGTCGGTCCGTTCGGTGGGGCCCAGTCGCCGCGCTCCCTCGGCGATGGCACGGCTCACCCCGGCCGGCAGCGGGAGCAGAGGGTCGGGCTTCGCGTCCAGGAGGCGGCCGTGGCGCGCCGTGGGCAGGAGGACCATCGGCTCCTCGGAGCCGCGCCGGTGGAGGAGACCGGGTACGCCGTCGGGGCGCGGGGTGAAGCGCCCGCCGCGCTCGAGGGTGAGCACGAGGGCGGCGTCGATGAACGTCAGGGCGCTGCCGCGCAGCGCCACCCGCGCGCCGGGCGGGATGTGATGAGAACCCAGCATCTCCGCGGCGGGCAGCACCGCCGGACGCAGCGGGATGGTCGAGGACCAGGTGCGGGCAAGGGCGCCGGAGTGTTCCATGGCATGTCCGGTGGCGAGCAGGACCTCCTCCACCGGCAGGAGCGTGCCGTGGCTCCCGGTCACGATCTCCCAGGCCCCGGACGTGCGCCGGAGCGACACCGCGCGATCGCTCACGGTCCTCGTCATCACCCCGATCCTGGCCGTATCTGCCAGCACCCGGCGCCACCGCGCATGGAGGTACTCCCCGACCACGGCGCGCGGCGGATAGGTCGCGGCGGCGAGGGTGGGATGAGCAGCGGCGGCCCAGTCGCGGAACGACGGACTCGTCCCGGTCGCCGGGACGTCCAGCAGAGCGGCGTCGACGTTGAGCCGGAGGGAGTGCGGTTGGATGACGTCATAGGCGGCGCCGGTCCCCTCGACCGGTCCCGGGGCGACCACGGTGATCTCGAGGGCTCGCAGAGCGCCCTGGGAGGCGGCCTCGGTGAGCTGCGTGCACAGCTCCTCGAGCGCGAACAGCGCCTTGGGACCGTCGCCGACGACGGCCAGGGTGAGCGGCGGTTCGCTCGCCGTGCGAGGATCAGCCACGGCGGGCGAGCGTTCGCAGGGTGGTCGTCGCGGTGGCGATGTCGGAGGGACTCGCGTGCAGCGTCGTGCGCACCCAGCTGTCGTCGTAGACGGTGCCGAGGTAGGGGACGCCGCTGTCGTGGACGATCAGGGCGACTCGGCTCCCAGGGGCCAGGTCCGACACGATCGTTCCCAGCGCGTGCACGATGCCTCCCGTCGAGGCGCCGGCGAGGATGCCCTCGCGCTCGGCGAGAAGTCGCGCGCCGACCACGCAGTCGAGCCCGCTGACGCGGACGACTCGGTCCGGGTCGAGCGTGCGGGAGATGTCGGTGACCACTCCGGCGCCGAGGCCGGGCAGGGGGCGAGGCGCTGCGGTCCCTCCGAACAGCACGCTCCCTTCCGCGTCCACGGCGACCGTCACCGTGTCCATGGAGGTCCGTCGGATGTAGGCGCTGCATCCGGCGAGGGTCCCGGTGGTGCTGACCGCGGCCATCAGCACATCGAGATGGTGACCGGTGGCCTCGGCGATCTCCCGCATGGTCCCGTTCTCATGGGCGGCTGGGTTCGCGGGGTTGCCGTACTGATGGAGGTTCACGGCTCCCGGGATCTCCGCGAGGAGTCGTTCGACGCGGCGCAGTCGAGCGGTGAGGAGGTCGCCGGTCTCCGGGTCGGGGTCCGTCACCATCTCGATGCGCCCTCCGAGGGCCCGGATCGCCGCGACGGCGGTCCCGTTCGTGCGCGAGTCGACCACGCAGATGAAGCGCACCGCATGTTCCTGGCAGACCCGCGCCAGGGCCACACCGAGATTCCCCGAGCTGGACTCGACGACCGTGCCGCCTGTGCGGAGTCTGCCCGAGGCCATGGCGTCGCGCACCATGGACAGTGCGGGCCGATCCTTCGTGCTGCCTCCCGGATTGGCGGATTCGAGCTTGGCGAGGATCTCGATGCCGGACTCCGGGAAGAGTCGGTCCAGGCGGACGAGCGGCGTTCCGCCGATCGCGGCGGAGACACCGACCGCGATCGCCTCGCGGCCCGTCGTCTGTGGGGGCCACGCGCCGGAGCCTTCGAGAGTGGTGCTCATTCGTGGCACGTTACGCCACCTCGTACCCTCCGAGCGCTCTTTCGGTCAGGTGCGCTTCACCGGAGCGGTGGGCGCGCCCCGGTTACTGCATCACCCCAGGCCGGAGCGGTGGAGGGACGTACGAGGATCGGGTACTGCGAAGAGTCGGCGAGGGACCGAACGGTCGGCAGTGCTCCGCCCGCTGTGAAGATGGGTACGGTGCAATGGTCGGGCGTCGTCATGCGGTGGAAGGTCAGGACGGCGCAGCCATCACGACCGGAAGGAACGCCATGAACGGTATCGAGGAGTTCGGGCAGGGCGACGTCGTGCGCATCCTGCGAGGGACGGAACTGGTCATGCTGACCACCGCGCTCCGGGACGGTGCGCTGGTGTCCCATCCGATGACGATCCAGGAGGTGAGCGACGACGTGGACGTGTGGTTCTTCGTGGGCCTCACCAGCGGGCATGCTGAGGCGCTGAGGCAGGGATCGGCCGTGAACCTTGCGGTGGCGCAGGCGGGGACCTGGCTCTCGGTGGCCGGGAAGGCGGTGTTCGAGGAGGACCGCGCTCGAATCCGGGCTCTCTGGACCGATGAGGCCGAGGCCTACTTCCCGGAAGGGCCGGAGGACGAGCACCTGGGCCTGCTGAGGTTCTCCGGTGACTCCGCGCAGTACTGGGGCGTGCCGGGTGGGAAGGCCGCTGCGGTCGCCCAGATCGTGAGGGCGCGACTGACCGGGGACCGACCTGCCGGCGGCACCGCCACGACCGAGCTCTGAGAGGCCCAGCCGTGGCGTCCCCGGAGCGGGGAGTGCGGACGACGCCCGATGGACATCACCTCGTGATCGACGGGCGTCGGTGGCGGGCGACCGATCCGGTCCTGCCCGAGGAGCTCCTCGCACCGCTCAGGTCCGAGCTGGGGCGCGCCCGTTCCCGGATCCGTGTCACTCGGGACGAGGAGCAGGTCGCGGCCCTGCGCGGGCGCGTCCAACTCGCCAAGGAAGGATTGGGCGAACGCGGGCAGCCTTGGTGGGAGATGACCGAGTCGGAGCGTCTTCGCCGCGCGATGGAGGCTCTCGAGAAGCTCGAGGGCCCCGGCGACCGTGGAGATCAGGACCGCGCGGCCGATCAGCGGTGAGCCTCCGACGCGGATGACGGGTCGTCCGTCCCCGCTGGTCCCGTCCGGCGTGGCCCGGCAGTCCGCGCGCGGCAGTTCGGTGACCGGCCCGTCGCCGTGACGCCGGGCCGTTCGGTCGGATCCCTGCTCTCCTCGCGAGGGCGGGAGTAGCATCCGGTCCTCGAGGCTCGACGGCGATGGAGGCACCATGGTCGGCCCCCGTACGACATGGAGCCGACGGGTGATGGCGCAGGCTCTTGTGACGAGGTGCGGCACCTGGTCCCGTCACCTCAGGTTCCAGGCACACGCTCCCGGATCCGGGTCCGCGACGTGGACAGCGGCTGTGTCGCCGTCGTCCATGAGTCCGCTGCGGCGCTCTATGAGTCCGTGAGCTGGCCCGACGGGAGCGAGATGCTGCTCGCGAGCGCAGGCGGCGCCCTGTGGGCCGTCCCCGTCGAGGGAGGCGAGCCGCAGCGGCTGGGCCCGGTACAGGTTCGCACGGACACGGTCGACGGCGCCACCGACGCCTTAGGGGTCGGGCATGGCGGGGTCGTCCTCACCCGCGTCGGCGCGTGCCGCCTCGCGGACGGCACCTGGATCCCCCCGCGAGCCGTCCTCGTCCCGAGCTCAGCGGGCGTCCCGGACGCTGCGCTCGCCCGGGAGCGCGCCTCCGGAGCATCCCCGGCTCCGGCGGGCACCGCGACCGCGGACCCGCACAGCGAAGCCTGGGTCCTGTTCGATGCCGAGAGCGATAGTCCCGATCAGGAACGCATGCAGCTGTTCCAGATGCGACCCGACGGCACGGGGACCGAGCAGCTCACCCACGACGAGTGCGTGAACCGCTCCCCTCAGATCTCCCCGGACGAGCGGCTGGCCGTCTACGCCAGCCGTCCGCCCGCGATGAAGGGGGCGACGGCCCCGATCCGCTCCTGCGGCTGTGCGCGGTCGACGGGACGGGTCGTCTTGATCTCGTCCGTCTCCGCGGCGTGCAGGGTGCGGCGGGCGGGCACTGCTGGTCCCGGGATTCTCTCCGTCTGGCCTGCCTCGACCGCCCGAGCACAGTTCAGCGGCGGGCGTCGCGCCGGGTCTTGACCCAGCCGTCGATCACGTCCCAGACGGCGATCACGAGGATCGAGAGCACGAGGATCACGCCGAGCGTGTGCATCGCCTCCGCGTCGATGCCGCCGACGGTGCGGGCCAGCTCGAGCAGCTCCGGGTTCAGCAGGCGGCCGTTCCCGAACAGAGTCAGCGCCCAGCTCACGAAGGCGACCGCGAGGACGGTGTTCATCACCGCCAGGCCCGTGCTCCAGCGACCCCGGGCGTGCAGCACCACCGCATGGACCGCTTCGCCGAGGACGATCGCCACCAGCACTGCGGTCCACAGCGGCCACAGGCCCGGGTGCAGCACCGGCACCCAGTCGCCCTCGATCCGGACCAGGCCGATCAGTCGGTCCCAGGCCAGGGCGGCGAGGACGAGGCCCAGGACCACGAGGGAAGCGATGAGGTCGGCCCGCCCGGTGCCGGTCTCCTTCGGCTCGGGCAGATCGTCCACGCTCCAGCGCTCGCCGGTGTCCGCGCCGGTGCGCTCCAGGATCACGAACACGAGCGTGGTCCAGAAGGCCACATGCACGGCCGCGGTGAGGGCTGTGGAGATCGCCTGGCCGATGATCGTCCCGACGCCCGCGCCGATCAGCGCCTGCGAGAGGCCGACGCCGACGAGGGCGCAGGCCGGGACGATCCACAGCAGCAGGATCAGCAGGCGACGCCAGGTGAGGTAGTGGCGCGGGCCCAGCAGGTGCAGCGGCCGGTCGGCGTAGCCGGCGGCGAGCACCGCCGGGTCGCCGAGACCGGTGAGGACCTCGCGCTCGGCGACCTCGGGCTCCTCGCCCTGGTCGAGGCGGGCCTCGACGGCATCCGCGATGGAGGCGGCCAGCTCGGCGCGCACGTCCTCCTGGGACTCGGGCGGGAGCGAGCGGACGGTGGCGCTGATGTAGCGCTCGGTCAGGGTGGCGGGCATGTCAGGACTCCTCGTGCGCGGGATCGGGCTCGGTGAGGGAGGAGAGGGACTCGGTCAGAGCGCGCCACTCCTGCTGGAGGGCCTCGGCCAGGCGGATCCCGTCGGCCGAGGTGGAGTAGAACTTCCGCGGCCGCGCCTCGTCGGTGTTCCATTCGCTGGTGAGATAGCCCTGCTTCTCCAGGCGGCGCAGCAGGGGGTAGAGCGTGTTGGCGTCGGTGGGCAGGCCGTGCTCGACCAGCCGCTCGAGCAGCGCGTACCCGTAGCCGGGCTCGCGCAGCAGCTGCAGGCAGGCGAGCACGGCCGTGCCGCGGCGCAGCTCCTGCAGGTGGGTGTCGACAGCATCGCTCATGACCGACACGATAGTGTGTGACACACAGTGTCGTCAATGGGACGGCATCGTGCGGGGCGAAGGGGTGCGGTGCTCAGCTCTCGCGGCGCGCGGTGAAACGGTGCAGCAGCTGCGGGGAGTGTCCCGGGGCGACGCCGTGGGCGCGGTCGAGCGCGAGCAGCTCCGGCAGCGGGTCCGCGCGCACGTCCACGAAGCCCGCCTCCTCCCAGGCGGCGCAGATCCGGGCGACGTCGGCGCGGGCGAAGTCGAGGTTCCCCACGGCCTCCTCGTCATAGGCCTCGGCGAAGTGCTGCTGGCGCGCGGTCCCGGGCGCCGTGGAGCGTCCTGAGGGCGCATCCCGTTCCGACCGCACGTCCCCGTCGGGTGCCGGGCGCGCCGTCGGTCCGAACCACCGCCCGTCGATCGCGACCAGCGTGCCGCCCGGACGCAGCAGCTCGTGCCAGCGGCGCAGCGCGGAGGGGGTGTCGCGCAGGGTCCACAGTAGGTAGCGGGAGACGATCGCGTCGACGCTCCCCGGGGCGAACGGCGGATCGACCGCGTCGCCCGTGAGGAAGCGGGGCGGGCGGGGGTGGCCGGCGAGCTTCGCGCGGGCCTGGTCGAGCATCCCGTCGGCGAGGTCGATGCCGGTCACGTCGTAGCCGTCGGCCGCGAGCAGCAGGGCGACGTTCCCGCTGCCCGTGCCGAGGTCCAGCACCGTCCGCGTGCCTGCGGGCAGGGCTCCGCGCCAGATCCGCGACCAGGTCTCGCGCTCCCCGGGCAGGGCGAGGCGCGAGAGCTGGTGCTCGTCGTACTCGGCGGCCCAGCGGGACCAGTAGCGGTTCCAGCTCTGCTGGTCCTCGGCGGCGGTGCGGGTCATCGGGGCTGCTCCTGGGGGTCGTCGGCGTCGTGCGCGTCGATGTCATGCGGTGCGGCGGCGTGCGCCTCGTGGCCGCGGAAGAGGAACTGGGGGGTGCCGTCGGCGGCGAACGCCCGCTCGGCGCCGACCGCGTAGGTGTCGCCGACGAGTCCCACCTCGAGCGCCGCGGCGGGCGGCCCCTCGGCCCGGACCCGGCCGCGATCCAGCACCATCACCCGGTCGCAGTAGCGCGCGGCGAGGTTGAGGTCGTGCAGCACCACGACCGTGGCCAGGGCGCGATCGCGCACGATCCGCAGCACGTGGTGCTGGGAGCCGATGTCGAGATGGTTCGTCGGCTCGTCCATCAGCAGCACCCGGGGCTGCTGCGCGAGAGCCCGGGCGATGAGCACCCGCTGCTTCTCCCCGCCGGAGAGCAGACCGAACTCGCGCCGCGCCAGGGGCAGGGCGCCGGCCGCCTCGAGCGCCTCGGCCGCGAGGGCGAGGTCCTCCTCGCGCGTCCCGCCGAAGGCTCCCGAGTGCGGGACCCTGCCCAGCAGCACCACGTCGGCGACGCTCAGCGGCACCTCCCCGGCCAGCTCCTGCGCCATCACCGCGATGGCACGGGCGCGCTCGCGGCCCGAGAGCTCGGCGAGGTCGCGGCCGTCGAGCCGCACCTGCCCCGCCTCGGGCACGAGGGCGCGGTGCAGGATCCGCAGCGCGGTCGTCTTCCCGCTGCCGTTGGGTCCGACCAGGCCCAGCACCTCCCCGTCCCGCACCTCGAGGTCCACGTCGTCGAGCACGGGAGAGGCGCCGAAGGAGTGACGCAGTCCCCGCGCGGTGAGGACCGGCGCGGCGGCACGCGCGGGAGACCTCATCCCTCGAGCTCCGCCAGCCACTCGTGGATCCGCTCCAGCCCGTCGACGACCAGCGGCGAGGCGGGCTCGGCGAAGTTGAACAGCAGCGGCAGCACCGCCTGGTCCCGCACCGCGCGCAGGCCTGCGAGCTGGTCCTGGGAGACCATCTCCTCGATCAGGGAGGCGCCGTCGTCTGCGGCGTCGGTGGTCTGGTGGAGCACGATGATCACGTCGGGGTCGGCGGCCAGCAGCGGCTCGGCGCTGATCTCGAAGACCCTCTCCTCGGTGCCCGCGAACACGTTCTCGATGCCGAGGGCGTCCAGCTGCGCGGTCACCATGCTCGCCGCGCCGTAGGTGTACAGCGGCCCGCCGCCCACCGACGGGTAGAGCACCGCGGCCGTCGCGACCGAGAGGTCCTCCGCCGCCTCGGTGACCGCCGCGACCCGTCCCTGCAGCGCGGCGGTGAGGGTCGCGGCCTGCTCGCCGTGGTCGACGATCCGGCCGCAGGTGCCGATCTGCTCGTACAGGGTGTCGAAGCTCGAGCGGTGTCCTCCGGTCGCGCAGTAGATGTCCTGCACCACGACCTCGGCCCCGGCGTCCGCCATCGCCTCGCGGGTCACGCCGTCGGGGAGCCCGAAGACGACGTCGGGCTCCTGGGCGATCACCATCTCCTGGGAGATCAGGAGGTGTCCGGAGGCGTCGATGTCCTCGGACAGCGCCGGGATCGCCTCGATCCGCGCGGCGAGCTCCTCGCCGTAGTACCCGGGTGGGAAGGCTCCGGCACGGGCGACGACCCGGTCCAGCACCCCGATGCCGTCCAGCGTCGTCACCGGCGCGGACTCCAGCAGCACGATCCGCTCGGGCGGTGCGTCGAACGTGAGGGTCGCCTCGCAGTTCGCGATCTCGAGCGGGAAACCGGCCGACGCGTCGTCCGCCTCCGAGCCGCCGCCGCCGCCGCCGCCACCGGCGCCGTCGCCGCCGTCGGTGCCGCAGGCCGCGGTGAGGCCGACGATCCCGGCGAGGCCGGCGATCATCGTGCGCCGGCGCACGAGCGGGCGGGTGCGGGGGAGGGGTGTCATGGATCCTTCTGCGGGGTGTGAGTGACGGGGTCAGTGCCGGCGCGCGTGGAGACGACGCACGAGGATCAGCAGGAAGGGGGCGCCGATCGCGGCCGTGAGCACACCGATCGGCAGCTCGCGCGGCTGCATGACCACACGCGCGAAGGCGTCGGCCCACAGCAGGAACAGCCCGCCCAGCAGGGCGGAGGCCGGGATCAGGACGCGATGGCGGGCGCCGACGAGACGCCGGGCCAGGTGCGGGATCACCAGGCCCACGAAGCCGATCGCGCCCGCGCCGGCGACTGCGGCGGCGGTGCACAGCGAGACCACGAGCAGGAAGCCCGCCCGGGCGCGGTCGGGGTGGATCCCGAGGCCGTGCGCGATCTCGTCCCCGGCGCTGAGCGCATCGAGCACGCGGGCGCCCGCGAGGAGGACGAGCGCGCCGGCGACCGCCGCGATCAGCGCCACCGCCAGGAAGGCGTTCCAGCGGGCGAGCGAGAGCGAGCCGAGCATCCAGAACATCACCGAGCGGGAGCCCTCGGCCGAGTCCGAGGAGAAGATCAGCAGGTTGGTCAGTGCGGTGAGCGCATAGCCGACGGCGACCCCGGACAGCAGCAGGCGCAGCGAGGTCACCCGACCGCCGGCCCGGGCGATGACGAACACCAGCAGCGCCGCCCCGAGCGCGCCGAGGAAGGCGAGGACGGACTGGGCGTAGTCGCCGAGCGCCGCCCCGACCCCGAACAGGATCGCGGCCGCGGCCCCGGTCGAGGCGCCTCCGGAGACGCCGAGGATGTACGGGTCGGCGAGCATGTTGCGCACCATCGCCTGCAGCGCCGCGCCGGAGAGCGCGAGGCAGGCGCCGACGGCCGCGCCCATGAGCACGCGCGGCACGCGCACGTCCCACACGATCGTGTCGGTCGAGGCCTCCCAGGTCACCGGCACGGGCAGGCCCAGGTGGTGGGCGATGGCCTGCACGGTGGTGCCGGCGGGGATCGGCACCGGCCCGATCCCGACGCAGAGCACGAGGCTCACGAGGCTCGCCGCGGCGAGCACGGCGAGGAGCGCCGCGGAGCGTCGGGCGCGGGAGCGCACCCCGAGCACGTCGGGGGAGACGGGGGCGGTCCGTGGGGGCCGCGTCCGCGGAGTGCGGACGGGGGCGGTCATGGGATCGCCGGGGGAGCGGTCCGGCAGTTCACTTGCACGACTCTACAAGTATCGATGCGCGGGCGGCAGGCCGGTGCCGCGGGTTGTCCGCCGCTCGCGCCGTCCCGGCCGAGGGGTCGATCCCGTCCGCCCGGCGCCGAGGCCCCGGCTCGCGGGGTCAGGGGCGGTCGCCGCTGTGGTAGTCGCGGTGCTCCGGATGGCCGACGTGCTCGAGGTGCCCGGAGCCGAGCTCGTGCAGCAGGTCGTGCACGAATCCGCTCGCGAGCTCGTAGCGCACCACTCGCCCGGTCCGCACCGCGAGCACCCAGCCCGCCTCCCGCAGCAGCGCGAGGGCGTGCGAGGTCGTGGACTCGTGCGCGCCGATCGCCCGGGCCAGGTCCGAGCTGCGCACCCCGGGGTGCGCGTGCAGGCAGAACAGGATCCGCAGCCGGCGCTCGTCGGCGAGCAGCGCCATCCGCGCCGCGAGCTCGCCGAAGCCGTCCTCGACCGCGAGCAGGGCGCGGAGCTCCCCGACCAGCTGCTCGTCGTCGGGGCCCTCGGCGGAGGTCCGCACGTGCGCGGGGCGGTCGGTCGTCATGGCGCTCACGGTACCGGGCGGACGCGACGCGTCGGAGGGGCTGGACGGCGTCGAGAGCCTTCTGTACGCTCGTTGTGACCAGAGATCGCAGTCTGGTCACTACGAGGTGCGAGAGGACGGGACCATGCCGCGACCACGCGTCCCCGATCGACGCCGACGGATCGTCGCCGCCGCTCGCGAGCTGGCCCTGGACCAGGGCTGGGCGGCGACCACCGTCGCCGCCGTCGCCGCCCGGGCGGGCATCGGCAAGGGGGCCGTCTACCTCGAGTTCCCGGACAAGCCCGCGATCCTCGACGCCGCGCTGACCGATGCGATGCGCCGACTCACCACGGCCGTGCACGGCCGCTGCCTCGCGCACGAGGGTCTGCTGGACCTGCCGGCCGTCTACCGGATCGGGATCGAGGAGCTGCTGGCCGAGCCGCTGCTGCGCGCCGTCCACCTCGGCGATGCCGATGTGCTCGGGGAGCACGTGCGCGGCGTGGACCCCGCCCGCTACCGCTCCCGGATGGACTGGCTGGGCGACTACATCACCGCCCTCCAGGACGCCGGAGTGCTCCGTGCGGGCGTGGACCGGGAGGTGCTCGGCAGGATGCTGGGCACCTTCACCCTCGGACTGCTCAGCGCCCCCGCCGTGCTCGGCGACCTCGACGACAGCCGGCTGCGGGAGAGCGTCGCCCTGTTCGCCGATCTCGTCGGCCGCGGTCTCGAGCCCGGGGGCGCGGCGGACCCGGCCGCCGCCCGGGCCGCCCAGCAGACCCTCCTCGACCAGCTCACCGCCCAGCTCGAGACCCAGGAGCTCCCATGACCGCGCCCGACCGTCCCGATCCTTCCGCCGTCGATCGCGCTGCCATCGATCGCACGGGCTCCGTCTTCGACGACCACCGTGACCTCACCGTCCTCGGCGGTCCCGTGCGCGTGCACACCGCCGGGGAGTCCGGGACCCCGGTCCTGCTGCTGCACGGCGCGATGCTCGACACCGCCGAGGGCATCTGGCACGACGTCGTCCCCGCCCTCGCCGCCCACCACCGCGTCCACGTCATCGACATGCCCCGCCACGGGGCGAGCCGACCCTGGTCCGGATGGCTGGGCGATGCGTTCTACACCCGCTTCCTCGCCGCACTGCTCGACGCGCTCGGGATCGAGCGGGTCGCCCTCATGGGCCTGTCGATGGGCGGCGGCGCCGGGTACCGCTTCGCCCTCGCCCATCCCCGACGGGTCAGCGCCCTGGTCGCCGTCAATCCCGGCGGGCTCGGCGAGAAGCGCCCGTACCACCTGCTGACCTGGCTCTGCATCCGCACACCGGGCGTGCTGCGCGCCAGCACCTGGTACATGGCGCGCTTCCCCGGCGCGGTGCGCTCGAGCCTGGCCACCACCCTCGCGGCCGGCGAGGAGACCGACGGCTTCACGCGGATCATCCGCCTCGCGACCGCGGAGGCGCAGGCCAAGCGCCGCCACCGCGAACGCGCCCTCGACGACTGGCAGGCGGACTGGTACGGGCCGCTGCGCACCCGCTTCGGCCGGATCGACGAGCTCGCGGACCTGCAGGTGCCCACCCTGTGGGTGCACGGGGACCGGGACCCGCTGATCTCTCGCGAGGAGATGCTCGCGGCCGACGCGGCGAGCCCGGACTCCCGCTTCGTCGAGCTCTCCCCGGCCGGGCATCTGCTGCCCTACGACCAGCCCGGGCGACTCGCCGAGCTCGCCCTGGAGCATTTCGCGTCCCCCTGAGCGCCCCGTCCCTCGCCTGCGCCGATGCCCGGGCCACCGCCCGTCGGCAGGCCCGACGACCCCTGTGCGGACCGCCGGTGCGCACCCTCGCCCCCTACACTGTCGCCGACGACCGCGCCCTGTCCCCGATCCTCTGCGAGGTGCTGCGATGGTCGACCTCCTCTGGGGCATCGGAGGGATGGCAGGACTCCTGCTCATCGCCTTCGCCCTCTCCAGCAACCGCCGCGCCATCCGCGTGCGCACGGTCGTGGGCGCCTTCGCGCTCCAGCTCGTGCTGGGCGTGATCGTCCTGTACTGGGGCCCCGGCCGCTGGGCGCTCGAGAAGGTGAGCGCCGGGTTCCAGGCGGTCATCGACACCTCCTCCGAGGGCATCTCCTTCCTCTTCGGCGGGCTGCTGCCCCTCGAGGGCGAGGGGACGATCTTCGCGCTGCAGGTGCTGCCGGTGATCGTGTTCTTCGCCTCGCTCACCGCGGTGCTCTACCACTGGCGGATCCTGCCGAAGATCGTCCAGTGGCTCGGCGGCGGGCTCGGGAAGCTGCTCGGCACGGGCTACGCCGAGTCCGTGAACACCGCCGCGAACATCTTCGTGGGCCAGACCGAGGCGCCCCTGGTCATCCGCCCGTACATCAGCGGCCTCTCCCGCTCGGGCCTGTTCGCGGTGATGGTCGGCGGGCTCTCCACCGTCGCGGGCTCCGTGCTGGTGGGGTACTCGCTGCTGGGTGCTCCGCTCGAGTACCTCATCGCCGCGAGCTTCATGGCCGCGCCCGGAGCGCTGCTCATGGCCAAGATCCTCATGCCCGAGGACGATCCGGAGGCCGTCGCCCGCGAGGCGGAGCTCGTCGCGGCGACCAGCCACGGGAAGGGCGGTGCGGCGACCCTCCCGGCGGTCGGGACCGCCGCCGGGACGGCCACGTCCCCGACCGCGTCGGCCGACGCCTCCACCGGGGCCGACGCCGCGCCGGAGGCGCAGGAGGACCAGGACGACCCGACGTCCTCCGGCTACAGCAACGTCATCGACGCCGCCGCCGGCGGTGCGGCCGACGGCATGAAGCTCGCCCTGAACGTCGGCGCGATGCTGCTGGCCTTCATCTCCCTGATCGCGCTGATCAACCTGCTGATCGGCACGGTCGGCGGCTGGTTCGGCGCCGGGGACCTCACCTTCCAGCAGATCCTCGGCTGGCTGTTCGCGCCGATCATGGCGATGATCGGCGTGCCCTGGGACGAGGCCGTCGCCTCGGGCAGCTTCGTGGGTCAGAAGATCGTGGTCAACGAGTTCGTGGCTTTCGCCGGATTCGGCCCGGAGATCGACACCTTCAGCCCCAAGACCGCCGCGATCACGAGCTTCGCCCTCACCGGCTTCGCGAACCTCTCCTCGCTGGGGATCCTCCTGGGCGGGCTCGGCGGCCTCGCGCCCGACCGCCGCTCGGAGATCGCGCAGCTGGGCCTGAAGGCGATCATGGCGGGCACGCTCGCGAACCTCATGAGCGCTACCATCGCCGGGATCATGCTCGGCTGACGCCGCCCCCGGCTCGTCGGACGTCGCTGCGCTCGCCGCGGGGCGGCGGGCTCAGCCCGTCAGCGCGATGACGAGCAGCAGCTGCGTGAGCAGGAACCCGCTGAGCAGGTTCAGGCGCAGGAAGCGGCGCCAGGCGCGGTGGGCCTGCTCCGCCTCGGCATCGGCCAGGGAGCGGAAGGGCCAGGCGCTCACCAGATACGGGACCACCAGCAGGCTCGCCAGCGCCGCAGGCCATCCCGTCGTCAGCATCGCCGCCCCGGCGGCGGCATAGAGGCACAGCACCAGACGCATCGTGCGCGCAGCGCCGAGGACGGTCGCGATCGAGCCGATCCCCGCCTCGCGGTCCGGGCGGATGTCCTGCACGGCGCCGAGGGCGTGCGAGGCCATGCCCCACAGCAGGAACGCCGACAGCGCGGCGAGGGCGGGCCCGCCCACCGGGGCACCCGCCAGCACGAGACCGAACGCTGCCGGTCCCACGAAATGGGTCGCGGAGGTCAGCGAGTCGAGCCCGGGCCGCTCCTTGAGCCGTATCCCGGGCGCGGAGTACCCGACCACCGCGGCGAGCACGACGAGCAGCACCGTCCCGGAGGCGAGGCCGCCCAGCGCCAGCAGCGCCGCGACGAAGGGCAGCGATCCGAGAGCTGCCGCCCACAGCGTCGTGCGATGGATCCGCCGGTCCAGGACGATCCCCTCCGCCCCTCCCTTGCGGGGGTTGCGCAGATCCGACTCGTGGTCGAAGACGTCGTTGACCCCGTACATCAGCAGGTTGTACGGGACGAGGAAGAAGACCGCGCCGACCAGCAGCGCCGCGTCGAGGCCGCCGCCGGCCAGCAGGTACGCGGCGGCGAAGGGGTAGCCGGTGTTGATCCAGCTCAGCGGTCGCGAGCTGCCCAGTAGCTGTCGCAGGGTGCCCGGCCTCGGGGCGGACAGGACGCTCATCGCTCCTCCTCCGGGGTCAGCAGCAGCCACAGCGAGGGCAGCAGCAGCCCGGCGGCGAGCGGCCAGGCGAGGTCCTCGAGCGGGGTGAGCAGGATCCGCGTGCCCAGCAGGTCCTGCTCGGCATAGCGGAACAGGTCCGCCGCGATCATCAGCGAGTCGAACACGACCGTGAGCACCAGCAGCGCCGCGACCGTCACTGCGGTGGTCGCCCACCAGCGCGGCCCGGGCCTGCGGAGCACGGCGGCCAGCGCCGTCACCAGCAGCACGGGAAGCAGGAAGAGCCCGGCGAGGGCGGCGTAGCTCATGCCTCCTCCTGCTGGACCGGGGCTCGGCGCCCCCGTCGGCCGAGCAGCAGGTCGACGAGCCCCCACAGCACGAGCGTGAGATGGCAGAGGAAGGTGAGGAACACGAGCTCCTCGAGCGGCAGCTCCGGCCCGAGCTCGAGGCCGCTCATCAGGGGGCTGTCGCCCATCCGGTAGTGGCCCGACCCGATCGCGGCCAGGTCCCAGGCGAGGAACAGCACGATCCCGGCGACGAGCACCGTCGCGGCGCGGCGCGGAGCCCGCCACAGCGCCAGCCCGAAGCGGCGGTCCAGGAGCGCCATGCAGGCCAGCGCCGTCAGCAGGCACAGCAGGTACACGAGCCCGATCATGCGGGGGCTCCCGTGTCCCGGGCGGGCACGGACAGCGGAGCCGAGGACCGGTCCCCGCGAAGCCGTTTCGCGACCAGCTCGGCGCTGATCAGGCACATCGGCAGACCGATCCCGGGCAGGGTGCTCGAGCCCGCGTACAGCAGCCCCTCCACCCGGCGTGAGGCGTTGCGCGCTCGGAAGAAGGCGCTCTGACGCAGGGTGTGGGCGGGACCGAGCATGCTCCCGGACCAGGCACCGAGGTCCTCCGCGAACTCGCCGGGGCCGAGGGTGCGGCGCACCACGATCCGCTCGGCGAGGTCGGGGATCCTGGCCTCCGCGGCCACGCGCGCGATGGCCTCCTCGGCGATCGCCTCGACGGCGGGATCACCCGTGCTGTCCACGCCGCCGCGGCCCAGCCCCGGGTCGGCGGGCACGGGGACCAGGACGAAGAGGTTCTCGTGGCCGGGCGGGGCGACCGACGGATCCGTCGCGGAGGGTCGGCACACGTAGCTGGACGCGGGGGAGGGCACCCGCCCCTCCCGCAGCGCCGCGAAGTTCTCCTCCCAGTCCCGGGTGAACAGCAGCGTGTGGTGCGCGAGCTGCGGGAGGGAGCCGCGCACACCCAGCAGCACGAGCACCGCGCCGGGGCCCGGGGTGCGGCGTCGCCACCACGACTCGGGGAAGGTCCGTAGGCGGGGCGGCAGCAGCGCCGTCTCGACGTGGTGGAGGTCGGCGGTGGCGACGACCACGTCGGCGCGCAGCTCCCGCACCGCGCCGTCGGCCGTGCGGATCTCGACCCCGCGGGCGGCGGCGCGTCGCCCTGATCCGCCGCGCGGGCGCCGACGGTCGCGGGCGCGGGGCTCCTGCGTGAGGATCCGGGTGGCGCGGGTGCCGGTGTGCAGGCGCGCGCCGTGCTGCGCGGCGAGCCGCGCGACCACCTGGATCAGCTCGGCGAACCCGCCCTGCGGGTACTGCACCCCGCCGGTGAGGTCCAAGGCGCTCATCAGGTGGTACATGCTCGGGGTGCGGTCCGGCGAGGAGCCGAGGAAGACGGCGGGGTAGCCGAGCACCTGCTGCAGGCGCGGATCGCGGAAGCGGCGCGCGACGAAGCGGTCGAGGGGCTCCGCGAGCAGGCGCAGCAGCTGCGGAGCACGGGTGAGCACGGCTGGGTCGAGCAGGGACCGCGGCGAGGTGTACGAGGTGTAGAGGAAGCGTTCCAGGGCCATGTCGTGGGTGCGCGCGGCGGAGTCGAGATAGCGGGCCAGGCCCAGCCCCGCGCCGGGCTCGATCCGCTCGAACAGGTCGGCGTTGCGGGCCGCGGAGGCACGCAGGTCCAACGGCTCCTCGTAGCCCTCGCACAGCACCCGGTAGGCGGGGTCGAGCGGGCGCAGGTCGAGCTCCTCCGCCGCCGAGGTGCCCAGCAGGTGCAGGAAGTGGTCGAACACCTCCGGCATGAGGTACCAGGACGGGCCGGTGTCGAAGCGGAACCCGTCCCGCTCCCAGCTGCCCGCCCGGCCGCCGAGCTCCGACCGCGCCTCGACGAGGTCCACCTCGTAGCCGTCCCAGGCCAGCAGCGCCGCGGTCGCGAGGCCCGAGATGCCGCCGCCGATGATCACGGCCGAGGGACCGGAGCCGCCGGCCCGCGGTCGTGACCCGCTGCCGGGACCGCTCGTCCGGCGGCTCACCGAGCCGCTCCACGGCGCGCCGCGAGCACCGCGCGCGCGATGACCAGGGCTTTCTCCGGCTCCGGCACCCGTACACGGGTGCGGCGGATCCGGGCCGCGGGGGTGCGGCGCAGCCGGCGCGAGAGCGCCGTGTAGAGGCCGTGGGCGGCGGTGACGGCGGCGCGGCTCGAGCGGGGCAGATGGGGCAGGGCGGTCGCGGCGCGGTCGAGGTCGGCGTCGATCTCGTCGAGCAGCAGATCCCGCTGCGCGTCGTCGAGGCGGTCGACGTCCACCCCGGGGACGTAGTCGCGTCCCAGTCCGTCGTGGTCCTCGGCGAGGTCGCGCAGGAAGTTCACTTTCTGGAAGGCGGCGCCGAGCGCGCTCGCCGCCGGCGCGAGGCGGGCCGCGGTCTCCTCGTCCCCGTCGACGAAGACGCGCAGGCACATCAGCCCCACCACCTCGGCCGAGCCGTGCACGTACTGCGCGAGGCTCTCCGGGTCGTGGGCGGTGACGGTGAGGTCCGCGCGCATCGAGGCGAAGAAGGGGTCGATGAGCGCGCCGTCGATGCCGTACCGGCGTGCGGTCACGGCGAACGCCTGCACCACGAGGTTCGTGGAGCGGGTGCCGGCGACGGCGCGGGCGGTCTCGGCCTCGAGCTCGTCGAGGGCGCGGGAGCGGGCGGCCACGTCGAGGCCCGAATCGGGGTCGTCGACGATCTCGTCGGCCAGGCGCACCAGGGCGTAGAGGCTCCGCACATGGGTGCGCACCGGCTGGTCGAGCAGCCGCGTCGCCCAGCCGAAGGAGGTCGAGTAGCCGGCGATCACGCAGCCGGCGCTGCGCTGCGCGACGAGGTCGTAGCGGCTCGTCGGCGCGGTCGGAGGACGGTGCGCGGTCGCGAGGCGGTGCGCGGTCATCGCGCACCGTCCCCGGCGCCGTGCCCGATGCCGGGGGCATCCGCCCCGCGCCGCCGCGGCGGCCGCAGCACGGCCAGCACCGTCGCGAGCACGATCACGGCGGCGACGAGCACGGCCGTCGTCGCGACCATCGGTGAGGACGGGGCGTCGGTCGCTCGGCCGACCGCGATCCACAGCACTCCCCACACCATCGCCGCGGGCGCGGCGACCGGGCGTCGGCCGGCCCGGGTCAGCGCCACGCCGACGACTCCCACCGCGCACAGCACCGCCGCGGCGAGCACCCCCGGGGCGCCGAAGCCCGCGAACCCGGTGCTCTTCAGCGCCGCGGCGATGTTCGCGCAGGTCGCGACGCTGACCCAGCCGAGGTACAGCCCGAAGGTGCCGTCCACCAGGACACGCTCGAGGGCCCCGCCGGGCGGTCGGGCGGCGAGTCGGCGGAACAGGGCGCCGAGGACGACCAGCAGCGCGAGGATCACCGGCACGCTCAGCGCGACCGCACCGGCCTGCACCACGAGGATCCAGGCGGCGTTCAGCAGCAGCGAGACGATCGCGAGCCCGGCGATGCGTCGGCCGTCGCGTCGGTCCCACCACTGCCACAGCGTGTACGCGCCGAGACCCAGGTAGATCACCGACCAGATCCGGAAGGCGGGGGTCGCCGGGGCGAGGTGCGTCGCGTCGGCGGAGAGCAGACCGCCGGCCGCCTCGTCGATCGGGGCGCCGCCGAGGGCGCCCACGCCGACGGCGGTGCCGGCCATCGCGAGCGCGAAGGCGAGGGTCACGGCGAGTCGACGCCCGAGCGGACGGGGCCCCGACGGGTTCCCGCCGCGGGCCTGTCGACCGCTGCCGGCCCGTCGGCCGCGGACGGTCGATGGCGTTCCGGTCGCAGAGAGCTCGGCGGCGCCGGATCCGGGGACGTCGATGGTGCTCATGGGATCTCCTCAGCGGCGGTGGGGGATGCGGCGGGGCGGCCGACGCCGGGGGAGCGGCGCTGCTCGGCCGCCTCGGCGGCCCGCGCGATATTGCGCTGCATGCCGCCGAAGACGATCCCGTGGACGGGCCACACGGCCCACCAGTACGCATCGCCGAGCAGGCCGCGGGGGTGGTAGAGCGCCCGCTGACCGAGCACGCTGCGCCCGTCGGCCTCCTCGACCCTGAGCTCGAGCCAGGCCTCTCCGGGTACGCGCATCTCGGCGCGCAGGCGCAGCAGCCGGCCTCGTTCGAGCCGCTCCACGCGCCACCAGTCCAGCGCCTCGCCGACCATGAGCCGGTGCGGATGGCGGCGGCCGCGGCGCAGGCCGGGCCCGCCGAGCACCCTGTCCAGCAGCCCACGCGTCACCCAGCCCAGGCGCCACGAGTACCAGCCGTGCGCGCCGCCGATCCCCTCGATCACCGACCACAGCGTCTGGGGTGAGGCCGCGACCGGGCGGGAGCGCTCGTCCCGTCGCACGATCCCGCCGGACCAGTCCGGATCCTCGGGCAGCGGCGAGGACGGCGCACCGACCGGCGCGGCGGAGTGCCAGGTGGTGGTGACGTCGAGGTCGCGGATCCGGGCGAGGGCCAGCTCGATCGCGCGGTCCACGCCGGTGAGCCCTCCGACCGGATCCGGGACCAGGGCGCGCAGGTCCGACTCCGCGGCGACCGCGTCGTGGACCAGCGACTCCACGAGCGGGCGGGCGATCGAGGTGGGGACGGGGGTGACGAGGCCGATCCAGTGGCTGGCGAGCCGCGGGGTGAGGACGGGGACCACCTGGATGCGACGGCGGGGGAGTCCCGCCGCCCGCGCGCAGGCCTGCAGCAGCTCGGCGAAGGTGAGCACGTCGGGTCCGCCGATGTCGAAGGTGCGGTGGGGGTCGCCCTCGAGCGTCGCGGCGGCCACCAGGTAGTGGAGCACGTCCCGCACGGCGATCGGCTGGATGCGGTTGCGGACCCAGCGCGGGGCGACCATGACGGGGAGCCGCTCGGCGAGATGGCGCATGATCTCGAAGGACGCGCTGCCGGAGCCGAGGATCACCGCGGCACGCAGCACGACGGTGGGGACGGGCCCCGCCAGCAGGATCCTGCCGACCTCCTCGCGGGAGGCCATATGGGCCGAGAGCTCCTCGCCGTGGGGATGCATCCCGCCGAGGTAGACGATGCGCCGGGTCCCGGCACGCCCGGCCGCGGCCGCGAAGGCCCGTGCCCCCTCCCGGTCCCGCTCGGCGAAGCGACGGCCCCCTCCCATCATGTGGATCAGGTAATAGGCGACGTCCACGCCGTCCAGGGCCCGCTCGAGGGCGGCAGGGTCGGCGACGTCGGCCTCGACCACCTCGACGCGGTCGCGCCAGGGACGGTCCTGCAGGCGCTCGACGTGCCGGACCATCGCGCGCACGCGCATCCCGGCCTCGAGCAGTGCCGGCACGAGGCGGCCGCCGATGTAGCCGCTGGCCCCGGTGACCAGCACGAGCGGGGCGTCAGGGGCTGCCGGGGCGCTCATGCGCTGGCCCGCTGTCCGGCGGCGGCGCGGGTGGCCGTCGTGGCCGCGCCGGCGCCGTCCTCCCGGTCGGCCGGCGGCCTCAGCTGGTCGAGGCCGGCGAGGATCTCGGCGGTGGTGTGCACGAGGGCGGAGCGCAGCGCCGGGGGCAGGTCGTGGCGTGCGGCGAGGTCGACCGCACCGGTCAGGTGCCACCGGGCGAGCTCCTCGACCCAGGCCCGGGAGCCGCCCTCCGTGAGCAGGACGCGGGCGCTGTCGGCCTCGCCGGCGGTGAGGTCCGCGCGCCCCAGCAGGGGGCGCAGCCGTGGCCACTGCGAGGTGGTCGCGGCGTGGGCGACCAGGGCGGTGCGCTTGCCCTCGCGCAGGTCACCGAGGGTGCTCTTGCCGGTGCGGTCCTCGTCGCCGAAGACGCCGAGCAGGTCGTCGACGAGCTGGAAGCCGATCCCGAGCAGGGCGCCGATCGCATCGAGCGCCTCGAGACGCTCCGGGGGCGCATCGGCCAGCAGGCCGGCGGCGTGGAGCGGGAGCTGGAAGGAGTACACGGCCGTCTTGAGCTCCGCGACCGTGAGCGCCTCCTGCATCGACTCGGGCCGCTCGGCGGGGCGCTGCGGCAGCCGGACGTCGTCGATCTCCCCGGCGGCGGAGGCGTGCAGCGAGCTCTCGACGAGATCGAGGAGCGCCGAGACCACTGGCGCCGGAGCCGTGCATGCGGCGACCGCACGCAGCGCCGTGACCAGCCCCAGGTCGCCGGCGAGGATCCCGGCGGCGTCGCCGACCCGGCGAGCGGCCTGCTCGGTGGCGCCCTCCCGCCGCGCGCCCGCGGCCGCCGCGGCCGGGAGGCTCGGGGCGCCGCGTCGCATCTGGTCCCCGTCGATCACGTCGTCCTGGATCACGAAGGCGGTGTGGAGGATCTCGACGGCGGCGGCGACCTGGACCGCGGCCTCGTGCCGCGAGCCGCCGAGCGCCTCGTGCGCCGTCAGCAGAAGGGCGGGACGGAATCGTCTGCCGCCCTCGGCGGCGTCGGCGAGGGCGTCCCACAGCAGCTGGTGCCCGGAGGTGGGGACGGCGCCGGGAAGGTCTCGGCCCCGCCGGAGGAGACGACGGATCTCGTGGTTCACCCCCGGAGGACAGGGGATGCTCATGAGCTTCCCCCCGACTGTTGCGCGAGGCGCTCGCCGAGCTGGTCGAGCTGTGCCACGGCCCAGGGGCTGAGGGTCCACGGGGCCAGGCGCACGAGCGCGTCCAGCGCGTTCGGCCGCACCCAGCGCAGATCCATGACCTCGTCCGGGTTCGGCATCGGCTCCCCCTGCGGGGAGGCGACGTACACGGGACACATCTCGTTCTCGACGATTCCGGAGGCGTCGACCGCCCGGTACCGGAAGTCGGGCAGCGCGGGCCGCACCTCACGCACCTCGAGGCCGAGCTCGCCCAGAGCGTGCCGGGCGATCGCCTCCTCGAAGGTCTCGCCCTGGCGGGGATGGCCGCAGAAGGCGTTGGTCCACACGCCGGGCCAGGTGCGCTTGGCCAGCGCGCGCCGGGTGAGCAGCACGGCCCCGTCCTCGCGCACGAGATGGCAGGAGAAGGCCAGGTGCAGCGGGGTGCTCGTGGTGTGGACGCTCCTGCGCGGGGCGAGGCCGGACGGGGTGCCGTCGTCGTCCAGGAGGATCACGTGGTCCTCGTCGGTCGTCACGCTCGTCCGTGCCGCAGCGGTGCCGATCACAGTGCCCTCCGAGGTCTCTGGTCCGTAGATACACAGCCTAGCTATCTATATGGACACTAGCACCCGCCGAGCGGACGACGCCCCGGCGCCTGTCATCCGCCGGACGGCCCGCCATGTGCCTTCCGCCGGAGGCCCCGTCGCCTGCCATCCGCCGGACGGCCCGTCGCCTGCCATCCGCCGGACGCCGTGGCGCCTGGCGGTCGCCGGCACCTCGGCGCATGTCGGCCGCCGACGCCCTGGCGCCTGCCCCACGCCGACATCCCGGGGCGAGCGTCGCCACCGCCTCGCCTGCCGCCGCTCGCCCTGTTGCTCGCGGCGCCGTCGGGACTGCAGGCCCGACGCCGACGACGCCTGCGGAAGAGGGCGGACGACGGCTGCGCTCGAGGAGCGGGTGCTCGCCCCCGGGAGGGCCTTTCGAACGCCCCGAACACCGATGTGGTCGAGGCCACCTCGAAATGGGTCGTTCTGGCTTGACGGGGTGCTCGGGATCCCCGTAATGTTCTTCCTCGTGCCCAGGAGATCGGGACGGCGGATCGGCCCATGGTCGAGGATGCGGAACCGGTCGTGACCTGGGGCGGAAGGTTCTCCGAGAGAGGATCGCGGCGCGGATCACACCGCAGCGATTTGACTCGGGGGAGCGGAAGTCCTAAGTTAG